>Ga0184639_10000940_pt1 | contig 12121 bp, 10 predicted proteins | sample PLM31_170_b2_FD_133155 | JGI IMG/M metagenome (GOLD analysis project Ga0184639, IMG submission 133155) | Groundwater sediment microbial communities from an aquifer in East River, Colorado, USA - PLM3-1_170_b2 | ecosystem: Environmental > Terrestrial > Soil > Riparian zone | place: USA: East... | reverse complement strand
TGGCCGAGGCGCGCGGCGGTGCGGGCCACGTCCATCGCCACGTTGCCGCCGCCAATCACCAGCACGCGCTTGCCGAGGTCGAGGTTGTAGCCGCCGAGGTTGACGTTGATCAGGAAATCTACCGCGCGCAGCACGCCGTCGAACTGCTCGCCTTCCACGTTGAGATTGCGGCTGCGGTAAGTGCCGATGGCGATGAAGACGGCGTCATAGGGCCCCCCTGAGCCTCCTGAGCGTAAGTCGAAGGACGAAGGGGCGCGGCGCAAATCCGCGAGGGTGAAATCGCGGCCAATGGCCTGATTGAGTTTGAGCGTCGGGCCGAGGGCCAGGATGGATTGGATTTCGAGGTCAATCAGTTCGCGGGGCAGGCGATATTCGGGGATGCCGAGGCGCAGCATCCCGCCCGCGACCGAGGCGGCGTCAAAGATCGTCACGTCGTGGCCGAGCAGGGCGAGGTCGTGCGCGCACGAGAGTCCGGCCGGCCCCGCGCCGACGATGGCGACGCGCTTGCCGGTTTTATCTCCGCGCTGACGCGCGGCGTTCAGTCCGGTGCGGCTCGTGGGAAAAGTGGTGTTGCCGAGGTCGAAGGCATTCGTCGGCCCGACGTAGGCCGGCCACGCCGGGGCCTGCCGGGCCTGGCCGCTCTCGCCGAGGTACACGCCGTAGCGGTCGTTGACGAAGCGCTTGAGCGCGCGGATGGCGATGGGCGCATCAATCTTTCCGCGACGACAGGCCGCCTCGCACGGCGCACCGCACACCCAGCCGCACGTGGAGGCGAAGGGGTTGGTCTCGCGGGCAATGAGATAGGCGCGCTCATACTCGCCCTGCGCGATGGCCGTGACGTAGGCGCGCCCATCCGTGCGCACCGGGCACGCGAACTGGCAGGCGACGGTTTGCTGGTAGAAGGTGAGGTCAGGAATGGAAACGCGGTAGGGTGCCTCGGACATGGGGCCTCCTACCGCGAGTGTAGCCAGCGAAGGTGTAGATCAGGTGTCGAGGAGGTTCCCGTTAGGTGGTAATTATTCGAAGCGGTACCCAAATCCCCGTTCGGTGAGGACATGTTTCGGGTCCCCCGGATCCGCTTCGATCTTCTTGCGCAGGGCCCAGATGTAATGCTTGACGTGTTCGACCTCACCCGCATATCCCGGCCCCCACACTTCGACCAGCAGGGTCTCGACGGGCACCGTGCGGTCTGCGTGGCGGGCCAACGTTTCGAGCAGGTGGTATTCGGTCGGGGTGAGGTCAACCGGATGCCCGGCCATCGTTACGCGTCGCTGGTCGAAGTCAATGATCAGATTGCCGCTCGTCACAATGTGGTTCGGTGTCGGCTGGGCGCGGGCCAGTACGGCGCCCACGCGAGCCGCGAGCTCAGCAAAGGAGAAGGGCTTGGTCACATAATCGTCCACGCCCAGGCGGAAGCCGCGCAGCTTGTCAATTTCCTCGCCTTTGGCCGTGAGCATGATGATGGGGATGGGGTAGAGACGCCCCGCCGGGGCGTCTTTACCGCGCAGGCGTTCGCACACTTCCCAGCCATCCATGCCCGGCATCATCACGTCCAGCACCACGAGCTCGGGCCGCGCCTCGGCTGCCACTTGCAGACCGCTCGGGCCGTCGCCGGCGATCAGCGGGCGATACCCGGCGGTCTGCAAGTGGGCGGAGAGCAGTTCGAGCAGGGTCGCGTCGTCGTCAATCAGCAGGATCGTCTGCCCGGTCATCGTCAACTCGCGACGGGAAGGGTGAACGAGAAGACTGCGCCGCCACCCGGCGCGTTCTCCGCCCAGATGCGCCCGCCCTGCGCTTCGATGAGTTGGCGGCACACATACAGGCCGAGGCCGTAGCCGTAAGCCGTCTGCGCGTCGCTGCTGTCGGCGCGATAGAATTTGTCGAAGACGCGGTCGAGGTCGCCCGGCGGCAGGCCGCGGCCGGAGTCGCGCACGGCCAGCGTGACCTCGGTTTGATCGGCTTGCACTTCGATGAGGATGTCTGTGCCGCGCGGCGAGTATTTGTCGGCATTGTCGAGCAGGTTGGTCAGGACCTCCGCCACGCGGTCGCGGTCGGCCAACACGAGCGGGAGGCCGGGTTTAGTCGGAAGATGGATGAGCCGGTCGGCGGTGCGCGGGCGTGTCTGCTCGACCACCTGCTGTATCACTGGCAGCACAGAGATCGGCTCGGGGTGCAACGCCAGGTCGCCGGATTCGATCCGGGCGGTGTTCAGCACATCCCGGACGAGGCGGTCGAGGCGCCCGACCTGCTGGTTCAGGATGGACAGCATGCGGACACAAGTGGGGTTCTGGATACTGCAATTGGCTTCGATGTGCTCGACGGCGCCATGCATGTTGGTGAGCGGCGCACGGAGTTGGTGCGACACGAGGGAAACGAATTCCGAGCGCATCCGGTCGAGTTTCTGCAATTCAACGTTGGCCCGCCCCAGGGCTTCGACCTTTTCCGCCAGTTCGCGCGTTCGTTCGGCGACCTGCTCCATTAAACTGGCGTTGAGGCGGCGTATCTCCTCTTCCCGGCGTTTGCGGTCGGTGATGTCTCGCAGGATGACCGACAGGCCCAGATAGCGCCCGGCTTCATCGGCGAGGCGGGTAGCAGTTAACTCCACGGCAACCGGGCGGCCCCCCGCGTCCCAGCCGGTTGTCTCGTGCCCCCGGACGAAACCGGCCTGCTGGACGGCTTCGACGAGCCAGCGGAGCTCCACCTCAGCGGCCTCGCCGCCTCCCAGCAAGTCGGTGAGTAGCCGGCCGCGAAACTGGTCGGCGGAATGCCCGAAGAGCAGTTCAGCGCCCCGGTTCCATGATTCAATGCGCCCGGCAGAATCGAGGCCGAGAATGGCGTCGGCCGAGGCGGCGGTGATCGAGGCTAAGCGTCGCTCGCTGGCCCGGGCCTGCTGTTCGGCGCGCTCCTTTTCGTCCAGCCACCGGCTGATGCGCGTCAATGTCCAAAAAGCCAGAAGCGGCCCGACCGTAGCGTAGAACATGATCTCCACCACGTAGTGAACGTCGTGGCCATAGGTGTCGTGTACCCACCGGGCCGGGCCGAGCTGATAGACCACTGCCAGAGTGGCAACGAGAAGCGGGAGAGCCCAGCGCAAAATGGCGATGCGTTGCTGGAGGGTGGGGTGAGATGGGTTCATAGCGCACCTGGCTCCTGGTCACTGAGGTCGGCTGGTCCGGCGAGTGAGCCGGGAGGATTACTTCAACCCCAAAACATGCCTCGCAATCACCAGCCGCTGAATCTCGCTCGCCCCCTCCCCAATCGTCATCAGCCGCGCGTCGCGGTAGAGGCGCTCGACCGGGAACTCGGACGAGTAGCCGTAGCCGCCGTGGATTTGAATGGCGTTGCGGCAGGCGCGCTCGGCCATCTCGGTGGCGAAGAGCTTGGCCTGCGAGGCCTCTTTGGTGAAGGGCCGCCCGTTCTGCTTGAGCCACGCGGCGCGATAGACCATCAGCCGCGCGCACTCGATCTCGGTCGCCGCGTCGGCGATCATCCACTGAATGGCCTGATGCTGGGCGATGGGCACGCCAAAAGTGTGGCGCTCGTGCGCGTATTTGATCGCTTCCTCGAGCGCGGCCTGCGCCAGCCCCATCGCGAGCGCGCCGATGCTGATGCGCCCGCCGTCGAGCACCGCGAGCGTGTGCGCCAGCCCCTTGCCCTCCGCCCCCACCAGGTTCTCGCGCGGGACGCGCACTTCCTCGTACGTGACGGCGTGCGTGGGTGAGCCGTGCAGGCCCATCTTCTTCTCCGGCTTGCCGATACGCAGCCCGGGCGTGTCGGTGGGCACGAGGATCAGGCTCAGCTTCTCGCCCGGAGGGGTGCGGCAGAGGGTGACGATGAGGTCGGCGATGGAGGCGTTCGTGGTCCACATCTTCTGGCCGTCAATGATCCACGAGTCGCCTTCGACGACGGCCTTGGTTTTCACGCCACCCTGCAGGTCGCTGCCCGCCCCCGGCTCAGTGAGCGCGAGCGCGCCTAACTTCCCGTTGCCCGAAGCAAGTTGCGGCAGCCACGTCTTCTTGAGTTCTTCTGATCCGAACATGGCGATGGGCGCGCAGGCCAGCCCATTGTGCGCGGCGATGGCGAGCGCGGTCGAGCCGCACGCCCAGCCCAGCTCTTCAATCGCAATCGCCGCGCTCACGGCGTCCACCCCGGCCCCGCCGTATTCTTCGGGCACGTTCAAGCCCAACAAGCCGAGCGGCCCCATCTTGCGCACGGCGTCCCAGTTGAACTCGCCGGTCTCGTCCACGTGCCGGGCGCGCGGCTTGACCTCTTTGGCGCAGAACTCGTGAATGGTCTCGCGCCACATCTTCTGCTCTTGCGTCAATTCAAAATCCATGTTGTCTCTCCGTAGGATCGGCGGTATCGTAGGTCACGCTTGCAGCGTGACGACCTCTGCCGCCCAACCGTCACGCTCAAAACGTGACCTCCAAAGATTTCACGCGGCGGGCGGTATATCGGATGGGGGCGCCTCCTTCCCCTTCTTCGACGCTTTCTCCAGCTCGGCGTTGATGGTGCGGAGTGCGGCCAACAGATCGCTCCGCAGTTGGGATTCCACCTGCCCGCCGCGGACGCGCCCGCCCAAATCCTGCACTTCGGCTTTGAGGCGCTGGCCGGTCGGGCTGGTGGCGAATTCGGCGACCGTCTTTTGCAGTTCGGCCAGTCCGGCCTGGATTTCGTTCTGCAGCTTGCGGCGTTCCTCGCTTTCCCAGGCCGCCTGCAAGATGCCTTTCAGGTTGTGGCCGAGGTTGCGCAATTCGTCAGCCAACTCGTTTTCGGGGGTAGGGGTATCGTCAGTCATGTCGTCCTCGCGTATAATGCGGCTGAAGGTGACCCATGCCGCGTCGTCTGCTCTCCGCCGTCGAACGCGCCGAAGCCGAAGTGGTCTTTGGCGCCGGCCTTGATTATACCCGCGTGTTCGTGGTCGAAAATACGCCTTTGCCGAACTGGATTGCCGACATTGGCCGCTCGGCCAAGCCGAACGCGATCACCCTTGGAAATGTCTCCTATTTCCCGGAGACGCTTCAGACTTCGGCGGAGATCATCACGGGGGGCAACCTGCGGGGCATCACCTGGCTGATCCACGAACTCACGCACCAGTGGCAGTATCAACACATGGGCTGGCGTTACCTGGCTGCGGCGGTGAGCGTGCAACTGCGCGAGGGCGCGCAAGCCTACAACTATCAGCGCGAGCACCCTTCGCGCGAGGATGCGCTGCGCGCCGCCCGCGCCGCGGGCCGCCGCCTTGCCGGCTTTAACATGGAACAGCAGGGTGACATCGCCCGCGACTACTTTCAAGCGTTTGTGGCGGCCAATCGGGACGAGAATGCGCCGACGCTGGCTCCCTTCCAGCCTTTCATTGCCGACTTGAAAAGCGGCGCATCTCGCTGATCGCATATCGCGTGCGGCATATCGCACGCCACTGCCTGTTGACTAGCGATAAGCCATCTGCCATACGCCATCAGCCATCCGCCGCTTTGCTCCACACCCCCGTCCACTCCGGCAGCCGCCCGCGCAAAGATGTGATCTTTTGCAGCGCCTTGGCAACGGCCACCTTCTTTCCGCTCTGGCAAGCAAGTGTGCCGTAGATTCTGAGTCTGATATTCCCGCCGAGTTTGATTTCTCCGCTCTTGAGTTTTTCTCTCAACTCTGGGCGGGTCAGGTCACTGTGGCGAACCATGGGGATCGCGTTCAAACAGCCCGCTTGATCTCCTCCACCGCCGCCGGATTCTCAAGTGAGGAGGTATCGCCAGGGTCGAGGCCCAGGTATGCCGCGCGGATGATGCGCCGCATGACTTTGGCGTTGCGCGTCTTGGGCAGGTCTTTGACGAACTTGATCTCGCGCGGCTTGAGCGGCTTGCCCAGCTCGTCGGCGACTTTCGCTTTGAGCGCCTCGCGCAGCTCGTCCGAGGGCGCGTGGCCGGGGCGGAGGACGCAGAAACACACGACCTCGCTGCCCTTCACTTCGTCCGGCACGCCGATGGCGGCGGCCTCCACCACCGCGGGATGCGCGACGAGCACGGACTCCACCTCTGCCGGGCCGAGGCGCTTCCCCGCGACTTTGATCGTGTCGTCGCTGCGCCCGAGGATGTACCACAGCCCGTCCTCGTCCACCGCCGCCCAGTCGCCGTGCACCCACACGTTGGGCCAGCGGCTCCAGTACGTTTCCTCGTACCGCTGCGGGTCTTTCCAGAAGCCGCGCGTCATCCCGATCCACGGCGCGCGGATCACGAGTTCGCCCACTTGATTGCGCACCGAGTTGCCGTTCTCGTCCACCACATCCGCGGCGATGCCGGGGCAGGGGGCTGAAAAGGCGCAAGGCTTAAGGGGCAAGAGGGGATTGCCCATGACGATGCCGCCTGAAATCTCTGTTCCACCGGAATAGTTGACGATGGGGCGCTTGCCCCCGCCCACCACGTTGAACAGCCACAACCACGGGTCGGGATTCCACGGTTCGCCCGTCGAGCCGAAGAGGCGCAAAGAGGAGAGATCGTGCTTCTTCACCGGTTCCTCGCCGAACTTGATCAGCGCGCGCACGAGGGTGGGCGAGATGCCGAGCTGGGTGATGCGGTGGCGCTCGATCATCGCCCACAGCCGGTCGGGGCCGGGATGGTCGGGCGCGCCGTCGTACAGGAACATCGTCGCGCCGAGCAGGAGTGTCCCGAACACGAGCCACGGGCCCATCATCCAGCCCATGTCGGTCATCCAGTACATCACGTCGCCCGCCTGCACGTCGGTTCCGAAAGCCATGTCCTGCGCGGACTTCACCGGGAAGCCGCAGTGGGTGTGCACCGCGCCCTTGGGGCGGCCCGTCGTCCCCGAGGTGTAAATGATCATCAACGGGTCTTCGGCGTCGGTCGGCGCGGCCTCCGCAAATTGCGATTGCGCTGGCACGAGGTCGTGCCACCAATGGTCGCGTCCGGCCTTCATGCTCACCGGATTCCCGGCGCGCTTGAGGACGATCATCTCGCGCAGAGAGGGTACTTGAGCGGCGGCTTCGTCGGCGACGGGCTTCATGGGCACGACCTGCCCGCGCCGGAAAAAGCCGTCGGCGGTGAGGAGCGCTTTCGCCTCGCCGTCCACGAGGCGCGCGGCGATGGCGCTCACGCCGTAACCGGAGAACAGCGGCAGCACGATGCCGCCGATCTTCACGATGGCGAGGAGCGCGACGACGATCTCCGGCGTCATGGGCATGAACAGCCCGATGGCGTCGCCCTTGCCGAAACCGAGCAAGCGCAGCGCGTTGGCGCAGCGGTTGACCTCGTCATACAGGTCGGCGTAGGTGAGCGTTCGGCTGCCGCCTTCCTCGCCTTCCCAGATCACCGCCGGACGCCGCGCGAGTTTGGAGTCACGGTAGTATTTGTCCACGCAGTTATAGCCGATGTTGAGCTGGCCACCCACGCACCAGCGCGGCCAGGCGATGCCCCGGCTGAGGTCAACGACTTCGCGGTACGGCTGTCGAAATTGAATGTCCAGATATTTCAGGATGGCGTCGGTGAACCAGGCGACGTCGCTCGTGGAGCGGCGCAGCAGGTCGTCGAACGAGGCCAGCCCGTGCCGGTCCATGAAGCGTTTGAGATGCGAACGGTTGACGTAGTCCGGCGTGGGGCGCCAGACGATGTCGCCGCCGAAGGTGAAGGACTCGGGCATAGGCACTCCGGTTGGCAAGGAACGGTGGGAACTGAGGGAACTACAGTATCAGCTGCGCAGCACTTCGAACGTCTCAATCGGCTGCGTGCGCCCGCGGAGTTCCACATTGCCAACTGCCCGGAAGTTGAAGTTCCCGTTGATGGCTACGTGGGTGGCCGCCCCGATGAAGACACGGTTGGGCCGGGCTTGCTCCTGCAGGCGCTGCGCCACGTTCACCGCGTCGCCCAGCACCGTGTACTCGACCCGTTCCTCGGTGCCCAGGTAACCAGCGATCGTCGGGCCGGTGTTCACCCCGATGCCGATTTCGATTTTCTCGCCTTCTGACTCGCTGAGGGCCTCCAGCCGCCGGAGCATCTCCAGCGCCGCGTGCACCGCTTGTTCCTCGGGGTTGGGCTTGTTGCGCGTCACGCCGAACACGGCCATCAACCCGTCGCCCAGATATTTGTTCACCAGGCCGCCCTGTTCAAAGACGGCCCCGGTCATGTCCTGATAGTAGCGGCTCAGGATTTTGCTGAAACGCCACGCGCCCAGCCTTTCGGCCAGCCCGGTCGAGTCGCAGATGTCGGTGAAGAGCACGGTGAGGGTCTGCTCGGAGAGTTCGGGCAGGCGGCCGGTCTGGAGATAGTCCTGGAGGAAAACCTCGGCGTCGGGCGCGGCGAAGAACCGCTGCAACAAGCCGCGGATGCGCTGCTCCTGCCGGATGCGCTTGAGCAGGCGCGTGCGCTGGATGGTCAGCGCGGCCTGATGGCTGATGGCGACCGCCAGCTGCAGGTCGCGCTGATCGAAGGGGCGGGCGAGCGGGCGGGTCTTGTAGACGTAGATCAGCCCGGCGATTTCCTCGCCGCTCAGGATGGGGGTGCACATCACCGACCGGATGCGCAGCAGCAGTGCGCTCTTGCCCAGCCCGGAGTCCTGCTGGGTGGCGGAGAGGTCGGGGATGACGACCGCCGAGCGCTGGTCAAGCGCGAGGCGGGCGATGGTGGTCGGGAAGCCCAGTTCTTGCAGTTGGCCGAATTTCTCTGAGAGGATCACTTCGCACTTGTCCGCGCCCAGCGCCACGCGCAGCAGATTCGACACCTCGCGCAAGGCGGTCTCCAGGTCAATGATCGTGTTGAGCCGCCCGGCGACTTCGTAGAGGAGGACGGCGTGCTGGTCGAGCGACTCGAGCAGCAGATCGCGCGTGAGCGGCTGGGTGCCGGAGAGGCTGTCTTGCCCACCCGGCTTCGGCGCGGTGTCCTGTTTGGTCAGGGTGATGATGTGCTGGCCGATCCGGATCTGGTCGTCGGGGGTCAGCGTGCGGGGCTGGGTGATGCGTTCCCGGTTGACGAACGTCCCGTTCGTGCTGTTCAGATCGCGGACGACGACCGTGTTCGCCTTCTGGTCGTAAATCAATTCGGCGTGGACGCGCGAGGCCGACTCGTCGGGGATGGGGACGTCGTTGTCGGTCTTGCGGCCAAGGGTGGACTTGCCCGGCTTCAGGACGTACTCAGCCGGTTCGCCCAGCGGGGAGCGAATGGTGACGATCCACATGGCGCTTATTATATATCGGCTTGCCGAGTAATCCCACTCGCGGGAGCCGCACTTGAACCGTACCTCTATGGCCGGATGACCAACGTGAGGAACAAGAGGCTGGCGATCAGCGTCCCCACAAAAATGATGGCCGGGGTGGGGTTGTTCTGCTCCACGGACTCCTGCCGGATTTCGTCCAGCGTGTTGAAGCCCAGCAGCCGCATCGTGATGAGGATGAACCCTCCGGCGATGACGGCGATGATGGGCCCCCAGAACGCGACCTGGCTGAGCACCACCCGCAGCGTAGTGAGGAAGATGAAATAGCCCGCGCTGTTGAGCAGGAACGCCAGCCCCTGCCCGACGGCCAGCGCGACGACGAGGATGATTGCGCCCACCGCCAGTGTGTTTTTCATATTCTCCTCCTGAAAGTGAGAGTTGGGACGCGGAAGGCGGAGTTAGAGCGAATAGCGGTCACTCTAACTCCGTTCCTTACTCTAACTACGGTTGCCTGGCCGCTTCAATGGTCGCGCGGATCTGGCCGATGTGCTCGCGGGTGTGCCGGGAGAGCTGGAGCAGGTTATGGCCAAGCCGCCAGTAGCTTCCCCTCCGGGCGACGAACTCGGGCGGAAGCGCGGCTAGCAGAGCGACCGTCTCGGCCTCGTGGCGTTTGAGTTCTTCCAACAACGCCGGGGCGGATGGATAAGCCGATACCATCGCCTTGTGGCGCACCTGAATGTTGCCGGCGAAACCGTCGTACCAGCGTTCCTCGCCGTTGATCAACTCGTCAATCCAGGCGTGCCGGTCGCGTTCGTCAATGATGAGATGCGCCAAATTTTCTTTCACGTTCCATTCACCGGGCGCGGGGTGGTGGCCGGCTTCCGCCTCCGAGACGCCCTCGAAGCACTTGGCGAGTTCGGCGTCCAGCTCGGCGTAATTCTTGCGCACCGCCTCGGCCAGCTCCGGCGAGGTCGGCGGCACTTCCGGCAGCGGGCGCGCGGAAAGCGTCATCGCCGTCTTCAGCTTCTCTTTCCCGCGATAGAAGACGACCGGGATCGTGTCGCCCGCGCGATGGGCCTGCATGGTGTTGATCAGCGAAGTCCAGCCGGTGATCTTCTTCCCGGCGAGGCCTACGAACACGTCGTCCTTCTGCAACCCGGCGGCCTTCGCGCCCATGCCGTCCAACACGCCATCCAGCCGGAAGCCCTCGACGGCGGGCACGCCCAGCCGCGCGGCGATTTCGGGCGTCAGTTCATCGCCGCCGCTGATGCCGAGCATGGGGCGGCGCGTGAACCGCAAATCCATCCCCGTCTCCAGCACGGCCTGCAGGTTTTCGACCGACCCGGCCCAGCCCTCTTCGATCTCTTTGGTGGTCTTGGCCCACGGCTTGCCCGTGCCCACGCCGCTGTGGGCGAGGGTCACGACCGTGCCGCCCTTCTTTGCGGCGAGCGAGACTTGCACGCGCGTCGGCCCCGGTTCGCCACGCCCTTGCCACGTGAACGCGATTTTCTTGCCCGGCTCCAGCGCGGTGAATTCTCCGGCAGCGTAGAAGCCGCTGTTCCACCACACGTAGAAGCGCCCGCCTTTGTGCGGGTCGGTCGTGGCGGCGTTGCAGAACCACTCGCGCAGCGCGGTGGAGTTGGTGAAGGCGCGATAGACCTCCGCCGGCGGTGCGTTGATCGTGCGCTTGAATTTGAAGGTTTGAGTTTTCGCGGCCATTGTCATCCTCTGTTTGTCAACGGATGGAGCGGATGTAAGGATTAAGGTCAGGCGGATGGTTGCCGCGCGGCTTCGAGGGTCGCGCGCAGTTGCTCGGCGTGCTCGTCGGGCAGGTGGCTGGGGGTGACCTGCGTGATCCAGAGGGCCACGCGCCAGTACAGGTGTTTGCGCGCGACGAACTCGGAAGGCAACGCAGCCAGCAGCGTGACCGACTCGTCGTCGGCGCGTTTCAATTCCTCCAATAGCGCCGTGAGGGTGGGATAGCGGGCGACGATCCCCCCCAGCCGAAGGGTCACGTTGGGGCGGAACTCCAGGCTGTCGCCGACTTCCCGGTCGTTGAGCATCTGCGCGGCCCACGATTGCAGGTCGCGCTCGCAGGCGATGAAGTGCGCCACGAGCTCTTTGAGATTCCACTCGTTGGGCGCGGGGCGGCGCTCGGCTTCGGCCTCGGTCACGCCCTCCAGCCGTTTGGCGAAGTTGGCCTGCCGGCCGGCGTAGAGCTTGCGCGCGGCCTCGGCCAGCTCGGCGGCGGTTGACGGCACTTCCGGGATCGGGCGTCGGGAGAGTTCCATAATCGCGGTCTGCTTCTCTTTCCCGCGATAGAAGACGACGGGGACTTTGTCTCCGGCCTGACGTCCCTCCAGCGCGCGGGTGAGCGAGGGGAAGTCCACTGCCTTCTTCCCGCCGAGTTTCACCATCACGTCGTCCTTCTGCAACCCGGCGGCGCGTGCGCCCGTCCCCTCGAACGTGCCTTCCAGCCGGATGCCCTGCGTCACTGGCGCGCCGAGCTGCGCGGCGATCTCCGCGTTGAAGTCGCCGACGAGGATGCCGAGGCGGGGCAGGCGGGCATAGCGCAAGTCAACGCCCGTCTCCAGCACCGATTGCAGGTTCTCGAGGCTCATCGGCCACGCGCGCTCGAAAGCGCGGAGGGTGTCGGCCCATTTGCTGCCGGTTCCGATGCCGCCGTGCTTCACCGTCACCACCGTCCCCTCTCCTGAAGGCTGCGAAGCGCTTCGACCGTTCTTGGCAGTGAACGAGACGTGTATGCGCATCGGCCCCGGCTCGCCCATCCCGTCCCAACTGAAGGCGAGTTTCTGGCCCGGCTCGAACTCGGTGAAGACTCCGTCGGCGTAATAGCCGTCGTCCCACCACAGGTACAGGCGGCCACCCTTGCGCGCGTCGGTCTGCGCGGCGTTGCAGAGCCAGTCGCGCAGCGCAGTGGGATGGGTGAACGCGCGGAACACCTCGG
>Ga0184639_10000938_pt1 | contig 12124 bp, 11 predicted proteins | sample PLM31_170_b2_FD_133155 | JGI IMG/M metagenome (GOLD analysis project Ga0184639, IMG submission 133155) | Groundwater sediment microbial communities from an aquifer in East River, Colorado, USA - PLM3-1_170_b2 | ecosystem: Environmental > Terrestrial > Soil > Riparian zone | place: USA: East... | reverse complement strand
GTCCTGGCTCATATGGGTCAGGATGAGCCGCCGGCATTCGAGCCGCTCCCGCTGGTCCCGCAGGGTGCGGTAGTCGAGGTGGTATTTGATCTTTTTCTCGAAGAAGTACGCCTCGCAGACGAAGAGATCCGCCCCCTGCGCGGCCTCCACGAGACTCTCGGCCCACTCGGTGTCGCCCGAATAGACAACGACCTTGCCGCCATACTCGACGCGAAGGACATAGGACGGGGCTCCACTTGCGTGCTGCGCGGGAAACGGGGTCACCGTGGACGGCCCGATCGCGCTGGCCGCGCGCTCCGGGAGCTCGACGAACTCGACGGCGAAGCGCCGGGTGATACGGGTGGAACCCGGGAAGAAGACCTCCATCGCCGCCTCCACCCGAGCGCGGGTCCCGGGCGGCCCGGCGATGACCAGGGGACGCGTTCTCCGGTTGAACTGACCATCCAGGATCAGGAACGGCAGTCCGCCGAAGTGATCTCCGTGCAGATGGCTCAAGAGGACCCAGCCAATCTCCGACGGGTCCACGCCGGCTCGCTTCATCGCGATCAGCGACGAGGCGCCGCAGTCGATGAGAAGCGCGTTGTCTCTATCGCGCAGGAGGAGGCACGTCTGGAAGCGCCCCCCGCTTCCGAACGCGTCGCCCGCCCCCAGGAACTGAAGCCGGACTTGGCTCAACGTTTTCCTCCCCTCAGGTGATCGTGCCTTCCGGCAGCGCGTAGCTCCCGGTGGCGTGGGCGATCAGCCGGTCCGACCGACCCGCCATTGTCAGGTGGACTTCCCCGTAGGCGATGCGTCTCCCCATCTTGAGGACTCTGGCGGTGGCGATGACGTCGCCTCCCGTGACGGGGCGCAGGAAATTCATCTTCAGCTCGCCGGTGACGGCGTGGGTCGAGAGACCGAGCTGACCGAGAATGGCCATGTAGAGCGCCGCATCGGCGAGGGTCATGAGCCCGCCGCCGAACATCACCCCGCCCGGCCGAAGCCAGCGCCCGTCGCTCTTCCACCGGGCGACCGCATACCCCGGCCCAGCGTCGTCGCAGACGATCCCCAAGTTTTGGAGGAACGGAGCCTCGGACTCCAGGAAGCGCCGCACCATGGCGGCCTCCACGGGTTCGTGCGCCATTGACCGCCTCACTCCGGAGGAGGCCCCTCGGCCGCCCGCCGGCGCCGCTCGGCGGCGCGTTCGGCCTCCAGACGTTCCAGCTCGACCGCCGAGTGGTCCACGTGGGCCATCGCCTCGGCGAGGGCCCGGTGACCGGCCTCGGCGGCGATGAGCCGGTGCATGGCCTGGCAGATCCGCCGGTAGGCCGGGTGGCCCTGCGGCGTCGTCCTCAACTCGATCATGTGCATGGCCTCGCGGGCGTTCAGGTGCATGTAAAAGCGGACCCGGTAGGCCATGGCCACCGCGTACGGCGCGATGAGCCCCAGGCCCTCGGCACCGAGCGCCTCGTAAAGATCGGCGGAGTCCTCCATCACCCGCCGCCATTCATTCGAGACCCCGGCCTCCTCGATCGCTTCCGGCATGATGTAGCCGTGACGGGGCGACAGCGGCTGCCATTCGAGCGTGAGCAGGCGGTGGCGCTGGAGGTCGCGGAACGCGCCGTAGTCGCCGAGCACGTCGAAGCGGTAGGATGTCCGCTCGAACGCGCGGCCGGGCTTGTGCCGCCGGTTCCGACGCTCCCCCACGTAGGCCTTGAGGACGGCTGCCCGCTCCTCGACGGTCATGCTGCGGGCGCGGGTGAGCAACTGATCATCGGGGAGCCCAGACACCGCGTAGAGCGCCGCGGCCACCACCTTGATTTCGCCGTCGGGATCATAGTCCGTGAGAGTGACCTCAGCGCGCGGTTCGGGCTCGACCCCGCTCAGGAGCTTCGTCGCCACGGTCTCGGTTGCCTGTCGCGTCTCGGCCAGGTACCGGCTCCAGACTCCGCCTCGATCGGGCCGGTCCACACGCCTGAGGAAGGCGGGGATGACCTTGCGAAGCTCGGCCAGCATGAGGTCGGCATAGGCCCGCACCTCTGAGAGCGGATCCGCCCTCATCCGGAGGAGCAGCGCTTCGTAGGCCTGTCCGGTCCCGTAGATCCCGACGTTCGATTGGGTCGCGGCCGGCAAAAGACCGCGGAGGGTGTCGAGAGCCTTGGCCCTGATCGTCATGCGATACACGTTGTCCGACTCACCGGGCGACTTGGGATACTTCTGGCTGAAGTACCCCCGCATGGGCTCGATCAGCCCGGCATAGGTCCCGAAGGCGCGATCCAGGACCTCCACGTAGCGCTGTCTGAGGAGCGAGCCGTCCAACTCGGCCGGAACGTGGTATCGCCACCGGCCGCCGGGGCGATCGGTGTACGGGATGTAGCGCGTGGACTGCTCGAGGTACGCCATCAGCCGCCCCCATTCGAGCACCTTGGTCAGGATATTCGACGCGCTTTCGCAGGCGAGGTGCACCCCGCCGAGCTGGGCGACAGAATCGTCCCCGTATTCGTTGAAGACCCGCTCGTAGAGCTCCTCAGCGCGCTTGACTCCGACCGCGCCGGCCGCGGGAGCCGGCTCGACCTGATCCAGGAACTCATCGAGGAACAAGCGCCTGAGGGACTTAGCGGAACGCGAGTATCGCGCGAACAGGGCCCCCTTCACCACCTCGGGCAGGTTGATCAGGGCGAAGACCGGGCCCTCGAGGTTCGTGAAGTAGGGGGCCAGCGCCGTCAGCTCGTCGCGCGTGAACGTCTCGGCAGGGGCGACGCTCATTCCCTACCAGACGGCGATCACGCGGGTCGGCCCGCCTGACGCCCCCTTCACCTTCGGCAGTCCAACGAAGACTGTCGCCCCGCGCTCGGGGAGCTTCGCCAGGTTCGCGAGGTTCTCGAGCCCCCACTTGTTGGCGGGCAAGACCGCATAGTGGACCTTGAAGTCTTTGGAGGCGCCGTGATCGAGGGAAAGCGTATCGACCCCGATCCCGTTGATCTGGCGTTCCCTGAGGAGGAAGTCGGCGGCTTCGGGAGAGAAGCCGGGGAAGTGCAGGACCTGTTTGTCGTCCATGTTCCGGTAGGCGGTTTGATCGTTGATCCGGGCCTCCCACCCGGAATGCATGAACACCGCGGCCCCGCGTGGAATCCGGCCGTGCTTCCCCTCCCAGGCCGTGAGGTCGTTGACGGTGACCAGCGTGTCGGCGTCTGTCTTCGCGCGCTCGTGGACGTGGATCACCACCGCCGGGCACAACAGACTTGCCTCCGGGATCTCGTCGGCGGCCCACTTGCCCTTGCCGAAGTGCAGCGGCGCGTCCAGATGGGTGCCGTGATGCTCGTGGACGGTCCACTGGTTGGCATAAAAGCCGTCTTTGTCGTGAGTCGCAAGGGTCTGGATCTGGATGGGAGTAAAACCGGGCCAGATCGGCGTAGTGGAAGACAGCGTATGGCTGAGATCGAGAACCTTCTGCCAGGTCGCGGCCTCGGCGCGGGCGACCAGCGTGAGCCGGGGAGACACGGCCGTGCCCGCGACCGGCTGGCCCCATGCGACACGGGCATGGCCCTGAATGAGGGTCGCCTCGCCCGGCGCCCTGACCTCGTACCGGAACGGTCCCAGACTCGACCTCGCGTCTATGCGCGGCAATTCCCAGATCACCTCGTCGCCTTCGATCCGGGCCGGGTTCCGCCGCGGAGCTTCGAGGACCCGGACGAAAGTCGTTCCGGCGGGGATGGGACCGGCAAGCCGGATCTGTCCGATCTTCTCGCGATGCGGATTGTGGAGGGTCAGCGTGAAGGCGATGGCCGGACCTTCCAGCCGGGCCGCGAACTCCAGATCGAGGTCCGGTTCATGGAGGCGGGGGGCCGCGATGGCCTCGCCGACCCCGAAGAGGCCGGCGGCGCCGGACCCCGCGTACTTCAGGAACTCGCGGCGCCGTAACCCCGCCTCAATGTGCTCGGTGACATTCGGCAAACACATGAGAGGCCCTCCTTCGAGGCTGGCTCATCCCTGTCGCAGGTAACTGTCCTGGCCGGTATAGAAATCCTCGCGCGGCGGGGAGAAGATGTCGATGACCTCCGTGTCCTCCGGGAACCATGCCTCGTGCTCCACCCCGGCGGGGATGACGCCGACGTCACCCGGGCCGCATGTTTTTTTCTCGTTACCCAGGCGGAACTCCATTTTCCCCGACTGCATCCAGAAGATCTGCTCGTTGGGATGCCTGTGGGCGGCGGCGTGGGCGCCGGCCTTCATGCGCCAGAAGACCAGCATCTCCTTCTCCCCGGTGACGATCCGGCGCGTGATCTGGTCGGTCACCTTCTCCTCCGGGATCCGGTTGAGGTTCATGAACCCCTTCATGACGGGAACCGGCATGACAGCGACCTCCTCCCCTGAATTCTGTGCTCCTCACCCTAGCCAGCACGCCCGAGCATGTCAAGCATGATTGACCGAGCCCGGACCGCGTGTTATAACGCGCGTATGAATCCGCGACGGCTCATCAAAGTTTTCCTGATCGCCATGTTGCTGGCCGGCTGCGGCGGCCTGAAGTTCGGGAGCGACTTTCCATCCCCGACGAAGGATATGCTCGTGGTCGGAAAGACCACCAAAGCCGATCTGCTCCGCTTCTTCGGCGAGCCCCACCAGGTCGGGCTTGACACCGGTGATCCAACCTGGGGCTGGACCTACGTCCAGGCCTTCACCAACCAGGAGTTCACCAAACAGCTCACGGTCCGCCTCGACGAGCGGGGCGCGGTCAAATCCTACTCCTTCACCTCGAGCTTCCCGGAAGACATGGCCCGCTTGAAGTGACCGCGCCTCGAGCCCGCGGCATGGCGGAAGAGGTCTACGACGGCATCATCGTTGGCGGTGGCCACAACGGGCTGATCCTCCAGGCCTACCTCGCCAGGGCGGGGCTTCGGACTCTGATGGTGGAGAAGAACCCGCACGTCGGCGGGGGCCTAGCGACCGTGGAGGACAACCTTCATCCCGGATTTCGCCATAACATCCACGCGGCCTTCCTCCACGGGCTCTCCGCCATGCCGTGGTACCGCGACCTGGAGCTGGAACAGCACGGGGTCCGCACGGTCCAGCCCGATCTCAACGTCGCCCTGATCCAGCAGAGCGGCCGCACCCTCCGCTGGTACCTGGACCTCAATCGGACCTGCGCTTCCATCGCTGAGTTCTCGAAGAAGGACGCCGAAACCTGGCGCCACATCACCGAAGAGTATGGGGAGATGGTGGAAAAAATCGTGGAGCCGGAGCTGGCCGCGCCGCCGCTCCCCCGCGAGGAGAAGCGTGCCCTCCTCGAGCGGAGTGCCCTCGGCCTGAAGTACCTCGAGATCGAGGCGCTCAGCCCGCGCGAGTTCATCGAGAACCACTTCGACAATGTCGCCGTGCGGGCTCTCCTCCTCCACCTCTGCGTGATCCGCGAGCTCGACGTTCACGCCCCGAATCAGGGAGGCGTGATCCCGAGCTTCATTGCCGCCCGGACCAGGGCCGAGCTGGCTGTTGGCGGCTCCGCGGCGGTGGCCCAGGGACTCAGGAAGGCGGTGGAGGCCGCCGGGGGAGAAATCTGGGAGGGGCAGACGATCCGCGCAATTACCGTGGAGCTGGGCGTGGCCACCGGCATCCAGCTGGCCGACGGCCGACAGGTCAAGGCCCGCGCCTTCGTCGCCTCGAATCTGAACCCGCACCAAACGCTCCAGGAACTGGTCGGCATGGACAGACTGAACCCGATGACGCGGGTGGGCCTCAGGTCCTACCTCTATCAGATCGTCGGCCCCCTCTTCGGCGTTCACCTCTCGCTGAACGAGCCGCCCCGCTACACGGCGCGGACCACACACCCGGACCTCGATCAGGCCTTTTTGACGATCCTCGGCCTCGAATCGCCGGAGCAGATCTACGGCCTCCAGGCCCGGTTCAGAAAAGGCGAACCGGCGTCACGCAAGGTGATCTGGGGCACCACCCCCACGGCCTTCGATCCGAGCCAGGCGCCGGCCGGCAAGCATACCGCCTTCATGTGGGAGAAGGTCCCCTACCTCCTGACCGGCCGGGCCGAAAACTGGGACCAGGCCAAGCTTCCCCGGATCGGGGAGATCTTGGAATATTGGCGCGCCTTCGCCCCCAACTTGACCGAAAGCGCAATCCTTCGGCGCCTGGCGTATTCGCCGCTGGATACCGAACGGCACCTTCCGAACATGGCCCGGGGCGACCCGGGCGTCGGATGGCTCGGCGTGGAGCAGCGCGGGATCAACCGCCCGTTTCCCGGAATGCCGCCCTACCAGACCGGGATCGCAGGGCTCTACCTCTGCGGAGCCTGCACCCACCCGGGAGGCAACATCACGGGCCTGCCCGGCTACAACGCGGCGCGCATCATCGCCGAAGACCTCCACCTGGCGCCGTGGTGGCACCCATCCGATCTGGAAACACTCTGGGGCTCCCTCCCCTGATCCCCGCCCTCGGGGCCGGCCTGTTTCCTCGAAGTCGTGGTAATCGGTTCCCGGCGTGCGCTTTCTCGTGCGTATTTGTGAGATAATGAAGCGGCGGATGAAAGGGAGAAGGCCATGACCGTTCGGATCGAGCATACGGTTCAGGTATGGAAGGAAGGCGACACCTACGTCGCCAGGGCGGCACCTCTGGAAGTCATGAGCTGTGGAGAAACCCCCGACGAGGCCCGAAAAAATCTCACTGAGGCGGTTGACCTATTCTTGAAGACGGCTTCTGCCCATGGGACCCTCGTCGAGATCCTCGAGGAGTGTGGGTACGTTCGGCAGGGCAATGAGTGGCGGGCACCGAAGCTCCTCCTCTCTGAAACGGTGACTCAATCTGTTCATGCGTAGGATTCGCGTCCAGTGCCGAAGATCACCCCGACGCACTGGACCATCCTTGAAAATATTTCCCTTCGGGATGGCTGGCGATTTGACCGCCAGGAAGGAAGCCATCGTTCCTACGTGAAACCTGGTGTCGCCCGCCCCATCGTCATCCCCACGTACCGGGCTGGTTCCCGTCTCAATCATTCGCAACATCATGAGAACGGCCAGCATGACTCGTGAGCGACTTTGCGCTCCTTTCGCAAGTGTGACTAACAACATCTGCTAGCTTGGGCGATGCGCTGGCTGATCGTGCTGCCGTTTGAGCGCCCCGAGCACATGGGCATGGACTTCCGGGACGAGCTCCTCGCCCGGGGCCACGAGGTCAAGACCTTCGCCTACCGGCGCGACAACCCGCTCTACAAGAACGTCGGCACCAAGGAAGCCTACCAGCTCTGGATCCTGCGGCGCCTGGAGCGGTCCTGCCTGGATTGGCGCCCCGACGTGGTCCTCGTGATCAAAGGAGGACCCATCACGCCGGGCGTGATCCGCCGCATCAAGAAGCGGCTGGACGTGTTGATTCTCAATTTTTTCCCGGACAACCCTCTCTGGATGATCCCGTTCGAGTGCATCGAAGCGTACGACGTCTTCTTCACCAAGGAGCGGTACGCGCTCAGGAGCCTCCAGCAGGTCGGGCTCACCAACCTCCATTACCTGCCGATGTACTGCGTACCGGCGATGCATCATCCCGTGACCCTCACCCCCGAAGAGCAGGAGCGCTACGGCAGCCCCATCTCCTTCGTCGGGAGCCACTACCCCTACCGCGAGCGGTTCGTCCGGGAGCTCGTCGGCTATCCCGTCAGACTCTGGGGGTCGGGCTGGCGGGACGCGGCCGACCCAGCGGTCCGGCAGATGATCGCGGGCCCCGCTGTATGGGGACGGGCCAAGCTCGCGGTTTACTCCGGCTCCCTCCTCTCGCTGAACCATCACCATCCGATGAACGACATCGTCGGGGTCAACACGCGAACCTTCGAGCTTGCCGCCAGCGGGGCGTGCCAGGTCGTGGATCTGAAGGACGAGCTGCCCCAGCTCTTCAAGCCGGGGGAGGAGGTGGTGGCCTACCGCGACCTCGAGGAGCTGAAGCGCCAGCTCGATTTCTACCTCAGCCACCCTGATGAGGCGCGGGGCATCGGCCAGAACGCCCTCAAGCGCGCGCTCGGCGAGCACACGCTCGGCCATCGCGTCGAGGAGATGCTGGCTGTCCTCGCCGACCGCTTCGGCGTCCGCCCATGAGCCGCGGAAGCGGCATGACGGCGGAGTCGCTGGCGAATGGGCTCCGGTGCATCGATTGCGCAGCCGAGTATCCTCTCGCCTACCGGCTCGAATGCGAGAAGTGCCAAGGGCTCCTCGAGGTGATCTACGACTTGGACACCCTCGGCCGCCGTGGCCGGGAGGTGTTCCGGAACCCTGGCCTCTGGCGCTACGCCCCCGTTCTCCCCATCGCCAACCCCGAGCACCACGTGACGCTCGGGGAAGGCCAGACGCCGCTCCTCGACTGCCCTCGCCTGGCGAAGTTCCTCGGGGTCAAGCGCCTGCTGCTCAAGTTTGACGGGACCAACCCCACCGGCACTGTGAAGGACCGCTCCTCGGCCACCGCGATCGCCGCGGCGCTCCAGTTCGGGTTCCAGGCGACGTCGGTGGTGTCAACCGGAAACGCCGCCTCATCCATCGCCGCCTACTCGGCCCGGGCAGGCCTCCGCTCTCTGATCTTCGTCTACGAGCGCGCCTCCGCGCCCAAGATGCTCCACATCGGCGCCACGGCGACCGACCTGATCATCTACCAGGGCGTGTACGATGACCTGATCGGCCACTGGGACCGGCTCACCGAAGAGCAGCTCTTCTTCGACTGCGGAGCCTCGCGCAACGCCTACAAGCAGGAGGGGAAAAAAACTCTGGCCTACGAGATCTGGGAGCAGAACGGGTTTCGCGCCCCCGACGTCGTCGTGGCCCCCGTCGCGGTGGGTGAGGTCTTCATCTCCATGTCCCGGGGCTTTCGCGAGCTGGCACGGGTCGGATGGATCGAAAAGGTCCCCCTGATGGTCGCGGCGCAGGCGACCCGGTCGAACCCCGTCTCCCAGGCCTTTCGTGACGGCGGGCCGCTGGTGCCCATCAAGATCGGCTACACCGTGGCCGAGGGGTTGGCAACGGGGGATCCGGGAAAGAAGGGCGAGTGGGTGCTCCGAACCCTGAGAGAAGAGCGCGGGCTGGCGGCGGACGCCGAAGATGAGGAGATCGTCGAGGCTCAGAAAGTCCTGACCCGAACCGAGGGGATCTGGGCGGGTCCCACCGGGGTCGCGACGCTCGCCGTGCTCGGCCGGCTCCTCGCTACAAAAAAAGTGGATCCCGCCCAGACCATCTGCGTGATCGTGAGCGAGACGGGCCTCAAGACCGAGGCGGAGGTGCCGGCGCGCCAAGGCACCGCGTTCGACTACGCCTCGCTCCGCGCTCTCGTCCTCTCCCGCCTGACCCCCTGACGGGAATCACCGCAAGCGCGAGCGGAGGCGAGCCGCCTCTGCGGGCACCCACCCCTTGCGGGTGGGTCGTCGCTCCACTCGCGCATTGCGTGAACGGGGGAAGAAGAGGTGGGGGCCAGCTAGCCCCAATCCGAAAATAATTCGCAGCGCGCACAGCCGGGGAGACACGCCCTAGATGCTACGTATTCATAGAGGCGGGGCGCCTTCCCTTTGAATCGATAGCTTACGAGCGCGCGGCCGTGAATTCGCCCGAAGATTCACATCCGCCCCCGCCCTTCGTACCATCTCTGGGAGGTGTACTTTGGTCCGGTGCGACTCGGGCGTCTCAATGTGAGAACGCTACGCATCGAAGATCACTTGGGAAGAAGGGTTCGAAAAAGAGTGTTACCCATGTCCCCGGACTGATCTGGTACCTATGTCCCCGACCGTTCATGATTCACCGCGCGCCCTGACCATTCGCCGCTCGCAACTTGTGTATCGTGTAACGGGCGATTGAGGTCGACACGTGCAGTCGAAAGAGTGCCTCTTCCTCGTCACTGAGACCACGATGAGGGCCTCGATCCTGTATGCCTTGCCAAAAGCCCTTGAGCATCTGCCACTCCGGGTCGTCGAAGAACGCCTGGTTGCGAAGATCCTGAAGTGCGGCCGAAGGGTCGGACCGGACACTGGACGTCTGACGCTTCCCGACTTCGATGAGCAAGTCCTCCATGAAGGATCGGATCTGACTATTTGCGGCTTCCCAGTTGCGGGCAACAAACGATTCATAAGCCTGCCGGTAATGTTCACCGGCGACGCCCAATGCAAGCTCTTGCAGGTCGCGTTCGAGCTGCGAGAGCTCTTGAGCGAGTCCCGCTGGCTCTGGCGTAGTCGGTACAAGTTTCCCGTCCCGCCATTCGGAGCCGTCGACTCGTAAGGTCTGGAGCAGGCGATCAGAGGGCTCCCAGCCGGCGCCCCTCCGCTGTAGGACGTACTCAACGAGCCGTACGAGGGCGGTGTCGCCATCATCCCGATCGCGCAGGGTCATGACCAGGGCGTTCGACCGAGGCCGAAGGCCACCACCAAATTCGGAGTAGCGCAGTCCGTGCTCAAGGAAGAGCAATTCAAGCTCGGCATGGTCCATGACGGCGGCCCCGAGCGCCCGACAGAGTTCTGCGATCGTCTTATCGCTGTACTTCACTCGGCGGACAGGCTCCCGTCGACCACCAGAGGTTCGCGTTGAGCGGCGACGGCGAGCGGAGGCGAGCCATTCGTCCGCTCGAATGCGATGTTTGATCGCGCGGAGATACCCCAGAAGCCCGAGTCAATCTCCGCCTCTATGTGTGATGTGACCATCCGCCAAGGGGGAGTCATTTGCTGCGGCGGCGCCCACGGTCGCTAGCGGCGGCGTCTTTGAACAGCTGGTCGAGATACTGGTGGCGGCGGTTTCAACGGCGTTTCGGCCAACAAACAGAACCTGATCGTGGAGATAACCGTCGCCCTTCGCAAGGGTCATTATTACCGCGACCGCCGATGCTTGACCGCTCGGCGGCGTATCCTTATCGACACTGTGAATCCGCACTCGGACAAACGCATCGGTCGGTTCGAGTGCGAGAGAGAAGGCGGTGGACCTTCGGACGTTGTCCCTGACAAAAAAGCAAAGACTCCGCCCGACTGGATCCTCAGCAGGGCAGTCTAGGTAGATCGCCGTCTTGTGCTGTGCCTTTGCCGGCACTGTGGCAAGGACGAAAGCGAAGGTGAGGACGAACACTAGCCTATACCGCATCAATTCCGGCCCCTCTTGGCCATCTAACGCTGCTGTTGACCGGCGCGCACCGAGCGCGTTCATCCGGAGAGCCGCCCCCATTTGTAGAGCCAGCCGATGTACTCGGTGTGGCGATCAGCGCTGTCAGGAAAGAGTGACGCTGCATGTATTCCGCAGAACGCCAGCACCCCCTTCAGGGTGAAGGTCGCAACTGAGGGAATTGTCCAGCGGTGTATCTCATCCGCGTCCCAAGCTTCGTCCGGTTTGGGGTGCAGGGTAAGCACGCCTCTCTGGGCTGTGATTCGAGGACTCAGGTGAGGGGGTCTGACGAGTCTTGGGGTATCCCCGAGTTCCGGGCCAAATGGATCTGTTTCCAGATCGTCTATTTCAGTCGGCGGCCTTACGCCATAGATCGCTGCCTCGCATCGAACATCCTCGACCGCGAAGTACGCCGCAACCAGCAGACTTTCCGACCAATCGAGGAGACGAGTCGGAAGGCGGTGATGTTGTCCAAGGATCATCCATTCCAAGCCGGTCTGGGGTTGCCATTCAAACCTTCCGCGACCTTCGCGGATGAACTGGCGGAGTTGGCGCCTCTCCTCATCGACTTGGTACGGCAGCACATGTCCGTGAGGATGCTTTCTGGCATTCTCTCTCCCAATGCTCGGGATGAGGCGGTAGGAACTCTTCCTTACGCCACGGTAAATCCACCCCTGCTTGAAATGCTCTCGGACAAGCCTCGAGAGGGCTTCCCAGTCTTGAATGACACCCGCTTCCGTGACCATATGCAGGTTGCCTTCCGCTCTCGAAGATCGTCGGGGTCTAACGGGCTGATTCAGCCGCGGCGGCGAGCGCAGCGAGCTGCGGTCGGCTGCAATCGGGAGTTCGACGCTGTTCGGTAACCGAGCCTATCTGCGTGAAAGAGCGTTCGAGATTATGCCAATGAGTACTGCAAACAGCGAACCTCCTACCAACATGAATGGAACGGAGATCGCCTTGACGTACAGGATTCGCGTCTGGAGTTCTTCCTTGCTGGTATCCCATGCGGCCGGAACCCAGTTACCGTAGCCAACTGTCGTGAT
>Ga0184639_10000937_pt1 | contig 12142 bp, 9 predicted proteins | sample PLM31_170_b2_FD_133155 | JGI IMG/M metagenome (GOLD analysis project Ga0184639, IMG submission 133155) | Groundwater sediment microbial communities from an aquifer in East River, Colorado, USA - PLM3-1_170_b2 | ecosystem: Environmental > Terrestrial > Soil > Riparian zone | place: USA: East... | reverse complement strand
TGACGTTCTCGAAGAGAAACGCTTTCCGTTGGCCGTCGGGCAATCCTTGATACTGCCAGCGCACCAGGGGCATCAGCTCGCTGTTCTTCTCGATCCTGTCGCTGATCCGGTAGAGATTTCCGGTCTCATCCAATAGATCGATGAAATCCCTGAGATCGCGAAAGTACGGTCGTGTCTTTGCTTTTAGTGCCGGCTTCGCCATTAAATTTTTACCTTTCAACGCCCAACAGAATGACTTCAAAAAAGTTTGTCGCGCCAAGACGCACCGAAATAAAATCCGAAATCCGAATATCGAAATTCGAAACAAACCGAGAAACCCAAAATCGAAATCCCAAATCCGAAACGGGCCCGTTTGGGATTTTGTATTTTTTGGTCATTTGAATTTGTTTCGAGATTCGGATTTCGAGTTTATCCGTTCTCTTTCCTTGGCGTGCTTTGCGTCTTTGCGCGAGTCATGGTTTTTTCGATCCCGTTTTCATCGCACGAAACTTTGAAATGGCTATTGCTAGTATTTTCCGCCTCACTTGACCAGCAGAATCGGACTGGGGCGGACTACCTTTTTCGCCTGCTCGATGGGAAACTCCCTCTCGCAAAACGGACACTTCGCCGCGATCTTCATGCGCTCGAACTGCGGCGACACGAGAAATTCCTCATCGCACCCCGGACAAACGACTCTCATGGAGCTGGCCATGTTTTTCTCCTCTCACGCGTCGAGCGGAATCTTCGACAACAGCTCGCTGCCGACATAATCTTGGAGCTGCACTTTATTCATCACTTCTTCCGGCACCTTGATGCGGATTTCGAAGGGCTCGGGCGGCGCGGGCATGGTGGCGTCGATGCCGCCCTTGGCCACGGTGTAAGCGTGATAGCTCAAATCGCCGGGGCTGCCGGCGTAGGCCGTCGGGTCGCGGGTGGTGCAGATCAGGTTCGGAATGACGATCATGTCCCGGTCCCAGCGGCTGCGCGTGGCCACCGCCCAGAGCACCTCGGCGTCGTCGAAGATATTGATATCCTCGTCCACCACCACCACATGCTTGACGCGCCGGTCGACGCCGAGGGCGGCCACGATCGCTTCGCGTCCCTGGCCTGCGGCGGTTTTCTTGATCTGCACGTAGGCGTGAAAGCGGCTGCAGCCGGACGATGGCAAATGAACGTTCTTGACCGTGGGCACCGACTGCTTGACGGCGCGGTAGAGCGAGCCTTCGAGCGGTATGCCGCCGAGATGATCCTGGTCCCGCCCGCCCAGGTGAATGTCGTGATAGATGGCGTCGCGCCGGTGGGTGATCGCCTTCACTTCCATCACCGGTCTGAGCGTTTCCGGCGAATAGTAGCGCGCGAAATCGGCGCGCAGGCCGTGGCGGCCGCGCTCCTTGGGCGGGATGATCCCTTCGATGACGATCTCCGCGTCCGCCGGCACGAGAAATTTTTCGCCCCAGGTTTCCGACGGCGTGAGCCTCAACGGTTCGCCCAACGCGCCGCCGATGACGGAATACTCGTCGACGTCGATGGGCACCCGCGTGAGCGCGCCCATGCAGGCGGCCGGATGATGGCCCATCCAGGCGATCGCCGGCAGCCCTTCGCCAGTGTTCGCGACGCGCTCCCGGTAGCGCTCCCAGTTGTGCGTGCCTTCGCCGAGACCGACCGTAACTTTTCGAGGACCGAGGAGGCGCAGCGTCTGATAGGCGCAGTTGTAGACGTTGCCCTCGTGATTATCGACGGTGGTGATCACCGAGCCGAGAATCGTCCGGCCGCCTTCCATGTGGTAGGGCAGCGGCACGGGAAAATCATAGAGATTGACCTCGTCGCCGCGGCGCACGATCTGTTTTACCGGCGCCTCGGCGCGGCCGACGACCACCGGCGTTTTCAATTCCTGGCTGCGCGCGTCGTAATCCAGGCCGGCTCTTTCTACGGAAGATTCGAGCGCCAGGGCGCAGAGGCGCCGGCTCGCGAAAAGATTCGACAGCAGCGGGAACGCGCAGGGCTTGCCCTCGACGTCGCGCAGCTTGGTGAAGAGCGTGATGGGAAACTTGTGCGCGCGGTCGAGCTTCACGTGCAGCGCGGAAATTTCAAAGCGCAGATCCATTTCGCGCTCGACGGTGACGAACTCCTCGCGATGGAGCCGTTTCACGTCGGCGAGAAAGCTTCTCAAGTCCTTGGCTTGGTGTAGCATCGTGGTCTCTCTCCTCAGCGCTGCTCGACCCGTTGGATGAAACTGTTATCCACGAAAGTAGCCAGGTTCAGATCCCGCACGCGGGGATTCCCTTCCGCCAGGTCGGCCAGATTTTTGCGTAGATCCTCAAGGTTGGTGTACGGAAACGGGGAGAGCGGCTCGACGTACATGCGGTAGTTCAAATCAAGCACCGCTGGATCATTGGTCCGCAGACGACGGCTGATGACCTGTAGAGCGGCGGCGCGATTTTTCGGGTTCTTAACCCACTCGGTCCCTTCGACTAATGCCCTTATGAACCGCTGAACCGTATCCCGGTTCTGATCGCGAAAGGGGCGGGTCGTGGCGTAGGAGCTGCCAATGCTTCTAATCCCCATCTCGACCGCGTCCGCCAGCACATGGTAAGGGATGCCGGCCCGTTCGAATCGCTCAATGGTACTCACCACCGCGCTGAGCATTCCCGAGCGGAAGGCGGCAACCCTTTGATTTCCCCCGCCGGCTACCTGCATCAACTCGACATCCTCCAGCCGGAGACCGAGCTTTTCCAGCATCCGGCGCGTGGCGTAGTAGCTCGACCCTCCGACGCGGTCGCTACCGATCTTCTTTCCCTTGAGATCCGCCGCGGTTTTGATTCCCGGCTGGACGATGAGCTTGTACTGCGTCGGCTCGCTGCTCGCGATGATGACCAGATCCGCGCCCCCTGCGGCGGCCTGGGCCGCGGTCTCGGGAGAGCCTGAGAAGATAGGGATCTCTCCGGCAATCAGCGCGGGCATGCCTTGAGAAGAGCTGGCGATGAAGATGAGATCCGTTTGCAGGCCGTGGCGCGCAAAAAATTCCTTGTCGTGAGTCGCCCAGAGAGGAATGCGATTGCCGGTGATCGATGCATAACCGACCTTCAGACGAACCGCCTTCCCGGACTCCGCCGTTTTCGCCGGCGCCGCTGAAATCACGCAAGCGGCCAACGCCATGAACGCTCCAGTCAAATATTTGCGCGCTTTAGACAATGCCATCTCCCTGATTTCAGAATCCGTACTCTTTCCACCGGCGCTTGAGCGTCTCTCTCATCTCCGGCGAGATCGCCGTGCCGAGCGGCGGGTAGCGGTTGCCGCCGAACTGGTCCTGTGGCTCGAGCTCCCAGTTGATCGTGGCGTCGAACAAGACCCGGGTCCATTTGCCGTGGCCGTACTTGACCGAATCTCTCTCCGCCGACGGCACGCTGGGATCGAGCATCGAGCCCGATGTTCCGGGAAAAGTCGTGATGTCGCCGAGCCCGGCGTTGATCCGGTAGCAGAGCGCCCACTCGATCGCTTCCCAATCGTGTATATCGATGTCGTCATCGACGACGATCAGATGTTTCCCCGCGTAATTGGCGAGGTGGCAACCCCAGAGCGCGTTGGCCACCTGTTGCGCGTGGCCGCGATGGCTCTTGCGGATCTGCACGCGCAAGAGTTCCGGCCATTTGCCGCGCCAAACGCCGGTCACGTTGGGCACCCCGGCCTCGTCCAAATATTGCCAGGCCATCGCCGAGAACGTAGCCGGCGTCCACGTCGTCGCCTCGTTGGTTCGCCCCGGGCTCGAGCCGGTGAGACAGCCGTGGAAGATCGGATCGTTGCGGTGCGTAATACATTCGACGCGAATGGCGTGCTTCGGCGTCTTGCGCCCGGCGTAGTAGCCGGGGTATTCGCTGAACGGGCCTTCCGGCTCGAACGTCTTTGGGTCCGCGGAAACAAATCCTTCGAGGACGATTTCCGCCGAGGCGGGAACCATCAGATCGTTGATCTCGCATTTCACCAGCTCCACCGGCGCGCCTCTGAGAGAGCCGGCCAATTCATATTCGGGATGATTGACCGGCGTCGAGGCGGTCATGAACAGGCTCTGGTCCCAGCCGATCACCACGGCGACGGGCATCTCCTGGCCGCGGTTTATGTATTTGCTGAAGTGCTTGCCCCAGCCTTGGGTCATGGCGAGCAGGACGCCGATGGTATTTTTCTGGGCGATCATGCCGCGATAGGTGCCGGCGTTGAGAATACCGTTGTCCGGATCTCTGGTGACCACGCTCGCCGACGTCATGATGTAGCGGCCGCCGTCATGGGGATTCCACTTGGGAACCGGGAACTGAAAGAGATCGACGGCGTCCTTCTTGACGACGTTCTCTTTGACCGGCCCGCTGCTCACCGTCACCGGCTTGAGCGGTTTGGAGAATCGCTCTTTAAAGATCGCCACCAGCTCGCGATAGGAGGACTTTTCGGATACTCCGAGAATCCGGCAAACCCTTTCCTTGGTGCCGGTGCCATTGGTAAACAGACGGCGGCAGAGCGTGTTCTTATGGCCCTTGATGTTCTCGAACAGCAGCGCCGGTCCGAATTGACTGGAGATCTCCCGCGTGATCGCGCCGATCTCCTCGTCCCAATCGCATTCCGCTTTGACGCGCTTCAGATCGTTTCTTTCCTCAAGATCATCGATCCATTCGCGCAGGTCTTTTACCGCCATTTCGTCAACTCCGTTCAGTTTGAGTCTTACTTAGTCGACTCATCTACACCACGAAGATCGTCGAGTATCACTACGCGGGCAAACATCCAATTCCCGCGACCGGACTTACACCGGTTAGACAAGCAACCGTATAGGCTGCATACGAAGGTCACGAAGGGTTCGGAGGTTTTGTTCTTAAACTTCGTGCTCTTCGTGTCCTTCGTGATGCATCCGCTCATGGCACGCCAGCTAAGGACAGCAGCGCCCGCCGGACCAGAGTCTTGCTCAACTCGACTTTGTAACCGTTCATTTTGAGCGGCTTGGCGTTCTGCAGCGCCGCTTCCGCCGCCGCGCCTGCCGCCGCGTCGTCGATCTCGCGGTTGCGCAAAAGTTTTTCCGCCTCGTGACTCCGATACGGGAAAGTCGCGACGCCTCCCAATACGATTCTCAGGTCCTCGCACACACGCTCCCGAATCACGGCGCTCACTGCGACGCTGGCGATGGCGAAGTCCCAAGATTTACGCAAGGCGAACTTAACGTACGTGCTGTGCGTCGGGCGGAGGGGAACTTTTATCTCTGTAACGATTTCGTCGAGTCCGAGAGTGTGGGATTGGAGCCGCCCGCCGACCCAGTTGTGGCCGGAGAGAAACTCGCTGATGGGAATCTCCCGCCCACCCTTGGGCGAGACGATGTGGACTCGCGCGTCCAGCGCCGCGAGCGCCACCGCCGTATCCGACGGATGGTTCGAGAGACAGAGATGGCCGCCCATGACGCTGCCGTAGTAGCGGCTGTCGCCGCCGGCGAGGTCGCAAAACTTGCCGCCGGACTTCCAGCAGGAAAATCCGTCTTGGAGATACCAGCACCAGACATCCTGGCAGATGTTGCCTCCCAGAGTGCCCAGGTTGCGAATCTGCGGCGAGGCGACGACTCCCGCCGCCTGGGCCAGCACGCTGTACTTTCGCTGCAACTCGGCGGAACGCGCGAGCTGCGACAGCGTCGTTAGAGCGCCGATGCGCAGATTGTTCTCTGGATTTGAACGGATATAGTTCAGGCCCGGAATGGTCTTGAGATTGATCACGCACTCCGGCTGGACGATGTATTTCTTGATGCGAAACAAAATGTCCTGGCCGCCGGCCAAAACTCGCGCCCCTTCGCCGTAGCGGCCCAGCGCGGCCACCGCCTCGTCCGTCGAAGCGGCGTTGATATGCTTGAAGTTGATCAACGGGCGCTCCCTTGAGTATCGCGCAACGCCTTGAGCACCCGGTCCGGGGTCATCGGCAGCTCGGTCAAACGGATGCCGGCGGCGTTGTAGACTGCGTTGGCGACAGCAGGAGCGACGCCGACGTAGGAGATTTCCGAGCATCCTTTGGCGCCGAAGGGATGGGTCGGCTCGCCCAGCTCGACCATGACCGGCTCGATGTCGGGAATATCCAAAATGGATGGCGTGCGCAGATCGAGAAACCATTGATTGAGCGCGGTGCCGGTCCGCGGATCGAAACAGAAGCCCTCGGTCAAAGCGTAGCCCAGCCCCTGGGCCGCGCCGCCGAGGATCTGCCCCTCCACGATCATTGGATTGATGGCGCGCCCCACGTCGTGCGCTGAAACCAGTCGGAGAACTTTGACCTCGCCCGTTCCCACGTCGACTTCCACCTCCGCGAACGCCGCGGCGAATCCGTACGCAAAAAGACGATCCTCCTTGCCGTTGTGGATGCCCTTGCCGTTGATCGAGCCGCCGGCAAAGCCGACGACGTCACTGAGCTGCAGCTTGCGCGAAGGTTCAGAGCCAATCCAAACTACATTCTTGCCAACGTCGAGATCACGGGTCTCGCGTTTCAACAAACTCGCGGCTTGCTCCAGCACTTTCTGCTTCGCCTCCTCGGCCGCCCTGCTGGCGGCGATGCCGGTGGCATAGACGGTCCGGCTCGAAAACGGTCCGGAATCGTACGGGCAGGTCGATGTGTCGGCGTTGCTGCCGTGCACGTCGTCGGGGGCGACGCCGAAGATCTCCGCGACCATCTGGCGCAGCGTGGTCTGCTGTTCCGAGCCCTGGTCCGGCGTGCCGGAATAGAGCGAAATTCGTCCGTCACGATCGATGACGACCTCCGCCTCCGACGTGCCCGCGGGGTTACTGCCGCAGCTATGGATCACCATCGCCATGCCGATGCCTCTTTTGCGCGGTCCCGGAGTAGCGGCGGCAACCGCCGATCGACGCTCCCAGCCGATCGCCTTCGCGCCGGCGCGCGCCGCTTCCTCGACCCAGACAGTGGAAACCACTTTTCCCGGCGCCGAGCAGAGATCGTCGCCTTCGCGGAGGCGATTTTTGAGACGAAACTCGATGGGGTCCATGCGAATCGCATGGGCGAGCTCATCCATCGCCGATTCGATGGGGAAGTGGCTCTCGGCGTCGGCGCGCCCGCGGTAGGGCCCGGTGCTCGGATAATTGGTGCGCACGACGAAGACCTCCCATGTGACGTTGGGACAGCGGTGGTAGAGATCGATGGGCCGGGTGCAGATGGCGAACGCGAGGTTTTGCCCGAGACCGCCGAAGGGCCAGTAACCGTTGTCCTGGAACGTGCGCACCTGTAGCGCCGTCAGAGAGCCGTCTTTTTTCGCTCCTGCTTTGACGTAATGGGTGAGCGCGGAGCGGTTGTGCGAATCGAGACTCTCTTCCTCCCGGGTGAACCAGATTTTCACCGGACGGCCGGTCTTGCGCGCCAAGAGCGCGCATAGAATCGCGAAGCGCCCGGTGACTTTGACGCCGAAGGCGCCGCCAAGGTTGGTCGAAACGACGCGCACGGCTTCCATGGGCAAACCGAGCACGCGCGCGGCGCTATTCTGTAGACGGTAGGGATCCTGCACCGAGCACCACAGCGTGCAGCGATCGTTCTCATAGACGGCGACGCAGGCGCGCGGCTCGTGGGAGACAGCGTTGACCTCGGACTGGCGAAACACACGTTCCACCACAACGTCGCTTTCTGCGAATCCCCGCTCCACGTCGCCGCGCTGGTTCACCACCGTCGGTCCGCCCTCTTTGAGACCGACGATGTTGCCGAAAATCGCAAGCTGGTCGGGCCTGATGTCGCCGGGCTTGATCTCATGGCGCTCGGGATAATGGACCACCGCGTCCGGCGCGCCCGGCGCTGCGCCGGCTTCCGCATCTAAAATTGCGGGCAGGCTCTCATAGGTAACGCGAATGGCGCGGATCGCCTGTTCGGCAATATTCCAATCCTCTGCAGCGACGGCCGCCACGGTGTCTCCGACAAAGCGCAGCTCTTCATCGAGCGGATAGATTTCGTTTTGGTAGGGTCCGAAAAGTATTTTAGGGACGTCCTCATGCGTCAGCGCCGCGGCGACCCCCGGCATTTTTAACGCTTCGTTCACGTCGATCGCGGCGATCTTCGCGTGGGCATGGGGGCTGCGCAGGATTTTCATCCAGAGCATATTGGGCAGATTGACGTCGGCGGGAAAGCGCATCTCGCCGGTCGCCTTTTCAATGCCGTAAACCGGGGCAACCGATTTGCCGACGGTGAATAGTTCCCCGCTCACGTTTCACCTCTCATGACGCTTGCAGCGTCGAGCACCGCCTTGACGATGGCGGTGTAACCGGTGCAGCGGCAGAGCACCCCCGCGAGCGCCGCGCGCACTTCGGTTTCCGTGGGATTCGGGTTACGATTTAGCAAAGCCTTGGCGGACATGATCATTCCCGGCGTGCACCAGCCGCACTGCGCGGCGTAGGAGAGCGCAAAGCTCTTTTGCAACGGGTGAAGGTTGTTGCTATTGCCGAGCCCTTCGATCGTCAGGATCTCTTTGCCTTCCGCCTCCACCGCCAAGATAGAGCATGAGTAAACATCGACGCCGTCCATCAGCACGGTGCAGGAGCCGCAGCCGCCGTAGTCGCAGGCCCGTTTGGTGCCGGTCAGCTCAAGCCGATTCCTCAGCACGTCGTTGAGCGTCCAATTGGATTCAACGTTGATCTGACGAACTTCGCCGTTGATCTTCAGCGTGACGTTATGGAATTCCCGCGCGTCCATTGCAACCTTACACAAGCTTGCGTTCACCCTTTTAGCTTTTCATGGAGCCCCCCGGGCAAGCCCGGGGCACCACTTTCGACCCCTCGATTTTCAGGCGGAATCCCGAGCGAGTGGTCTCCGGCCATGGCCGGGGGCCCAGTCGAGGGGTCGATCACGACGGGCTCTCCTCTTGCAATCGCTTCCGCCATCGCGTCATCCTCGGCGTTCCATAAACCCAACGCGTAGCCGTACCAGGGACTCTTGAGCGCCAAGGGCGGCAACTCCTCTTCCTTCCAAATCTCCAGCGCTCTCTCCATATACTCCCGCTTGGGCAAACCCACCGGCGGGTAAGGCCCCTTGCGCGTCGCGTCGATCAAGATGCCGGAGCAGCCCACCGGCGGCGGGTAACTGCGCTCCTCCGGTTTGCTGATTAAAGAATAGGCCGACGGGTCGAGCAGCGGCACGCGCCCGGTAATGATGCGCACGTCGCGAAGGGGCTGCATGGAAAAGCTCAGCGCCCACATCACCATGTCGGGATCCTTCGGATCGATATCTTCATCGACGACGATGATGAATTTGTTCGCCGGGTCCATGCCCGAGGCGGCCTGCAGTGCCTGCTGGGGTTTGCTCGGATGGCCCTTGCGCATGCGGATCACCCACCAGTTCCAACCGCCGCCCATCTCGGGACAGCAGACTTCGAGCACGTCGGGCAGATTGCAACTGTACTTGAGAAAGCTGTAGAGCATCATCTCGCGGCAGCTGCGCGAGATGCCGTTGGACTCGCTCGGCGGCAAGCCGACCAGGATCGATGTCAACATCGCGTTGCGCCGGTGCGTGATCGCCGTGATCTTGACGACCGGCCGGCGGTGGCGCTCCACCATCAGATAGCCGGGAAAATCGCTGAAGGGCTGCTCCGCTTCCAGCCTCTCGGTGGAGATTTCGCCCTCGATGACAATCTCGGATTCGGCGGGAACTTCTAGGGGCACGGTCTTGCAGCGCACCAGCTCCACCGGTCTCCTTCTGATTGCGCCGGCCACGGCAAGCTCATCTAATCCATAGGGAAGATTGGCCGCCGCGACAAAATTAATGTCGGGAAGCGTTCCTAAAACGATCGCCACCGGCAGCGGCTCACGCCGGCGCTTGGCGCTCGGATAATGATAGAGCATCGCGTGATGGGACGGGCCGATGCCCGCCAACAATTGGTTCGGCGGGCGAAAGTGGCCGCTGTACATGCCGACGTTGCGCACGCCGCTCTCCGCCTCGCGCGTGATAAACGGGCCGGTGACGCGGGTATCGCCGCTGAAGCCCGGCTCCTCCACCGGCGCGGGGAGCATCGCCAAGCCGATTTTTTCCAGCTCCGCGCCGACGTGAACTTCTTCGTGAACCGGCCCGCTTTGCACCGTCACCGGGTCGATCGGTTTGCCCACGGCGTGGCGCCAGCGCTCGTACATGTCCGCGGGATCCTCACAGCCCATGCCCAGGCCGACGATCCTGCGCGACGCGCCGTAAGCGCCGGTCAAAACCCTGATTCCGTAGCGCCGCCCCCGACCATCGGTTACGTTTTCATAAAGAAACGCCTGGCGTTCGGCGTCGGCGCGGCCGCGATATTGGAGCCGCATCAGCGGCATCAGCTCGCTATCTTTGTTGACCGGCCGTTGCCAGCGGTAAAGCAAGCCGCGTTTATCCAGCATGTCGATGAACTCGCGCAGATCATTGTAGTATCTGTCCGACATGACTTCTCCTCACTCCAGTATCTTTCGCGCCAGTTCCGCCGCCGGCTCGCGCACCTTATAAACCCTGTCTTCCGACTGGTTCTCGAGCTTGGGATATTGGTCGGGCGTCAGACTGTCTTTGGCCGCGATCACGCCGAACTCCTTCAGCCATTGCGTATCGACGTCGAAGCGGCGGGTGCCCTGCCCCATCGCCTTGCCGAAAATTTCCTGGCCTTCTTTTCCGAGGAACCAGTTGACGAACACCTTGGCCGCGTTGGGATGGGGCGCGCCCTTGATGATCGTCACGTGGCCGCTGCCGCCGCTGACGTAGACCTCGTCGCGCGGGTTGGGGAGAGGCTTCACGGGAAGCCCGGCTTTGAGAAAAGGGAGAAACGAGTAGTAGGTGAGGCCGATGACGAGGGAGACTTTTCCCTTGGCGAGACTCTCCGCCAGCACCCGCTGGTCGCGGTTCAAAAATAACTTTTGGCCAGCCAATTTTCTTATGAAAGCTTCTCCTCTGAGCTGCCAGAGGAACGACCAGATCGAGGTTCCCGATCCCGGCGTGCGCGGGTCGAGGTAACCGATCTTGCCGACCCACTTGGGATGAAGCAGGTCGCCGAAGGAGCGGATCTCATCCGGCTTCACCAGGTCGGTGTTGTACCAGATGTTCTCGGTTTGATAGGCCTGAGACGAATAGATGAACCGCTTGGCGTTGTCCACCCATATATGCCCGCCCCACCAGTTCTTGGGATCTTTGACCTCCGGCTGGATCAGCGCCGGTTCGAAAGATTCCAAGATTCCCTCGGCCAGAAGCCCCGTGACCATCGATTCGCTGCCGCCCATGTGGACATCGAAATTAAAGACGCCGGACTTTACCTCCTGCTGAATTTTTCCGACGATGGAAGCCGCGCGGCCGGCGTTTAGCTCGGCTTCGATGCCGAAGCGCTGCCTGAAGACCCGGTCGACTTCCTTTCTCAACTCAGCGCTGGAGGGAATCGAGACGACGACCTTGCCTTCCTTCTTGCCGGCCTCGACGACCCTGCTCCAGTCGCTTGGTGAAGAAGTCGCTGTTTGAGCGTGGGCGAAACCATCCGTGTAAATCGATGCCGCCGTTAGGGCCAAGAGAAAGTATAATTTCATGGATCTCCCTATCGGTTTCTTTCCTATTCTCCCAACAGCTTGCGTGCCACGGCGGCCCCCGGCTCTCTTACCTTGTAGACCTTTTCTTCCGATTGGTTTTCTAATTTGTGAAACTGTTCTAGGGTCAAAGGAACATCCTTCGCCGCGATGACGCCGAACTCCTTGAGCCATTTGGTGTCGACGTCGAAACGGCGCGACCCGACTCCCATGCCGCGGGAAAAGATTTCTTGCCCGTCTCGCCCGAGCAGCCAGTTCACGAAGACCCTGGTGGCGTTGGGGTGCGGCTGGTTTTTGAAAATCATCAGATGGCCGTAGCCGCCGCTGACGTAGAGACCTTCCTTCGGGACGGGAAGCGGCACCACCGGTAGACCGGCCTTAATAAACGGGAGAAACTCCGAATAGCCGATGCCCGAGGTGATCGCGATCTTTCCTCGCGCCAAATTCTCCGCGAGGATGCGCAGGTCCCGGGTGACGAACAGTTTTTGCGCCACCAGGCGCTTCAGGTACTCCTCCCCCTTTAAATAATTCATGTACGACCACATGGAAGAGCCGGAGCCGGGAGTGCGCGGGTCGCTGATGCCGATCTTGCCCTGTAATTTGGGATTAAGCAGGTCATCGAAGGTTTTGAACTCGGCGGGCTTGTA
>Ga0184639_10000936_pt1 | contig 12149 bp, 15 predicted proteins | sample PLM31_170_b2_FD_133155 | JGI IMG/M metagenome (GOLD analysis project Ga0184639, IMG submission 133155) | Groundwater sediment microbial communities from an aquifer in East River, Colorado, USA - PLM3-1_170_b2 | ecosystem: Environmental > Terrestrial > Soil > Riparian zone | place: USA: East... | reverse complement strand
TGTGCCAGGTCTGGCTGAAGCCAGACACTACCGGGACCGGCCGCGGCCTCTCGGTGGCGTCCGGCTTTAGCCAGACCCGTGGCGGACAGGATTTCATACGGGCCGAGCCGGACGCCGGGCGCAAGCGGCACGGAATATCAGGAAGGACGGACGGGATTATGCCATGAATAGCAATCCCATTGAAGATTTTGGAATCTTCCCTCCCACAATCTTCAATGCTTGATTTCACTTATGCCTTAGTGGCAGGTAAATCGTAAAGAGCGCGCCATGTGGCTGGCGATTGTCGACCGTGATGCGACCACCGTGCGCCTCCACCAGATGTTTGGCGATTGAGAGTCCCAGACCGGTTCCACCAGGGGCATCAGCGACGGTTGCGCTGTGGGCACCGGCGACATCGCGCGTACGCGACTTGTCCACACGGTAGAAGCGTTCGAACACCCGCGCAAGATCGCTGTCGGGAATCCCCGGCCCCTCGTCTCCGATTGCCAAGGCAACGTGCTCGCCCTCCAGCTGCGCCTGCAGCTCGATTCGTCCACCCTCCGGCGAATGGTTGATCGCGTTCTCGATGACATTCCGCAGCACATCGTGCAGTTTGGCCGCATCGGCGGCAATGGTTGCGGCTTCCGGAGCGACCTGCGTCTCGATGACGAGTTTGCGAGACTGGATGGGACCGGCGAGCTCGGCGGTGACCGATCGGAACATCGCCTCGGTCTGGTAGGTCCCCAGATCGAGCGCTTCCTGTCCCGCTTCGATCCGCGCGAGGCGCAGCAAATCACGAACGAGACGCTCCATCCGAACGGTATGTCGCCTGATCACGTCAAGGAATTCGCGCCGCTCCTGGACAGTCAGCGCCTCGTCGTCGAGCGCCTCGAGGTATCCGCGCACGGCCGTGAGCGGTGTTCGCAGCTCGTGCGATACATTCGCGACAAAATCGCGCCGGATGCGGTCCGCGGTGCGAAGCGCGGTGATGTCATGAAGGACGAGGACCGCGCCGCCGCCAGCCGACTCCGACGCCGGCGTGGCATGCGCGAGCAGGCTGCGACGATCCGACTCGAGCGCCACTTCGAGCGGATCGGGACGCTCACCCCGCAGCGCCGCCGTCAGCTCGGCGACGACGCTCGGGTGGCGAACGGTCTCGATGTAACGATCGCCGACCGCGACCCGACCGGGGAGCAGACGCTGCGCGGCATCGTTGATGAGTTGCACGCGTCCCTGCCGATCGACGACCAGCACGCCTTCGGCCATCCCGGCGAGGAGCGCTTCCATCCGCGCACGATGCCGGGCGAATTCCGACAATCGGCGCTTGTGTTCCTGTACCGCTTCGTCCATGGCACGGATGAGGTGTCCGACGTCATCATCTCCGTAGTCGCCCGGCCAGCGAGGAAGGTCGGCGGAGGCGTAATGGGTCGCCACCCTGATCACGGCGTTCAGGCGTTGCGAGAGCGGCACCGAAATGCGCCACGCGACGAGGAATGCCGCGGCGAACGCCACGAGTGCCGCTAGCCAATGAGACAGCGTCAGGGCCGCAACCAGGGTGACGGCCGCTGTCACGCCCGACGCGAGCCACAGTCGGCGGAGTGCGCTCGTCACGGGCTGCTACGTCCCCGTATCTGCGTGGTAGGGAGCAGGGGAGGGATCCAGCAACTTGTACCCGAATTGCTGAACCGTGACGAGCGCCTGCTCGAGGTAGGGCACCTTCTCGCGAAGACGCCGCACGTGCACGTCAACCGTTCGGGTTTCTCCCGGGTAGCTGTAGCCCCAGACATCCGATAATAGAACGTCCCGCGTCAGAACTCTTCCAGGCCTCTGCATCAGGTACTGGAGAAGGAGAAACTCCTTCGCCGTCAGACGGACCTGTTGGTCCGCAATCGACACAATGTGTCTGGCCGCATCGAGGGCAATCGGTCCGTAGCGCAGCACCGCCTCCAGCGCCGGTCGCGGCGTCGCTCGTCGGAGCAGGGCGCGCACGCGCGCGACCAGCTCGTTCGGGCTGAACGGCTTTGTCAGATAGTCGTCGGCGCCGAGCTCGAGCCCGAGAACCCGATCGGCTTCGTCTCCGCGTGCGGTCAACATGATGATCGGGATTGCTGCCGTGCCTGGCTCGGCCCGAAGCGCGCTGCAGATTTGCAGCCCGCTGATGCCAGGGAGCATCAGATCCAGGATCATGAGCTGGGGAGGGTCCTGGCGCACTCGCGCAACGACATTCGTTCCCGCGTGGAGCGTTTCAGTCGCATATCCGGCCTTCGCGAGGTACCGCGCGATGAGCGCGGCGATGTCTTGATCGTCTTCGACGACCAGCACGCGAGACATTCGAGTCAGTATAACGGAGCGTGCCGGCATCAGCGGGCAGCTGGCAGCAAGCAGCCTGCAGTAAGACGCTCCTGCCCCGAAGATTATTTTGGTTTCACAGCCGGCTGCCGGCCGCCTGCTGCCGGCTGATCTTTGTGCGATTTTGACCTACGGCACACGCGTTCCATTGTGCGTCCCTCTGCACACCTTCACACGAAACGTTCTGTTGATGACGGTCGTTTTGGCCGAAACAATCTGAGCGATGGTGTGGCTTGCCCTCGGGGTGATCTATTCGCTGGCCTACGTGACGGTCGGCTGGCTGCTCGACGGCGTTCCGACGGTCTTGCTCTGGTTTCGTGCGGCGGCGCTGCTGACTCCGCCGCTCGTCGGCGTTTTCACAGTCGTTCGACGCCGGCACATGTGGACCGGCTGCCAGTGGCTGTTCTGGGCCACCATCGCCCTCGGGCTCATGATGTCCGCCCTTGGCCTGCTTGGCTGGACGGCAGACCAGATCATGAGCGGCACCACCAGCTCGTGGCTCGGCTGGTATGCGGTGTTCGCGCTGTTCGGTGCAGTCGCCCCGCTCCTGGCGCTCCTGGCACAGCCGCACCGCGGTCCGCGCGAGCGCATCACGGCGACAACAGCGGTTGACATCGCCGGCATCGCGGTGCTCACCGGCTTCCTGTATTCACACATCGTGATCGGTCCCGATCTCTCTCCTTTCACGTCAGAGCATCCGTCAGGCTCGCTGGTGTTGCTCTCCGAGCTGCAGCAGGTGCTCGTCGCGGCAGGGATGGGGGCGGCAGTGCTGTTGGCTCGCCATTCCGTGTGGAGAGACACCTATCGGCGGCTGGCCCTCGGGCAGCTTGTGAGCTTCGCGACGCTCACACTGAGCAACCTCGAAATCTGGAACGCCAGCTATCGATCGGGAGTCCTGGATTTCATCTGGATCATGCCGTTCGCGTTCTATCCATGGGCGGCGTCCGCCGCACCCACATCCGCCGAATCGGCGGCGGACCAGACTGAAGAAGCCCCGGCACCATCGCGGCCATGGGTGATTTTCGGCGGCCTCGCGCTCATCCCGCTCCTGGGATACGTGCTGCGCATCGCGAATCCTTCTGAAGCGCTCGGCTGGTCTCGCGATCTCTCCATGGCCGTGACCGTTGTCTCGGTGCTGCCGCTGCTGATGGCCCGGTTGGCTGTCGAGCGCTCGGAACTGCGCGATGTCGGTGCCGAGCTCAAGAAGGCCGACGCGAAGATCCAGCTGCTGGCGGCGGCGGTCGAGCATGCGGACGAGTTGGTCGTCATCATGACGAAGGATCAGCGGGTCGAGCATGCGAACGAAGCGTTTTGTCGCGCGCTCGGGTACGAGCTGCCGGAGCTGGTGGGCATGGACGGACACGAGCTGCTCGCGGAGGAATCACGCACGCAGATCGATGAGGGAGTCCAGCATGCGCGAGAGACCGGTGTCTGGCGAGGCACGTACGTTCGCCGCCGAAAAGATGGCACGACGTTCCCCTCAGCCACGGCCTTGGTGCCGCTGAACAACGCACAAGGCGAGACAACGCATTTCGTCCGGGTCGAGCGCGACATCTCCGAGGAGTCACGGCTGCGCGATCAGCTGATCCATACCGAGCGCCTGTCGGCCGTCGGCCAGCTCGTGTCCGGCGTCGCGCACGAATTGAACAATCCGCTGCAGTCGATTCTTGGATTCACCGAACTGCTGATTGAAACGGAACAGCGCCAGCAGAACCGGCGCGACCTGGAGCAGATCCGCGCGGAAGCGATGCGCGCGGGAAAAATCGTGAGGAACCTGCTGGCGTTCACTCGTCGCTCGTCATCCGAGCGTAAACTGCAGGACATCAACGATCTCGTGAGTGCGACGCTGGCGCTCCGATCGTACGAGCTCGCCGCCTCAGACATTGCGCTCGAGGAACAATACGCCGACCTTCTGCCTCCTATCTGGGTGAACCGCGAGGAGATTCAGCAGGTCATCTTGAATCTCATCCTCAACGCCGAGCACGCGATGCGTGCCGCACACGGTAGGGGACTCCTGACCGTGCGAACCGCGGTGCTCGAGTCGAACGTGATCGCCGAAATTCGCGACAATGGACCGGGAATTCCATCCAAGCTGTCAGGTCGAATCTTCGAGCCGTTCTTTTCAACCAAAGGAGTTGGAGAAGGGACCGGACTCGGCCTCTCGATTGCGCTGGGCATCGCGGAAGCGCACGGAGGCATGCTCGCGATCCTTTCCACAGAGTCAGGCGCTTGTTTTCGGCTGACGATCCCAGCCGCCCGGCTGGCCGAGCTTGCACATGCTGGTGCCGCCGGGAGGTCGATGGGACCCCGCGATTTTGGTTAGATAGACGGCTTGAAGTTCTGCTTCGAGTCGCGGCAAGATACGGCGCGTGTATCGAGAGTCGAGGCATTGAGGATCCGTCTTTTCGCCCTCCTCGGGGTCCTCAGCATTTCCTTTTCGGCCATCTTCGTGCGATTGTCGGGCGCCTCACCGGTGACCGCGGCCTTCTTTCGAGGCCTGTACGCGATTCCTCCGCTGCTCGGCATCTGGTGGTTGACGCGCGCGCGGGACGGACGGCCAATCGCGGCGCGGGCTGTGGCGCTGGCGAGCGGCGTATTTCTCGCCATCGATCTCGGCCTGTGGCATCAGTCGATTGCGGACATCGGCGCCGGCCTGGCGACTGTCCTGGTCAACTCGCAAGTGCTCTTCGTTGGCGCCGCCGCATGGATACTGCATCGGGAACGTCCCAGCCAACTCGCGCTCGTGATGATCCCCATCGTGTTGTCGGGCATGGTGCTCATTTCCGGGCTCGGCCGACCGGATGCGTACGGCGCACACCCGATGGCTGGTGTCGTGTTCGCCGTCCTCGCTGCGGCGTGCTATGCGGGGTTCCTCTTGATCTTCCGGGCGTCAAACCGTGAGCTCATAGCGCCGCCCGGCCCTGTGTTGGACGCCACCATCGGGATGACGCTCGGTGCGCTGGTACTTGCCGCTCCTTTTGACCCCCACTTCTCCCTGGCGATTACCTGGCCGGCGCACGGCTGGCTGTTGGCGATGGCGCTCATTTGTCAGGCCGCAGGCTGGATTCTCATTGGGACTGCGCTCCCGCGACTGCCAGCGCTCGAGTCGTCAGTCATTCTGCTGTCACAGCCCATTGGAACTGTAAGCTGGGGTTGGTTGGTGTTCCACGAGCGCATGTCGGGGATTCAAGCGACGGGCATGGTGGTCATGACAGTCGGGATAGCCGCGCTTATGCTGAAGGGAACTGTACGGGACCGATCCAACCTCGCCTGAACGTTACACGTTCTTCAGATGTGCGCCGCCTGCCGTTCCTTCGGATCGATTCCCATCAATGCCGGCTGAGCGGCGACGTGAGCCTGCACGATCGCTTCGGCCTCGGCCATCGATCCGGGTTCGCCGTTGCGATAGATGCGATTGGCCTCGATCAGATCTTTTTGACTGGCGGGAGTCGAATCCGGGCTGTCGTAAATGGCTGTTACCGGGCAGGCCGGCACGCAGGCGCCGCAGTCGATGCACTCCTCCGGATGGATGTACAGCATCGTCATCTGCTCGAATTCTGGCTCATCTTTCTTGGGATGAATGCAGTCCACCGGGCAGACGTCAACGCACGCAGAGTCCTTGGTGCCAATGCACGGGTCCGTAATAATGAACGTCATCAGGGTTCCTCCATTTATTGGTCGTGTTATTGGTCGTGGGGCCCCACGGCTGGTCGCCGAGCCCGTCGCAGCGCGACATTCTACTCTGCGCGCCAAGAAAAAGGCGAGCGTCATGGAAGGCTATTTCAGTATGTGGAATGACCGCTGGCCGCCGGCCACTAGCTCCGATACGCGCGAAGCGCCGGCGTCCGCTTTGCGACGATCACGGTCGCCACGAGGCATGCCATCCCGCCGCTGATGACCGAGAATGGCGCTCCAAACCAGTTCGCGACCAGCCCTGCCTCGAGCTCGCCGAGCTGGGGGCCGCCCATGAAGAACACCATGCTGACGCCGGTCATCCGGCCACGCAGACGATCGGGCGTCTCCATCTGCCGCACGATATTCCTCAGCACCATACTGATGGTGTCGGCGACTCCGGTCATGGCCAGGCAGAAGAACGTGAGCCAGAAGGACCGCGACACGCCGAACATGACGGTCGCGAGCCCATAGGCGAACACCGCCCACAGCAGCACGACGCCCCTCTTTTGGATCCTGCCGACGAGATGGACCATCAGTGCGCTCATCGCGACGGCACCGACCGCCGGCGCCGAGTAGAGCCATCCGTAGCCTCCGGCGCCGACGCCCAGAATGTCCTGCGCAAAAATCGGCAGCAGCGCAGTCGCCGACGAGAAAAATGTCGCGAAGAAATCAAGCAGCATCGTCGAACGGATCAGCGGCGCCGTAAAGACATAGCGCAGCCCTTCCATCATGGCGCGAAGGCTGACGGTGCCCGCCTCGGCTCGGTGTGCCGTCACAGGTCGCATCATCGCGAGCGCGACAAGCACGAACAGAAAGGAGATCGCGTTGAGCACGTACACCCAGCCCACGCCGAGCTGAGCGATGATCAGACCTCCAAGCGCGGGACCTGACACCGACGCGATTTGCATCATGATGGTGTTCAAGCTGATCGCGTTGGGGAGGTGCTCGCGCGGCACCAGGTTCGGGACGAGCGCCTGGCGAGCGGGCCCATCAAACGAGCCGGCAGCAGAGCTGGCGCCTGCGAGCAGATAGATCGGCCACACGCTGGACAAGCCGTGGAATGTCGACAGCGCCAGCACCGCAGCGAGAATGGCCATCGTCGCCTGCGTCAGCATCATCAGCTTGCGCCGATCGAGCGCGTCGGCCACCACGCCGGCCGCCATTGAGAAAATCACGATCGGCACCACGCGAGTCAGCCCAACCAGTCCAAGCGCCAGCGCCTTGCGATCGGACGGGACCAGCAGCGAGACGTGCCACAGGATGGCGGCCGTCTGCATCATCGAGCCGGAAAACGAGATGAGCTGGCCCCACCAGAGCAGCCGGAAATTGCGATGCTTGAGCGCGACGAAGGGTGAGGAACGAGAAGGGGAGGCGCCCTGCGCAGCCGGGGTCCCCGGCGCGGCGGCCGCGCCGGGGCTCCCCAAGGCATCAGGGGTTTGGAGCGTCGACACTACGTGAAGATTCTACCAGCGCGGCTCGCGACGAGGCCCTCGACCGCCGCCGCCGCCGCCCTTGCCCCGGCCGCCGCCGAACCCACCGCCGCCGCCGCCCGCGTACTCAGGCTTGGGTCGCGCTTCGTTCACGGCGAGCGTGCGCCCGCCAAGCTGCGCCTGATTCAGCTCGGTCACCGCGCGCTGCGCATCCTCGTCGGTCGTCATCTCGACGAACGCGAAACCCCTCGCGCGGCCGGTCGCCATATCGCGCATCACGCGCACTGATTATACTGGTCCCACTTTGCTGAACAGGTCTTGCAACTCGGTCTCGCCGGTTTCGTAGGGGAGATTGCCGACATACAACTTGCGACCCATCGATCGAACTCCTGCGCCTCAGTGTGAAGCGCGGCCCACTCGGACATGGCGGGCATTGTGAGGAACTGGCCTGAGTGGACTCTCCACTCTCGCTGGTGGAACACGTGATCGGAGGGAGCGAGTCTGAAGGGCTCGGTCGGCTCTGATGGCGGGCTCAGCGCGTTCGGGCAAGGTTCCTGTCTGGATCTACTGTAGACCATTGCGCGTACGACCACAAGCCGCAACCTGGGGTCGGCTTCGCGCCCGAAACAATTGTCCGCATGTGCTGCAGCTCCGAGGCTAGGGCGGGGCTGAGGCGCTCTAGATTTGTTCGTTGGACAGTTTGATGCCGCGGCGGAGCACTCGGTTCCACCACATGATCGCCCCGGTGACGAACAACATTGGCGGTGCGAATCCGAAAATCAACCAGAGAATCTTCATGGGCATTCCGTAAAACCTGCCAAAGTGGAGCCGGCCGAACCAGGTCAGCAGCTTATCACCGGAGCGGAGCGCGAAGATTTTCTCGTCAGGCGGATAAGGCTGGAAGTAATCGACGAGTGCCGTGAATTTCTCCTGAAAAACGAGAAACGCTCCCGTGAACGCCCACATGAGCACCAGGGCGAAGGTCCAGAAGCCGACGGTGTTGTGAAGATCCCATGTGAGACGTTTCCAGTTCACATGCCAACGCAGCAGCAAGCCGCGGCGCCAGTTCTTGATTCCGGGCCACCAGATAGTGGCTCCAGTCAGGCAGAGCAGCGTGAGCAGGACTCCTCCAATACCGTTGACGAAGCGGCCGGTCGGGCCGCCCAGCAAGTTGTCGTGAAGGTCCAGAAGCCAGGTGACTGTTCTGAATCCCAGCGTGATGGCCGGCCCGAGGTCCTCGCCGGTGTACTGATTGAACAGCTGCTGCTTTTTCCGTCCGTTCCGCTCCAGCCACACTTCGGCCGGGTGTCGCGGGAATTTCTGGCTCATGAAGAGTTGTGTGGCGCGGTACTCTGGATAGGCGTGTTCGGCGCGTTGTTTGAGCTCTGCCTCCGTGAGTGGATTGCCGGACACCGTCAAACTGATCGCAGGAGGCGTGAATGCCCTTGACAGCTCGACCCGGAACACCAGCACGCCGCCCGTGACACTCACCACGAGAACGTACAGGCCCACGCCGATTCCGGTCCACAAGTGCACTTGGAATGTCGCCTTGCGCAGCCAGAGACTTTGTGGTCGGCGCAGGACTCGTGGCCAAAAACCCATCCCCTGGCGAGCGACGGTGGGCTCGCCGGGTAACGTTCCCGCAACGGACGTCGGTTCGCGCATCGAGGCGTTCTCCCTGAAGTGGTCTTCAGTGGCGGAGGGAGGATTATACTGCGTGGCGTATTTGAAAGGAGCGATCGATGGCGTTCCTCTGGCCAATCGTCCTTCTCATTGGCGTGATGGCGCTGGTGCTCGGCCCGGTCCTGATCGTGACGAAGCACATGGTGCTGACGGGAAGCGTTCTTGGAGCGCTCGGAATTCTGGTGGTGTTCAGAGGACTGCGCCTGATGAGCCGCCGAATGAGTACATAAAAAAGGCCCGACCGCGATCGGGCCTTCTGGCTGTCGGCCCCAGCGTTATTGACCGGATTGGCGAGCATCGGCTCGCGGCCCGCGCGATGCCGTGTACGCGGCAATGTTCAGCATGTCTTCCGGCGTCAACTTCGCCACGACTGGTTTCATCAGGTCGGTCCAGAGCCCGTGGAGTCTCTTCTGTATTCTCCGGCACCTCGATGATCCGCTGTCCGATCGGCTCGGTCTCGTTCCCTTCCAGCTTCAGGAACAAACCTCCCGCAATACGAGTCTTGGGCACGGTGTTGGTTTCAACGACTTTGATCCATGGCGTCCATTTGATGGAAGCGAAGTACTGCGCGCTCGACTTCATTTCGTCATCCGTCATCGCTTTCGCGATCTGGATCATGATATTCGTGTTTGCTTTTCTGGTATCCGCGCCCACGCGCTGAATCCGAGAAATGTTGACGAAGGCTCCTGCGGGACGGTATCTGTGTTTGGAGAAGGTCGCGAATTTTGTCGTTCAAGGCAAGTTTGGAAATTTCATCGACCGGATGAAGGAGGGACTGGGGACAATACCCCACGGACAGACTACGGCTGGCGTGTGGCGAGCTCACCTCTGCCAGCCGCAGACGTCTTAAACGGCCACCGACTCCAGCCGAACCTCTTTTCGCAACTCCGTACGCGAGCCGCTCGCGCGCCGCATATCGACGCGCCCGCTGAACTCGGAGCCTTCGGCCATGACGACCTTCGGGCTGACCAGATCGCCGGCCATGGAGCCGCCGGCCCTGATCTCGAACCGCTCGCTCGCCGTGACGTTGCCCGTGAGCGTACCCTGAATGATGACGGCCTTCGCCACCACTTCCGCCGAGATCTTGGCTTGAGCACCGATCGTGACCAGGTGCCCCGGAAATGCGATTTTCCCTTCGACTCGGCCTTCAATCAGGATGTCTTCGGAGCCAGTCAGCTCCCCCTTGATCAGGAGGGAGGCCCCCATGGCGGCAAGCACCCGGGCGATCGGCACAGGCGTCACCGTGATCGGCTGGGGCGGTGTTGACGTCGTCGGCCTGGTCACCACCTTTGAGGGATCGTTGGGCTGCGCGGACTGTTGGGGTTCTTCACGGTTCCACATAGGTAGATCTCCTTCTCCGCGAAGTGTCGGTCGGGGAGAGGTGAATCTTTAGGGAAGATTCATGAAGAATTGAGCGGTTCGTGCCCCTCGGGCGCGCTCACCTACGGGACCCCGAAGAGGGTGGTCGGAAGTCCGCGGCCGAATCGTGATGGATGCTGTAGAATGGCCCGAAAGGAATTCCATATGCGATTATTCATGTCGCTCGTGGTCGCGTCGCTCGTCGTGGCTTCACCTCTGATGTCGTTCGCCCAGTCGCCAACGCAGGCGCCCGCCGATGTGAAAGCGCCGCCGGCCGATGCGAAGAAAACGGCGAGCGGACTTGCGTCCAAAGTCATCAAGAAGGGCGCCGGCGCGAAACATCCCACATCGACCAGCTCGGTGACGGTGCATTACACCGGCTGGACGACGGACGGAAAGATGTTCGACAGCTCGGTCACTCGCGGTATGCCGGCGACGTTCCCGCTCAACCGAGTCATCGCAGGTTGGACCGAAGGCGTCCAGCTCATGGTGGAAGGCGAGAAAACGCGGTTCTGGATTCCGGAGAGTCTCGCCTACAAGGGCCAGAGGGAGCCGTTCGGGATGCTCGTGTTTGACGTGGAGCTGCTGAAAATCGAATAGCTGAGGGCCACCAGCGCGCCCTGGAGCCAGAACCATCTCCCGCGATCAGGAGCGATCAATTCGTGACCGTTCCAAGCACACCCTCAATCGCGGTGACCGCGTCGGCTGCACGCGAGTTGGCTGTTTGATCGAGCTGATTCGTCAACTGCTGCGCTTCGCCAATCTTGGCGAGTGCGAGATCGAGGCCCTTCGCCTCATCGGGGCTGCCGGCGGCCCTAGGCCTCGCTCCGACCCGTCCAAGGACAGTGCGGGCATGCTCCAGCGCTCGACTCGCATTCCCGAAATTGATGTTATACAGGTGCACGCGCGCCTCAAGTACCGCGCCTCGTGCCTCGAGTAAATCACTACGTACCGCGAGCGCTTGGACCGTCCGATCAAGCTCGCGCTTCCCTGATGCACCCCACAACCACCCGCCGAAGAGCGCAACGAGCAGTGCCAACAATCCAGCAAGGACTCGCTTCGACGTGCTCATGCGATTTCCTATCTCTTCACCACTCGCGCCAATTTAGCAACGGCGGTTTGGTGTGCCAGGATGCATCGTTCGAACAACGCGAGCTTGACTTTCGTAAACGGCCTTGCCGCGACGATATCCGCCTCCAGCCCGCTTAGGTCATCCCAGGTGCGTCGAAGATCCGCCATCGCCGTGAGAAGTGAGGCGGGTTCATTTTTCTGCGCGAGCGCGTGGCATTCCGGACAGAGCCCGTTTGGCTCAGTGCCAATGTTCTCGCATGGCCGGTCCAAGTGGTGTGAGTGTGCGACAACCGTACAACGACAACCAGTCATTAAGTTCTCCGAAGGCCCGTCATCATTCGTAGCCGTATCGCGAGCTCAGCGATCCTACTGCATGAGGCGGTGCGGGCCCTATGACAGGGCCGATCTATCGCACAACCTTCGGACCGGCTCTGACCGGGACGGCCCTGTTCGTGTACATAATTCCTCCTAAATCAGACTGACAATGCCGCTCACCACCTGACGAGATCTGACGTCGGTAGAGGCGGGTCTTTAGATCTCGGTAGAGGCGGGTCTTCCGCCTTCGCGTGAAGCTTCGGCGGACCGCCATAGCCTTGGCGGCGG
>Ga0184639_10000935_pt1 | contig 12156 bp, 9 predicted proteins | sample PLM31_170_b2_FD_133155 | JGI IMG/M metagenome (GOLD analysis project Ga0184639, IMG submission 133155) | Groundwater sediment microbial communities from an aquifer in East River, Colorado, USA - PLM3-1_170_b2 | ecosystem: Environmental > Terrestrial > Soil > Riparian zone | place: USA: East... | reverse complement strand
GCACCGCACCTCGCGTCCATGAAAGCTCGAGGTGTGTGTGCGCGTTCACGAGCGCTGGCAAGATGGCGACGCTTCCCAGTTCTGTTTCCGTCAGGTCCCCCGGGCCGCTCATGGCGTCTGGTGTGCCGGGCCGTCGCTTTCCCAGCGCAACGATGCGGCCGCGATCGACCGCCACCCATCCGTCTTGGATGGGAGGCTGCCCGACGGGAACGACCCACGAGGCGTGAAAAACGTGCATGGGAGATTTTGGAAGGTAGATTAGGGGTTACCTGCGCGCCTCCTTGCCCATGCGGCTGCGGGCGGGGTAGTTGTGCAGCTCAATGGGAACGGTCGTGTCGCCGTCTGCGCGGGCTGTTGCGAGGCCGTGCATACGCGGGACCTCTCGTTCGCGGAAGATCGGATCGCCGAGAATCTCGTAATGCATGCTCCGCCGCTTCGGCACGAAGCCGGCGTCTTCCACATTGCGCACAATTTCGACTTCGTCCATGCAGTAGCTCGCGCCGGCTGCACGGACGACGTTCTCCTCGATCATGACGCTGCCCATGTCGTTCGCGCCAAACGCGAGGCTGAGCTGCCCTACCTTCCCGCCTTGCGTCACCCACGAGGCCTGCAGATTGTCGAAATTGTCGAGCACGATTCGCGCGAGCGCCAGCGTGCGCAGGTACTCCAAGCCAGTCGCTTCAACGCCGGACAATTCCGTGTGCTCCGGCTGGTAGCTCCACGTGATGAACGCGGTGAAGCCTCCGGTCGTATCCTGCAGATCGCGCAGCCGCAGGAGATGCTCGATCCGTTCTTCGTCCGTCTCCACGCTGCCATACATCATCGTCGCCGTCGTCCGCAGGCCTGCGCGGTGCGCCACACGCATGACGTCGATCCATTCATCTGTCGTGGCCTTGCTGTCGCAGTGCAGCAGTCGCCGCACACGGTCGACAAGAATCTCGGCGCCACCACCGGGAATACTGTCCAACCCAGCCGCCATCAATCGGTCGACCACCTCGCCGACCGTCAGCCTCGAGAGCCGCGAGATATGAATGACTTCAGGTGGCGACAAGGCATGCAGGCGGAAATCCGGATACCGTTTCTTGACGGCTCTGAACAGATCCTCATACCACGCGATTGGCAGATCCGGGTTATGCCCGCCTTGCAGCAGCAGTTGCACCCCGCCTACGGCGATGGTCTCATCAATCTTCTTGAAGATTTCATCGAAGCCGAGCACGTACCCGTCCGGGGAGCCAACATCGCGATAGAACGCACAGAAGTTGCACTTCGCCACGCAGACGTTGGTGTAGTTGACGTTGCGATCGATGATGTACGTGACAATCCCGCCGGGATGCTTGCGAGCACGAACGGTGTCGGCAAGCCGCCCGAGCAGATGCGTGGGAGCGTGGCGGTACAGTGCGAGCGCCCCGGCCCGGTCGAGCCGGTCGCCGTCGACGATCTGTCGTGTCGCGCGATCGATCACGCTCGCCGCGGGACTCACGCGCTGTATCGTACCTCGTAATTGTTTAGCGCATCGGAATGAGCAGCGCCAAACAATTACTAGAGAAGGAGTTGCGATTCTGATAGTCGCGCCGTTCGCGTTGGGCGCATCGTCACGTCCTCTCGCAACTCCTTTACTAGTAACTGTTTAGCTGGCAAGGTCCGACCAACCTGCTAAACAGTTACCGTACCTCAAAGTGGACGCCGAACGCCGTGTGTCGCTAGTAGAACCGCAGCGTCCCAGCGGCGGGCGCAAAGCCCAGCTCCGCAGCGTACTCGTAGAACCGTCGCAAGCCCTCGCGCTCTGCGTCGCCAAGATCGAAGCTCACGTTCTCGCACAGATAGCGCGCACCGACCGCCACTTTGGCCGAATCATCCCCAAAGTACTCGCGTGCCACCTCCTCGACGTGCGAGGCGCCGGCCCGTTTGGCTTCGCGAAGCCTGTCGACGTCCCCAGCGCTGATCGCACCGGGCCGCCCAGCCCAGAACGCGTACACAAACGGCAGTCCGGCCATCGCGCGCCACTCTTCGCCGAGGTCGATTTTCTGCACGCCGAGGACCTTGGGATCGGCGAACAGCGCCGGATCCCCGATCATCAACGCGGCATCGCACCGCTCGAGCATCGTGGACAGGTCTGGCGGCAGTGCGACGAGCTGCGGCGAGATCTCGAAGCGGCGCGCACAGAGAATCCGCAGCAGCATCACCGAGGTTCTCGAGCTGATATCGATTGCGATTGTGCGGATCTCTGAAATGGGACGTGCGGTAAACAGGGCGACCGAGGCGACCCTCTGTTGCGAGGCAATCGCCACGTCGGGCACGATGTGATAATCCGCACGCTGCCAGTACTCAATCGACGGGATCAATCCGACGTCGATCGATCGCTCGTGAAGCAGCGCAGCGCATTTGGACGGCACATCGAATCGCAGGGAAAAGCGGGAGGCCTGTGCGCCGAGGCCGAAGACCAGTGGTCGGGCGTTGAGGTAGCTGACAGCGCCGAGGCGGACGGGCATCAAAGACTCTTAAGTAATTGCCAGCGGCCATTCCGTTCCACGGGAACCAGCGCAGCTGCCTGAATATTGCGTCGAACTTCCGCCAACGGGGTGCGTCGAGCTCCCAGGGTCGAATCGTCCGCGGCCAAGACATTGTCGATGTCATCAGCGCCGAAGGTCAGCGCCACCTGTGCCAGTTTCGGGCCGTAAAGGGCCCAGTCCACCTGAATCGTGCTGACATTTCCGGCGAGCAACCGTGCAATCGCCACACGTTTCAGATCTTCGTATCCTGTCGTTGGCGCGGCTGGATTCAACCGACAAGGCAGCGGCGACAGGATCCTGACGGCTTGCGTGGCATCCTGAACTCGAACGAGACACTGGATCCTGTCAAGCCAGTCGTCCTGCGCATGTTCGAAGACCACACGTCCCACACCGATCCCGACCCGCGCGGCTGAGTCGATCAGGTGTTCGAAGCTCGACTGCGCGTCCAGTGATGCCTCGGCAATGCGCTCGAGGCCGACATCCTTCAAACGGGCAAGACACACGTCCAGCGACGATCCGGCGCGTCTCGCAAGATCGTCCAGTTCGCCAAGTGAGAACGCCGCAATCGGCACCCTGGGCGCCCGTGCCACGAGCGCACGCACGGCCGCGGCGGCCTGGTCGATCGATTCGGGCACACCATCCAGCCGAACCTCGCCAGCGGAGGCAGGAAATGGACCGCCGCCTGCCGCATGTGCGAGCGTCACATGCGCCACGCGCAAAAATGTCACGCGATCGCCATGACGATTGTGACGAGCCTCTTCGGCCAGAACTCCCAGACTGATGATGTCGGACGTGGCAACAAGGTCCTGCGCGTCGGTCTCTGTCAGACGCTCGCCGGCCGTCACTTTTGCCGCGATGACTTCAAGCGAGCTGGACATCAGATCCGATCATCGAGAACGAATCGAATCCCAGATTTCCATCGCGCGGCGGCCTGCCGCTTCGCTCGTCGCGATGCGAGCGGGCCACTCGCGACTGAATCCTTCTGATGCCCACTTGCGGGTCGCGTCGATTCCCATCTTGCTTCCGAATGCCGGGAGATCTGACGCATTTTCCAAATCATCGAGCGGGCCCCGCGTGAACTGGATGTCGCGTTGCGGGTCGACATGCGTGCCCACAATCCATGCGACTTCGCGCACATCCTGGACGTTGACGTCCTTGTCGACGACGATGATGATCTTGGAGAACATCAACTGACCGAGTCCCCAGAAGGCACTCATGATCTTGCGGGCATGGCCAGGGTAACGCTTGTCAATGGACACGATCACCAGATTGTGAAAAATGCCCTCCGCCGGGAAGTGCATATCCACAATCTCCGGGATCGTCTTGCGAATCACCGGCAGAAAGATCCGCTCGCTCGCTTTGCCGAGATAGTAATCCTCCTGCGGCGGCACGCCGACGACCGTCGTGAGATACGTTGGCTTGCGCCGATGCGTAATGCACTGAATGTGGAAGACCGGGAAGTCGTCCGCGAGCGAGTAGAAACCGGTGTGATCCCCAAAGGGACCTTCGCGACGCCTTTCTGCAGGTTCCACGTAGCCTTCGAGGACAATATGTGCGCTCGCCGGCACTTCCAGATCCACGGTGGCCGCCTTGACGAGCTCGATCCGCCGGCGCGAAAGAAAGCCCGCCAACAGCAGTTCGTCGAGCCCCTCGGGCATCGGCGCAGTCGCCGCATACGCAAGCACGGGGGCCGGGCTGAGCGCCACGGCCACGTCCAGCCGCCGCCCCAATCGTTCGGCAACGCGGTAGTGCTGCGCGCCGCCTTTGTGGCGCTGCCAGTGCATGCCTGTGGTGCGGCCGTCATACACCTGCATCCGGTAGGCGCCAACGTTGCGCACGCCGGTCTCTGGATCTTTGGTGATCACCAGCGGGAACGTGATGTAGCGTCCACCATCGCCCGGCCAGCATTTCAGAATCGGGAAATCGTCCAACGTGCCGTCCTGCCGAACCACTTCCTGGCAGGGCGCGTCCTTGACGGTCTTGGGCATCAGATCGGTCAAACGTCCGACCATCGGCAGCATCTTGACGGCATCCATGATCCCGGCCGGCATTTTCGGCGTCATCAACTCGTCGATCTCTCTTGCGACGTCGTCCAGCGACTTCACCCCGAGCGCCACACACATGCGTTCCAGCGATCCAAAGGCGTTCGTGACGACGGGGGTGTCGTATCCGGTCGGCCGCTCGAAGAGAAGCGCCGGTCCACCGCCAGATGATTTACACGCGAGATCGGTCACGGCCGCGATCTCGAGGTCCGGGCTGATCTGATCGCGCACGCGCGCCAACAACGCGCGCCGATCGAGCTCGGCAAGAAAGTCGGTCAGATCGGAATGCATGAGGTTCTTGGGCTTTAACCTATGGGCTTTGGGCCAGGCATTGGGTCTGCTTGGTGCACGTGTGACAGGCCAACAGCCTAGAGCCCAGAGCCAAGAGCCGACTCACGGTATATTTCGTCTGCTATCCGTTGCGCCAGCGCCAGAGCACGGCGGCCCGCAGGACCGTCGACAGCAGGCTGACGACGCTCCCGAACCGCGCACACAAAATCCACGAGCTCGCGCTTGAGCGGCTCTTCCTGCGCCACGTCGATCTTGCCGCCTTCGATCCGCGGGGAGCGCCCGTTTTGACGAACCAGCCGCCAGTGCTCCAGTTCCTGGAGGGCGTAATCGATCGACACGTAGGCATCGTGCTGGAACCAGCGGATTTTTCGTACCTGATCCCGGCTGATGCGGCTCGCAGTCAGATTCGCGATACAGCCTGACGCGAACCGCAAACGGACATTCGCGATGTCCACACGGTCGGTCAACACGGCGACGCCGACGGCCTCGATCGAGGCCACTTCGGCGTCGACAATGGCCAGAATGACATCAAGGTCGTGAATCATCAGGTCGAAGACGACATCGATATCGAGACTGCGCTCGGGAAACGTCCCGAGCCGGTGAACTTCAATAAATTTCGGCCCCGCAATCAGCGGCACCGCGGCGGCAACAGCGGGATTGAAGCGCTCCGTATGGCCGACACCAAACGTCGCGCCCGAAGCCGCCGCGAGGTCAATCATGCGATCGGCATCCGGGAGGGATCCCGCGAGCGGCTTTTCAACCAACACCCCGACGCCACGCTCCAGAAACGGTACCGCCACTTCCAGGTGCGACTGGGTAGGCACGGCGACGGTGACCGCGTCCACCTTGTCCGCGATATCCCGGGCGTGGAATGCCGCGCTCGCGCCCACGGCCGCAGCACCTTCCTCGGCGCGTGCGCGATCGATATCGACAATCCACTCGAGCGCGACCCCTGCCAGCTCGGACAGGATGCGAGCGTGATGGCGGCCGACGTGCCCGTAGCCGACCACGCCAACTCGCACAGGAGAGGCGCCGAGACTCACGATCCTGCCCGCCCGAAGATAGCGATCTTCGCCTCGTTCGCCGAGGCGACCGCTCGGTCTCCATCGACCATCAACGTCTTGCCAGCATCGATCGAGAGAGCTGACGCGCCGGCCAGCCGCATCGCCTGAAGTGTCGCCACCCCGATGACCGGCACATCGAAGCGCATGTCCTGCTTTGGCTTCGCGACCTTCACAATGCACACGCCTGGGCCGGCAAGGCGCCCCGCGCGGCCAATGACCTCGTCGGTCCCCTCCATCGCTTCGACCGCGACGACGGCTTGATGCTTCACGGCGATCGTCTGCCCGATGTCGAGCGCGGCGATCGCATCCGCCATGCGGTAGCCGAACGCGAAGTCTTTCCGCTCGTCCTCTGTCGGCACCCGCTCCGTCAGGACGCCGGGCGCCGCGAGCAGCGGCGCGAGCAGCGCGGTTGAATCCAGCAGCTCAATTCCGTTGTCGCGAAGTACGTGCGCCACAGCCCCAATCAGCCCATCCGTGTTGCGGAATGGCAGCGCGCTCAGCACAGAGAGGAATGTCATGTCGGGGACGATGCCGCCCGCAAAGATCTTCGTGTGTTTGACCTGTCCCGCCATCACCGCGTGCGTCACACCAGCGCTCTTCAGCAGGTCGATGCACGTGCCGAGCTGGCCGAGTGATACCCAATGGATATCGGCACCCCCCTGGGCCGCCGCATCGTTCAATTCCGGGAAGGCCTCTTCCTTCGCAGCGATGACCGTCACGTCATGACCGAGCGCGCGTGCCGCATCGAGGACCAGAAACGGAAAGCGCCCGTTGCCGGCAATCAGACCCAGGCGCATTCGCGAAGGTCTCGGACTACGCACCAAGGACCAAGCACCAAGGACTGCCCGGCATCAGTCATCCGCCACCATCTCTTCTGTCCGGCGCGTCGGACGACGGAGCAAGGCCCCGCGCTGTGAGGAACGGATGAAGTCGATGAGGTATTCGACTTCCGGGCACGCGAGCGTCGGGTCCTGGGCCATCTGCGCGAGCGCGCGGCTCGTGTTGAGCTTCGATTGCAACAGATAGCGATACGCGCGTTTCAGCCTGGCAATCGTGTCTGCAGAAAACCCGCGTCGGATCAGCCCAATCGTATTCAGCCCATAGATGCGGGCCCGATTACCGACCGTTTTGGCAAACGGCAGCGCATCTTTCGTGACGACTGAGTAGCCGCCGATGAACGAGTGGCAGCCGACGCGGCAGAACTGGTGCACGCCCGATCCGGCGCTGATCGTGGCAAAATCCTGGACGCTCACATGGCCCCCGAGCGTCGCGTTGTTCCCGAAGATTGTATCGTTGCCCACGCGGCAATCGTGGGCCACATGCGCGTACGCCATGAAGAGGTTGCGATCGCCGATCTGGGTGATCCCGCCCCCGCCCTGCGTCCCTCGATGAATCGTCACAAACTCCCGGAAGATATTGCGGCGGCCAATCACCAGACGCGTCTGCTCACCCCTGAACTTCAGATCCTGCGGAATGAGCCCGATCGAGGCAAACGGAAAAATCTCGGTTTCATCGCCGATCTCGGTCCAACCATCCACCACCGCTGAAGCCCCGATGCGGCACCGCGTGCCTATTCTCACATGCGCGCCGATAAACGCGTGCGGGCCGACGCTCGTACCTTCGCCGATTTCCGCTCGCGGGTGCACGCATGCGGCAGGATCGATCTGGGTCCGATCGGGCGTGAGTCCCAGGAGCAGGTCGGCTTCAGCCACCACCTGTTCCCCGACGTATGCCACCGCTTTGGCCTTCGCCATCGTCGAGCGGCATCGTCCGAGCGTCACTTCAAGGCGCAGCCGATCTCCGGGCACCACTTGACGACGGAATTTCGCATCATTGACACCGCGAAGGAACACCCGCGCCCCTGGCGCACCGTCTTCGTGATGCAACAGCAGGATGGTCGCCACCTGCGTCAGCGTCTCGAGCATGAGCACGCCTGGCATCAGGGGCACTCCGGGGAAATGACCTTGAAAAAACTCCTCGTTGACGGTGACGTTCTTCAACGCCACTATCCGGCGGCCTGGTTCGTACTCTGCGATCGCGTCAACCAGCAACGAAGGATAGCGGTAACAGAGACGATCCAAAAGGACCGGAATATCGATGGGCACGGATGAAAGATTACGCGGGCAGGAGTGTTTTCCGCAATGATAGCTTTATCGGAGGCCGCAGTCATTAGTCGTCAGTCATCAGTCGTGAGTCGTGAGTCACAATGAGACTGAAGACCGACGACCAGCCTACGCTCTTCGAGCTTCGGCTAGGCACGCCGAAGCCTTTGGCGGAGGCGGCTGTTGACTGTCGACGGGCTTAGCGCCCTTGCGGGCTCCCGGCCGGAGGCGGAGTCTGACCGCTGGCGGGCGGTTTGGGAGCCGGCGCCGGCGTCGCAGCCGGCGGTCTTGGCGCGGCAGCCGATGGGGCCGGCGCCGCGGCCGTCGCGTCGAACCGCTTCACAATTTCGTCTGTCAGGTCCAGACCGGGGTCGCCGTAGACGATTCCTGCATCGTTGCGGCTGAACAGCAGCGTGATGTTGCGTTCCTTGACAACCACTTCGATCACCGGCATCAGCTTTTTCTGGAACTCGCTCTGCAATTGAGTCTGTAGATCCTGGACCTCGGCCTGCGCATCCTGCTGCATGCGCTGAACATCGACGTTCAGCTTCTCGATCTCCTTCTCGAGCTGCGACCGTGTGTCGTCGTTCAAGACCGTGCCGCTCGTTTGCAGCTTCTGCTGCGCCACCTGGAGCTGTTTGGTCTTATCGCCGATCTCATTGCTCTTCTTCTGAGTGAACGCCTGGACTTTGGCGTTCGCGATCTTCCCCTCAGCCGACGTCTCAACGATGCGCTGCAGGTCAAGCCAGGCGACGGACGCGCCGCGGGCCGCTGCCGCCTGAGCCGGCGCGGCCGCTTGCTGTGGGGCGACGGGGGCAGTCTTCGTGGACGCCGACTGAGCGATGAGAAGGACGGTTCCCAAAACGACGGCAGTATGCGTATACATCGGGCGCATTCCTTTCAAACTTTTACCTTTCCCTCAGAAGGTCGTTCCGACGTCGAAACGGAACTTGAACTTCTTTTCTTGCTGCAGGTTATTGTCGAGCACCCCTAAGCGGTTGCCATTGTACGCGAATATCAGCCGGAACGGGACGTTGAGCACGGGCATGAAGAATCGAAGCTCCGCGCCCGTCGACGCCTTGAATGCGCCAACGTGACCGATCGTAATCGTCTGGAACTGCGCCTCGGGGGTCGGATTCAGCACGACCGCACGGTCGTTCTGCGACGGGACCCAGGGAACGACCTGAACTTTCCTCGTCACAGGCTCCTTCCAACTGAAGCCCTGGCCGATGTCCTGCACCTGCCCCGCATCGTAGAAGAACACCAACCGTACGGGACCGGCGATCGTGATGGAGTATTCGCCATTGACCAGCAGGCTCTTGTTGCCGCCAATGACCAATCCGCTTTCGGCGTCCCTCGGACCAATCGAGCGAATGTCATATCCGCGAATCGTGTAGCCGCCGCCCAGGTAGAGCTTCTCGAAGATGGGCAGTTGAGCCGTGCTGCCTGTGGGCGAGATGAACTCCAGCTGGCCGCGGATGCCGGCCGATGTCCGGCTCGTGTGGCGGAAGAAGGCGACGAACTCGGCGTGAGGCTTGTAGAAGCTCGTGTTGCCGCCCAGACCGGCCAGGTCCATTGACAGCGTCAAGCGCTTGCCGGTCGTCGGGAAGATCGGCTGATCGACGGTGTTGAACACCATGCTCGGGGTGACCTTACTGATCGTACGGCGGCCGTTCTGACCAATCAGGAGCGTATCCGCCAGGTATGGATTGCGCGTGAGCCATTCGGGGGACTGCTGTTTGAGGGATTCGAGGGCCACCTGCGCACAGCCTGTCGTGCTGAACAAGCAGTTCGGATCGAAGAACGCCTGGTTGAAATCCCTGACCGACACCTGTTCGTAGCTGTAATTGACGAACCCCCGGGTGAAGTTCCCCAACGGCCAGCCAAAGACAATATTGCCGCCCTTCGATGCTTGTGTGAACGACCCGATGTACTGGACGTCGCGATTGAACACATCGATTCCGCCAGTGATCGGTCGATCGAAGAGGAACGGCTCGGTGAATGAGAGCTGGTAGTTATGGGCGCGCGCACCAGACTGAATGTTCAAGCTGAGCGTTTCACCCCGGCCCATGAAATTCGCCGTCTGGAAGCCGAACTGCGCGAACACGCCGTCGTACTGCGACACGCCCGCGCCAAAGGTCAGCTGGTTGCGATTCTGTTCTTCAAAGCTGAGCGTGACGTCGACCTTGTTATCAGCGCCTGGCGTCTTGTCGACTTTGATGTTCTTCTGATCCTCGATTGGCTTGAAGTAGCCGAGCTGATTCAGACGGCGGACGCTGAACTTCAGCCCCTCGGTGTTGAAGACGCCATTCTCGTACAGCCGCACTTCGCGGCGGATGACGTTGTCTCGTGTGGTGGTATTGCCGCGGAAGGTGATGCGATTCACGAAGTATTGCTTCCCTTCCTGCACACGCATCGTGACGTCGACGATCGGCGTCGCGGCACGCGAGGCGTTCCCGTTTGTCGCGCCTCCGTTCGTCGCAGCCCCATTCGTGGCGGCGCCGTTACCAGTCGACGACGCGGCACTGGGGTCTCGCGGCACGAGATCGGGAAACGGATTCATTTCCATGTAGCCACCCGCGCCGTACAATTCCTGCATTTTCTGGATGCCGTCGCGAATGCGCTTCTGGTTGTACCAATCCCCGGCCTTGACCTTGAAGAGCGGGCGCATGATTTCACTCTTGACGACCGTATTGCCGGCAAAGTCGAAATCGCCAACCTTGTAGCGCTGTCCCTCTTCGATCGGGATGCGAAGCTGGACCCACCGCGTCTTGCGATCTTTCGTGTCTTCGAGCGTCGTCAGCGCAGGCTGTCCGACGCGGGCGCCGATGAACCCCTGGTTCCGATAGAACTCTTCAATCTGGGCGGCATCCTCCTCGAACTTGGTTTCCTGGTACGTGCCTCCACCCATCAGGAAGGAGAACATCCCTTTCGGCTTGTTCTCCTTCAACTTTCCCTTCAGCTTGCCACCGCTGTAGGCTCGGTTGCCCACAAAGTCAACTTCTCGAATGCGGATTTTGGGTCCTTCCTCGATCACAAACGTCAGATGGACGAGCTTGGGGCCGCCGGCGACGGGATCGACTTTCGTTTCGATCTTTGCCTCGGGGTATCCCTTCTCGGCCAGCATCTCACCGATAATCGTCTTGACGCGCCTGATCTGCGAATCGTCGACGAACGAGTCGAGCCGAATCGCGATCCCCAGCTCGCGAAGCTTTTCATCCAGCTTGCTCTGGTCGAACTGCTTGGAGCCGGTGTACTGAACGATCTTGACGCGCTCGCGCTCCTCCATCACGAAGCGGACGCGTTTGCCGGTCACGCCGTTTTCGTACGGCTCGTCGACGACGTCCAAGATGAGATCGGTCAGGAAGCTTGTGTTCCAGAGCCGCTTGTAGTCGTCGAGCAGCCGCTGCTCCGACTGCTCGTTCCAGGGAATGAAGGTCCCGGTCTGGCAGGGCCGGCTCGGCAGCGTTTGAATGTAATACAGGTAGGTGGCCGGTTCGATCGACGACACGTCCCCCTGCTTGGGGAAGGTCAACTCGAGGTTGCGATAGACGGGCCCGGTCCCTGCGGGCGGCACCATCACCCTGCCCGCATTTGGCGTGTCGGCAGCGCACGGTGCGGGGTTTTGCGGGGCTCGCGGCTCCTGCGCGGCCGCGGGCCAGCTCATCAGTAGCCCAACACTGGCGCCGCAGAGGACCCACTGGCAGCGGAAATTTGGTGTGTGCATGGCCTCAGTACAGGAAGAACGGCCGGGCAGGCGCAGACACCGCAGCCATTCCCAATCAACTCAGTTTACGGTACTCAGACGTTCTAGGCTAGTCTGCGGCCGGCTTGGAGCTCACCAGCGGTTCGGTACGCCAGGACACCGCTGTCCAGGTACACGTCGACATCCCCTCCGCGCAAGTGGCCGCGAATGAGCTCCTCGGAGAGCGGATCTTCAATGTACCGCTGGATCGCCCGGCGGAGGGGCCGCGCGCCGTACGAACGGTCTTTGCAGGTGGCGTCGATGATCCAGTCGATGACCTCGGGAGTCAGCAGAATCCTCAGCTGCCGGTTCACCAGGTTCTCGTTCAGCTGATTCACCAACAAGCCCATGATGCGCCGCAGGTCATCGTCCGACAGCGCTTCGAAAACGATGATCTCTTCG
>Ga0184639_10000934_pt1 | contig 12161 bp, 13 predicted proteins | sample PLM31_170_b2_FD_133155 | JGI IMG/M metagenome (GOLD analysis project Ga0184639, IMG submission 133155) | Groundwater sediment microbial communities from an aquifer in East River, Colorado, USA - PLM3-1_170_b2 | ecosystem: Environmental > Terrestrial > Soil > Riparian zone | place: USA: East... | reverse complement strand
CAGTGGCCGAACATCTCTTCGTTGAGCGAGCGCGCCCACCATTCGATCAGCGTGCCTTCGTAAACCAGGCCGCGGGCGAATTCAGTGAGGGCTCGGCATTCGGCGAACACTTCGCAATTGATCATTTCATCCAAGGAGACGCCGAAGGTCTCGCCCTGCTTGATCAGCACCTGGATGTGGCCGGGTATGCTCGGATTGACCAGCTCGTCGCTGATCTTGCCGACGTAGGGCGCGAGCAGATCGCGGTGGCGCGCGAAGATCGCCTGGTGGCGCTGATAGATGATCAGGTGAAAGTTGTTGATCTCCACCGGGTAGCTGTACCAGTGCTTCCAGAAAAGTTTTATCGTGTCGAAGGGTAGTCTGCCCGCTTCCAGATCGCGCATAAAGGCGCCGCCGAAGATCCTTTCGTTCCAGCGGGCATACATGCGATGCTTGATCGCGTCGGTGAAGCTTTTGGCTTCTCCGGCTGAAAGTTTGTTACCGAATTCCAGGACTAACGGTTGCTGGGACGTCGTCATATCACTCCGAGTATCTTCGTCTGGTTCCCGTCACGCGGGTCGCTGATCCCTAAATCATTTTTAACCACGAAGAGCACGAAGGTCACGAAGGATTCGGAAAACGATGATTCAGAACTTCGTGTTCTTCGTGTCCTTCGTGGTGACCTTATCTGGTAAATGAACAGACCGTGCTATAAGGTGAAGCCGGCCCTTGCGATTCCTTCTTTCAGCTCAGCTCGATCCTTTTCCGTAAATGGCGGCGTTTCCCAGCGCGGGAAGCGCGCCACCGGCAAGCCGCGCAGGCGCATCAATTCGCAAAAGACGCCGCGGCCGTGGGTGCGCAGGAAGCGTCCCACCACCTGCATGAGCCGGGTCAGCAGATCATGCTCCTTTTGCGCCGCCTGGAGATCGCCGGACTTCAGGGCTTCGTACATTTTTACACAGGTCTCCGGGAACGGCGTTGACGGCGGATGGATCGCGCCGCGCACGCCCACCGAGTAGCCGGTGTAGAGAGAAAAAATGCCGCCGGGGAAAACCCCAACCGACTTCGGAAGCTGATAGACGTAGCCCAGGAGCTTGTCGTAGGCGATGAACGAGACTTTGATGCCCGCCAACGGATTGGGGGCGATCGCTTCGATGATCTTGTTCGCCTTGGGCGGCGTGATCTCGACCCAGGTGGTTTCCGTGTTGTCGTAAATAAACATCGGCATGCCGGGCACCGATTTGGCGATCGCCTTGTAGTGAGCGTAGACTTCCCAGTCGTCATGCGGATAATAATAAGGAGGCACTACGCCGATGGCATCCACGCCGAGGCCGGCGGCATGTTTGGCAAGCTCAATGGACGAAAGTGTGTTGGCCGTGCCGATGTGCATGACCACGGGAACGCGCCCGCGCACGCGATTGACGATCTGCTCGGCGACTTTCTTGCGCTCGTCGATCTCCATCACCATGCCCTGGCCGTGGGTGCCTAAGGGAAAGAATCCATGCACGCCCGCGTCGAGGTAAAAATCGATGATCGCATCGGTGGCGCCGTGATCGATGGCGCCGTCTGTTTTGAAGGCCACGGGCATCGGCATCAAGATTCCCTCGAGTTTTTTATCGCTGGGCATAAATGCTCCTTTCGCAGGTAATCGATTTGGCTGTACCCATATCGCAATGCCGAAGCGAATTCCAGCGTATGCGCTTGTTCAAGCCGTTCAAGCCGTTCAAATCATTCAAGCCGTGCAAAGCCGTCGGAAGGCAAGCGTCAAGACTCACACTCCGAGTCGTATAACTTTGGATAGAAAAATGGTAAAAATGATCGATATTTTCGCAATCCAGGAGGCAGTGATGGCAGAAACTAAGAATCCGATCGTCAATATGGCGACCAGCTTGGGCAATATCCGCATCGAGCTCGATGCCGAGAAGGCGCCGATCACGACGAAAAACTTTCTCGACTACGTCGGCGATAGTTACTTTGACGGGCTGATTTTTCATCGGGTCATTCCAGGTTTCATGATCCAGGGCGGCGGCTTCGACGCCAACATGAAACAGAAGGGCGCCAAGGCGCCGATCAAAAACGAAGCGGGCAACGGTCTCAAGAACGTCACCGGCAGCATCGCCATGGCGCGCACGAGCGAGGTCGACAGCGCCACGGCGCAGTTTTTCATCAACCTCAAGAACAACGATTTCTTAAATCATAGGAGCCCGTCACCCGACGGCTTCGGTTACGCGGTCTTCGGCCAGGTCGTCGATGGCATGGACGTCGTGCACGCCATCGAAAAAGTGCGCACCGGCAACCGCGGCATGCACCAGGACGTGCCGGTGGAAGCGGTGGTGATAAATTCGATGAAGGTCGAAGCCTAAGCGCGGTTGGGAATGGAGTAATGGAGTGTTGGAGTAACGGAGTGATGGGTAATCAGGAGGTCCAGACTCCTTTCGGATCGTATTTTCTCACGGCGGCGAGTTCGTCAGCGGTGGGCGGCGCGGTCTCTTGAATATCGGGCGCCACGCGCAACGGCCAGCCGGTTTCGTTTTTGATTTCATCCACGGATACACCTGGATGGTTGGAAGTGAGGACCATTTCACGGCTTGCCGGATCGAAAGAGAAAATTCCCATGCTGGTGATGACCCGGCTCGGGCCGCCGCCGGATAGTCCGTTTTTCTTACGCCAATCGCCGCCGTCGCCGTAGCCGGGCGACGTGATGTAGAGAACCCGCGGCGTGAAGCGGCGCCGCTCGTGGTTCATGATGAGGATGCAGCGCTTGGCCAGCGTGGCGATGTCCGCCGCGCCGCCGCTGCCGGGCAGGCGCGTGCGCTTACCGTTGTCTTCAACCCAGTGAGTGTTCAAATTGCCGAAGCGGTCCACTTCGGCGCCGCCGATGAAGCCCAGATCGACGCGGCCGCTTTGCAATAAATACATGACGTCGAGCAGGCCGCCGCAGCAAAGCGCATGGGCGACGTTGGGCGGATCGCTCATGGTGAAGATCGATTCGAGCGCCGGCCAGTCGCGCACCACGCCGTTCTCGAAAATCCCGATGGCGTTGGGCGCGTAAAGCTCTTTTGCCACGGCGAAGCCCAGGAGCGGCAAGCGCATACCGACGAAAACTTTTTCGCCGTCGCCGATCTCCCGCGCCGCCGCGGCGACCATTAACTCGCGTCTGCTGTAGTTCATTTCCAGTCAGTGCAACGACAAGCTCTTATCCGTGCGCTCATAGTTTCTAGTTTCCAGTTTCTAGTTCCCAGTCAACCAGAAACTAGAAACAAGGAACTAAAAACTAGGCTCTATTGAACGCATCGATTCCCGCCTGGCCGATCTGCCGGTCCACCGCGGAAGGCGCGCCGCTGACGCCGACGGCGCCGATGCATTGACCTTCGGCGGTGATCGGCACGCCGCCTTCGATGCTGATGAACCAGCCCGGGCCGACGGCAAGCGTCTGCGCCAACACCTGGTGATCGGGAATCTCGCTGCCGTCGCGCGCCGTCTTTCCCGTGGCGGCGGTGGTCAGCGCCGCGGAGCGCGCCTTGGTCTGGGCGATCAGCGTATTGTGCGTGCGCCCGTTGGTCATGCGCTTGAACGCCATCAAATGGCCGCCGGCGTCGACGACGGCGATACTGACGATCTGTTTCAGCTCTTTGGCTTTTTCGACGGCCGCGTTGACGATGATGTCGCAGCCTTCCTGACTCAGTTTGCACGTTGCTACGGTCTTCATTGTCATTCCTCCTTGGGTTTTATCGGACTATGCATACGGCCTACATGGCTTGCAGGAGAGTCCCCGTGGCGTCGTCTTGTGGCGCTTCGTCACAAATACTTTCTTACCACGAAGCTCACGAAGGACACGAAGGCTTCGAAATTTTTGTTCTTAAACTTCGTGCTCCCTTCGGCTTTGCTCAGGGCATGCTTCGTGTCCTTCGTGGTGAGATCTATCTTTTCTTCGTTGGTGGACGCTCTGCCGCGCTAAGCAATATCAATAATTGAAGCTCACCGCCGGCGCGAACAAATCGCCCTGGGGTTTCAGCTTGGCGATTCTTTCGCTGCCGAGAAGATTTAAGAACGCACGGTGATCCTGGACACCATGCACGTATGTCTGCAACCACTGCTCGAAGCCCTCCCGAGTGCGTGTCGTTTTGTGATACTCGAAATAAAAATCGTCGTCGCGCCGGGAGTACCCCTGGGTCGGCGACGGATGCGCGCCAAAGGGCTCATGAACGACGCTTGTTACGACGAATCCTGGAATAACGGTCCGGTTGGGGTCGCTGAGGATCACCTCGTGATCGACGATCTCTTCGCAGGTGAGAATGACCTTCTTCGCCGCCAGCGCCGCTTCGCGCATGACGCCGAAGTTGCCCCAAACATGGGCGTTGCCCTCGCGGTCTGCTCGTTGCACGTGCAAAATCGCCACGTCCGGACAGATGGCGCGCACAGCCAGAAGCTCCTCGCCGGTAAACGGGCAGTTCACACGCTTGAATTGCGCGCCGGTTGAGAAGTCGCTGCCTTTGACGGTTTTCGTCGGCAGATAGGGCAGCCCGCTAGCAGCGGCCTGCAGGCCCAATCCGATGGTGAAGTTGGAATGCTCTTCGATCTCTATAGAATTGGGTATCCCCGCCTCAGCGGCGCGGCGATAATTATGGGCCAGTCCGGCGGCGACGTTGCCGACCCACGCGGCGATTATTTTTTTCACGGAGCCGGCGCCGATCAACTGGTCGAACTGCATGTCCGAAATGGGACAGATCAGCGTGAGATCGGTCTTTTTCTGCCTGATGATCTCGTGACTCGCCGCAAACGGAATCAGCGATTCCAGCCCGCAACCCATCGCAACGGACATTCCATTTTGAACATCGCGGGCAATGGCGTCGCGAAGCGAGAGAACCTTATCCATAGCCGTGATCTCTATCTGCTAAGAATTTAGACTTCAACTGGTTTGGTGATCCGTCGGGGCGACCGGTCGCGGCACGCGTTGTTAGTGGGTAACTTCCAGTACGCTTTCAATCCCTCCGGCTGGGGCGGTGCCGTCTCTGCTGAAAGCCCACAACGGTTGATCATAGCCGGCTTCGGCCAGGCGCAGCGCAATACGATTGTGAATAAGAGCCCTGCGTCAGCCATAGAGGCAGCTTGCAATATATGCATCCTATGCATACACTTCTCTGGTGACAGCAACTTTCGATCCGAAAAAAGACGCCGCGAATATCAAGAAGCACGGCGTTTCCCTTGCCGAGGGTGATGGTGTCATGAGCGACCCCTTGGCGGTCACGATTGAAGATGAATCGGCTGAGGGAGAGCAACGCTTCGTGACCCTGGGCGCGAATACGTTCGGCGCCCTGACGATTGGGTCTGGACATATCGGGACGACGATGTTCGCATGATCTCGGTTCGGAAACCAACACGGAAGGAAAGAAAGGCATATGAAGAAGGAATATGACTTCTCCAAGGGCAAACGCGGAGCGGTGATTCCCCAGGTTGGAAAGACCCGCATCACGATCTATCTCGACGAGGCCATCTTGACGCGCTTCAAGGCTCAGTCCGAGAGAACTGGAAAGGGGTACCAGACGCTCATCAACGAGGCGCTGAACTCCTATCTCGGTCTGACCGAGAAGCCGCTTACGGCCGAGATAGTGCGCAAGATCGTGCGCGAAGAACTTTCGGGTCAAAGCTGAGAGCTATACAGACCGACGCGCAGAAAGGCCTGCGCGGCTGATCTTGAGCCGTTGGCAAAGCAACACCCGGCAGCCAGAAGTTCGAGTTCGAGCAAGCCCAGCGCGACATGGGACTCAAAGAGCCGCCGAGGCCGGAGCAGGTGTATGATATTTCTTTGCTGGATGAGTTGGGGAAGAGGTAGACTGGATAAGTCAAAGGACTATAATGTTTACTTGATCTGAGAGATTAAGGCGCAGCTATGAAAACGGTCAAGGTTGAAGAGGAAAAACTGGATCTCCAAGCGGCGATTAATCTAGCGCGCAAGGAGCCCGTTGTACTTTTGACCGCGGACGGCAAGGAATTTGTTCTTGCCGAAGCCGACGACTTTGAGCGGGAAGTGGAAGCCCTACGCGGGAGCCAGGCCTTTCAGCGTTTCCTCGAAGAAAGATCGAAGTCTGTCTCGCGCGTTTCACTAGAAGAGATCGAAGCAGAGATCGATAAAGAAATAGCCGCCCAGCGAAAGCCCACCTAAGCAAGCGGCGAAAGCAGGGGAAGTTTTTTTCACGCTGCTCGTAGGTGTCAGTGATATAACGGGTAGGTCTGATGTCAATGGGAGTAGGGGATTTGCCTATGTCTACTACAGAGGCCACGCCGGTTTACTACGAGCTGGTTATCATCGCAGCCTCCCCGGACACGGAGATTTGGCTCGGCGACGACGGTGGGCATTTCGTTCAGAAAGAGATCGGGACCCTCAGGACGAGTCTGTTGGCCGGTCATTACACGGTGGAGTTTGGGCTAGGTTCTCCCCCGTACCCGATCCACCTGGCAAAGGCAAGCCGATACACGCAGGCGGAACTCGCTGCTGGTCCGACTTGCTCTCGCCCGATTCCAAAGTTGGCGCTCGAATAATGCAGGACGAGGTGTTTTCGACCTGGATTCCGGAGATATAACGCCAATTTTTTGATGTAGGTTCGTTTCCAAAGGTAAAATCTGGCATCTTGGCGCTGCGATGGCGAAGATTGATCGACTCAAGGGCGAAATCGGGTGGCTCAAGCTAGTCTTCGGCGTCCTGGTCGCTATCGATGTCGCTCCGGTCGGTTGGCTGGCCCAGAACTACGCGAGTGCCAACCGATTCCTGCTTGTCAGCGGTGTGATCGCAACAGCGGTGGTGACATTGGGAGTTGTGCGAATTGCTAGGGTCTAATGGATGTGGCATGATAAACAAACATTAGGATCGATTGTCATGAGTAAATCTCCTAAGAACATTTTAGAATCCTTTGACGAACTGCCGGACACGGAGAAGCGCGAAGTAGCAAGTGCTATTCTTCGTCGTGCTCTGCGGTTCGATACACCACCCCTCTCAGACGAGGATCTTGTAGCGCAAGCAGACGAACTTTTCCGCGAGCTCGACACGCGCGAAGCGTCGGATGAGTAAAGCTAACCGTGGGGAAGTATGGATCGTCGATCTGGGCCTGGCGGCAAAGGTACGGCCCGCCTTGGTTCTCAGTGTTCCCGCCTCCGATCAGGAGCGATCTCTAATTACGGTTGTGGCCCATACGACGAGTGCTCGTGGCGGTCGCTTCGAGGTGGCGGTGCGCACTTTGTTTCTAAAGGCCGGAGTCTTTGACGCGCAAAATTTGGTGACGATACCCGATGCGAGGCTAATCCGACGCATCGGGACACTTCGTGCGGAGGATCTCGCGTCGGTGGAAAACGCCGTACGCGCATGGCTAGGATTTTAATGTCTCCTACACTCTTCGCCCCACCGACAGCGAGAAGTCGCCCTTCCGAATATAGACGTGCCCCAGACGTTTTCGGCTAAGCTCTTCAATCAGTCTCACCAGCGGCTTGCGCGCGTCGAGATATTCTTTCCGCGGTGGGGCGTGTTTCAGCGCGTCGACGAATTCGGGGCCGGCGTAGAAGCGCAATATTAATTCTTCGTCCGACAAGCTCGGGCCGCCGTACTGTCTTCTAACTTCCTCGTTGCAACCTAACGTTCACCGCTCATCCCTTGACAGCCGGTGGGGCAGTCTGTAGAGCATCGACCCATAGCGCTGATATAGGCTGCCTCTGCATCGAATGGAGTGATGGAGTAATGGAGTGATGAATAAAACACTATGCCGGATGGTCGGCGTTGTGACTGCGGTCATGCTGTTCTGGACTCCGGCGGGGGCCGAGAAATTTGTCATCGCCTGGTCGGCGGTGAGCGCGCTCAATTCGCCTTTCTGGGTCATGAACGATGCCGGCTTTCTCAAGCAGGAAGGTCTGGACATGGAGCTGGTGTACATCGCCAGCTCTCCCACGGTGGCGCGGGCGACGCTCGCCGGCGACATCGTGATCTCCGGCGCCAATAGCCAGGTGATATGCGATGTAGGGCTTCAGGGCGGCGATCTGGTCGCCATGGGCGCGATCACGAACGTGGTCGCTTTCTACGTCATGGCGGCGCCGGAAATCAAAACCGTCATGGATCTTAAGGGCAAGGTCGTTGGCGTGACGCGCTTCGGCGCATCTACCGATTTCGGCATGCGCATGCTTTTATCCAAGTATGGTCTCGAAGCCGCCAAGGACGTGCCGTTCATACAAATCGGCGGCATGCCCGAGCTGGCCGCGGCGTTGTCCAAAAAAACTGTTTACGCGGCGCCCATGTCGCAACCGATGGTCTATGTTGCCCAGCAGGCGGGGATGCGGATGATCGCCAATCTCGCCAAAGAAGAGATTCCCTTCATGCACATCGGGCTCACGACCTCGAAAAAATGGGTGAGAGAGCACCGGCCCCAGGCCAAAGCCTTCATCCGGGCGTACGGCCGGGCGATTCATTTCATGCACGTGCGCAAAGAAGAAACGCGGGCGATCTTCGCGAAATACACCAAAATCAACGATCGCGGCATGCTCGACGGCAGTATCCAGTACGGCTACGACTTCATGGAAAAGATTCCGCTGGTGAAAGCGCAGGCGTTCCAGGTGACGTTGGATCAAATCGCGCGGACCAACCCGAAGGCCAAGCAGGCGAAGCCGGAACAGTTCTTCGACAACAGCTTAGTTCAGGAGCTGATCGACGAGGGCTTCTTCACCAAGTTGTGGGGAAAGAATCCTTAAGAGAATTTATCCGCAAGGAACCTAGCGCGGCAGATCCGCAACCAAAGAAGAAGAAAATTTTACCACGAAGGTCACGAAGAGCACGAAGTTAAGAAGTTTAGAAATATCAATATTCGAAACCTTCGTGTCCTTCGTGAGCTTCGTGGTGAGATAGGATTTTCAATTCGGCAAGTTAGAAATGTTGCATCAGACAATTTGCGCAAGCCACGGAAGCTTTCAACTATAGTCTTGCAGAGGACGCAAAGAATGCTTTTTCTAAGTAACGACGACGTCAAGCAAGTCCTGACCATGAAAATCACCATGGCGGCGCTGGAAAGAGCCTATGGCGAACTGGCGCGCGAGGAGGCGGTCTGCCGGCCGCGCATCGACATCCAGATTCCCACCAAGGACGCGGAGAAAATCTATCAGTGGGGCACGATGGAAGGCGGCTCCATGTCCGGCTACTTCGCCATCAGAATGAAATCCGACGTCATCTATGAGCAGGAATACCAAGGCGCGATTACGCAGGAAAAATATTGCGTGCGGCCGGGGCGCTTTTGCGGCCTGATTCTATTGACCAGTATCCAGAATGGCGAACCCTTGGCGCTGATCAATGATGGTTACCTGCAGCATATGCGGGTCGGCGCGGACTCCGGCATCGGCGCCAAGTATATGGCGCGCGAAGACGCCGAGGTTGTGGGCATGATCGGCTCCGGCGGCATGGCGCGCTCCCACGTCGAGTCGTTCCTGCTCGCGCGCAAGATCAAAAGGATTCAAGTCTATAGTCCGACGAAAGCGAACCGCGACGCCTACGCCAAGGAAATGTCGGAACGGTTCGGTCTGGAAGTTGTGCCGATGAGCCATCCTCGCGACGTTTACAAAGGCGCCGATATCGTCGCCGGCTGCACGGATTCCGCGGTGCCGATCGTGATCGGCAAGTGGCTGGAAGAGGGGACCCATGTGACCTGCGTCGGCGGCAAACCGGACGAGGACACGTTGAAGCGCATCGATGTGTCTCTACGGCTCGGCAGCGCGCCGGCGCCTTGGGGCTTGCCTGAATTCGGACTGGCCGACGAACACATTACTTACGCGGCTAAGCCTAAGGAAAATGCCGGTTTCGAAATGAAGCGCGCCGGGGAACGCGGGCATGGCGTGATCGCCGAAGACCGCGCGGTGTTTTTGCCGGAAATCTTGAGCGGGCGAAAACATGGCCGGACTACCGGCCGGCAGATTACCTACTCGGAGCGCGGCAATATTCAAGGCGCGCAGTTCTTCGCCGTAGCGGGCAAGGTCTACGAGCTGGCGAAAGAGCGGGGGCTAGGAAGGGAAATTCCTACGGAGTGGCTGCTGCAGGATATCCGGGATTAGATTTTGGCGTCCCTTCGGCTAAGCTCCCCTCGACAGGCTCGGGGCCTGAGTTTATCGAAAGCAGGACAGACTTGGCGCGAAGTGTGAAATACAGTCAGGGGGGTGGATCGTGAGGGGTGAGGCGCGCTCCTCACTCCTGACCCTCTAATTCCTCACCCATTTACGCTTTACCCCTGCACTCTGAAACGGCTATTGCTTAATCGATAGGCACACTGCCTAATGAATGGGCCGCGCAACCGGCTCGTTTACCTCGCCTGGTCATGAGCAATCCCGAAAAATCATTGATTTAGTGCGCTCAATCGAGACAAGGAGCTCAGTGGCACAACCGTTGCTCTACGCTACACGTAAGGAGGAGGGCACAATGAAGGAAAACAATCCGAACGGAGCGATCGAGAGTACTGAAAGCTTGATTGACCGAAAGGTTGAGGATTCGGTCGGTCACGCTGTTTTCGGTTCGGATCTCAAGCGCAGAGAGTTCATTCGCTACGCCGGCGCGGCCGGTGCGTTAGCCATTCTTAGATCCGTCTTTCCCCTCGACGCCGCCAAGGCGCTGGCTCAAGAGAAGACCGGACCCATCGAGAAGAAAAACCTCAAGGTCGGATTCATACCCATCACTTGTGCCACGCCTATCATCATGGCGGAGCCGATGGGCTTCTATAAGAAACATGGGCTCGACGTTCAGGTGCACAAAGCCTCCGGTTGGGCCATGATCCGTGACTTGTCGATCAACGGCGAGACCGACGCGACGCATATGCTGACGCCGATGCCGCTGGCAACGAGTCTGGGTATTGGCTCACAAGCGGTCCCCTTCATCATGCCGGCCGTCGAAAACATCAACGGCCAGGCGATTACCCTTGCCAACAAACACAAGGGCGTCAAGGAAGCGAAGGACATGAAGGGTTTCAAGTTCTGCGTTCCCTTCGACTACTCGATGCATAATTTCCTGCTGCGCTATTTCCTCGCCGAAGGAGGGGTCGACCCCGACAAGGACGTCCAGATTCGCGTCGTTCCGCCGCCGGAAATGGTCGCGAACCTCCGAGCCGGTAATGTCGATGGTTACCTCGCGCCCGACCCATTCAATCAGAGAGCCGTCTTCGAAGGCGAGGGCTTCATTTTCATGCTCAGCAAGGATATTTGGCCCGGGCATCCTTGCTGCGCATTCGCCGCGCGCAAGGACTTCGCTGAGAAGAATCCCAATACCTTTCAGGCTCTCTTCAAGGCGATCGTGGACGCCACCCAGTACGCGCATCAGGCGTCCCATCGCAAAGAAATCGCCGCCGCCATCGCGCCGCGCAACTTCTTGAATCAGCCGGTGGAGTTATTGGAACAGGTGTTGACGGGAGTCTATCCGGACGGCTTGGGAAACACGAAAAACGTTCCGGACCGCATCGATTTTGATCCGTTTCCTTATCATTCCATGGCGATTTGGATTCTGACCCAAATGAAAAGGTGGGGATATATCAAGCAGGACGTGGACTATAAGAAGATCGCGCAAGAAGTCTATCTCGCCGCGGGTTGCCGGGAGGTGATGAAATCCCTCGGCTATAAAGCGCCGGCGCAAGATTCAACCAAGCACCAGTTTACCTTTGGCAAAACCAAGGTCTTCGATCCAAACGCTCCGAACGACTACATCCGGTCGTTTGCCATTCGCAGGGCTTAAAGGAAAGCGGGGGCGTTAGGATGGACCAACTCGCAGCTATTTCAGAGCGAAAAAAGGCGATCCTCTCGTCACTGGTTCTGCTGGCGATCTTGCTCGCCGTCTGGCAGCTTACAACAAAGCCGCCGATTCAGGGAAAGGCGGACGGGCTTCCAGGTCCCGTGGCGGTCGCCGAGCGCGCGTGGGAAATGATCTCCGATCCCTTCTACGACCGCGGACCCAACGACAAGGGAATCGGTATCCAACTCGGCTACAGTATAGGACGGCTACTGGTGGGCTATACCGCCGCGGCCTTTGTCGCGATTTGCCTTGGCGTGGCGTTAGGTCTTTCCCCTTCGTTCTACCGGGCGCTAAATCCTTATATTCAAATCTTGAAGCCGATTTCTCCTCTGGCCTGGATGCCGCTCTTTCTTTACACGATCAAAGATTCGAGCCGGTCCGCGATCATGGT
>Ga0184639_10000933_pt1 | contig 12166 bp, 12 predicted proteins | sample PLM31_170_b2_FD_133155 | JGI IMG/M metagenome (GOLD analysis project Ga0184639, IMG submission 133155) | Groundwater sediment microbial communities from an aquifer in East River, Colorado, USA - PLM3-1_170_b2 | ecosystem: Environmental > Terrestrial > Soil > Riparian zone | place: USA: East... | reverse complement strand
GGGGGTCGCGGGTTCAAATCCCGCCGTCTCCACCAGCGTCGCCGATCTCGAAGAGAGTTCGGCGATTTCCTCTTAATATGGCGGGATTTGAATGCGCGACCCCGAGGGGGGTGCGGGGGAGGTCCTTCCCCAGGTGGTAAAGGGGGCAGCGAGCGCCGATCCTTCCTCCGACTAAGAATTCAACATTGAGCGCTCGCGATCCGGGGGACTAGTCCCTCGGAGGAGCGAACCGCTGAGCGGGAGCGACGGGCTAGCGGGTTCAAATCCCCTCGTCTCCACCAAGATCCGCTGATCTCAGCAGACTGTGCTGGCTTATGGAGAGAAGTGGGGAAGTGAATCGAAGCAGGGATTCCTGATTTTGGTGTCTTCCGCCGTCTAGGGACCATCACGGAGATACCGCTCGCCCACGTCTAAACTTCCTGGGTGATCCTCCAACACGCGTCCTAACGACGAAACCTGCCCACTCTCGCGGCAACTTAGTTAGGATCGGACTCGTCGGTTTAGTCACCATCACCACGAGTTCATACCGGCCGGAGGTATTAGCCGAGATCCCCGCACCGACGAACCCAGGTTCGCCGGAGAGTCTCTTCACTAGTGACCGCTTGGCCTTCTCCGCGACCGCGAGGGAACGTTCTGGCATCTCCGGGGCCGAGGCCTCAGGCAGCCACTTTTAATTTGAATCGCCGCAGGATGCGACGGATGGGAATGGCAAAGGTCACGACGTCGCTTCCCCCAAAGAGCAGCCCGATGAGCCGGCCCTGCGTATCGACAATGGCCGACCCCGAATCTCCCGGCTTGCTGAAAGGGCCAGCGACGTTCTCGATGACCATGACATCGTCGATGCGCACCATCCCCTGATCGTACTCGACGTCGAAGACATCAAATCGCACGATCCGCACGACTCCCTCGGTCAGCCCCGTTGTCCTGCCAGACTTGCGAACCAGCAGGTTGAGGCTCGGCCTGCCTGTACTTGTAAGCGGACCGATGCCGAGAATGGTCTTGCTCACGGCTACCCCAAATTGCGCGATGGCGGCATCCATCCAGTTTCTCTTGTTGTCGAACTTTAAGGGCACATAATTAGATAGTTCCGCCACCTGATCTGCATTCTTGCCGCCGTCCAACGTCGCCGGCTGCACGATACTTGCCGCAATCGCCACCCGGTTCTCATCTGCCAGCACGTGGTTGTTGCTCAAGGCGTAGAGTTTTTGAGGGCTAGTTTTGCTCGCAACTACGACACCCAGTGTACCGCCGTAACTGTACCCGGCGGCTTGCAGGCTCGGACTCCCCGAGACCCCTCCAGGAACGGGCCGGTGACGCTGGCGGTTTTCAACGATGAATTTCCTCGGGTATCCCACCGCCTCGATATCGGTTGGGATGCCGTCTATGGATGCAGGAATACGATCACCGGGACGGACCGTGCCCTTCGGATACTTCTTGGCGACAAGCACCTTGATGCACAACTCTCCCGTCCGCTTGCCAGACGTCACCTTCTCGCCGATGCCGACGCCGACGAGGTTCACTCCAGGGTCTGCTTGATAGCGCCTGGCCTTGCGGAGCGCAAGTGCTCGAGCCGTGCTCCTTTCGACGGACGGAGCAAGTCGATCCCGCAATAGCTCCTTCGCCGAAATTATGTCGCCGGGAATCCGGTCTAGAAGTGCATGCCGCAAAACTGCCCGTGGTTGCTTCGCCATCTTCGCCTCACATTCCAAGACTTAGGGTGCGGTTAGCTGCGAAGCCCGTACTCTGGCTCGGTTGATCGTCTCCTTCGTCGGCGGCCAATGGTCATCCCGGCAGAGTGTCGCAGGCGTATCGCCTCGCCGTGCGACGTAATTCGCATGCACATTTCCCCTGCCGTCTGTCAGATGCTTTGGGCGAACAGAAAGAGATGTCCGGTGCGCACTTCTTGTTCTCCTGCCGCCGTCCGATGATACCACTGTGTGGGGACCGGTCGCAGCGAACCGCAGGAAGTGGACCTTGGGATTGACTTTTCTAATTGTCGTATACTGTTTTATGAAGTGATGATGTCATCACACTTCAGGGAGGCACTGTCAATGGAACCAGAACGTGCAGGGGGGGTTAAATATGGAGTTTGGGGCCTGATTCTTGGGGCAGTCATCGCAATAGTCACCGGCTTTGCGTGGGGAGGTTGGAGAACCGGGGGCTCTTCCCAACGGATTACCGAAGAGGCACTCTTGGCGACTCGGGCGGCGATCTGCGTCGCCCAATTCATAAACGACCCGAACTATAAAGAGAAACTTAAACAATTAAAGGAGACAAATTCCTGGGAGAGAGCTGCCCTCATTGAAAAAGGGGGCTGGGATAAAATGCCCGGGGAAGAAAAGGCTAGCACCTTTACTGTAAGCCGAGCATGCGCCGACGGGCTTGAACTTCTTGTGGAAAAATAGGCTAGGCTTGCCAGGATGTATTTGTGTTCAAGTTGAGTAAGTCTCCGACACTCAGCTCCCTGGCAGCCAACGCTGCGGGTTCGGTCACCTCCTCTCGTTCGGGGCCACCAGCGGGGACAGTTTGGCCCATCCGAGCGCATCCCGTATGGCCTGACATCGACGGGGGTGGGTCAAAGTTCGGGTAGTGGCTTCAGACGTACTTCAACGAACGGCTGACGTTAGCCGTGGTGAACGAGCAAGTATCGCGCACGGGTGGGGTTGAGAAAGGATGTAATCACATGTCGGCGGATTACGGATCGCTCATTCTACGCCTTGCGCTGGGACTGTTACTAGCTGGACACGGAGCCCAAAAGCTCTTCGGGTGGTTTGGAGGCCCGGGGCTATCAGGAGTCGCCGGCTGGCTCGGCTCGATGGGATTCCGGCCTGCGCCCTTATGGGCGTTCCTCGCCGGACTGGTCGAGTTTGGCGGTGGGCTTCTGTTTATTCTTGGACTATTCAACCCGCTGGGCTCATTGGGGATCCTCGCCTCAATGCTGACGGCCATCGCCAAAGTCCATTGGCCGAAGCTGTGGGTTGCAAGCGGCGGATTTGAGTACGCTTTGCTCATCTCTGCAGTAGTCATCGTCCTGGCATTACAGGGACCTGGGCGGTTTTCGCTTGACGCAGTGTGGGGAACCGCGCTGCCCGGCATTTGGTCCTGGGTGGCCTTGATCGTAGTCCTCTTGAGTTGGGTTATTGCCCTGCGGATCACCGCTCGCGCTGCCAAGCCCGTTGGCGCCACTTAGAGCATCAACGCAATGTGGTAGGGCATGGGAACTCGCAGGCAGGATCTACAAGAGCGTTGAGGAGGTCGATGCGGCGCTTGCCCTGTTTGATGATGCGGACTGGGCCGTCCCGTCTACTGCCTGCCTACCGATACCAGCCGATTTCAGGTCATCTGGCGTCACTTCGCATCACGTCCCTGAAGGCTGGGACCTAAGTGGTATGAGGTGAGACGACCTCCCAGCGGCTCAGTGCATGTCCTCGGATGGGTCTCCTAAGCCTCTGGTCGGGGGTTCGATTCCCTCCGGGCCCGCCAGGTTGACCCTGCTCGGTGAACCCCTAGCAGGGCGGGTCGTTGATCGTGATGGCGGTTCCGTAGTCGAAGTAGTCGATCGTGGCATTCCCTGCAGCCACACAGTCAGACTCTAAGCCTGCCTCACCGCGTCTGAGTTCGAAGTCCCACTGTCCTTTTTCCCGCTTGTCTGAGGTGACGGGCGCAATAAGAACGATCGGGTAGGCTGGTTGATTGTTCGAGGACAAAACCAAAACGGTTCGCTCTTTCGCCGGTTGTTTCTCTCCCTTTAACTCCCATGGCCACGTTCAAGCTCCTAACCATCAAGGGGGTATTGAAAGGCCGCAGAACTTGAACTACAGTGGAGCCCCGTTCCCCTGATCGTCTCACACTGGTTGCCTTTGCGGCCATGGTCTTAATCGGTGGCACGAACTTCGTTGCCGTCCGCTTTAGCAACCGCGAGCTCCCACCCTTCTGGGGCGCGAGCCTGCGGTTCGTCGCTGCCGCCCTGCTTCTGTTTGCGATCACGGCAGCCCGGAAACTGCCGTTGCCGCGTGGCCGCGCGCTACTGGGAACCGTGATCTATGGAGTGCTGGGGTTTGGAGCATTCTATGCGCTCGCCTACTGGGCGCTCCGGCACGTGCCGGCGGGCCTTGCCGCAGTGGTGCTAGCCTCCACGCCGCTACTTACATTCCTTCTTGCGCTGCTGCACGGGCAGGAGCAATTTCGATGGCGGGCGTTGGGCGGCGGGGCCATAGCCCTGATCGGCATTGGTGTGATATTTCGGGGATCGGTTGGTGCGGACGTCCCGCTCTTATCGTTGATTGCCGTGCTCGCTGCAGCGCTGTGCTTCGCGGAGTCATCGGTCGTCGTTAAGAACTTTCCAAAGACGCATCCGGTGAGCACCAACGCCGTCGCTATGGCGACCGGCGTTGCAGTCCTGGTCACGCTTTCGCTGCTGCTGCAAGAACCGTGGCGCGTCCCGGGCCGCGCCAGCACCTGGATTGCGCTTTCATACTTGAGTCTGCTGGGGTCGAGCGCGGCATTCGTGCTCTTCCTCTTCATTCTCGGGCGGTGGACGGCGTCCGCTGCGTCCTATCTGTTTGTCCTGTTTCCCATCGTGGCGATTATCGCCGCCGCGCTGCTTGAGCACGCGCCCGTGTCGCCTTCCCTTCTCTTCGGCGGGGGGCTCGTTCTGGCCAGTGTGTATGCGGGGGTGATCAGCCAACCCCCACCGGCGGGGCCACGGCCGAAGCTCGGACCTGAACCCTGTTTGACGTGTCCTGAGTAGCAACAGCTGATCCAAAACGATTCGCTAACTCATTTTGCCGTTCAAGTATTAGGGCAACGGCTAGAAAGAGTGTTACCCGATTTATTGATATTTTGGTTTGTTGCGATGTTGCTGACTGATAGCCAGGGCTGGTCGAGGATTCTAGGGTTTGTTGTTATGTCAATCGTAGTAGGCGCAGAGGTATATGCATATGGTTTGTCTTATCTCGGCGGCGCCGCGCCGGGTAGTTTGAAGTTATTGTACCTCCTGACATTTGTTTGGTTTCTCTTTGAAAGCAAGAAGAAAATTTCACCTGAAAGCCGGCGCGAAGGGCGCGAGGCTTAGAGGAACCGATTTCCCCCGAAATTATTTCCTTTGACTCCTACCTCCGCAGGTGTTAGTGTGAGAGATGGATCGCACGACTCGTGAAGCGGTCGCAATCGCTAGCAAGCACGCTCCATTCCTTCGGTTCAGTCCCCCTGGAGACAATCTTAAGTAGTCCGGAGCCCACCGGGATAAGCGAATCGCCTGGATGGTTGCCCACTCTCGCACAGTCGGCATACAGAGTGAGGAATTCTCAGAGGAGAACCACATGTCACTGGAAGAGAACCGCATGTCATTGGAAGAGAACAAGAATCTTGGCCGCCGAATCGTCGATGCCATCAATAGCGGCAACTCGACGACGATCGACGAAGTGTTCGCGCCCGGCTATGTTGACCGGACTCCGTTCCCAGGCACAACCCCGGACCGTGAGGGCTTCAAGCAGGGCCTGACCAAGTTCCGGGCAGCCTTCCCGGACTTCCGCTACACGATCGAGGACGAGATCGTTGCAGGGGACAAACTCGTGCACCGTCTCTCGGGGCGGGGCACGCAGAAGGGCGAGTTCCAGGGCGTTCCCGCGACGGGCAAGCAAGCCACCTGGTCGGAAATTCACATCGGGCGTCTTGTCAACGGTAAGGTCGTGGAGCACTGGGGTCTCGAGGATCAGCTCGGCATGATGCAGCAGCTTGGGCTTGTACCGGCAGCCAAGGTTCCAGCAGCGAGATAAGAGGGAACCGGAAAGCAAAGATCGGCAGAGAACTCTAGCCTGTAAGGCAGGCAACGGCAAGGTCGACGAGGACGTAGGGACTAACTTCCTACGTCCTTGTTGTTTTTTCTTGAAACCAATCCCCGCGACGCCGTGAGAGAGGAAGCAGTCTGTGAAGAAGCAGGTGCTCACCTCAATTCGACTCTGCCCCGCTGCATTGCTGAGAAAAATGGAGCGATTGGCCAGGTCCACTTGAGCATCAGAATGGGAAGATGATAGTATAAGGGAATCGCTATGAAGATCCCCCAGGGGCGACCAGCATAAGCGCGCTGCTGCAAGAGATCATGAGCCACCACCGGCAGGCGATTCTCGACCGGTGGGTGGCCTTACTGACAGAGACGCACACGAGCCAGGTGCTTTGGACTGGCGAGCTTGAGGTGCAGAGCGCGGCGTTTCTCGACGTGCTGATCGCCTCGTCGACCGAAGGCCTCACTGAGAACGTTCGCAAGGCCGCCGGCGCCCTCAGTCAGGAACAGGTAGCCGCGGGGGTGTCGCCGACCGAGACAGCAACGTTAGTGCTCTCTCTCAAGCAGGCGGTGCTGCCGGCGCTTGAGGCGACGTTCGCTCAGGATCCCCGTACGCTGGTGAACGAGCTCCGCGACGCCAACCTGTACCTCGATCAGGTCGCACTCGCCACGTTCGTGGCCTACGCCGCGGCGCGCGAGGAAGTGATCCGGCATCAGGCGGCCACCATGGCCGAGCAGACCCGCCTTCTAGCGATGGAGCGCGAAGTCATCGAAACCCTCCAACGACATCTGTTGCCGGCGCAGTTGCCGGAGTTGCCGGGTCTCGAGATCGCCGCCAAGTACCTGCCAGCCGAGGACAGTGGAGAGGTCGGTGGAGACTGGTACGACGTGCTCACGTTGCCTGAGGCGAGGGTCGGCCTGGTGATGGGGGACGTGGCTGGCAAGGGCATCCTGGCCGCTGCCGTGATGGGACAGGTGCGCAGCGCGTTGCGCGCTTATGCCACCGAGGGACACTCTCCCGCGGTTGTGATGGACCGGGTCCAGCGTCTCATGGAACCAGACGAAATGGTGACGGCGGTCTACGTCACTGTCGATCTGGACAGGTGGACCCTGAACTATGCGAACGCCGGACACCTTCCCCCGCTGCTCGTCAGACCGGATGGCTCGGTGCAGCCCCTTCCGGGCGGCCAGATCCCGCTGGGTGGGCGATTGACCCGCGCGTATCGGACCGAGGCCGCAGATCTTGCGTCAGGCGGGACGCTGTTCCTCTATACCGATGGGCTGGTGGAGGTCCGGGGCAAATCGCTCGATGACCGGCTGACCCTCCTCCAGGAGACGCTTGCTGCGACCGCAAATGGCCGGGCGAGCGCCGATGCACTCCTCGCGCACGTTCTTGAGACCCTCCTCGGGGGGCGGGCCCCCCGAGATGACGTCGCCCTTCTTATTGCGCGCGTTCCCCCACCGGAGGTCGTTTAGAGAGTCCAGGCATAAACTCTGCTCGGATTGCAAGAGAACGAGGGGTGGGTAAGTACCCACCCCTCGACCATCACTATCCCGCTGACGCTCTTAGTTGCTGGTAACGGCGGGCTGAACCGGCAGGTATGACGCCAGCTTGCTGAAGATCTCATCACGGTCGATTCCGTACTTCGCGCGAACCTTGGTGACGAGGAGTTCCCCATCTCCATTGATGGCCTGTACATCCTCTTCGGTCAGGTTTGGCCAGACCACGCGGACCTTTGGCTGCAGTGTGGTCCAGTGTTCCTTGATCAACTCAGGTCTAAACATTTGGGTTCTCCTCTCGACTCAGAAACTTACACTCATTGATCGGGGCTGAGTAGCCACCGCATTAACAGCATGGCATCGATCAATATGGCCGTCTACATAAATCTTCATCTCCGTTCTCCTCGCATTCTGGATAGTCAACACAAATTCTATGGAGCTCCCTTGACAAATCAGGAACTTTTCTCGTCGAGTCCAAGAGCAAGGCGTTCTTTGGTTGTTGTGCGGGCGCACAATTCGTGAGACACTGAGAGTGCATCGCAGAAGCAGTTTAGGTCTGTGGTAGTCCGCAGTAAAAGGTGGTAGGAGCATGGCGAACGGCACCGTGAAGTGGTTCAGCAGTGAGAAGGGGTATGGGTTCATCACCCCGGAGGACGGCACAAAGGATTTGTTTGTGCACTTCAGCGGCATCGAGGGAGAAGGCTATAAGTCCCTGAACGAGGGCCAGAAGGTTGAGTATACTGAGTCGCAAGGTCAGAAGGGCCCGCAGGCGACAAAAGTCCGGCCAATCGGCTAACCTCAAGTAGACATACTGTCCGACGAGGCTTGTCCACGAGACAGACACGGGCCTGGGCGATCAATGCCCAGGCCCGCTGATTTTTTGCAATAAGTAGAACGCCGCGCTCATCAGAATGGAATAATCTAGATAGAACGGTCGTCCTCTAGTCGGGTCTACCCCCGCTTCCCCGAGCAGAAAATCATGGACGCAATACTAGATGGGAGTACTTCGCCGGTCGCGCGTAGTGTTGCGAGCGGCTGGTGTCACCGCCGCGCCGATCACGGTATAGCGCGGCTCGAAGAAGCGCCGTACCACCTCGACGTTGCCGTCGGAATCAGGGAGTCGTTCCTCCGCATCGCTCACCTCGAACACAGTGAAGCGAGCTGGCGTCCCCGGCGCCGCCCGTCCCCATCCGGTGAGATGAAGAAACTGAGCGGGGTTCGCCGTCACCCGCGCCACGACGTCCTCGACCGACATCCCGACGGCCAGCATCTTGGACATCACAGTGGCGAGGTCCCAGGCGGGGCCCCAGATGCAGCCGATGTGGAGGTCGGTGCTGATGCTGGTCGGCAACAGGCCGCGTTCAACAGAGCGGCGTGCCGTCGCGTAATTGAAACTGCCCTGCCCGTGGCCGATGTCGAGGAGCAGGCCCTCCCTTGCCAGCGCCTGCACTCGACGGAAAAAGTTTTCATGGCGCGCAATCGATGTCGTGATCCGGCCGGTGAAGCAGTGGGTGATCATATCCCCGGGTTCCACGAGGTCGAGGATTTCATCGAGCGTCGGCGGCGCTTCGCCGATGTGCACTACGAGCGGGAGGCCGACCGCGCGGGCCACCTGCTTGGCCGCCCGCACCGGTGTGATCCCCCACTGTTTCACGACCTGATCGCTCGCCCGGACCTTGATGCCGCGAATCACATCGCGGTGCATCTCTACACACTCCGCCGCTCGTGTCGGATTGAGTACGGTTTCGTTGACCAGTTCGCTGACGCGGTTGGCGGCTACGAGACCGATGGAGCTGACATTCAGATAGGCCAGGATCGGAAACGGAGCGGGATCGATGATGAACTCATGCAGTCCAGCGAAGTTGGCCTCGCCGGCGCTGCCGCAGTCGACCGCGAGACCGACGCCGGTCAAGGGTCCAACGTGCTCGGGCCGTACGGACAGCCCAGTGGCGCCGTAATAGCAATGAACGTGAAGATCAATCCACGCCGGCGACAACCAGGCGCCGCGGCAGTCGATGATCTTGTCGAAGCGCGGTTTGTCCTTCGCGCCCGTCTGCACCACCGTGCCGTCCGTATCGATCCCGATATCGATCGTCGAACCTGAGGGGACGCCGTCCAGGTGCATTACTTTGCAGTCGCGCAGCAGCGTTGTTCCCATGCCCATCCCCTCAGCGCGAAGGCACGGTCAGCGTTCGATCATCCATTGGGAGCTTCACCCGCATCCCGCCGTGCGCGTGGGAGTGGTAGACGGCCAGGGCCAGTTCCAACGCCGCCCGCCCGTCCTGACCGCTAGAGCGACCCTCGCGATTTTCCTCCACACAGGTGATGAGCTCCTCGATCGCCGCGACGAGGGTCCCCACGCCTCCGCCGCCGTCGACGTGCCGCGTGGTCCGCTGCTTGCAAGCGGTGCCCTGGTACCAGGCTCGCCCGGAAGAGCGCGGCGGCTCGTGATACTCCCAAATCGCAAAGCCGTCTTCTGAGGGGTCGATGAAGAGGCGACCTGCGGTGCATTGTAATTCGAGGGCCAGGCCAAGGCTGCTGTCCAGATCGATAAACCCTGCCGCGCCGTTCTGAAAGGCAAGCATCGCCCGGCCCGGCGCATCCTGGGCCCCACCAGGGCGGACTTCCCCGCACACCCACGCCACGTCTCCACCGAAGAACCGCATCAGATCGAAGAGGTGCGTGCCGTTGTGGATCAGCGGGCCCGGGCAGACACCGACAATACAGCGGAGGGTTCCAATGGCGCCGGCGCGCACGGTTTCGGTCGCGCGCGCGTACGTGGGATGCCACCGGCGGGTGTGGTTAATGAGTAGTTTTGTTCCAGCCCGTTCACAGGCCTCGATCATGGCGTCGGCCTCCTGCAGGCTGGTCGCGATAGCCTTCTCGCACAGGATGCCGCGCACGCCCGCACCCGCGGCGGCGATGGTGACCGCGGCATGCATCGGCGCGCGCGTGGTGACGCTGATCAAGTCGAGGTCTTCTCGGGTCAGCATCTCCCGATAGTCTTCATACACGGCGGCCACCCCCCACCGTGCGCGCATGAGTTCACGTTTAGATGTGTTGGGATCGGCGGCCGCGACGAGCGTCACATTGGGGATCTGCAGGTACGCGGCGGCGTGGGCGTCGGGCGGGATGCTGTAGTTGATCCGGCAGCGCTCCTCATCATCCAGCGTTGCCGCTTTGCGGCCGCAGCCGACGATCCCGGCGCGGTAGACACGTGTGCTCACCGCACTTTCCCTCGCGCCAGGACCGGCCAGACGGTTTCTATCTCGCCGTCGCGCGCCCCATGCAAGACGTCCCAGAGATTAAGCGCAGCACACGCGTGGTTCGGAATGATCTCCACGCGGTCGCCAATCGTCAGAGGAGGATCGCCAGGCGTCAGGTTGACGACGCCATGCTCCTCGCTCAGCCGCGCCACGATCGTGTTGCGGCTTCCCTTAATGTATCCATAGCCGGACATACGCTCGGTCATGTGATGGAAATCGCTGGAGAGGCACTTGCTTCCCGCATCCAGGATTGCTCGATCGTGTGACGGGCGGCTGACGACCGTACTGAGCACGGTTAGCGCGCAATCGTCCTCGCTGCAGGCACCCGCCGTCGTCTGCATGTAGTCGTTGAAGATGTACGTGCCCGGACGGATCTCGGTCACGCCAGGGACGCGTCCCGACACGCGCACGGTCGCAGACGACCCGACACTCACCTCGCGGATCCGTATGCCGGCCGCCTGCAGTCGGTCGCGCGTAAAGACGACACACTCACCCTCATGGCGGGCAATAAGGTCGCGCTCGCTTATCGTGGTGGCCCGGATGGCATGGCCCGCATGCGTGCAGACGCCCGCGACCTCAAGACCGGCGAGCCGCAGAACCTGCCTGGCCAGATCGACCACCGCATCTCCCGGGGACAGGCCGCACCGGTTGAGGCCGGAGTCCACTTCGAGGAACAGATCGAAGTGTACCCCATATCTCCCGGCAGCCTCAGAAAGCTGGCGCGCGGCTTCAACGGAGTCGACGGCCACGGCAATACGCGCACGGCGGGCGAGGTGGGCCAGCCGCTCGAGCTTCTCCATGCCGATGGTCGGATAGCACACCAGGATGTCCACGATACCTGCGTCGGCCATCACCTCGGCCTCGCCGACTTTGGCGACCGTCACGCCGCTCGCACCCGCGTCGAGTTGCATGTGTGCAAGGGCCGGAATCTTGTGGGTCTTGATATGAGGGCGAAGCTTGACGCCGGCGTCACGCGCGAACTCGGCCATCGTACGTATATTCCGTTCCATGCGCGGCAGATCGACCAACAGGATCGGGGTGTCCAGATCCGCGACCTTCATCGGGACACCTTTGTACCCGACCGGGCAGCGGCCTCGATGGCTTCAGCCAGTTCCATCGTGCGGACAGCGTCTTCCAGGTCTGACCCTTGAGGTCCGACGCGCCGGCCCGAGGCCACACACGCGATGAAGTGCTGATCTTCGTCGAAGAATCCGTCGGGGTCGGTACGTTCCGACGAATGCGTCTTCAATGGAGTCCACGCGCCGCTTTTGAACACGCGGCCTTCCCGATATGGGGCGTCCGTCCCGCTCAATTCCACTAACCAGCCCTGGCCGTGTACCTGCAACCGTTCCAACTTCGTTGTGTGATAATCGCTCAGCAGAATTCCGGTCCCACCGCTCTTGAAGCGCAGCAGCGCGGACACGGAATCCAGATGGGGGCTGTAGTACCGCCCCCCCATCGCCTGGATTTCGTCTACTTCACCGCCGAGAAATCGGAGAAGGTCCACGCTGTGGATCGTCGTGACCGACAGCAAGCGTTCCAGCACCGGTATCGGGAAGCTGCGTCCCATGTCATCCATCAGCAAGGGCTTCCACCATTCCGCGATGATGGCCGAAGG
>Ga0184639_10000932_pt1 | contig 12167 bp, 8 predicted proteins | sample PLM31_170_b2_FD_133155 | JGI IMG/M metagenome (GOLD analysis project Ga0184639, IMG submission 133155) | Groundwater sediment microbial communities from an aquifer in East River, Colorado, USA - PLM3-1_170_b2 | ecosystem: Environmental > Terrestrial > Soil > Riparian zone | place: USA: East... | reverse complement strand
CTCTGGGCCGGCCACTACCCGAAGGCATGGGAAGTGATCGAGGGCATGCGGCGGCTCGTCCAGTCGCACGAGGTTTCGCCCTTCGCGCGCACCATGCTGAAGCTCGTCGAGGCGATGTACTTCATGCACCTCGCCCAGCCCGAGCCGTGCCTGAAGGCGGTGCAGGAAGGGCTGGAAATCGAGCGGGCGGCGGGCGCGCACGTGCACACCGCCCAGCTCCTGTCCTATGGCGCCGCCGGCGCGTTGATGGCGGGCGACCCGGACGCCGCGGAAGGCTTCCTCAACCAGATCGCCGCGTTGCCGCGCGGCATGGCGCGCTTCGACCAGTGTCTCTTCCACCTCTTCTCGACCTGGCACGCGCTTTGGCGCCAGGACACGCTGCGCGCGTACCAGCAGCAGAAGCTCGCGCTCACGATGGCGCGCGAGGTCGGCTGTCCGTACTTCGAGGCGCTCTGCCACGTCGCGTCCGCGCACGTGCTCTACGAGAGCGGCGAGGAGCGCAACGGCTTCTCGCACTTCCAGCGGCTCTACGAGATCGCGCGCCGCATCAACAACAGTCTCCTGGAGTTCACCGGCCTGATGGGCTTCGCCTGCGTCGTGCTCGAGCGCGGGCGGCGGCCACGGGCGGGATCGTGGGCGCTGCGGCGCGCGCTCGAGGTCGGCAAGCCGCGCAGCTTCACGGCCTTCATGCTGTGGCGGCGGGAGCCGCTCGCGCGACTGTGCAGCCACGCCCTCGAGGCCGGGATCGAGCCACTCTACGTGGCCGAGATCATCCGCGCGCGCAGCCTGAAGTTCGACGCGTCGCGCTCGGCGCTCGCCGACTGGCCGTGGCCGTTCCGCGTCTACACCCTCGGGCGGTTCCGGCTGCTCAAAGGCGAGGCCGAGGTGACATTCACCGGCAAGGGACAGCGCCGGCCGCTCGAGCTGCTCAAGGCGCTCATCGCCTACGGCGGGCGGCAGGTCAGCGAGGAGCGTCTCGCCGAAGCGCTGTGGCCGCGGATCGAGGGCGACTCTGCGCACCGCTCGTTCACCACCACGTTGCACCGGCTGCGCAAGCTCCTCGGCGAGGACCGCGCGCTCACCCTCGCCGAAGGCAAGCTCACGCTCGACGGGCGGTACGTGTGGGTGGACACCTGGGCCTTCGAGCAAGCCACCGCCCGGATCGACGAGTGGCTCCGCGGCGGTCGCGAGCACGCCGAGCCGGAGCGGTTCGCCGCGGCTGCCGAGCGGCTCATCGCGCTCTACGCCGGGCCGTTCCTCGCGGACGAGGCGGACGCGCCGTGGGGCCTCACGCTGCGCGAGCGGCTGCGCAGTCGCTTCGTGCGCGTCGTCGGCGAGCTCGGCCGCTACTGGCGCGAGCATGGCGAATCCGAGCGAGCGCCCGCTCTCTACGAGCGCGCGCTCGAGGCCGACGACCAGTCGGAGAGCTTCTACCGGCACCTGATGCTGTACTACTCGGAGCTGGGGCGCCGCGCCGAGGCGGCGGAGGTCTACAGCCGCTGCCGCAAGACGCTCGCCGCGCGCCTCGGCGTCGAGCCCTCGCCAGAGACGCGAGCGATCTACGAAAACCTCTTGCAGCGCGCGTAGTTGCGCGGCGCGCGACCCGCGCGCGGCATCCCGTAAGTCACAAGTAATCCACGCGTAAGCCGCACGAATCCGCCCGCCCGCGAGGATGCGCTCGCAGGCAGGGCAGCCTTTACGCCCCGCCTGCGCGAAGCACAACCAACGCGGAGGGTTACACCATGACACACACGATGAAACGTGCCGGCGTCGCACTGCTGACGACGCTGTTTCTGCTGACGGGCTGCGCATACCACCCCGGCGTCGAGCGCGGCATGGACACCTTCGGCCGGGGGATGGCCAATCTGATTCTGTCGCCCTTCATGATCGTCGGCGGGCTGGCGCAGGGGCTCGCATTCCTTCCGTACACGATCGGAATGGCGCTCGATGACTTCAACCGCGCGCTGCGCGACGCGCAGGCGGTCACGATGGACGACGCGTATCGGGCCACGTTCGGCGTGTCGTCGATCGCCGACCCGCGCGTCGATCAAAGGACCGGCGAGGTGGCGGGCGAGAACTTCGGCTTCGGCCGCTACCGCCCCGAAGCCATGCTCGAGGCGACGCGGGCGTTCCAGCGGCTGCTCGTCTCGCAGGGCATGCCCGAGGCGAAGGCCCGGCACTACGCAGTCGTGGGCGATTACAGCCAGACCCGCACGCGCGGTCACATCCTGATCGCCGTCGTCTACCGGCACACCGCCATGGAGCCCTTCCGGGTGGCGTCGAAGCAGACCGGGATCGTGACCACTTTCCGCGCGGATCAAATGGGATGGCGGTCCCCTTACGAACGCGACGTGAGCGGCCAGGTGATCGACGAGGTCATCGACTGGGTGGGGATCGAGTACGCGGCGCTCAAGCAGGACCGGCTCGTCGCGACCCTCATGGTGATCGCCGCCGAATCGGTCAAGTCGGGCAAGCGCTCGCCCGACTACTGGCAGGCGGAGCGCCGCTGGATCGCGGGCGCGACCACCCAGGTCATGGCCGAGTCGGCCGACCGGGTGAAGCGCGCGCTGTCGCTCTCCTAGCGGGGACGAGGAATCGCCACTACCGGGCGCGGCTCGCGGGCGTTGTCGAGCCCTCGACGAGACTCGCGCAGGCTTGATTCCGCTGAGTACCGCACCGCGATCCGCACCATCCAGCGCCACGGCATCCGCGTCAACGCCTGCTTCGTGGTCGGGCTCGACGGTCACGGGCCGGAGGCGGTCGACGAGCTCCTCGACTTCGTGCGGGACACCCCATCCTTCGACGTCCAGGTGACCGTGCCGACCGCGTTCCCGGGGACACCGTTGTGGAACCAGCTCGCGCGCGAGGGCCGGCTCCTCGACGACCGCGCCTACGAGCGCTGCACGCTGTTCGACGTCAACTTCGAACCGCGGGAGATGTCGGTCGAGGCGCTGCGCGCCGCGATGCGCCGGCTGCTGGTCGAGCTGTACAGCGACGCGGCCACGACCGCGCGGCGGGACCAGTTCCACGAGACGTGGCTGCGCGAGCAGGCCCGGCGGATCGCCGGCCGCCGCCTCGCGGACGTCGCTTGAGCGGTTCCCGGCCGCACCGGGCGCGGGCGTGATGCCCCGGCTCCGTGCCCGACGCCGGCTTCGGCAAATCCATGCCATGGTCATGGTTGTTTTCGTCGCGGCGGACGGCGATCATCCTGCCGCAGCCCCGCCGGGTCAGGGAACGAAGGGGCGGCAAGCTCCGAAACGGTTCGAAGCAGGCGTCCGACAGCCTTGACACAACACTACTAATAATACGGTCGATTCCGCGCAAACCAGGAGAACGCAAATGCACCAGGCAACCCTCCAGCACTACCGCGCGTACAAACCCCAGCCATTCACCAAGGCCGAGCGCGAGCACGTCACCGTGCTCTTCGGCGGCCTGCAGTGGCGGGCCGAGCGGCTGATCCAAGGCGCACTCGAACGCCTCGGCTACAACGCCAAGATCCTCCCGACCGCGACCAAGGAGGATCTCCTCACCGGGCGCGAGGTGGCCGACATCGGTCAGTGCTGCCCGACGAGCTTCACCACCGGGAACCTCGCGAACTTCCTCCGCGGCGAGGCGAAGCGCATCGGCCCCGAAGAGGTGGCGAAGAAGTACATCTACGTCACCGCCGGCTCGTGTGGCGCCTGCCGTTTCGGCCAGTACCACCAGAGCTACGAAATGGCGCTCCGCAACGTCGGGCTCGAGCAGTTCCGCATGTTCCTGCTCGCGCAGAACGGCATCGACGAGAGCGCGGCGCAGGGCGACGGCCTGGAGCTCAACACCCGGTTCGTGGCAAGCGCGATCTGGTCGATCATGGCCGCCGACGTGCTGCAGGACCTGGAGTACCAGATCCGGCCCTACGAGGTGACCCCTGGTGAGACGGAGCGCGTCGTCAAGGAGAGCGTCGAACACCTCTCGGAGACCTTCCGGCGCTCGCCGATGCCGGACGGGAAGTGGGCGGCGCCGCTCTGGTTCCTCACCACCAGCCATTACAACAAGGCACTGCGCGAAGTTCACCGCCGGTTCGCGGCGATCGAGGTGGACCGGCTGCGCGTGCGGCCGATCGTGAAGATCACCGGCGAGTTCTACCTGCAGACCGTCGAGGGCGAGCCGAACTACAACATCCACCGCTGGCTCGAGTCGGAAGGCGCGGAGGTCTATCCGGCCGCGACCGCGATCTGGCTCGACTACCTGCTGCGGCTCGCCGGCCAGGAGTTCGAGGATCACGTCGGGATCGACCGCTACGCCCGGCTCAAGCTCGGCGGCATCCGCACCGCGCAGGGACTGCTGCGCTGGAGCTACAACCGGATGCGCCAGGCGCTCGGCAACCTGCCGCACGAGATGCCGGACCAGTACGAGCTGCGCAGCCTGGCGGCGCCCTACTACCACAGCCGGCTGAACGGCGGCGAGGGCGACATGCTGATCGGCAAGGCGCTCTGGGCCCATCACCACAAGAAGGCGCACATGACGTGCGAGCTGTCGCCGTACTCGTGCATGCCGAACACGATGAGCATCGGCGCCATGGCCGCGGTGCTCGGCAAGCATCCGGACATCCTCTACGCGCCCCTCGAGATCAAGGGCGATGCGGAAGTCCAAGCGCTGTCCCGCTGCCAGATGATCCTCACCGAGGCGAAGCGGCGTGCGCAGCGCGAGTACGAAGAGGTGCTCGAGCGCACGGGGCTCTCGCCCGAAGATGCCGTCGGCCTCGTCGAGCGCTTCCCCGAGGTGAAATCGGCGACCTACCGCGTGCCGCACGGTGGCGCGACCGGCGCTGCGGCGAACCTCGTGCTGCACCTCAAGGCGCGGAGCGCGCAATGAAGGTCGTCGGCGTGGACGTCGGTTCGACCACCGTCAAGGCGGTCGCGATCGAGGACGGCAAGACGCTCTGGCGCGACTACCAGCGGCACAACACCAAGCAGGCCGAGAAGGTCCTCGAGTTCCTGACGCGAATGGAGTCCGAGTGCGGCGTCTCGCCGCGCGAGGACCGGATCTTCTTCACCGGGTCCGGCGCGGGCTTCCTTTCCCCGCTCGTCGGGGCGAAGCTCGTCCAGGAGGTCGTGGCCGTGGCCGCCGCGGTCGAGAAGCTGCACCCGGACGTCCGGTTCGTCTCCGAGATCGGCGGCGAGGACATGAAGACGGTGTTCTTCACGGCGGCCGGCAACGGCAAGAGCAAGCAGGTGTACATGCAGTCCGCCTGCAGCGGCGGCACCGGGACCTTCATCGAGAAGACGGCGCGCAAGCTCTCGATCCCGACCGAGAGCCTCGCCGCCATGGGCTACGCGAACTACAGCCTGCACAAGGTCAGCTCGAAGTGCGGGATCTTCGCCGAGGCGGACGCGAACACGCTCGTGAAGTCGGGCGTGCCGGTGGAGGAGATCATCGCGAGCCTGTACGAGGCGGTCGTCTACCAGAACCTCGCCACGCTGACGAAGGGCAACACGCCGCAGCCCGAGGTCCTGCTCCTCGGCGGCCCGAACCTCTTCTTCGAGGGTCTGAAGCAGGCGTGGCGCCACCATCTGAAGAAGCTCTGGACCGAGCGGAAGGTCGCGCTGCCCGACGGGAAGAGCGCGGACGACCTGATCCTGATTCCGGACGACGCGCTCTACTACGCCTGCCTCGGCTGCGTGGAGGTCGGCAAGGACGAGCAGCCTGGGGTCGCGATGTACCAGGGGACGGAGAAGCTGCGCTGGTGGATCGACGTCGGCCAGCACGAGCAGAAGGCGAAGGAAGGCTCTGGGGGCTTGATCGCCGGCGAAGACGACTTCCGCGCGTTCATGGAGAAGTACGGCCGGCCGCAAGGCGCAACGCGCCAGCCGGCCGCGGCGGCGACCACGGCGCAAACGGTGTTCGTCGGCTGCGACTTCGGCAGCACCACGGCGAAGGCGGTGGTGCTGTCGCCCGAGCGGGAGCTGCTGTTCGACTGCTACGCGCAGTCGAAGGGCAATCCGATCGAGGACGCGAAGGCGATCCTGCGGCAGGTCAAGGAAGCAGGGTACGAACGCATTGGCGGCCTCGCCATCACCGGCTACGGCAAGGACTTGCTCCTCGACATCGTCGGCGCCGACGTCGGGATCGTGGAGACCGTTGCCCACGCCACGGCGGCGCTGCATTTCTTCCCGGACGCGGACGTGATCTGCGACGTCGGCGGGTGCGACGTGAAGATCATGCTGCTCCGGAACGGCACCGTCTCCGACTTCCGCCTGAACTCGCAGTGCTCGTCGGGAAACGGCGCGTTCCTGCAGGGCGTCGCCGAGCGTTACAACACGCCGCTCCACGAGTACGCCGAGCGGGCGTTCCAGGCGCGCTCGATCCCGAAGCTCGCGATGGGCTGCGGGGTGTTCCTCCAGTCGGACATCGTGAACCAGCAGCGCAAGGGCTGGTCGGCGGAGGAGATCATGGCCGCGCTCGTCGCGGTGCTGCCCCTGAACGTCTGGGTCTACGCCGGGCAGCTGCAGAACCTCCCGACGGTCGGCAAGAAGTTCGTGTTGCAGGGCGGGACGCACCGCAACCTCGCGGTGGTGAAGGCGCAGGTGGACTTCATCACCAAGAAGGTGCCGAACGCCGAGATCGTGGTGCACCCGTATCCCGGCGAAGCGGGCGCGATCGGCGCCGCGCTCTGCGCCCTCGACTGGTCGCAGAAGGGCCAGCCGTCGCGGTTCCGCGGCTTCGACACCATCGCCGCGCTCGAGTACACGAGCACCACCAACGAGGACACCACGTGCCACTGGTGCCCGGTCAACTGCCGGCGCACGTTCATCGACGTCGTGCTGCCCGGCGCGAAGGGCCGGTCGTGGAGCAAGGTCCCGGTCGCCGAGGGCTGGGAGCGGGTGATCAGCGGCAACTCGTGCCCGAAGGGGCTGCTCGAGGACGCGAACGAGATGCGCGTGGTGAAGGCGCGGCTCGAGGAGGTCAAGCGTGTACATCCCAATATTGCAGAGATGGTCCGGAACGACGCCTTCAAACGCCCGCGACTCGAGGGCGAAGCTGAGGATCGGGATCCCGAGGGTGCTGAACATGTGGTCGACCCACCAGTTCTGGGTGGGGCTGTTCAGCGCGCTGGGCGTTGATCCGCAGCGGATCGCGTTCTCCTCCGACTCCTCCGAGGAGCAGGCCCGCGAGTTCGCCAAGGGCCGCGGCACGGTCGACTGCTGCTACCCGGTGAAGTGCATGTCCGGGCACTACGGGGAGCTGCTCGCGCGCGAGAAGCATCGCAAGATCGACGTCCTCTTCTCGCCGATGATCTACTCGCTGCCTTCCTACCTCCACGGGCACGTCCTCGAGTCGCTCGCCTGCCCGCGCGTGATGGCTGCGCCCGAGAACATCAAGGCCGGGTTCCTGAAGGAGAACAACGCCTTCGAGGCGCGCGGCATCAAGTACAGCGCGCCGCTCGCCAACCTCGCCGATCCGCCGCTCGTGCCGAAGCAGCTCTTCCCGGCGCTGAAGGAGTTCCTCCCCGGCCTGACGCTCGAGGAGACGAAGGCGGCGGTGCAGAAGGGCTACGAGACCCTGAACGCCTTCAACACCCGCGCGCGGCGCCAGGGTCGCCAAGTGCTCGAGCGCTGCGCGGCCGAGGACCGGCCGTGCCTGCTCGTCGTCGCGCGGCCCTACCACATGGACCCCGGGATCGGCCACGAGATCGAGGTCGACCTCCAGGCCTATGGCTATCCGGTGCTGTGGACGCAGTACTTTCCGACCGACCCGGATCTGCTCGACTGGATGTTCGGTGCGGAGGTCCGGGAGGGGATCATCAAATCGCCGTTCGACATCGCGGACGTATGGCCCTCCTCGTACAGCGCCAACACCAACGAGATCCTGTGGGGCGCCAAAGCCGCGGCGCGCATGCCGTGGATCGCGGGCGTCATCCGGCTCGCGAGCTACGAGTGCGGCATGGACCAGCCGACCTACAGCCCGGTGCAGCAGATCATCGAGCGCTCGGGCACGCTCTTTTTCTCGTTCCAGGAGCTCGATTCGACGAAGCCGGCGGGCTCGGTGAAGATCCGCGTCGAGACGATCGCGCACTACCTGCAGCGCTACGCGGCCGAGATCATCGAGCGCAAGAAGGCCGCGTCGCCGCCGGGCTGCCCGCTGATCCGCACGCAGTAGTCTCCCGCGACGGTCGAATAGGCAACCGCCGACCGCGCAAGGCGCGCGGTGAAGCAGGCGATCGTGCTCCGGGTCGTCGATCTGCCGCCGGGTGGACCCACGCGAGTCTCAGGCCACTGTCACTGCAAAGGCCCCACCCCGAACTGCATGTCCGCGCGTTCGGGGTGGGGGAACGTCGCCGTTGCCGACAGGCGACGCGTCATGCCCTACTTGGCGTGGTAGAACTGAATGGTCGGGAACTCGACGAACCCGAGAATCGGACCCGGCTTGCCGCACAGCGACTTGTAGATCAGGGTGGCCACCACCTTGTAGGGCGTGGTGCAACGATCCACAGGAATCTCGCGGCCGGGGATGCTCACGTGGAAGCAGTCGTCGTGGCAATCGAAATGGAACTCGGGATAGTGCAGATGGAATTCCTTGCCCGTATCGCCGATCGCCTCGAAGTGCACGTTGACGCACCACTTGCCGCAGATCAGTTCTTTCAAACACCCCACCAGACACCATGACACGCGCACGTCCCACGGCTTGGTGACGTTGATGATGCGGTTGGTCAGCCTGCCAGACTCGTACACCCCCGCGTACAGCCGGATGAGATTGAGACCCACGTCGATCTCGACTTCGGAGGTACCCTTCGTACCCTTCCTGTCGCGATAGAACTTCGTGAGCTCCTCAAACTCCGCTGCGGTGACTGTCGGAGCTGGAACCAATTGCGTTTCGGTGACTTCCGAAATATGAAGCACCGGTTCGTGAAGCACCAGTTCGTTAAGAACACCCATGACTACTCTCCTTTCACTAGTTTCGGTTGACCTATGGGCGCGTCAGGCATTTCGGCCCGATGTCGCCGATCTCCCGATCGACGAGCGCCTCACAAGAGGGCTTAGCGTCAGTTGACGCTGACGAGGAGCTTGACCCGGCGCGCTTAACGCGCACTGTCTTCGCGATTAACGCAGCGTGTTTCTTTGGCTAACTCGGAAGGCCTAGCTCCGCAAGTCGTCGATAGCCGACAGCTCATTGCGGCCGGGGCGGGCATGCACGATCAACCGCTGACGCACGGCTAGCATCACCGCTGCGCACCGGCTACACGTTGTGTCGGCCCACGATCTGTCGGTAGAGGTCGGCGGTCTGGGCGCTTGCCCCGATGCTCAGCTCGCGGTTCAACCCCCGAACGCAAGCTTGGTACTGCCGCTGAGCGAGGTGGGGCTGCCCTAAGCGCGCATAGCAGCGCATCAGCATGCGATGCGCTTCCTCGCTGCAAGCATCGACGGCGAGGATCTTCGCGCACGTCGCCGCGCTGGACGGATAGTCTCGCCGGTCGAAATGGATCCAGCTCACGCGGTCGAGCACATGGAGATAGCGATCGCGAAATTGCTGGCGCAGCGGCAGCAGCCACTCGTCATAGCGGTCGTCCGCGAGCAGCTCGCCCTGATAGAGGGCGAGGCATGCCGCGTATTCCTGCAGCGCGCCGTCGAGTTGTCGCCCGCATTCCAGTTCGCTCGCACGCTTCGCGCGGGCCAGGAACGCATCGGCGTCGGTCCAAACCGCCAGCCTCGGATTGAGAACGTAGCGTCCGTCGGAAAACAGGACCAACGGGAACTCCCCGTCGCCGCGTCCCAGGGCGCGCCGTAGCCGGTGAATCGCCACGTTGAGGCTATTGCGCGCCGCCTCGGCGTCCGCCGCGGGCCAGAAAATCTCCATCAGCACTTCTTTCGCGATGGGATGGTTGCGATTGAGCAGCAGGTACTTGAAGATCGCCCGGCCCTTGCGGTTGAGCCAATTTTCGATCGCTTGACCGTTCACGAGCGTCCGGAAAGGCCCGAGGACGTACGCCGCAAGCGCCGGAGCGGCCGGCTCGGTGCAGGATGTCCGAGCGGCGGCCGGTAAGGCCGGTTCCTCCCGAACGACGTTCAGCCTGTGAATCTTTGCCGTCGGAGGGTTTCCATCCGACCTTGGACTCCGGGCCATCGACCCGTCTTGGGGTGCGCGCGATAACACCTCCACCATGCCGTGCAACGGCCCGGCGAGCCGCGCGGCGCGATCGCGCGTTTCCGCGGGTTCGTGAGCCTGCCCGCTTGCCTTGTCACATAGCTCGCCCCATGCCGTGGCGAGTCGTCGCGCCGCGTCGAGAACTCGCGTGACGGCCGGATCACCCTCGCTGCCGGTTGCACTGCGCACTCCGGCGATCAGGTCGCGTACGGGCGCGTGCTCGCCGGCTGGCAGGTTTGCAGGCGTGGTCGCGCACAGCTCGACGACTGCGCGCTGCGCGCCTGGCTGACGCTGTCCACGGGCGCTCACCGGTTCGATCCTTCGCGCCTCACGAGTGCGCGGTCAGCGACCGGCCGTTGCCTACGACCAAGGTGGGTGCTTCCGCGCAATGGCCCGGGAAACGAGCGAGTGGGGTTGGAACCCGGCATCCATGGCGATGGCTGAGCGCGCGTTTGTGGCGCGTCAAAGGCGAATTCCGGCATTTGCGATCTCCGCATCGAATCGGCGTGTCGTCCTTGCCGCCCGTTGGACACTGATGGAGCTCCGACCCAAGGACACCCGCGCGCTGTCGAAAAGCTATCACTCCACTGAGCGGCGCGAAATGGCTCCAACGGATTACGACAAATGCATAGGCCGGGGCCGTGGCCGGGCCCTGCCGTTCGTCGTGCCCGGCGCTCTGGAGCATCGCCAGAGCCTCCCGGACGATCTGCTCCCGGCCGTCGTTCGTGAGAATCGTGACTGTGAGAGTGAGCGCTCGCCTCCGCGCAGCCCCCCCAGTCGGGGCGGGCTCAGCTGAACCGCTGCTCGGGCCGCTCGTAGACGCGCTTGCCGGCGACGTAGGTCGCGCGCACCGCGCGATCGTCGCCGAGCGTCAGCTGGATGAACAGCGCCTCGTCGAGGTCCTGGGTGTGCTTCATCCGGTAGGCGATGATCGGCGTCGATTTGAGGTCGAGCACGACCAGATCGGCCTCCATGCCGGGCGCGATGCTGCCGATCGCGTCGTCGAGATACAGCGCGTTCGCCCCGCCGCGGGTCGCGAGGTAGAACGCGTGGCCGGCGGCGAGCGAGTACCCGCCCAGCTGCGCGACCTTGTACGCCTCGCTCAGCGTCTGCAGCATCGAGAACGAGGTGCCCGCCCCGAGGTCGGTCGCCAGCCCGACGCGCACCGGGCGCGCCTTCTTCTTCGCGTTGCCGAGGTGGAAGCAGCCGCTGCCGAGGAAGAGATTCGACGTCGGGCAGTGCGCGATCGCCGTCCCGGTCTCGTGCGCCACCTGGAGCTCCTCCTCGGTCAGGTGGATCCCGTGGCCGTAAATCGTGCGCCGCCCGAGCAGTCCGTGGTGGGCGTAGACGTCGAGATAGCCGGCGCGCTTGGGGAAGAGCTCCTTCACCCAGGCGACTTCGCCACGGGTCTCGGAGACGTGGGACTGGACGAAGCAGTCCGGGAACTCGGCCTTCAGCGCGCCGCAGACCTCGAGCTGGTCCGGAGTGCTCGTCGCCGCGAAGCGCGGCGTGATCGCGTACATCAGGCGACCGCGGCCATGCCACTTCCCGATGAGCGCCTTCGAGTCGTCATAGCCGGTCTGGGTCGTGTCGAGGAGGCCGGCCGGCGCGTTGCGGTTCATCAGCACCTTGCCGGCGATCACCCGGACGCCGAGCGGTGCCGCCTGCTCGAAGAACGCGTCGACCGACTGCGGATGGACCGTCGCATACACCGCGGCGGTCGTGACGCCGTTGCGCAGGCTCTCCCGGAGATACACGCGGGCGGTCTCTGCGGCGTGGGCCTTGTCCGCGTACCGCTGTTCGGCGGCGTAGGTGTACCGGTCGAGCCAGTCGAGGAGCTGCCGGCCGCGGGCGCCGATGATCTCAGTCTGGGGATAGTGGACGTGGCAGTCGACGAACCCCGCGAGGAGGAGCGAGTCCGAGCCGTAGTCGTCGAGCTCCGTGCCGCGCGGCAGCTGCGGCCGGACGACCTCCGCCGGGCCGAAGTGCGTGATCCGGCCGTCCGCCATCGCGACGATCGCGTCGGACTCGTACACCATCGTCCG
>Ga0184639_10000931_pt1 | contig 12168 bp, 9 predicted proteins | sample PLM31_170_b2_FD_133155 | JGI IMG/M metagenome (GOLD analysis project Ga0184639, IMG submission 133155) | Groundwater sediment microbial communities from an aquifer in East River, Colorado, USA - PLM3-1_170_b2 | ecosystem: Environmental > Terrestrial > Soil > Riparian zone | place: USA: East... | reverse complement strand
TGTTTTCTCGGGGGTGCCCGTTATGTTCGTCCGCTGGATGCAACCAGCGAAAAAAAATTTCGAGCGATGCAGGCGCTCGGCACACTTTTCGTCATCGGCTTTTCCCAGGACCTTCAGATGCGACGGTTCACGGAGCATGTTCGTTTTTATCTGTTGCCCCAAGTGCCATGGCCCATTTTGAGATATCTTGAGATATTTGTTTTTGGGCTGATGATACTGTTTTGGTTGATCATTCGACACCGTATCGAAGTCGTGGTTGCGCAAAGCCCTCACGAAGGTTTCATCGCCGCGTTGGCGGTCAAGTTCGCCGGATGGTTTGGATACCAGGCGCGGCTTGTGGTTGAAATCCATGGAGATTTTGAAAAAAGCCTTTTTCTGCAGCGTGAGATTGGATTCCCAGGCCTTTACCGATTTGTGATGAGTCGCGTCGCGCATTATTCAATAAAACAAGCGGATTTGTTACGCGCTGTTTCTAATTCTACGAAAGAGCAGATAAAACGCTGGGCGCCGGGTAAAACGATCATTCAATTTCCGGCTTGGACGGACATCGGGACTTTCTTGCAAAGTGGTCAAAGACCAAAAACTAGCGGGTCGGGGATACTTTACGCCGGGGTGTTAACTCCCCTTAAAGGAATTCATCATTTAGTGAACGCCTTTGCCGCTGTCGCGGAGGAGTTCCCGAGTGTGCAACTGTCTATTATCGGTAAAGACGAAAACAAACGGTATGCAGCGGATTTGAGTGAACAGGTGAACAAGCTCGGCTTAAAGGATCGTGTGCGGTTCATGGCAGCCATGTCCCAGTCGGAATTGGCATTCTGGATGGCAAACTCTTCCGTTCTAGTGTTGCCATCCACGTCTGAAGGATTGGGCCGAGTCATTATCGAAGCGATGGCGGCCGGGACGCCGGTTATAGGCAGCCGCGTAGGCGGGATTCCTGAACTTGTCGAAGATGGTGCTAGAGGCTTTTTAGTACCGCCCGGCGATGAGAACGCACTGGCCGAGAAACTTCGTTGGATTCTAAATAATCCGGCCAAATCTAGGGAGATGGGAAAATCCGGGCGCGCGTTTGTGGAGCGGTTTTTTTCGACGGAAAGTTACCTTAGTGGGTATAAGCAGATCTTTGAAGTGGCTCAACCCAGGGTCGAACACACAGAACATGCGACTTCTACTCTTTAATCTTGCGACCGACGCAGACGACCCGATTTTGGGCTTCGCGACAAACTGGATTTGCGCCCTAGCGGAGCGGGTGGAGTTCATTCATGTCATCACAATGCGGGTGGGGAGACTCGAGGTGCCAGGCAACGTGCGAGTTTATTCAGTTGGTAAGGAGAAGGGCTACAGTGAGCCGCGTCGAGTTATAGAGTTCTATCGGCTTCTTTTTCACATCTTACGTGTGGACCGTATTGATGCGTGCTTCTCGCACATGATGCCGCTTTTTACTGTTATGGCCGGGCTCGCGCTAAATTGGAACCGGATTCCAATCGTAACCTGGTACGCACATCCACATGTGACGTGGATTTTGAAACTAGCTCATTATTTCTCGGCGCACATGGTCGCGAGCTTACGCTCGGCTTATCCCTATAAAGCAGACAAGCTGATTGTGACTGGGCAGGGTATCGATACTACTCTGTTTTTACCGGATGCCCGAGTGTCGCCGGATGATCCGCCAATGATTCTCTGTGCCGGGCGCCTCTCTCCTGTAAAAGATCATCCGACGCTACTCAAGGCAGTAGCGTTGTTGCGACAAAATTGGACCCATCCTGTTCGAGTTGTTATTGTCGGCGGGCCTGCTACGACTCGTGACGATCCCTATGTACTCTCGCTTCATCAGCAAGTGAAGCAGCTGGGGCTAGCAGAAACTGTTTTTTTTGAGCCCGCCGTGACAATGGAAAGCCTGGTGTTATGGTATCGCCGATGCGCGGTCTGTGTGAATATGACTCCAACAGGATCTGGGGACAAAGTCGTGTGGGAAGTGATGAGCTGCGGCAAGCTTTCTCTTGCTGCAAATGAAGGCTTTCGGGAGACATTCGGCAGATACGCGGACCTGCTCCTTTTCCGCCACCGAGATGCGGAGAATCTCGCCAATCGCCTTCGTTGGGCCTTATCTTCAAGCGGAAATGAAAGACAGCAGATGGGAGTTTATTTGAGGGAGCAGGTGGTGAAAATGCACAGCATGGACCGCCTCGCTACGACACTGGTCGACCTTTTCGTCCGGTGCGTGGAGAAAAAATCACCTCGCCACGCCCTCCGGGTAAGAAGAGAGACCACGCGTTCAGGCTAGGAGAAATGGAATGGAAGGGTCTGTAGTGGTTTTAAGAGCCGGCTGGCTACCGACGCAGCAGGCAAATGGATTGCAGACCATTTCTATGTGTAATGCATTTGCAAAGCTAGGTCTTCGAACCACCTTATATTACATACCATCCCCTTATGCCAAAAATGATCCGCTCCGCTTCTACGGTGCGGAAACAGCGCTAATGCTGAAAAGGTTGCCACGAGCAGTCCTCCCTATAAGGAAAAGTTTCAAACTGGAGCAATGGAAATCTTTCCCGTCGTTTTTTCATGCATTCATATGGTCGGGGTTCGTAACTCATCTGATTTCTCGATCGAAAGCCGATTTTTATTTCGTCAGGGAGCCCATGATTGCCTGGTGGTTGGGACTAAGAGGCTTGCCTACGGTACTTGAGATACATGATATACCTAACGGAATTGAGCAGATATTTATTCGTAAAGCATCTCACCAAAGTAGCGTTAAGCTCGTATTGGCCGTTACAGAGCACTTGCGAGCAGATTTGGCAAAGCAATTAGGCGTTCCCGCGGAGAAGCTGTTGACGCTCCACGATGGCATAGACCTCGACACATCGAGCTGCTCAATGACTAAGGAGAAAGCGAGGCGAAAACTCGGCCTGCCTTTAGACAAGCCGCTGGTTGTTTACACCGGCAAGCTTGACACTGAAAAGGGCGTTGAAGTTCTAGCACGAGCAGCTCCGATGCTGCACGATATTCATATTGTCATTGTCGGTGGCGGGCCATTAGCCGACGGGCGTTTGCAGCGACTAGTCCGGGAGGTCAACGGGACTAATGTAACGCTGCTGGGGTTCAAGTCGCATTCAGACGTTCTCGTGTTTCAAAAGGCTGCGGATGTATTGGTGCTGCCGCATTCAATGAAATATCTCCATTCAGCCTATTATACTTCCCCTCTAAAGCTTTTTGAGTACATGGTGGCTGGAGTGCCTATCGTTGCAACGGAATTACCAGCGACTAAGGAGGTGCTCAGGCACGGCGAGAATGGGTGGCTAGTGCAACCGGATAGTCCCTTCGCATTGGCGGAGGGCGTCCGCCATGTACTCGCAAACGCTTGTTTAGCCTCAGCACTGGCCCATCAAGCCACACAAGACGCGAAGCTCTACGGCTGGGAACGGCGGGCCACACGTATCATGGAAAGCTTGAGCCTATAGTAGCGATTCAATCCGATTAAGATGATGGCGCAATCTCATAACATACAGCAAAGAGAGTATGACGTTGTCAAAGGGCAGAGTTACCTAGCCTTATGGTCTCTCGTCTCCACTTTTTCGATGGGCCTTTTCGCGCTCTGGTCAAGAGAGGTTTATATCGTACCTATTTTCATGGGAATAGGTTACATAGGAGTTGTTGTTGCCTTTAGGCACTCCATTATCTCATCGAGAGATTTATTTAATCCGCTCTGTGTAGTCATGTTTATTGCCTTCATTCGTTATAGCTCTCCCGCCTTTTTACTTATGGCGGGAGTAGAACCGCCGCCGGGAATTTCTGAGTTCTATCGATTGATGGGTTTGTCAGAATCCGATTGGCTTTGGGCTCACGTTTTGACTTTGACTAGCATTGCAGGGATCGCTTTGGGTTGGTTCTAGTCCGCGGGCAGCCTTCGGAGCCTTTACAAATAGGCTTTTCCTTTGCACCCGGTGTCGGCCATGCGGCCGTGTTGGGTATGCTAGTAGGCCTCGCTGCACTTGTTGTATTCATTGTAATAAATGCGTCCTTGGGTGCCATCTTAACGGGAGCCATCCGCGGTACCGTTATTCAGGAGGGGACAGGAGTGTACTTTAGGTTCATCTACATGATGATTGCGGGTAGCATTCTCCTTTCGGCTTATCTCTTGGCAAGAAATAAGCCGCGCATTGCCTTTATTCCAGTTGTTTTGTGCGGCTTATTTCTTCTGCCCTTGGGTGGAAGAGGGAGAGCCATAACGCCTTTGTTAGCGGGGCTTTTGCTGCAATGGTACCGCAAACGAGAAGAAAAAGGTTGGCCCAAATTCCGGTTTAGAATAGCACACGCTTTTGTACTCGTTCCCAGTCTCCTATTGGCAACGTGGCTGTTTCACTTTGGTGCGATGTACCGCGGGGGATATGGCATAGGCGCACTGGCGGAGTCTTTATCGCTGCAAGGAAACTGGGAGCACGTCAAGAGCTCGGTTTTTGGTGAATTCGGCCAATTACACAGTCTGGCCGGCGCGATTGCCATTGGACCCGGTGTGCTTGAGGGTAAAACGTTCTTTGCTAGTCTTTCTTGGCCACTTTCGGAGGTGCTACCAATTCCTGGCAGAAGTGCGGGAATATTTATCATAGAAACTCTCGTTGGCTTTTCCCAGGAAAGACGATGGGGACTCCACGCATCGCTAATTGGCGACGCGTATCTAAACTTTGGCCTGTTCGGAATTATGCTTATCATGCCGCTCTTCGGTATGTTGAGTAAACTTCTTTACGCGAAATTCCGGAGGGGCCGGCTTAATCCGGCAATATATGTGTTTGCCGCCGTTTATGGTGTTAACCTTTTTCTCAAGTCGATTGAGACGTGGCCTCATACGTTAGCGGGCCTGGTATTTATGTGGGTAATTATTCGTCTTGCTGACTTTCTCAATTTTTCGCAACGTGGTTTTACCGGAGCTCATGCCGCTGGAATCGGCGGCTTTCACTCGGTGCGCAACAGATAGGAGCCGGAGAAAACATGCACTTCAAGGGCTTCACTCGCTCCACTGTACGGCTAATAGGATCGAGGATGAAATCTTCGACTTCGTGGGAAGTCAAAATCATGACTGGATGGTTGGGCATGCTCTTCGGTTACTGCGGAGAATGACAGGAGAATAAATGAAAAAGCAAGTTTGGGGTCTTTTAGTTCTCTGTCTTATTACAATCGCTCTCGCGAGTCAGGCTTGGAGCGTCATTGGTGAATCCTGGGAACAGACTGTACCTCGCGCTAAGAATCGCGGGCAACGCACTCCTATTGCGGATACTCATGAAGTTAAATCATTTAATGCCCATGCATTTGCCGGGAGCGATAAAACTGAATCGCGATGTGGAGACACCAAAGTTGTCAACGTTACCTGTGCGCCTTATAACGCCGTACCGGACGATAATAGAGATGATTCAAGAGCGATTCAGGCAGCAATGGATGCTCTTCCTCTGTCCGGAGGTACCATATTTATCCCTGCGGGAACCTATTTGTTCAACAATCCCCTTGTAATCCATAAGCCAGTTCATCTTGTGGGAGAAGGTGCCTCCACAATTCTGACCCATAGCCGGGATCTCGGCACAGATGGGGAAGCCAACTTCATAAGGATTGGCGGGGCTGCTGCCGTGACTCAAAATGTGACCCTTAGTGATTTTACCCTACAAGGTCCAACGGGGATAGACTTACGGACAGTGATGATCCGCATTGTAAGTAATGTAAGAGGTGTGATCGTCCGAAACCTGTTGTTCAAAAATGTCTCGTCGAGCTGCGTGTTAGTGACTGGAAAAAGTATTGAAAAAATCGAAATATCCGACAATCGGGCCGACGAATTCTATGAACAGTTTGTCGAGCTCGGAAGCGGCGGAATTTCCGATGTCCGCATTGATCGCAATGTGGCGAAATCTACGCGGGGGCATCCAAAGCTTGGATCAACCGAACCTTTTGGCATTTTGTTTGAGCCCGCAAGGAGTGGTGAGATTACGGATGTATCAATCGTCGGCAATCAAGTTTCGTTTGACGGCATGAGCAAAACTGAGTTGCAAAATACAGGAGGCGTGTCGCTTGGTGTCGGCCGTGGGGAGCCATACCTGTATCGTCGTATTTTTGTTCAGGACAATATAGTTCGTACAGTTGGCGTGGGTATCAGGGTGCAGACGCTTCGCGCGGGTAGGGTTGACGGGCCAGGCTCAGTCGTCATTACCGGAAATCGCATCGAGGGTGCGACAAATTATGGGATACAGGTGAGGCCTGCCGGCGATAATGCTCATCGCGATACAGTGTCAATCACCGAAAATATTGTCCGCGGTTACAGTGCGCAAGCACACAATCGATACGATGGTATTCGTTTGGTAGGGAGCGCCGTAAGTCCGGAGATCAGAGGAAATCAAGTTTTGCCCCTCGTCGACGGTAAAACCGGTCACGGCAGGTATGGCATCAGCATAGAGCGTGATGTTAAGAACGCGATTCTTGAGGGTAACAAGATAGCCGGATATTTGTCGGGAGCGATCTCGAATGAGGGAGTCTCTGGCGCGACTGTGGGTAAGTAGTAAAGGTTGCTGGAGATAATGGTATTGATCCATCTATGAGGGATGTCCAATCGGCGCTCTCTTGTTAACTGTAGAGGAAAGATGTGAAGGTTCTTCATCTAATCGATACTATTTTCGCAAGCGGAGCTGAGTTGCATCTCCTTACTCTCTGCCGTTACCTGAAAAAACAGAATGTGGAAGTCGTCGTTGCCTGTTTGCACGAAGAGGTACGTGTCAGCCGATCTCTCCGCCGCGATTTTGAAAAGGAACAAATTAGGGTTATCAATCTAAACGCTCCCAGCCGCTATAATTGGCGTTTTCTTGGTCGGCTGGCCAATTTAATCAAGACCGAGCAACCGAATATTGTGCACTCGCACCTGGTGCGTCCAGATATTGCAGCAGCGCTAGTCATGCGTCAGGCCGGTTCTATAGCGTTTCTGTCTTCCGTCCACGGAATTTACCGTGATCGGTGGTTTGGCGCTTGGGCGGCACCGCTCATGCGATGGACATACCGAAAAGCCGACGCAATTATAGCAATTTCATCCGCAGTGAAAACGTGGTTGCACGAGGATCTTGGAATCTGTGACGATAAGATTACGGTTATTCATTACGGCATTGAGCCGGAACGATTTGCAGGCTGTAATACGAGCGGATGGGAAAACGGGCAGCCGAATCGTCGAGCGGTTATTGGTTCTATCGGCCGTCTCGAACCGGGCAAGAATTTTGAATGTTTGATCCATGCCATGAAGAGCGTTCGCACTCAGCTGCCCAACGCATCTTTATTAATTGCGGGTCACGACCCCGAGGGTTACGGGCAGAAACTGGAGACACTCATCGCAGAATTGGAGCTTACCCAACATGTTCGACTAATCGGCTTCCAAAAGGACGTGTCGTCTTTTCTTCATGGTGTCGATATATTTGCGTTTGCATCGCGCACTGAAGGCTTCGGTCAAGTTGTCATCGAAGCAATGGCATCTGGGACACCCGTAGTCGTGAGCAGGATTGCTCCGTTAACCGAAATCGTTAAAGAAGGTGAAAACGGTCTATTGGTGGACCCGGATGATCCTCCAGGCTTTGCTAGGGCAATTATCTGGCTATTGAATCACCCTGAGGAGACGCAACAAATTTCAAGGCGTGCACAAGAGAGTGTCCAGGGTCATTTCTCCGCCCGGAGAATGGTGGATGAGACGATCGCCGTCTACGACGATTTGATCAGGATAAAGCACTGCGGTGAAAACCCGTCGCATCGAGCCCGGGACGTTGAAAATTATGTCTAACCCTTTGTCGCTTTCTCAAGACTTAGCCAGTTGAGGAGCGTAAATCCGCTTTGCAAAGCGAAATATGCAAAACGAGTGTCGTGTTGCAAGCCTCTGAAAGATGATGAAGAAAATCTTATACGTGGATAACCGATCTCAATATTTCGTTTCTCATCGGCTTCCATTAGCCCTCGCCGTTCGTGATCAGCTTGCAGAGGTGCATGTCACGACGTTGAGTCGACGCGACGAGGACCTAAAAACAATCACTTCAAACGGCATAACGTTTCATAGATTATCGTACAACTCGAATGATCGGTCCGTGGTAAAACCTCTCATGCTCGGCTTTGACCTAGCTAGGCTGTTCAAAGAGCTGAGGCCGGATCTTATTCATGTTTTCACTCTAAAGGCGATGTGCGTTGGAGGAGTCGCGTTTCTAATGGCGGATAAATCGGCAGTCCTTATGACCGTAACGGGCCTGGGCTATGCTTTTACCTCGCGGACTCTAAAAGCTCGTCTCCTTGGAAAAGCTGTATCCACAATTATGCCGCCATTGCTGAAGCGGGCAGGTGACGAGTTCGTGTTCCAAAATCAAGATGACCTCGCTGTCTTTCACGATCAATTTCGGATTGATCGTGAAAGATTATCACTCATACGGGGCTCCGGAGTAAATACCGACGAGTACACAATGCTCTCCGAAAAAACTGGTATTCCGATAGTCCTTTTAGTGGCGAGGATGCTTCGAGACAAAGGAGTTGTTGAATTTGTCGAAGCGGCAAGGACATTAAAACTCGAAGGAGTCCAAGCGCGGTTTGTCCTGGTAGGTGACCCGGATCCCGAAAATCCCGCGGGCATTCCGGGGTCGCAGTTAAAGGAGTGGCACGAGAGCGGCGTTATTGAATGGCGGGGCTATTGTCACGATATGTTGACCCTTTTCTCGGAAGCTCACATTGTCTGCTTGCCCTCATACCGAGAAGGCGCTCCAAAAGTTCTTATCGAGGCAGCCTCATGTGGGAAGCCCATTGTGACAACTGATGTCTCAGGTTGCCGTGAAGTCGTGCGCCACAATCACAACGGCTTACTGGTGCCGCCAAGAGACAGCCGCGCCTTGGCAGATGCGCTGCGCACTCTCATCAGAGACCCGCAATTGAGAATCTCAATGGGACGAAAAGGCCGTGCGTTCGCCGAGAGCGAGCTCTCACTTGAAAAAGTAATTAACGAGAATTTTAAGTTGTACGAAAAGCTACTTGGTAGCTGAAATGAACAAAATTCTTTTAACAGGATGTAGCGGATATATAGGGCGCACTTTGGCGCCGTTTCTAAAAGGGAGGGGGTTTGCCGTCATTGGCATGGATCGAAGGCCTTACCCGCTTCATCCACTTGATGGGTTTATCCAAGGTGATTTGCGCGATGAAAGGTTTTTGAAACAGATCCCGGATACCGTCGACACCATTTGTCACTTGGCTGCCGCCAAGGATGATTGGGGATTGTCGGATGAAGAATATTTTTCCGACAACGTTACAGCAACTCGCAGTCTGCTCGACGCCGGTGCTGCTCGGGGCATAAAGAATTGGCTTTTTTATAGCTCCGTGGCCGTTCTGGGGTCGAGTTTCGAGGCCCTGAACGAATCGGCGCCCATGACTCCTAAAGGGGCTTACGGCGAGTCAAAGGCACAAGGGGAGACGCTCTTTCACCAGCTTGCTGAGAAGGAACCATCTGCACGAATTATCATATTGCGACCTTCGGTGGTTTTTGGTCCGGACAACCCGCCGAATACCAACGTTTACCGGTTGGTGAATGCCATTCACAGGAATCGGTTCGTGATGATAGGAAAAGGGGATGCGATAAAAACCACTTCTTATATCGAAAATTTGGTAGGGGCCACGCTTTTCTTGCTTGAAAGAATGAGCGAAGGAGTTCACACGTTTATCTATGTCGATGAGCCAAAACTCTCGACGGCGAATATGGTGCAGCAGATTTGCGACATCCTGCAAAAGAGGCCGCCTAGTTGGAGCATTCCGCTCGGAGTTGCCGCGCCCCTAGCTCATCTGGCCGACATTGCTGCTGCCGTGATCCGAAGAGACCTGCCAATCACGGCGGCAAGAATCAAGAAATTCTGTCGCCCGACAAACTTTGACGCGACGATGCTTCGTAATCTTGGATTCAAACAGCCTGTCTCTATGCCAGAGGCCGTGCAGCGGAGCGTAGAGTGGTATCTAACAACAATAGGAAATAAGCGGTAGCTCTGATACTGGAACACCCGGTGAAGGCCTTTAAACGATGCGAATCTTAGGCATTTCTGCTCTCGATAAGGAGAGTACGGTAACCCTGGTTGAGAATGGGAAGATTGTTGCGGCGATTTCGGAAGAAAGAATAACTAGGGTAAAGCAACAGTCATGGTTTCCTTTTCAAAGCTTGGAGAAAATATTTGCGCAGTATAGGCTCACGGCCGCCGATATTGATCGGGTCGCGTTCGCCTTTTTGCCGGTTGATCAGGAGTGGGGCTTGAGGCGGCAGCGATACTGGGAAAGCGTAAGATTCGCTTCAAAACATTTTTCCCTGAGTAGCATTTACCATATCCTCAACTATTCGAGGATTATGTTACGTTCGACCATCCATACAAAAATTCACCTTTCGTTGATCAAAGGGCTTGAATATTACGACTTACTGGATAAATTGCTGTACGTCCATCATCATCAATCGCACGCAGCCGCGGCATATTTTACTTCCGGATTTACGGAATGCCTCGTAGTAACAATGGATGCGCTAGGCAGCGGGGCAAGTGGCGGCGTTTATCTCGCTAAGCCGGAAACTGGTCCGCAGCTTGTTTACGAAATACCTTTCCCCCATTCTCTAGCGATCTTGTATCAACGTCTAACTTCAGCGCTTGGATTTACGCCGGACCGGCATGAGGGCAAGGTCTTGGGCCTGGCCGCTTATGGCAATCCGAACACTGAATATGAAAGAGTACGGAAACGTTTTATTGCTGAGCCTGGTAAATTTTTCTTTAAAGACCCCATGAATCCTTTTTTTGAATACGGAATGAAGAAAAAATATCGGCGTGAGGATCTGGCGGCCGTTTACCAAAGAATTCTTGAGGAGATAGTATGCGAGTTCATTTCCTCTCACCTTAAGAAATGCAACCAAACACGCGTAGCTCTAGCCGGAGGTCTTTTCGCAAACGTTAAGGCTAATCAGCGAATCGCTGAACTACCGGAAGTTGAGGAAATCTTTGTCCATCCAGGAATGGGTGATGTCGGCGTGGGTACAGGAGCGGCGCTTCAGGTTGCTTTTGACATTGAAAAAACTCATTCCTATCGCCTAAAGGATGTCTATTTTGGAACCGAATATACCGACGAGGAAGTCAAAACATCCCTCGACAAATACGACTTAAAATACCAAAAGATTGACAATATCGAGTGTACTGTAGCCGAGCTTTTAGCGAAAGGAAAAATTGTCGGACGATTCGACGGTCGGATGGAATATGGTCCGAGAGCGCTTGGCAATAGATCAATTCTTGTTCAAGCTACTGATCCTAAAATCAACGATTCTCTCAATAAAAAACTTAAGCGAACTGAATTCATGCCTTTTGCGCCGGTCATCTTGATGGAAGATGCAGATAAGTGTTTTACCGCTACCTACCGAAAAGGCGTGCACGCGGCTACTTTCATGACGATAACGTTTGATTGTACAGACTATATGAAAGAAACGATGCCCGCTGCGGTGCACGTCGATGGAACGGCTAGGCCCCAACTAATTACAAAAGATATCAATGCCAGCTACTATAAGATTGTCAAAGAATATAAGAAGCTGACCGGTATACCGGGAATTATCAATACTAGTTTTAATATGCACGAGGAGCCGATCGTCGAGTCACCCGATGACGTTGTCCGGAGCTTTCTGGAGGGAAATCTAGATTATCTCGTCGCAGGTAGGTATCTCATTTCTTTTTCGGAACGATGTCAGAGGTTCCCGGCGAAAACAGTTGATCTCGCCCGTACGGTCGCGTGGGCGTGAATCTCCTTATGGCCTGAATCGAGGATGATCTGTTATGGCAGTGAGCAACAAACTGAAATATTTGCCTCTCGACATTTATGGCAGGGCTTATACGGCCCTCAACTTCGAAAAATTTTCTAAGAGCTTTCTACCAGAAGACTATCACGTTAGAGTGATTTGCTATCACGAAATACTGGAGAAAGAGCTTCCGTTATTCGAGAAGCAAGTAGCTTTCTTTCAGCAAAATTTTACTGTCATCAATGCCCAGCAGCTGAAAGATTTTTTCCTAGGCAAGGGTTTCTTACCATCGTCGAATGTCTTCATCACTTTCGACGATGGCAGCGCGGACCAATACATGGCGGCTGATGTGCTGGACAAATATAAGATCCAGGCATGTTTTTTTGTAAGTA
>Ga0184639_10000930_pt1 | contig 12190 bp, 17 predicted proteins | sample PLM31_170_b2_FD_133155 | JGI IMG/M metagenome (GOLD analysis project Ga0184639, IMG submission 133155) | Groundwater sediment microbial communities from an aquifer in East River, Colorado, USA - PLM3-1_170_b2 | ecosystem: Environmental > Terrestrial > Soil > Riparian zone | place: USA: East... | reverse complement strand
ATCGCAAACATGCTGCTTGCCCAGAAGGCCAGAGCCCCTGTCATTATTGTGGCGGACATTGAAAGAGGTGGCTGCTTTGCAAGCATCGTGGGGACTATGCAGCTGCTAAAGACAGCCCACAGAAAGCTCGTCAAAGGATTCCTGATAAACAAGTTCAGGGGAGATATTACGATCCTTGCGCCAGCGATCAAGGAGATCCAAATACTGACCAAGAAGAGGATCCTTGGAGTCATTCCAAAAATAGAGTTTGATCTGCCGGAGGAGGACTCTCTTGTGGGAAGACGCGCGAGTGACAAGGCAGATGATCTCTCCCGCGAATCGTGGAACTGGCAGATCGACCTGGTCGCAAGGGCAATAAAGGAAAGCGCTGATATGGAAAGAATAACTGGGATTGTTAGGCTGTGATTGCACTCATTGCAGCGCTGGCGGGAGGCATCGGAATTGACTACGTCTTCGGTGACCCACCGAACAGGTACCACCCCGTGGCATGGCTGGGCAGAATTATTGGATTTGTTGTTCCAAGGCTAAAAGCACGGAGAGCCGCGTCAGAGAAAATCAATGGCGTCGTATTTGCAGTCGCAATCGTGATTGCAATGGGAGTTGCGGCACATTTCCTGGTCTATGCGAGCTTGTATTTTGCTGGCATTGTCGCCTTCATACTAACCTCCGCCCTTATTCTAAAACTCACAATTGCCGTCAGAGGCATGCAAAAGCACGCCCAGGCAATTACGACATGCCTTGAGGCAGGTAACCTGGCCGGAGCCCGTCAGAACCTTTCGATGATCGTCAGGAGAAGGACAGATGAGCTTGGAGAACAGCAGATTCTGTCGACAACAATAGAATGCATAAGTGAGAGCACAGTGGACGGCATCACGGCCCCAATATTCTATTATTCGATCCTGGGACCGGGTGGAGCTTTTGCCTATAGAACAATAAACACACTGGATTCAATGGTGGGGTACAAGGATGAATTCTATAAAGACATTGGATGGATGTCCGCGCGCCTAGACATGGCGGCGAACTACGTACCCGCGAGGCTAACGGCATTGCTGATGGTTGTCTCTGCAAACATTCTTGGCGCTGACTGGAAGAATTCATTGCGCATCCTTCACCGTGACCACACCAAGACGTTTAGCCCTAACGCCGGGTACCCGATGGCAACGATGGCCGGCGCGCTGAGGGTTCGGCTTGAAAAGATAGGACACTACTCGCTGGGCGATGAACAGGAGCCAGCCACCTTGGCCAAGTGCAGGACTGCAATAACGATAATGAAGCTGACAACGCTGCTGTTTTGCCTCGTGGTGTCAGCTCCTGTGATGTCATTCTTATATCTGGCAGGATGGTGGAGGTTTTTGCTTGGCATCCCTTAGACCGCTACAATCGGTACTTGCCTTTCTAACGATTCTTCCGGCCGGCAAAGACCACGACATCAATTACGTCGCCAAGAATATGCATCTATTCCCTATTGCCGGCCTTGTCATCGGCGCCATCGTAGGGGCAATGGCATTCGGCATCTCGCCATTCGTCCATCCCTTGCTGGTGGGCCTTTTCGTCGCCGGCGCTGTTGTAATCATTACTGGGGTGCACCACACAGACGCCCTTGCTGACTTTGCAGACGGCCTCATGACAAAGGGTGACAAGCAAGCCAAGCGCAAGGCGATGCTTGACCCGGCCATTGGATCGGCCGGCGTGGCCGCGCTTGTGATGTACTTTGCTGGAATGATAATTGTATTTCAGGCCGGCGCCTTGCCGCAGGGCTTTAGGATTTTTGCGGGGATTGTAACTGCAGAAGTGATCGCAAAGTATGTGATGGTTGTATTGGCCAACAGAGGCTTGTCGGCGTGGGAAGGATTCAGCTCTCCGTTTACGGCCGCAATGAAGGACAGGCGGAGGATGCTTGCCGCAACGGGAATTGTTCTTACAATAGTGTGGTTTGCCAGCAGCTACGTAGGTCTGGCAGCACTTGCAATCTCCCTAGCTATAGCTGCACTGATGAAGTACGTTTCTGAAAAAAGCTTTGGCGGCATCTCCGGCGATGTGCTCGGAGCGTCAAACGAAATCACGCGACTGGCATCACTTATCGTGCTGTTTTCGGTGGTAGTTTGATAGCTGCGATAATGTGTGGTGGCATGGCTACCAGGATGGCTGCTAAAGAGGAAAAGCCCCTGATCAAGATTGATGGTATGCCCATCGTAGAGCGCGTGCTAATTGCGCTTCAGGCTTCTCGAAGTTTTGACCGCATAGTTGCAGCCGTCTCGCCAAAGGTACCCAGGACGAGGGCTTTTCTTGAATCAAAAACGATCGAGATCGTAGAGACCGCGGGGGAAGGATATTCCCAAGATCTTTCGCGATTGCTCGACCAGCTTAGGGGGACCAGAGTTTTCGTTACGCCGGCGGATATGCCGCTTCTGACCCCGGAGGTAATAAACAGCATTGCTGCCAGAGCGCAGAAAGAGCCGGCAGCATCGGTAATCTTAGAAAAAGAGTTTGTGGAGCGAACCGGCATTGCACCAAGCGTCATAGTCACTTATACAGGCAGGGACTACTGCCATTCTGGCATAACCATTTTCGACACCTCAAAGATAACTGAAGGTATTTTGAATGAAGAGTACGTCATCATGAACAGGATGGAGCTGGCAGTAAATGTCAATACGAAAGAAGAATTGGAGCTGGCAGAAAAATTACTGATCCAGCGCGCCTAGAACCTTGCCAAAAACTTTTGCCTTGCTGCCGGATTTTTCAATCAAAAGTTCTCCGCAGGATTTGCAGCTAATGTCTGTCGTCGTGTGAGAAAACACTACGGCCTTTTCTCCGCACTTGCATTGCACCGAAAGGAATGCGCTTTTCGGTTTTGGTATCATGATGCTCTCGCGCCTCATTACGATCCGATCTCCAGCACGCGCATCCTCATACCTTGCTTCATGGTCTTGAACTAGCAGGTTTTACAGGTATAGCGTAATGTTATTTTCTTGGTGGTTTTGGCCGTCCTTTTTAGCTGGGGGAACTTTTGGCCGCCGTACCCTTTTTTGTCCTCGGCGTGCCTGCGCGCTCCTTCCGCCATGGCCCTGTCCTTGCCCTTCTTGTACAAGCCAACACTCTGAACTGTGTGGGTCTTGCAGCGGGGGCAGAACTTGCGCATTTCCTTCTGCATCTTCATATGCCTCTCGATTCCTGTTTAGGGTAATTTAATGTATGTCTGCATCGGCGGACAATTGCTATTTCAGAGTAAATCAGTAAATCTAATATAGTAGCAATACAACCCTTTTGGCAGTATGCCGTTCGAATTCCTGTTAAAGCAATCAATAGACCCGGCTGCATTCCCAGTATGGATACCATTGGCTTTCGGTCTGATAGTCGGCCTTGGCTATGCGATTGCCTCGGGATTAAGGCGCAGCCGGTAAGGCGCCAACCATTTCTTTTTATCATGCAGCTTAATAGCCAGCCTTGAGCTTAGGTTATTTCATGGGTTTCTTGCATCGTCAAAAGACCGAATGCGAGGACTGCCATGCTAGGCTAGGCACCTATGATGAGTTGGTTGAACATGCAAAGGACGCCCACAAGCGTCATGTTCTCAAGTGCAGCTATTGCGGCAAACAATTTCTTCATGAAAAAGACAGGTTGCACCATGTTCGTGAAGAGAACGAAAAGAAGGTAGACGCCCGCAGGCACAAATCCTAATTCCAGGGTCAGGTTTGCAATCATATGGATTTTGCAGTTGAGATAGGGGCAAGCAAGGAACGCCGTATAATCGTTGATTCGAACCAGACCACAAGCTTCCTCTGGGAAGGCGAGAATGTCCTGTCTACTCCTTCCATGATTGCCGAAATGGAGGAAACGTGCAGGCTACTGCTCAAAGAGCAGGTAATTCCTGACCCCGAGTGGGATTCAGTCGGCACCATCGTCGAAATCAGGCACCTGGCCGCCACGCCCGTCGGAGCAGAGGTGTTGCTGAAGGCAAAGGTAGTTTCATTTGAGGGAAGGAAAATCCTTTTCAGTGTGGAGGCTCATGACAAACTTGAGAAGATAGGCGAAGGCAGACATGAGAGGTTCATAATAAACATCTCTCGGTTTCGCGCGAAATTTAATGAGAAGCAGCTAAGGCTTTCATCACAGGGATGAAGCAATAATATATAAAAGACTGATAGGTATTCCTGCAATTATTCTATAAGGTGATATGTGAAAATGGCATCGATTCAAACAACCGCTGGCGGAATGCCAGTCCTGATTCTAAAAGAAGGAACCAGAGAGAGCAAGGGAAAGGAAGCTCAAAGGAACAACATAACGGCTGCAAAGCTTATCGCAGAGATTGTCAAGACAAGTCTCGGTCCAAGGGGCATGGACAAGATGCTTGTAGACACTCTTGGCGACGTGACGATAACAAACGACGGAGCGACGATTCTGAAGGAAATTGACGTGCAGCACCCTGCGGCAAAAATGATGGTCGAAGTGGCGAAGTCTGTAGATAATGAAGTAGGCGATGGAACCTCGTCATCTGTAATTTTTGCCGGCGCCCTTCTGGAGAAGGCTGAAGATCTGATAAACAAGGACGTGCACCCTACGGTGGTAGTAGACGGCTACAACGCTGCAGCCGATCAGGCCTTGAAGCTGCTTGACAAAATAGCAGTCAACGTCGAAGTATCCGACAGGGACATGCTGCTCAAAATAGCGCGGACAAGCATGGACTCAAAACTAGTGTCGGATGACAGTCCCATGTTGGCGCAGATCGTGGTCGACGCGATAAAGCAAGTTGCCGAAAAGACAGCCACCGGCCACAAAGTGGACCTGGATGACATCAAGGTAGAAAAGAAGGCGGGCGGCTCCATGCATGACACCAAGCTAATCAAAGGAATTGTCCTCGACAAGGAAGTTGTCCACGCCGGCATGCCCAAGAAAATTGACAACGCAAAGATCGCTCTGATAAATTCAGCGCTTGAAATTGAAAAAACGGAGATGACTGCCGAGATCCGCATTTCTGATCCACAGCAGATGCAAATGTTCCTTGAAGAGGAAAACAGGATGCTAAAATCAATGGTAGACAAGATCAAGTCTTCCGGAGCAAACGTCGTGCTCTGCCAGAAAGGCATTGACGACATTGCGCAGCACTACCTTGCCAAGGCGAACATTCTGACGGTAAGGCGAGTAAAGGAAAGCGACATGACGAAGATGGCACGAGCTACGGGGGCCAGAATTGTCAACAACCTGGATGACCTAACTGCAAAGGACCTTGGATCCGCGCAAGTGGTTGAAGAACGCAAGGTGGAGACTGACAAGTGGGTCTTTGTCGAGGGATGCAAGAACCCCAAAGCCGTTACCATCCTGGTGCGGGGAGGCTCCCAGCGAGTTGTCGATGAAGCCGACAGGTCGCTCCACGATGCACTCATGGTGGTCAAAGACGTCCTTGAGAACCCTTCAATCGTAGCGGGTGGAGGCGCTCCGGAGGCATACATCGCTAACGAGCTGAGACTGTGGGCAAGGACCCAGGAAGGACGCGCACAGCTTGCCGTGGAAAAGTTTGCTGAAGCGCTGGATTCGATTCCGCTCAACCTTGCAGAAAACGCAGGCATGGACCCAATAGACACGATGACTGAGCTTCGCTCAAAACAGAGTAAGGGTGCCAAGTGGACCGGCGTTGATTGCAGGAACCTGCAGGTGACCGATATGTTCAAGCAGAATGTACTCGAGCCGACGGTGATCAAGCGGCAGATCATCAAGTCCGCTACCGAAGTCGTCTCCATGCTTCTGAGGATTGACGACGTAATCGCCTCAAGCAAGTCCAGGATGCCGGCCGGCCCTCCAGGAGGCGGAGGTATGGGCGGCATGGGTGGAATGGGCGGCATGGACATGGAGTAAAACACTCCACCTTTTTTCAATTTATCACAAAATACCCAAATACAGCTCGGCTATCTTGAGCTGCCGTGGCTATGGTTGAAAAGCTCAAACACCTGAAAATTGTCGGCTCGATTGTTGTAATGCCGGACTTTTTCGTTGATCGCATAGTCAGGCTCGAGTCCAAGGACAAGCTTTTCAAGGATCTGGGCGAAAAAGCCAGCAGAGGCGGCGGCAGCATCCGCGGTGTCCCGATGTCAGACGTGAAGGGCGGAAATGCCGTAAACGTGGCGTATTGTCTGGCTAAACTTGGTGTCAAGGTAACGCTCTTTACTGTTGCCGACGAAACGGGTGCCAGCATGATTAGACAATCTTTTTCACAATTTGGCGACAGGGTGACGCTCAGAATAGCAAGCGGCAGGAGCGGCCTTACTACCGCATTTGAATTTCCGCATATGGAAACCAGGGTCAATGTCATGGTGAGTGACATTGGTGACAATGCGAATTTTGGCCCGGAAAAGATAAGCTCCGAAGCCGACAGGGCGATTTTGAAAAATGCAGACGCGGTGATGATAGTCAACTGGGCGAGCAACAAAAGAGGAACCGAGCTTGCAGAATTTTCGTTCAGAAACTCTCCTAGCGCATTCCACTTCATCGATCCTGCCGACATTGAGACAAGAAAGGATGACTTTCGGGAATCTCTTGCAAAACTGGCCGGCATAACAGATTCCATTGGGATAAATGAAAATGAGTGCAACTCACTAGCAGACGCGCTGGGGTTCGGAATCCTTCTTGCGCCAGGTTATGGAGCTGAGGAAGTAGGCCTCGCCTCCAAGAGGCTGGCAGACAAGATAGGGATCACCACAGATCTCCACACAAAAATAGGCGCTGCCTGGTCAAATGGAAGGGAAAGCGCGTTTGTACACGCGATCAAGGCTGAGGCCAGAACCATCACAGGAGCCGGCGATTGCTGGGACGCCGCGGATGTGCTGGGGTACCTGGCGGGGCTTGATCCGAAGGAGCGGCTGTTATTTGCAAATTGCTGCGCTTCGCTGTACGTAAGGGACACCAATGGCGAGCCGGCGTCGATGAGCCAGGTATTCGAGCTCGTAGAAAGGGTCCAATAGCTAGACCATTTTTCTAGCGTCGAATGGCTCCTTGAGTGTCTGGAGCATATAGAGCATCTTTTGGATGTACCGCTGCTTTGAAGGCACTTCAACGAGTTTACGCTGGTAAAAATCGGTCAGGTGATCTATCAGGCAGTCGTTAGCAGCCTTCTCGCCCTCTTCAGAGATGTTCTTGAGGATCATCTGGTACCAGTACTGTACGAGCGCGTCTTCGCCGTGCATTTCCTCCAGCTCGATTAGAAGGGCAAAGTTGGAATGGCATCTCCTGCAGAGTCCGTGATGTGCCTCCGCATAGGATTTTGATGTAAGGTGACCGCACCTTGCCCTCAGTCCCATGAAGACTATTACGCGTAAATGATATTTGAATGCCGCTAGGTAGTGATTATAAATGACAGGAACATGGGGGATCAGCAGTGATAGAGTCTGACGACGCGATTAGGGTTATTGATACCGTGGCAAAAAATCTGATTGGAGTGGGAAATAACAGATCTAATTTTGAAAAGCTTCCCGACAGCTTCTGGGGGTATTTCGCAAGGGGCCATGACAGCAAGGGTCGGTTCGCAGTCATTGTGACCTATTCCGAGAAAGGAGATGACGTCGACTCGCTGGTGGGCATGTACGAGCAGTGGGTGGCAAAGAATAAGGCTAGGTAACCTGTTCCAGTATCCATTCTCGGAACTTGGCAATTGCAAAGTCTTCCGATCGCTTGATGAACGCAGGATCTTTCACGCGCCATTGGTCCTGCGGTATGCCGTCAAAGAATTCTTGCATGCACAAGATAAACCGGAAGCGTAGGTTGCGCGGGTTATCGGTGACTCCATACCTGCAAAGGATCTTTACTATTTTGCCAAACGCCTCGTCGTAGTCGCGCTTGAATGGCTCTATTTCAAATGCCTTGTCTAGGATCAAAGTTATATCAGCCAGATCGGAGCGGAGCGTTATCATTCTTTGGGCGCCGATGTAGTTGCTGAAAGTTTTTTCGTATAGACGGTCCTCATGTTTGCTTCAAGGTCAAGGTCATATTTTGAAGCCAAGTAATAGAGCAGCGCTACGGATTCAGTTATCTCCATCTTTGCGTGCTCCACATTATTTTTCTCCATCGCAAACGCAATCTCGCCTATCTCCCTGACCAGATGAATGAATGCTCCGGACTTGTTGTCGCCGAATTTGTTGTTGTAATATTCAACTGCAACAGAGGCCATTCGTGAGTGAGTGCATCATTCAGTATAAAAATTCAATGTTATGTCCACTCCGCTATCCAATGCTTGAAGCTGCGCAATGACTCCGAAGCGTACTATAACTACTTTGACAAGCGCGGTCGGCAACGTGATTTCCGCTACTTGGTAAGGGTTATGCGAGGAGCTGGAGAAGATTAAGGTAAGAAGCTTCGCGCTAAAGAATTCTAACCTTACTCATGCACAGCTGGTTGATCTGCTCGCAGGCATAGAGATGCTAGAGAAACAAATCCGTGGGAATTAGCAGACTATAACGTTTAACTCAATTTTGAGCTCAGCTTGCTCGCTGAGAGATGAGAGGACCTTAGTTTCTAGAAATAATGGTTAGGTAGAAATCTTATTGCTATCTTCAACAGTCTTGGCACATTGATCGCAGTACCTTTCCACTACCGCAATTCCATTGCCGACACTAAACAAAGCCTCTTTGGTAGCTGCGCCGCCGCATTCTTTACAAGGCTTCGGATTATCAGATTGGTCTTGGTAAGTCCTGATCGAAGAAAAAATTCTATTCATTACTTTGTACCAGTTGCCTAACTATAAGAATGTAGGGTTTCTATTGAAAGGGTACACTGAATTCAAAAATCTTTAAGAGCGGGTTAGATTGAAGAAAAATCCGCGGCGCAACTAGTGCGCGCGTTATCACTTCTTTGCTGGTTTTCTTTTGCTTTTGGCTTTCTTCTTTGCTGCCACGAAGTTTAGATTAGGATCCTGCTATTTAACAATACCTAAAGAAGTCAGCAATATTCGATCATGAAATGTTTAGGCGCCCGTACGTCTACTCCAACTTTTCTTTATCGGAATTCATCCCTGAAGAAGATCAACCCGTGGATACAGGTAAACTTTTAACTCCGTTCCGCCAAAATTCATCGGTTTTAAACTTAGGCAAAAGAAAAGTTCTGAGCGAATCCGCTCTCAAGGAGATGGTAATGCCTGGCGAAGGGCAACTATTTGGGAGAGTGATAAAATTGGTTGGAGGAGACAACATCATAGTAAAGTGCACTGATGGCAAGGTAAGGACGTGCCGAATTAGGGGCAAGATAAAACGTAGAATGTGGATTAGGGACAACGACCTAGTTCTAATCGCTCCCTGGGATTTCCAGTCCGACAAAGCCGATATCATCTGGCGTTACATCGCCGCGCACGCCGAAAAGATCAAGCAAGATGGTCATCTAGCTGGTCTGGATACTTGAAGGGAACTTGGGATTATTCTGAAGTCTCTCGTAAGGCTAATTCATTCTCAATAATTGATGGAACTCTCTGTTAATCGCTGCCTAGATGACTCATGAGAGGCAACCGAGGAGTTGATCCATTCATTCGCTCTTCAAATATCTTATTATATGTCGTGGTTGTAACTAATATGATCGTTTTTGCTTCAAAATAATTTTCCGATGCGGCAATGGCACGTAGAGCATATGGAAAAGACAGCTGTAAAGTATGTTGGCGGCCTTGCCGAGAACGCTACCACATGGGAGAGAAAACAGCACAAGAGATATGGCAATATTGCCAACATCTGCAGACAGATCGACTATGACATGAAGCATGGCGTCACAGAGGATCAAGTGCTTTTGTTTCTGCAGAGTATGAGAAATAATTCGTCTTTTGCAAAGGTGAGGAAAAATGACGGAGCTATCCTCAGGCTGGATGAGGTAGAGGAGCACTATAGGAGAGGTAAAACGCTTCCTCCTCAAGCAGCAGCGCAACCTCGCCAGCGTTTATATTACAAAAGATAGAAATTAACTCTACAGTAAATGTCATACGGAAGATTTGGAGGAAACAACCGCTTCGGTGGCGGTAACTTCGGTCCAAAGCCTGTAGAAACAGGTAAAGAATACGACGTACAAATCACAGAGACGAGCCGCAAAGGTGACGGAATTGCCAGAGTTCAAGGATTCGTAATCTTTGTCAAGGAAGGCAAGGTCGGCCAGAACACAAAGGTAAAAGTCACAAACGTAGGCGCAAGATTCGCCACTGCAGAAATCGTTTCACAACCAACACAATAAATAGTAACGGCAAAGTTACGAAACCAAAAAAGATGTGGCACCGTCAAAAAGTACCACATTCTCGTTTTTCTCACTTTAGCAGTTTCATAGCCTTCTGACCGTACAATGGTTTTTATCTACAGCATCACGTACAATACTTGCTAGTCATTATAGCAGGATCAAAAGACCACGACCAGCCTTCTCAATGCGGAATTACATTGCCATAATAGCTTCTCGAATCATAGAAATAATTCGGCGCGGATGCCGTTTGACTGCGGCATTTCAGTTGAGGACCAGATGGAAGCAGCATTGGCGAAGAAGATCGAAGTCATGTTTGTAACAAACCACAATACCCTTGACGGTTATAACCAGATACTTGAATACAGGAGCAACCATGAGAAATTCAAGAAAATCAGTGTTTATCCTGCTGAAGAAATAACGATCGACACTGGAGGCCATGTTCTCGCGTACGGAATACAGAAAACCATCAGACCAAGAATGAATCTGGAAGAGACACTGGATGAAATAAGAAGGCAGGACGCAGTCTCATGCGCCGCCCATCCATTTGCAGTCACGAACGGCATACGCGAAAGAGCAAGAATGTGTGACATGATGGAGTCTTTTAACAGCAATAATGTTGACCGTTTTTCTAACTTGGTTGCTTACAATTTTGCAAAAAATAACAGGATGCACATGATAGCAGGCAGTGATTCACACGTTTTAACAACAATCGGCAGGTGCACAAATTTGATTGAAGCAGAGAACAATCTGGATTCAGTCATCCATAGCATGCGAAATGGCCGGTTACAAATTGACTCAAGGGACTATGCCTCAAAACAGGAGGTCTACGAACACGCTTACTATATCATCAGCAGCTCCCGCGAGCTTCTACTCAGAGATGCCCTTGATAACCACCGGCGCATGTACTGGATCTCAAAGTGGGCACTTGACTCGTATACTAGAAATCACCACAATTTTCTGTGGAGGTCAATCGGCGCACTTGCTTTGTATTTGGCGAAGAGAGTGTCGGAGAAGGTCAATATCAAAGGGCATGATTCCAATGTTTTTGCGAATAGGCCCTGGCGTAAGCTGATCTCTATGGGCTTGTTACCATAGCTCTGTCATAACGCTCTGCGGCATCGCTTCAGGCCACATTCTGATGCCCCTCTTGCTTTTTTGTTTTTCTTCTGCGATCATATTCCCATTTTGTGACCAAGAAGATTCCAAATACTGGGAATGCGGAGATGAATGCATAAGGAAAAATCGCGAGAAAGATGGAAGGTTCCAGCATGTCTCGATAATGATGTCGCACGAGTAATATAAGTAATACACCGCGTCAGGGACTCTCAAGACATTGCCCGTTACACTCCTGCGGCAGTGGCGAACGCTGGATCAAAGTGTGTCCAAATGCCACAACTCAAAATTTAGATAGCTGGTTTCGCATTTAGGATAGCAGTGAGAGTCGTTAAATTAACGGTATTGCTAATTTGTGTGCTTATTTTAACAGGCGCTAGTAACGTCTTGATTTTTCAGCAATTGTATTCATTTGATCACCTTTCAGCTTATGCAGACAGCCATGATGATAGCGCTAATGAAAACAGCATCTTGATTACGAGCATTTCAACACGATACAATCCAGAGTTTCCGTCGTTTCACGTATTCGGAGAGCTGGAGAACAATCTCAAAAGGCCGGTGCAGAACGTGCTGCTGAATGTAACGTTCTTTGACTCCAACGGCAACATAACTGGCACTGCCTTGGGCTATCCTTACACAAGTATGCTAAGACCGGGGGAAAAATCAGCATTTGAAATTGTTGCATATGGAAATGCAGCCAGCAGACTCTTGAACTTCTCGTATTACAAAATATCAAGGACATGGGACGAAGTTCAGCAACCAAAGGAACCCCTCCTCAGACTCGATGTCAGTAGCATGTTCGTTGATCCCTGCGGTTATTATCATGTCGAGGGCAGCGTCACTAATCTCGGCAATAATCGTACCAACGGCATCGGCGTCTCTGGCGCGT
>Ga0184639_10000929_pt1 | contig 12196 bp, 8 predicted proteins | sample PLM31_170_b2_FD_133155 | JGI IMG/M metagenome (GOLD analysis project Ga0184639, IMG submission 133155) | Groundwater sediment microbial communities from an aquifer in East River, Colorado, USA - PLM3-1_170_b2 | ecosystem: Environmental > Terrestrial > Soil > Riparian zone | place: USA: East... | reverse complement strand
GGGTCCAGCAGGTCGCTGACCAGGATCAGCGGCCCGCGCCCACGCAGGCGCCCGGCGTAATCTCGCGCCGCGGCCGCCAGCCCCGTGAGCCGCTCGGGGCGCGGCTCGGCCAGGAAGCGAAAGACCTCGAAGACGCGCGCCTTGCCTCGCAGCGGACGCAGGCTGACCGCCCGCCCGTCCCCCAGGAACGCGACGCTGACCCGGTCGAGATGGGCAAGGCCCAGGTAGGCGAGCGCCCCGGCCGCGCGGCGCGCGAAGGCCAGCTTGTTCGGATCGCCGAAGTCCATGCTGCGGCTGGCGTCGACCAGGACGTGGACGGTAACGTCCTCCTCCTCGACGAAGAGCTTGATGAAGAGCCGCTCCAGGCGGGCGTAGACGTTCCAGTCGAGCTGGCGCAGGTCGTCGCCGGCGGTGTAGTTGCGGTAGTCAGCGAACTCGACGCTCTGCCCGCGGCGGACCGAGCGCCGCTCGCCCTTCATGCGCCCGGCGGTGAGGCGGCGCGAGGCGAGCTCAAGCTGCTCAAGGCGGCGCAGGAACGCCTCGTCGAAGAGGACGTCGGCGCTGCTGCCGGCCCCCGCGGGCTGCGCGACCGGCGCGGTCATCGGCGCCGCCTACTCGACCGAGTCGGTGGGCGTCTCGGCGATGACGGCGCGGACCACGCTGTCGCTGTTGATCCCCTCGGCCTCGCCCTCAAAGTTGAGGATGATCCGATGGCGGAGCGCCGGCGGGGCCACGGCCTGCACGTCGCTGAAGGCGACATTGAAGCGGCCATCCAGCAGGGCGTGGATCTTGGCGCCCAGCACCATGGCCTGTGCGCCGCGCGGCGAGCCGCCGTAGCGCACGTACTTGCGCACCAGCTCGGGTGGGCCCTCGCTGTCAGGATGGGTGGCGCGCAGGATGCGGACCGCGTAGGCCATCACGTGGCTGGCGATCGGAACATCACGGGCCAGCGCCTGCATGGCCAGGATGTCGGCCCCGGTCGCGGCCCGATTGACGGTGATCCGCTCCGCACCGGTGGTGCGCTCCATGATCTGGATCAGCTCAGCCTCGGTCGGGAATGGGACGTCGACCTTGAAGAAGAATCGGTCCAGCTGCGCCTCCGGGAGTGGATAGGTGCCCTCCATCTCGAGCGGGTTCTGAGTGGCCAGCACGAAGAACGGCTCCGACAGCGTGTACTGCTGCTTGGCGACGGTGACCCGATGCTCCTGCATCGCCTCCAGCAGCGCGCTCTGTGTCTTCGGGGTGGCGCGGTTGATCTCGTCGGCCAGGACCAGATTGCCGAAGATCGGCCCGGGCTGGAAGCGGAAGCGGCGCTCGCCACCCTCCTCGACGATGATGTTGGTGCCGACGATGTCGGCCGGCATCAGGTCGGGCGTGAACTGGATGCGCGAGAAGCCCAGGTCGAGCGCCTCGGACATGGTGCGCACGAGCATCGTCTTGCCGAGCCCCGGCACTCCCTCGAGCAGGGCGTGGCTGCCGGCCAGCAGGCTGATCAGCGTCTGGCGAACGAGCTGGGTCTGGCCGACGATGTAGCGGCCGACCTCGGTCTCGATCGTGGTGGCCAGCTCGCTGAAGCGCTCGGGAGTGATCGGCTCGGGTGGTGCAACGGTGGCGGTCTGCTCGGTCATCGGTCCATTCACTCCGTGGGCTCGAGACGGGAGAAGTAGTCGCGCACAAGGTCCTTGAGGGTGATCGGGACCTGCTGGCGATCCAGCTGGAAGTTGGCGAAGTCGCGGAAGAGGCTGAAGACCGAGCTGTACGGGACCACCGCGTTGTTGTCGAATCCAACCCCGCTGCCGCTGCCGGTCTGGTCGCTGCCCCCGTCGCCACCCTGCCCGGCGATGTAGCTCGGGTCGCCCGGCTCGCCGATGCGGTCGAACGGTGCGAACAGGTCGTCGAGGCCCGCGACGGCGAAAGGCTTGTTGCCCTGGGTCGGCCCGTCGAACCCGCCGATGCGAACGCCGCCCCCGGGGATGCGGCGCACTGTGGTGCCGCCGCCGCTTCCCAGCGGGCCGCTACCGGGTTGCCCGCCCGGCTGCCCTCCTGGTCGCCCGCCCGGCTGCCCTCCGGGTTGCCCGCCCGGCTGACCACCCGGTTGACCGCCCGGTTGACCCGATGCGCCCGGCTGACCACCCGGCTGCCCCGATGCGCCCGGCTGACCTCCGGGTTGCCCCGATGCGCCCGGCTGCCCACCTGGTTGACCCGATGCGCCCGGCTGCCCGCCCGGCTGCCCCGATGCGCCCGGCTGCCCGCTGGATCCTGGCTGTGGCTGGCCGGCCCGCGCCACCTGCCGCGCGCCGTCCTGGAGCGCCGACTGCGCCTGCGCCACGGTGCGCTGCAGCTGCCGGTCCTGGTCCGACTGCCTGACCGCGTCGGCCGCCCGCTGGAGCGCGTCCTGCGCAGCTTGCTGATCCTCGTCACTGCCGGTGCGGGCGGCGCGGTCGAGCGCATCGGCCGCCTCGGCCAGGCGCTGGGCCACCTCGGGCTGCGTACCCGCGGCGCCCTGGGCGGCACGTTGCAGGGCCTCGGCGCGCGCCGCCGCCTGCGCGCTGCTCATGCTGGGAACCTGCTGCTTGAGATCCTCGAGGTCCTGCGCCGCCTCGTCGGGATCGCCCTCGGGGTTGGCCTCCTCATCCCCGGTCGCTGCCTGCGAGATCTGGCGCGCCAGCTGGGTCAGCCCGGCGTCCTTGATGGCCGCCTGCGGGTCGGTCAGGCGGGCGAGCTGCTCCTGCACCGAGCCGATCTTGGCCAGCACCTCCTGCTTATCGGCGCCGCTCTCGCGGAGCTCGCGCGCCAGGCGGCGCAGCTGCTCGATCAGCTCATCACGGCGCGGGTCGGGCGTCTCGGCGCCCAGCCGCTCCGCCTCGTCGGCCACCTTCTCGATCCGCTCGGCGACCTGGCGGCTGGCCTCTCGTGCCGCCTGGCGGTCGCGGATCACTGCGTCCTGTGGGTTCGGCCAGACGACGAGCAGCATGAGCACGGCGAGCGCGACGCCCCCGATCGCCGACGGTTGCCGAGCGAGGTGCGGTCGGAACGCGGCCCGCAGGTCGCTGGCCGCCAGCCGCGAGCGGGCATCGGTCAGCTGGCGCGACTCCATCTCGGCCGCCAGCGGGTCGTCGTGCGCCGGATCGGCGATCAACTCGAGCGCGGTGCCGAGCCGCTCGCGGAGCTCGAGGTCGGCGTCCGCGCCGCGGGCCGCATCGGTCAGCGACGGGCGTCGCCGCCACGAAACGGTCGCCCAGCCGAGCACCGCGGCGCCCGCCACGCCAGCCATCAGCGACGGAGCGATCTCCAATGCGACCGTGCGAGCGGCGAGCTGGATGAGAGCCACGCCGGAAGCCGCTGCGGCCGCTGCCACCGTGGCGACCCACAGCGAGCGGCGCAACCAGAGGCGCCGTTGCAGGGCGCGTATCCGACGCAGGGCGTCTGGACCGAGGCGTGCCGCAATCGCCGAGGCAAGTGCACGATCGGTCATTTGTCAGCCTCCGCGGAGGAGATTGGATCGACGCCGGCCTTCGCCGGACGGAGCCGGCGGAAGGCGAAGCGCATGCCGGCTGGCACGACCAGACGCATCGAGGCCAGCGTCAACAGCAGTGACAGGGCGGCGAAGCTGATCGCGAAACGCGGCCAGAAATGGCCGGTGATCGGCTGCGGGTCGAAGACTGCTGCCACACCACCGCGCGGCTCCACGCAGCGCGCGTTCGGCGGGCAGTCGATACCGGCGTTGACCACCACGCCGTTGACGTCGACCGGCAGCGACTTGACCCCGCCCGGGACCGCGCCACCGCCGTCGGTCGTGAAGCAGACGTCGCCCTCGCACACCACGCTGGAGCTGACGCCCCCCTGAAGCCCGGAGATGATCGAGCTGAAGGGGCCGTAGCCGCTGAACTCCGTGTTGGCGACCACATCGATCATGGCCACGGCGGGGTTGACCCACATCAGCTGCTCGGGCGCCAGGCGCGGCGTGCCGAACTGGTTGTCGCTGTCGCGGGTACTGACCACCGACCAGAAGATGAAGACAAGCACCGTGCCCACCGTGAGCGCCAGGACGGTGGCGTAGGTGAGCACGGTGGCGGCCTGTGTGCGCTTGACGAGGGCGGACCAGAAGAGGCCGATGGCACCCAGCCCGAGCGCTGTCACCAGCAGGACCACCTGCTGCCGCACGATGTCGTCGATCGCCGCACCGCCGTACATCAGCACCAGTGCCGAGATCGGTATGGCGGCCACGATCATCAGGCCGACGAAAGCGAGCGCGGCGAGCAGCTTACCGACGACGATGCCGCCGGGCCGCATCGGGGTGGTCACCAGCAGGTCGAGCGTCTGCTTCTCGCGCTCCAGGCTGATGGCACCGGCGGTGAAGGCCGGCGCAATGAAGCAGACGAGAAGGAGCTGGAAGAGCGAGAGAAGGGTGAAGACCGCCTGGCCGATGGTGGCCGAGGCGTTGGCGAAGGTCGTCCCGAATTCGCCGCCGCCGAACTGCGCCTGCATCCGCGCCGAGGGCGCGACCACGGCGTAGACCCCGTAGGCGATCAACGCCAGGACCGCCAGGTAGACGGTGATGATCACAAATGCACGCCGCCCGCGGAACCGGGAGCGCAGCTCCTTGACCATGATCGTGGCCACCGACGAGCCGAACTCGCGCAGGCGCGGGAGGCGTCGCGCGCGAGAGATGGTCGCCGTCGTCATGCTGCCGTCTCCTCGTCGTTGCCCTGGTGGCCGGTCACCTTGAGGAAGATCTCCTCGAGGTCGCTGGTCGTCTGGCTGAAGCCGCTCACCACGAGCCCGGCCTCGATCATTGTCCGCAGGAAGGCTGCCTGCTCGTCGGCGGAACCGTCAAACGGTACGTCGAGGCGCGTCAGGCCGCCGTCGCTGCTGACCTCAAGGACGTCGCCGACCCGGTGATCGGTTCCCAGCCATTCAATCGCGAGCACGGGGTCGGAGAGCAACTCGATGCGCAGCAGGGCCGTGGCCCGCAGCGACTGCTCGATCTCCTCGATGCGCCCGGAGCGCAGCAGCCGGCCGCGGTCGATGATGCCGACGGAGGTGCACAGCTCCGCCAACTCGGGGAGGATGTGGCTGCTGACCAGGATCGTCTTGCCCATCCCCCTCAATTCGCGGAGGATCTCGCGCATATCGACGCGCGCTCGCGGGTCGAGCCCCGATGCCGGCTCGTCGAGGATCAGGAGCTGCGGGTCATGGACCAGCGTGTGCGCCAGGCACAGCCTCTGCCGCATGCCCCTCGACAGCGCCTCGACGTAGGCATCGCGCTTGTCGCCCAGGCCGACGATCTCCAACAGCTCGCCGATCATGCCCGCCCGGCGCCCCGCCGGCACCGAGTAGCAGCGGGCGAAGAAGTCCAGGTACTCCCAGACCCGCATGTCGTCGTAGACGCCGTAGAAATCGGGCATGTACCCGATCCGACGCCGCACCTCGATCGGGTCGTCGCTGATGCCGATCCCGCACACGAGCGCCTCCCCGGCTGTCGGCGCCAGCAGCGTGGCCAGGATCTTCATGGTGGTCGTCTTGCCGGCGCCGTTGGGGCCGACCAGCCCGTAGATCTCCCCCGGTCCGATCACCAGGTCGATGCCGGCCAGCGCCAGCTCGCCGTCGTAGCGCTTGACCAGGCCGCGGGTCTCGACGATCGGCGTCGCCGGCAGATCGGTCATCGTGAGATCACACCGGCCACCGACGCGCCGGCGAAGACGCTCACTTGCCCGACGTCGGGCGGCACGCCAGTCCCGCTGATGCGGACCAGGATGCGGCCTGCGGCGTCGACGACATGGCTCGGCTCCGCGACATCGAACCGGTTGCGCTCCGAGAGCGCACCCAAGTCGATCCACTCGGCCGCGACGGTGTCGTACACCGCCATGCGGTAACCGCTCGGCAGCAACGCAGCGAAATTCGGCTGGTCGAGGAGGATGGTGCCCGGATCCTGGGCGGCGATGATCGTCACCCTGGTCGGTACGAGCCCGCTGGCCTCGAGCGGCAGGCTTACGCGGAAGGTCACCTCGCCGTTCGCGAGTGATACGAAGCCCGGCTCGGTCTGCGAGGCCTGACCCGCCGTCTCAACGACCTCGGTCGATAGCTGTGACGGGCCGAGCGTCACCTGGCCGGGCCCGAGCGTGGGGCGGCCCGAGAGGACCTCGACCGCCTGCGCGTAGCGCTGGATCTGCTGGTCATCGAGCTCCACCTCGAGCGGTGTGACGTTAGACTGCCAGCCGATCACGAATGGCCCGCGATCGATCCCTCCGGCGATGTCGCCGAGGCGGCCCGGGAAACCGCCGCCGTAACCGACCAGCGCATCGATCACCTGGCTGCGCACCAGAATCTCCCGCTGCCGCGGCGATGCCGTGTCGAAGGCGGCGGCGCCGAACACCTGCTGCGACGCGGGGGAGCCGTTCAGGTTGCTCAGCGGAAGTCGAAAGGACTTGCCCTCGCCCGGCGCCAGCGTCCCGACCATCACGCCGCCGCCCTGGGAGATGACGGCCACGTCCTCCATCGGTTCAGACCCCTCGTTGGTGGCGCGACCCTCGATGGCATCCTCGCTGATCGCCCAGGTCACCCGCAGCGACGGGGTGTAGGGGATGACCGCCTCGGCGCGCACGGCCTGCAGGCCGAAGACGCTCACCGCCAACCCGCGGAGGTGGGCGGGGTCGCCCTGCTCGGTCGCGTAGTTGGCCACCCGTCCGCCGAATGCGGGGTCGAATGAGGTGAGCTGCAGGGCCGACAGCAGCGCATCGCCGCGCACGGTCAGGTCGTAGGTCGCGCGGTTTGGGCTGAAGACGCCGGCGAAGGTCGAGACCGATGCCGCGGTGCCGTCGGTCGAGCTGCGCACCACCGCGATCTGATTGACGATGATCTGGCTCCCCTTCATCGAGGCGCCGATGCCGTACGACGCCGCCGAGAAGACGATCACCAGCACGGGAGCCACCACCCAGGCCAGCTCGCGGCGGTCGAGACGCCGCAGGACCAGGTAGCTCAAGGGCCCGATGAGCAGGATGTAGCCCACGATCACGGCCAGCAGCAGCTCGGCGGGCGGGACCTCCAGGGACGGGAGGTTCGCGAGCGCCTGGTTCATGATGTTGGCGACCTCCTCCTCGACCGGACCGGCGCCGCCCCATTGCTGGATGATCCGATCGTCCGGGATCAGGCGGCCCCAGACCAGCGGCGCCCCGGCCCAGCTGCGGAAGGGGGCGGTGGCCAGGTCGATCCCCAGGAAGCCGACCCGTCCGGCCCCGTGGGTGATCGCCGCGAAGAGGGTTCCGCCGGCGCTGCCGCTGACGAGCGAGATGGCGCCTGGACGCAGCTCCCCGACCGCCGCCGTCAGCGCACCGCTGCCATCGGGCGGCTCGGCGCCGGCCCAGGCGGCGAAGCCGGTCGCGTCGCTGCCGTCGAGCGAGGCGAGCCCCTCGACCGGTAGCAGCGCGCCGAAGGCCGCCGTGCGCGCCTGCCAGTCCGGGCCGCCGAGCACGATCAGCTGTCCACCGGCGGCGACCCAGCGCTCCAACGAGCGCCGCTGCGCCTCGGTCAGGGCGCCGGAATCGGCCGCCCACACGATCGTCTCAATGCCGCGCAGCGGCTCAGGGCGTTCCGGGAGGTCGCCCGGGGTCAGCGCGATCGGCTCCGGGAAGCCGGCGCCTCGGGCGATCAGCTGCGGCCGCAGGTTGCCGCCGCCGTCACCGACGATCGCGACGTGGCCGGAGGTGCGCTCCAGGACCCGGAGGTCCGCCGAGCCGGTCGCCAGCGAGGTTCCCTCGGACGATTCGAAGCGCAGCGCGACGGTTCGCACGAAGGAGGCGGGCCGAAGGTAGAGGGTCACCTGCTTGTGGGCCCCCGCCGGAAGCTCCACGAAGCGGCGCACCGTCCCGTCCTCGCTTTCGGCGGCGAGGTAGCCGGTGATCGGGGGACCGCTGTTGGAGAGGGTGACAGCCATGGCGGCCCACCCGCTCGACTCGAAGCGGCCGGCGACCAGGGCGCGGGCCTCCAGCTCGATCGCTCCGGCTGCCTCGACGGGTGCCGCCGCGGCGGGCAGCAGGAGCGCCGCCAGGAAGGCGGCGGCGGCGAGGCGAGCCAGGCTGCCGGGGCGGTGCGTCATTGGACCTCGCGGAAGGAATTCCTGTGGTCTGGACTGTAGACGCCGCGCATGCGTCCGCAGTTTCAGACCCACTGTGGCGTGAGTGTAGGGGCGGCATCGGTACACTCCGCGCATGCCCCCTATCGGCCCGCTGCGTGGGATCGGCTACGCCATGGATCGCTTTGCAGTGCCGGCTCCCGCGGGGCGGCGCATTGCCGACCTGACCGATCTCGCCTGCCCGCCGTATGACGTCATCACCCCCGGAATGCAGGCGGAGCTCCTGGCGCGGCATCCGCGAAACGCCGTTCGCCTGGAGCTGTCCGCCGAGGCAGATCCGCACGCCGCCGCAGCCTCCACCCTGGCCGCGTGGTTGGACGACGGGACGCTGGTGCGGCGGGCTGCGTCATCGGTCTATGCCTATCGTCACGGGCGGCCGGAGGCCCCCGACCGACCGACCGTGCGCGGCGTGCTGGCCAGGCTCCGCCTCGAGCCGCTGGGCGGGGGAGTGCGCGCCCATGAGCACACGCTCCCCGGCCCGAAGGCAGATCGGCTGGCGCTGCTCCACGCGACACGGACGCAGCTGTCCCCGATCCTGGTCATCTACTTCGATCGGTCGGAGCGATACGAGCGCCTGATGAGCCAGCCATCGACCGATGAGTGGCGCGCGCGAGACGGCGACGGGCTGCTGCATACGCTGAGCGCGCTCGACCCGTCCGACGAGCTCCTCGGCTTCCTGTCGAGCCAGCAGCTGTTCATCGCCGATGGGCACCATCGCTACGAGACGGCGCTCGCCTACCAGGCGGATGTGCGCGCGGACTCCGCCTGGTCAAAGGCGCCGCCGGAGGCCCTGGCCGCCGACTGGATGATGGTCGTGCTCGTCAATGCCGAGCGCGAGGAGCTCGAGATCCAGGCCACCCATCGGCTGCTGCTCAAGGCCGATGCCGAGGCGCTGCGCTCCCTGGTTCGCGGTCCGGACCCGATCTGGCAGGCGTTCCCCGTCGCGCCCGTTGACCTGGCGGAGCGGCTCTCCGACCTCCGCGATGCCGACGGCCCCATCTTCGGGCTGATCCTGCCCGGCGGTGACGGCTACCTGCTGGTCGGCGATGCCGACGCCGCTGCGGACCGCATGCGACGCGAGCCGATTGGTCCCGCGGTGCGCGGCCTGGACCTGGCGGTGCTGCACACCGCCATCCTCGGTGACCTCCTCGGGATCGATGCGGAGGCTATCGCCGCCGGCACCCACCTCGCCTACACTAGGAGCGTGCCCGATGCCATCGCCGCGGTGACGCGCGGCGAGGCGAAGGCCGCCATCCTGGTGCGCCCCACCCGACTCGCGGAGCTGGCCGCCGTGGCCAACGCCGGCGAGGTGATGCCCCAGAAATCGACCTACTTCCATCCCAAGCTCCTGACCGGCATGGTCTTCAACCCCGTGGAGGGCGCCGAGTAGCGTGGTCCAGGCGATCAAGCGCGACGAGGTCTACATCGACCCGGAGGGGATCTACGTCGAGACCCAGCAGCCCGAGCGGCGGAGCCGCAAGCCCCCGCTCCTGCTAGTGCACGGTGCCCTGACCGGATCGTGGCTGTGGTCGAGCTTCGGTGCGTACTTCGCCGAGCGCGGCTGGGAGGCCCATGCCATGAATCTGCGCGGGCACTACACCTCCGACCTGGCCGATCTGAGCGAGACCCGGATGCGGGACTACGCGAGCGATATCGGGGTCGCCGTGCGGCAGCTCGGCCGCCCGCCCGTCGTCATCGGCTGGGGGATCGGGGCCCTGGCGGCGCTCCTGTACGCGGAGCACAACCGCGTCCTCGGGCTCGTCCTGCTGGCGCCGTCGCCGCCGGCGGCGGCCCTGCCGCGGCGCCCGGTCGAGCACGAGCTGAAGCTGGTTCCCGACGTGTACGACGCGGACTGGTGGGGCTGGCTCCAGCCCTGGGATCGACTGCACGAGTGGATGCCCGACATGAGCGACGACGAGCTGGAGAAGATGCAGGAGATGCTGGCTGGCGCCCGCGAGTCGGGGAGCGCGCGCCGCGAGCGCATGCTGGGGGTGCCGGTGGAGGCAGAGCGGATCTCGGTGCCGACGCTCGTGATCGGCGCCGGCCTCGACGACGTCATCCACCCATCGGAGGCGCGCCGCACCGCCGACCTGTTGGGGGCCACCTACGAGTACTTCCCGTCCGCCTCCCACTTCGGGCTGGTGATGGGCACGGAGACCTGGCCGCAGGTAGCAGGGTCGGTGCTCGGCTGGCTGGAGGAGCGGCGGCACGTGATGGTCGCGCCACTTGCGGGAGCCGCTGTTCGCTAAGGTCCCGGTTGGGTCCGTCCGGGGCCTGCGGGAGGCCCTTGCTATACTCCGGCCCGTCCCGCCGCAGACCGTGCCGCATTCGTCTAGAGGCCTAGGACACCGCCCTCTCAAGGCGGAGATCACCGGTTCGAATCCGGTATGCGGTACCAGCACACCACAACATCCGGTGGGTCACGAGCTCAATGACCACAGGATGTTGTGGTTCCAGCCGGTACGAACACCGTCTGTACCCTTATCCGTACCCTTACAGGATCCGGGACCAGGTCTGGAGCGCGGCTTGCTCCTGAATGTTCGAACCACGCCGCGTCCGGCGCGGCCTGGCGGCACCGAGGCGCGCGACGGAGGGCGCGCGACGAGCGACGCCATAGGCTCCGGGCTCTACCCGGCACGGAGGAGACCAGCGAAGAGCACATGCTTGACATGCGTTGACGGGCCAGCGCTGTGCTTTCAAGCGTGAGATCCCGACCGTAGTGGGCATAGTTATGTGTCCACCGGTCTCGGCGCCCGACGCCCTGTAATGGCCAAGGAGCCTCCCAGCGCCCTCGCCGAGGGCTAGAACATGCCCTCGGAAGCTGAGGATCCTGAGATTCGCGCCGCCCGCGGCCATGTCGAGCCACTACGTTGCCAACGTCGATTCCAACGACGGGCGGGGTCGTGGGGACCGCCAGGTACGGCGCTCGGTTATCAGAGGGCTGTACAGGCCGACTTGGCGTCACATTGCGCAATGCGGCGAGCAGTGACGACAGCCTGTCGCCCGCTGCCCGCTGCCCGCGTATCGCGAGTTTCTCAATCGCCGGCCGCATTGCCGAAAGGCCTCTCGAGCACAAGCGGTACCTGACGTCGCCGTTCAAGCCGCAACGATTAGGTCGGCTGTACCCAACGCCAGCCGATCGGCGGTCGTCGTTATGGTGTGGACATGACGGAGCGCATCGGGATGGTGGCCGTTCGCGACGAGGACCTGGTCGAGCGGGCCGCAGCCGGCGACGTCGACGCATTCGAGGCGTTGGTCGCGGCTCGGCTCAACCGGGCATTTCGAACTGCCTCCGCGATGCTGGGCATCGAGGCCGATGCGTACGACGTCGTCCAGGAAGCGTTCGTGGCGACCTGGCGCCACCTTCCCAAGCTCCGTGACCGCACCAGGTTCGACGCATGGTTGAACAAGATGATCGTCAACCGATGCCGCGATGTGCTCCGGCGCCGGCGGCGCTCCCGAGAGGTCGCCCTCGATGGCGCGCTGGACCTTCGGAGCCAGGATTCGATGGACGCGGCTGGCGACATGGCCGTACTCAGAACCGCATTTGAAGGGCTCAGTGTCGACCACAGGCACCTCCTCGTGATGCATCACCTGCATCGGGTTCCGGTGGCGGACCTCGCGAGGGAGCTCGGCATCCCGGAAGGCACGACGAAGTGGCGGCTGCATGCTGCGCGAGCGGCGCTCACGCGCGCGTTGGAGGCGGACCGATGAGTAATACCCCTGACCGACTGACTGACGACGCGATCACACAGTTCCTGCGAAAGCGCAGCGCGGATGCGGATCCCGGTCTGCTGGACGACATCATGCGCACGCTTGGAGCAACGCCCCAGGATCGTCCCTGGCTTGGGCTTCGGCCGATCCTGCTTCCCCGACGAACCCTCTTGATCGTCGCCATCGCGTTGCTGGTGGCGACGCTGGGGGGGATCGCTGTTGGCTCCAGGCTCTTGCAGCCAGACCTGCCTCTCGAGCCGGCGCCCCTACCTGCGACGCCCGATGCTTGGTCGCGCGTGTTGATCGAGTCTGAACCGGGCACAGGTGGCGTCATCTCACTCGCCGCCGGCC
>Ga0184639_10000927_pt1 | contig 12209 bp, 7 predicted proteins | sample PLM31_170_b2_FD_133155 | JGI IMG/M metagenome (GOLD analysis project Ga0184639, IMG submission 133155) | Groundwater sediment microbial communities from an aquifer in East River, Colorado, USA - PLM3-1_170_b2 | ecosystem: Environmental > Terrestrial > Soil > Riparian zone | place: USA: East... | reverse complement strand
GCGCGGGCCGGGAAGAAAGTGCTCGTGCTGGAACGCAGGCATCTTGTCGGCGGAGCGGCGGTGACGGAGGAAGTCTATCCCGGCTTCAAGTTCACCGTCTTCTCCTACGTCGTCAGCCTGCTCCGACCGGAGATCATCCGTGACCTCGAACTGCCGCGCCACGGGCTGGAGATTCTGCCTCTGCCCAGCACGCTCACCCCCCTGCCCAACGGCGACTACTTCGCCGCGTGGGACGACCACGACAAGACCCGGCGCGAAATCTACCGCCACTCGCCCAAAGACGCCGACGCCTACGACGAGTTTGGCCGCCTCATGCAGCACATGGCGATGGCCGTCAAGCCCATCCTCTCGATGATCCCGCCCGACCCGACCTCGCTCAATCCGAAAGACCTGATAGAACTGGCGAAGTTTGGCGGGCACTTCCGCAGCCTCGGCGAGGAACACTTCACCGCGCTCTTCAAGTTGATGACGATGAGCTCGGCGGACTACCTCGACGAGTGGTTCGAGTGCGAGCCGCTCAAGGCGACCAAATCCGCCAGCGGCATCATCGGCACGTTCCTCGGGCCGCGCTCGCCCGGCACGGCCTACGTACTCCTGCATCACTACATGGGCGAGATTGACGGCGCGTTCCGCGCGTGGGGGTTCGCCAAAGGCGGGACGGGCGCGATCAGCAACGAGATTGCGAGCGCCGCGCGCGAGGCCGGGGTCGAGATTCGCACGGAGGCCCCGGTCGCGCAGGTCGTCGTCAAAAACGGGAAGGCGGTCGGAGTCGCGCTCGAAAACGGGGACGAGTTCCGCGCCCGCGTCGTCGTCTCCGGCCTCGACCCGAAGCGTACGTTCCTGAAAATCCTCGACCCCAACCTGCTGCCTTCGGACTTCGTGGACGGGATTCGCCGCTTCAAGATTCGCGGCTCGTCGGGCAAGGTGAACCTCGCGCTCGGCGCGCTCCCCGACTTCACCTGTATGCCCGGCGAAGGCCCTCATCATCGCGGCGCGATCTCGATCAGCCCGAGCGTGGACTATATCGAGCGCGCGTACGACGACGCGAAGTACGGCCAGTTCTCGCGCCGCCCGTACATTGACTGCATCCTCCCCTCGATGATCGACCCCGGCATGGCTCCGCCCGGCAAGCACGTCATGTCGTGCTTCGTGCAGTACGCGCCGTACAACGTCGAGGGCGGCTGGGACGACGCGAAGCGCGAGGCGTTCGGCGACGCGGTGATTGACACGCTCGCGGAGTACGCGCCCAATCTCAAGAACATCGTCCTGCACCGGCAGGTGCTCACGCCGAAGGACATTGAGGACAAAATCGGCCTGACCGAGGGCAACATCTTCCAGGGCGAGCTCGCGCTGCACCAACTGTACTTCCTGCGCCCCGCGCCGCAGTGGGCCAACTACCGCACGCCGATTGCGGGCTTTTACCAGTGCGGCTCCGGCACGCACCCCGGCGGCGGCATCATGGGCGCGAGCGGGCGGCTGGCGGCGATGGAGATCTTGAAGGATTTGAAGTAGAGACGCGCCATGGCGCGTCTCTACCGCACGAGATAAAGAACATGACAAATACCTACGATGCAATCGTTGTCGGCGCGGGGCACAACGGCCTCACCACCGCCGCATATCTGGCGAAAGCCGGACTGAAAGTTCTTGCCCTCGAGCGGCGGCCCGTGGTCGGCGGGGCAGTGGTGACGGAGGAGATTTTTCCGGGCTTCAAGTTCGACACGTGCGCCCATGGCGGCCAACTCCGCCCCGACATCGTCCGTGACCTCGGGCTGGCGCAGCACGGGCTTGAAGTCGTCACCACGAACTCATCCCTCTTCGCCCCCCAACCCGACGGGAAATACCTGCTGCTCTTGCAGGGCATGGCGCAGACCGTCGAGTCTATCGAGCGTTTTTCGAGAGCCGATGCGAAACAATGGCCCGCGTTCGTCGCGCTGCTCTCGAAGGTGGCGGCGCTCCTGAACGAAGCCTACGCCCTCACCCCGCCGCGCGCCCCCAACGTCAGCCCGGCGGAGATGCCCGCGCTCGCCCAACTCGGATTGAAACTGCGCGGCCTCGGCAGGAAGGATATGATGGAAGCCGTGCGCATGTTGCCCATGTCCGTCGCCGAACTGATCGACGAGTGGTTCGAGTCCGACGCGCTCAAGGGCGCAATCGGCGCGTTCGGCGTGCACGGCGTCATGCAGGGGCCGATGAGCGGGGGCACGGCGTTCGTGCTGCTGCACCACTGGGCCATCAACGGCGGGCTGTTCCGGCCCACCGTGCGCGGCGGCATCGGGCAGATCGCGAATGCGCTGGCGAATGCCGCGAGGGCATGGGGAGCCGAGATTCGCACGGGCGCGGAAGTCGCGCAAATCACGGTGCGGGACGGCAAGGCGGTTGGGGTCGCGCTGGCGAGTGGGGAGGAGATCAATGGCCGTCTCGTCATTTCCAATGCTGATCCCCGCCGGACATTCGTGGGCAATCACGTGGGATTGCCCCTCCTGGACCCGCTGGAACTCGATCCCAGTTTCGTGCGCGCGGTGCAGAACATCCGGATGCGCGGCGCGTGTGCGAAGGTGAATCTCGCGCTCAATGGATTGCCGCAATTCGCAGGGGCGCATGATCATTCGCCCCTACACGGCACTATCGTCATCAGCCCCAGCCTGAAGTACCTGGAGCGCGCATACGACGCCGCGAAGTACGGCAGCTACTCGCCGAAGCCGTATCTCGAAATTGTACTCCCGTCGGTGAACGATCCCTCGCTCGCCCCCGAGGGCAAGCACGTCATGTCCATCTTCGCGCAATACGCGCCGTATCACTTGAAAGAAGGCACGTGGGCCGAAAAGCGCGAGGCATTGCGCGATGTAGTGATCAACACACTCACGGAATACGCTCCCAATCTCCAATCTCTAATCTCTAATCTCCAAGTTCTCGCCCCGCTTGATTTGGAAGAGCAGTACGGCCTCACCGAGGGCAACATCCATCACGGCGAGATGATGCTCGACCAGATTCTGTTCATGCGGCCCGTGCCGGGGTGGGCGCAATACCACACGCCCATCGAGAACCTGTATCTGTGCGGCGCGGGCACGCACCCGGGCGGCGGGGTGAGCGGCGCGTCCGGGCGGAATGCGGCGAGGCGGATTCTTGAAGACCTGAGGAAGAAATGAGGTGCAGGGGTGCAAGGGAGCGGGGGTGAGGATCTCTCCCCTGCCCCCTGCTCCACCGCTCCCCGGCAATGCATTTGAGAGGCCCGGCATGAGACCCACCCTCCACGTCATCTCCGACGAACTGATCACGAGGATCCTCGACGAGGCCAAGCGCATCCTCTCCGAGATTGGCGTTGAGGTGCGCGGGCCACAATTGCGCCAGCGGTTGCTGGACTTCGGTCTCAAGCTGGACGCGGCGGGTGAGCGCATCTCTTTTCCGCCCGAGGTGGTCGAGGACGCCATCGCCACCGCCCCGCACGCGATCACGCTTTACAACCGCAACGGCGAACCGCACGCCGAGTTGAGCGGCGACAACGTCCACTTCGTCCCCGGCTCCAGCGGCCTCAAAGTGCTCGACCACCGCACGGGCGAAACCCGGCTGGCGAAGACGCATGACTTCGTGGAATACGTGCGGCTGGCAGATGGCTTATCGCATATTGCATATTTGGCAACCGCCTTCTCCACCAACGACATCGAGCCGCAAGTTTCCGACGCGTGGCGGCTGTATCTGTGCCTGACGAACTCGCTCAAGCCGGTGGTCTCCGGCGCGTTCACCGAGCACGGCGTGCCGCGCATGGCCGAGATGATGGCGCTGTTCCGCGCTGATCGCGCGGAACTACGCGCCAAACCTATGTCCATCTTCACCATCACGGCGACCGGTCTCTTCCGCTACAGCGAAGACTCGTGCCAGAATCTCGTTGACTGCATCGAGTGGGGCATTCCGATTGAAGTCGTGCCGGTAACGCTGATGGGGCTGATCGCCCCGGTCACGCTCGTAGGCGCGACGGTGAGTCACGTAGCCGACGTGCTGGCCGGGCTGACGATGGCACAAATCGTCAAACCCGGCGCGCCGGTGCTGTTTGGCGGCGCGCCGGCGGCCTTTCACATGAAGACGGCGTCGTCGCCGATGGCCGCCATCGAAGCCCTCCACCTGGACGTGGCTTACGTCGCCGTCGCCAAATCGCTGGGCCTCCCCACGCAGAGTTACATGGCGTTGAGCGAGGGCAAGTTCCTCGACGCGCAGGCCGGGGCGGAGACCTTTGGGAGCGCGCTGCTCGCCGCGCTCGCGGGCGTCAACTCGGTCTCGGGGCCGGGGATGCTCGACTACGTGCTCACGTTCAGCCTGGACAAACTCGTCTTCGACGACGACATATGCGGGCAGGCCCTGCACTTCCTCCGCGAGTTTCAGCCAATGGAAGACTTGCCCACCATCCATCTCGTGCGCGAGTTGCTGGACGAGCAACACCTGCTCACCGCCGGGCACACGCTCAAATATTGGCCGCGCGAGATGTACCTCCCCAACCCGATCATTGACCGCGTCAACCGCGAGACGTGGGCCAAGGAGGGCAGCAAGTCACTGCAACAGCGCGCGCACGACGAAGTGGAAAGGCGGCTCGCGGCCTACATGCCCGTTGACACCGACCCGCGCGCCGACGCCGAGCTTCGCCGCATTATCCAGTCCGGCCTCACCGCCGACTCGCCTCTGCCCGAAGTCCTCCCGCCCCCGGCAAAACCGGCAGCGGCGGAAGGGCGAGGGCGGCGTGAGCGGAGGCGAGTGCGAGAATAGGAAACGTATTGCGTAGTGCGTATTCCGCTGGCCGCTACGCAATACGCACTACGTCATACGCAACATGCTCCTCCGACTCCGAGATTACGCCCTCCTCCTCCTCGGCGCTGTGATCCAGGCGCTCTCGATGGATTTGTTTTTCATTCCCGGCAAACTGGCGGCGGGCGGCGTGAGCGGCATAGCCCAGATCATCAACCGCTACACCGGCTGGCCCATCGGGATGATGATTCTCTTCTTCAACATCCCGCTGTTCCTGCTCGGCTGGCGCTACCTGGGCGGGAGGCGCTTTTTGGCGCGCAGCATCTTCACCGTCGTCGTGTATTCGGTTCTGGTGGATGCGCTCGTGCTCGTCTTGCCGAAGGGCCTCACGCCCGACCCGGTGCTCAACGCGCTGTACGGCGGTGTGCTGGGCGGCATCGGCGTGGGGCTGGTGTTCCGCGGGCGGGGCACAAGCGGCGGAACGGACATCCTCGCAAAGCTGCTGGGCCAGTGGCGCGGCATCCCTATGAGTCAGAGTTACTTGCTCACCGACGCGCTCGTCGTGCTCATCGCAGGACTGGCTTTCAATTGGGAACTGGCGCTGTACGCTTTGGTCGCGCTGTATGTTTCCGGCCTGGCCACCGAAGCGACGGCGGAAGGCGCGAGCGTCGTGCGCACGGCGACCATCATCACTTCGCAGCCGCAGCCCGTCGCGGACCATATTTTGCGCGAGTTGGAGCGTGGTGTGACGATGTGGCCGGGCGTCGGGATGTACAGCGGCGAGACGCGGCAGATTCTCTTCTGCGCCGTCAGCCGCGCCGAGGTCAGCCAGCTCAAAGCGATCATTCACGAAGCCGACCCGAACGCCTTCGTCGTCATCGGGCAGGCGCACGAGGCGCTGGGCGAGGGATTCCAGCCGCTGAAGCAGTAGTCTACGGCCAACGATAATTGATCTGACCGGAGGTGGTGTCCAGCCCCATCATCACTTGCTCGATGGAGAACCAGAGCGTGTCATTCGTCCAGCCGACGATCGCCGGGGCGCTCAGGATAATGGTTTGGACGCCCAGCGGGATGCGCCGCTGGCCGCCACTCGCGCCGGTCTGCCAGTCCAGCGTTTCGACGAAGATGGCGTGGGAGACGTCATCGGCAGCCCGCCGGAAGCGCAGCACCATGAGGCCGTCAGGCATCGGGTGCAGGGTCCACACCGAGGTTTCGTCGTCAATGATGCCGGTGTTCCCGCCCGGCGGGTCGAGCGGCAGGTCTGTGCCCATGTCGAATTCCCATTTGCGCTCGCCGGTCGTTTTGTCCAGCGCCCACAGGCCGTAGCGCGTGGAGCCGCGCGTGCGGCGGGCGCGGACGATGAGGAGGTTGTCCTGAACCGCCACGGGCACGAATTCGTAGTCCGCGCTCTCTGCGAGAGTCCGCACGTCGCCTGTGGCCGTGCTGGCGGCGACGACCTTGTTGCCGAAGGTCAGGAACACGCCGTCGTTCGTGACGAGGGGCGGCACGTCCGGCTCACTGCTCTCACCCGTGATCTTCGCCTCCCACGTCATCGTCAGCGTTTTGGCGTCCCAGCGCTGGAGGCACAAGTCCGGCGAGCCGTAGGCCAGATAGAATTCCGCGCCGGTGGCGGACGGATAAAGGGGCGTGTACCAGTAAATGTTCGAGGCAGAGGACTCGTTATAGCGGCACTCGGGCTTGAGCGTTTTCGCCTCGCCGCTGCCGGGGTCGAACACGCGCAGGATGCCGTCATTCTCCTCGTCTTGGTCCGCAAAGGCCAGTTGCCCGCCAAGCGCGTACAGCCCACGCGGCGAGTCCTGGTTGGCGCGGAAGTTCCACGCGGGCTGGCCGGTGGCGGCGTCGAAGACCTGCAGCGTGCCGTCGTCGCTGAGCGCCGCGACGTGATCGTTCAGCAGAAGGACGCAGCCGAGACAGGTGTTGAGGGACACCTTGTCGGCCAGCGCCGCTTCCCAGGCCAGCGTGCCGTCGGTGCGGCTCAGCGCGAGCAGGCGTGTGCCGCTCACCGTGTAGACTCTCTCGCGGTCGGCCAGCAGCGGGAAGTAATACGTGTCCTTGTCCAGCGGCTCGCTCCGCCACAGCATCTTCGGCGCGGCGCTGCTCAGGGCAGCCAGCCGTTTCTCGCCGTCCGAGTTGTCGTTCGGATATATGGTGGTCAGCGTGAGGATGTCCGGGGGCGCGTCCGAGGCCGAGGGGAGGAACGCGGCGAAGTCATCCACGTAAATGCGCGTCCCGATCAGCGAGAGGGCGCTGCCCGCGCTGCCGAAGTCGCCGCGCGCGACGGCCCTCAGCACCGCGCTTACCTGCGGAATGGTGAACAGCACCACGCCCAGCGGCAGTCCGACGGCCAGCACGATGATCAGCACGACGATCCCTCCGGCACATCCGCCCAGGTTTGCGGCGCGAGCCGAACGAGGCCGGGGCAGGTTTTCATAGGTGACGCTCTGCCTCGAAGCCTGGACCATCTGGTCAATGGCCTCCAGCGCCGGATCCGGCTGGCCGCCCGCCTCGATGATGACCGGCTGGCCGCCCTGCATTTTGATGGTGAAGCGGCGGGCCGTGGACGAGGCGCCGAGGGGGCGCTCGACGGTGACGCGCCCGTCCACGAGGTTGATCTTCAGCGCGCGCCCCTCGTCGTCGGGCGTCGGCGCATCGCCGGAGCGCTCGATCACTGAGCCGCAGAAGGCGCAATGCACCAAGTTCTCGTCCTCAGCGAAATGAATGGGAGCGCCGCAGTTCGGGCAATTGAGCGCACGCAGGGAAATCGGTTCGGCCATTCGGATTACCTTTCAGTCGTACAGGATAGAGTTAGCAGAGCACCAGCACGGGTCAGAAACTCACCCGCCAAAACGGGTCTATTTTAGCAAATATGCGGGATTGCGCCTCAGGGGTCAAACGTGTCAGAATAACGATATTACGAGGATTGACCATTGAACCTACCCATTCATGCCCACGAGTACACTGACGCCCACTGGGACAAGCACCTGAACTGCACGCGCGAGTTCCTGCGCCAGCCGAGCATCTCCGCGCAGAACGTGGGGGTGCGCGCGACCGCCGACCTGCTGCGCGGCTGGCTGGAAGCGCACGGTGCGCGGGTCGAGTTTCATGGCCGCGAGACGCACCCTATCCTCTTCGCGGAATGGAACGTCGGCGCGCCGAAGACTCTGCTCGTCTACGGCATGTACGACGTGCAGCCGGTGGACGGCCAGCCGTGGACCACGCCGCCCTTCGCCGCCGAAATCTGGAATCATCCCGAAGGCGGCGAGAGCCTCGTCGCGCGCGGCGCATGCAACTCTAAAGGCCCGCTCATGGCCTTCCTGCACGCGGTCGAGGCGCTGCGGGCGACGAGCGGCCTGCCCGTCAACCTCAAATGGACGATCGAGGGCGAAGAGGAGATCGGCAGCTTCGCGCTGCCGGAGTTCTACCGGGCGCACCGGGAACGCCTCGCCGCCGACGCCGCCTTCGAGCCGTTCTGGAGCCAGTACGTGCTCGACGGCCAGCCGCACATCACGCTGGGCACCAAAGGCGTAATGGGGCTGGAGTTCATCTGCCGCTCCGGCGAGTGGGGCGGGCCGAATGAAGTCACGCACTCCAGCCTCGGCCCGTGGATCGCCTCGCCCGCGTGGCGGCTGCTGCAGGCCCTCGGCACGATGGTGAACGAGCATCAGGAACTCACCGTGGACGGCATCCCCCCGCTCGGCGAGATCGGCCCGGACGACGAGCAGTTGCTGCGCAAACTGGCCGAGTCGTTTGACAACCAGCAAACACTCGCCCGGCTGGGGACGGCGCGCTTCAAGCATGACCTGCCGCCTTTCGAGCTGCTCCGGCACATCGAGTTCGCGCCCGTGCTCAACATCAACGGCCTCAAGTCCGGCTACCTCGGCGAGGGCGCGCATACCATCATCCCCACCGAGGCGCGCGCGTTGTGCGACCTGCGCATGGCCACCGGGATGAAAGTCGAGGAGACGTATCAAGCCGTCAAAGATCATCTCGCCCGGCACGGGTATGGCGATATTGAAGTGTTGATGGACTCCGGCTATCCGGCGGCGAAGACGCCCCTGGCCGCGCCCGTGGTGCAGGCGCTCATCGCCGCCTACCGCGCGCACGGCTTCGAGCCGGCCATCCGCCCGATGGAGGCTTCCGCCACCCCGTATTTTCTTTTCACCGACGTGCTCGGGCTGGATTTCTCGTGGGGCGGGCTGGGGACCGCGGGCGGCAGCCACGGCCCGGACGAGTGGTGCTCGGTGGCCGGGCTGAAGGCGCTCGAAAAGTCGGCAGCGACCTTTTTGGTGGCGTTTGCAGAGTATGGGGGCTAGTCCGCGAATAGACAAAAATAAAGAACGGCCCGGCGGGATGCACATTCACCCGCCGGGCCGTTGTGTGTCACGTGCGACGCACTTGATAAGTGCATCGCACGTTGATTCAGCCTCAGTTCTTCGACCCCCGCCCGGGCACGCACGGCGAGGTATGCAGCTTGAACGGCGTCTGATCGGGCGACATGCGACAGGTCTTGCCGTCCGGCCCGACCACGGTGTATTGATCGTGGACGGCAGCCAGGCACGTCCCCAGGATTACGGGGTCAACTGAGGGGAGGACGACGCTGCTCGGGGCCGCCGTGGCCGTGGGGGAGAGCGTGGGGGATGAGGTGGCCGTTGGGGGTGTCGTGAGGAACGGCGTTGCGGTCGTCGTGGCCGTGGGCGGCAGGATCGGCAGCGAGGTCAGGGTTGACGTTGCCACCGTGGTCGGGCCGGAAGTCCGGGTCGCGGTCGGCGCTGATGGCGGCAAGACCGTCGCGGAGGGAAGTGGTCTGGCGGTGGGTCCGCTCGGCGGCGCGCATTTGAGCGTGACAGTTTTCTTGCCTTTCGACAGCTTGACGGTGAAGTACGTTGGGCACGTCACACTCAGGCTAGCGTTTGGCTCAAGCGACCCGTAATTCATATCTGCCTCCTTTTCCTTGTGCTGGCACTATAACGACTTGCCGAGCGTCCGTCAGCAAAGGGAGAGCAAGGAGGGGTATAGCTTGCGTGAAGGTTGCGTGAAGGCGCGTTCTTCCGTCAATCCGCGCGCAGAATCCGGCCAGATTTCCCGGTTTCCGCGCGAGAATTCACCGGCCCTTGACCATAAGAAGTTAGTTTTTCGTTAGGGGAAGGTCAGGAGGACTCTTCAGCCGGAATGGTGTATCCAAACCGGCCAATCGTCTTGAGATAGACAGGGCGTCGCGGGTTCGGCTCGATCTTGCTCCGGATGTTCTTGATATGCGCCCGGACTGACTCGTGGCTGCCGGTGCCGGGCGGATCGTGCCACACTTCCTGCAGCAGCTGCTCCGCTGTGAAGATTTTGCCGGCGTTGCGCATCAGGAAATAGAGCAGTTCGTACTCGACCGGCGTGGGCCGGACGCTCTTTTCGCCGACGGCGAGTTCGAAGGTCTGCGGATTGAGAGACAATGCTCCGACGACCAGGCACGCCGATTCAGTGGGCTGGCTCGCGGCCTCGTCCGTGACTGCGGCTGCATCGGCGGCCGCGCTTTCCCCGCTGCCATTCCCAGCCGGGATGGGTGCGGGAACGGTGGCCGCCGCGCGCTCGCGGGCTTCGGCTTTGGCGGCCTCGAGCGCGGCCTCGGCCGACCGCAGGATGGCCTCGACCGACGGCCCGTGTTCCGGTGAGACCACCACACCCGCCGAGAGTGTGCCGGCCTTCAGCGTCTGACCGTCATGCTCCAGCGCGAGCTGCTGGAAATCGCTCTGCAGTTTCGCGGCGCGCTGTTGCGCCGCCTCCAGGGAAATTTCTGGAAGGAGAACGACAAACTCTTCGCCGCTGTAGCGGCCCGCTGCGTCTTCGCCCCGGATGTGCTTCTGCAAAAAACGGCCCACCTCACGCAACAGGATGTCGCCCGCCTCGTGACCATACGTGTCGTTGAAGCCGTTGAAATCGTCGAGGTCGAGCAGGATCACGCCGAGCGGGCGCTGCTTCCGGGCCGCGCGGCGCATTTCGCGCTCCAGTGTTTCGTCCATATAACGCCGGTTGAACAGGCCGGTGAGCGGGTCGCGGTTCGACTCGAGGCGCAGGGCCTCCTGCGATTTCAAGTTCGCCAGCGCCAGCGCAATCAGCTCGGCCGCCGCCTGCGCGAGGCGTTGTTTCGACTCGCTGAGGGATTCGCGCGGCGCGCCCGGCGGGCCAGTTGCCCCGGAAGGCCGCCGCTGCAAGTGCAAGATGCCCAGCGCCTCGCCCTGCGCCAGCATCGGCACGCACATGTAGCCGACGGACACCGCCTCGCCCAGATGCGGGCAGACCTGCCCGGTGCGCGGGTCTTCGACCAGATGCAGCTTCCCGCGCCGGAGCGCCCAGCACTCGTCCGGCGCAAACACGTGCTCCCCCGCCCCCGCCGGGAACTCGCCCCAGACTGCCACCGCCTCAACGCTCGTCCGTGACGGGCTGAGCACGTACAGCGCGCCCGCCTCCGCCGGGAAGAGCATCTGGGGATAATCGGCGATTGCGGTGTAGGCTTCCTCGACGGTCAGGCAGGTGTGGAGCTGTGTGCCCAGTTCGTTGAGCAGCGTGATTTCGCGGTTGTGCTGCTCGAGCTCGCTGACCCAGCGCGCGAGTTTGTCGTTCGCCTCCTGCAGTTCCGCCTCGGCGCGCTTGCGCTCGGTGATGTCGAGCCGGATGCTCTGCAGGTACTGCGGCCGCCCCACCGGGTCGCGCACGACAGCCGTCTCATCCCGGAGCCAGACGACCTGCCCGTCGCGGGTTAACATGCGATATTCAGCGATGAACGGCTCGGCGTCCGGCGCCGACAGGCGCGCGGCTTCCGTCAGCACGCGCTCACGGTCGTCGGGATGGAGTTGTGTGCGCCACAGGTCGGGATCGGCCATCCACTCGGCCTCCGAGAAGCCCAGCATCCGCTCGAACTGCGGGTTGACCGAAACCGTGAGGGCGCCCTCTTCGGCCAACGCCATGATGTGGACGCCCGCCGGGATTTGCTCGGCGAGAGTGCGGTATTTGGTTTCGGCATCGCGCAGCGCGGCCTCCGCCAGTTGACGGGCGGCGCGCACTTTGGCGGCGTGCAGCTCGCGGTCAATCGCGGGGACGAGCCGCGCCAGATTCTCGTGCCGGACGTAGTCGTTTGCCCCGGCGTTCATGGCAGCCGTCATGAGGTCCTCGCCGACCGTGCCGGAGACGATGATGAAGGGGATGTCGAGGCCGCTGTCTTTCAACAGGGCCAGCGCGGCCGGCGCGCTGAAGTGCGGCATGGAGTAGTCGGACAGAATAATGTCCCACGGCTCGCGCGCCAGCGCGGCGCTCATCGCCGCGGGCGTGTCCACGCAGGCATGGGCCGGCTCGAAGCCGCCGCGCGTCAGTTCGCCGAGCAGCAAGGCAACATCGTCTTCCGAATCCTCAACCAGCAATACCCGCAACGGTTTACCCATCTCACCCTGACCTCAGCCCCAATCGTATTCATT
>Ga0184639_10000926_pt1 | contig 12215 bp, 10 predicted proteins | sample PLM31_170_b2_FD_133155 | JGI IMG/M metagenome (GOLD analysis project Ga0184639, IMG submission 133155) | Groundwater sediment microbial communities from an aquifer in East River, Colorado, USA - PLM3-1_170_b2 | ecosystem: Environmental > Terrestrial > Soil > Riparian zone | place: USA: East... | reverse complement strand
GGCACGGGGCGACCGATCAGCCCGATCTTCTCCTTCGCCTCCTGGACCCGGTTTTCCCCCAGCGCGGGGAGGCCCGCGGCCACGGCGCTCCGAATGCGCTCCGCGTCAATCGCCTTGGAGACACCGACCAGAAGGATCTCCTCGGGGGCGCGTCCCGCCCGCTCGGCGGCGCGGCTCAGCCGCTCCCGAACGCGCGCGAGATTGCCCGCCACATCGATCACCGCCGCCCCTCTCACGCTCAGTGATTGTATCACGCTTCGGGCGCGGGCCGACCCGCCAACGCCGCGAGGGTCACCAACCGGCCGTGGCTGCCCTCCTTCCGGTAGGAGAAGAAAAGATCCCGGCGACACGCGGTGCAGAGTCGCGGGTTCACGATCCGGTCGGGCCGAAGCCCGGCCGCCTCGAGCTGAGACTGGTTGGCGGCCCAGAGATCCAGCCGCCACTTTCCCGGACCCACCGAGGTCACCCATGCCTCCCAGCGCTCGGGAAATGCGGCGGACAGTGGCTCGATCACGGGGCGATCCACCTCGTAACAACAGGGACCGATGGAGGGAAAAATCGCGGCCACCAGGTCCTCCGGGCGTGACCCCTCGACGACCAGCGCCCTCGCCGCCGTCAGCGAGGCGGATTTCACCGTGCCCCGCCAACCGACGTGGGCCAGCGCGAGCCGCTGCCCCGCGGGATCGAAGATGAGGACGGGCAGGCAGTCGGCGGTGAACACCGCCAGGGGAAGCCGCGGGCGCGTCGTGAGCAACACGTCTCCCTCCCCCATATAGCCGCCCCGAAGGTCCTCGATGCGCCGGACCGTCGCCCCATGGACCTGGCGAAGAAAGGCGATGCGCGCTAGGTCCAGCCCCGGCGGCTTCAGGTGAGCGAGCGCCGCCGGCTCAAGGGGGGAAGCCGGTTCGGAGGGATGGGCGATCCCGGAGCAGTGGCGCGTGGTGGAGACATGCCACAAGCCCGGAGCCCCGAGAGCGAGGAATGTGAGATGGGTCGGCGGCTCTCCGTGAAACTTCACGTGCGCGTTCACGGTTTCTCCCCCGCTCCCTCGAGAAGCCGCTCGAACTCCTCCCAGAGGGCGTCACGGTTAATGCCCCAATCCACGTGATCCCAGGGAAGGATCTCGGCCTTCGGCCGCCGACGGTGGAGGATGAACGATGGGTTCAGCGTAGAGGCCACTTGCGCGCGCTCCCAGCCCAGGCGGTGGGTCAACAGCAGCAGGTCTCCCGCCCGTCGGTCTCCCATTTTCAGCACCCCGTCGAGGAGCGCCCACTTCGGCTGATCGTGCGTCACGCTGACCCCGGTAATTCTGGCGAGCAGCCGGGAGGCTCGGCGGATTTCGTCCTTCAACCGCTGCTCCGTCGCCATGAGAGCCCATTGATACGGCCCCCAGGGCCACGGGACCAGGCAGGTCAGGCTGACGCTGAGGGGCGCCGGCTCCCGGCGAAGGCGCATCCGCTCCTCGTGCCGCTCTCGCTTGATCGCTTCGGCAATCCACTCCACATCCCGGTGGGGCTCCCCCACGAAATAGCGCCGGTACCCCGAGTCTACCCTCGTCGAAAACGGCGCCGCCCCCGCAAGGCCCACCGGGAGCGGGACGCCGGGGCGGGGATTCACCCCGGCAATCGGCCCTTCCGGAGAGTATTCGACCGCGTAGAACGACGGCACGTACACGCCGGCGAGGGCCGCGAGGCGCTCGAGCCTCGCCTGACGCTCGAGGCCGCGCGCGCGCGCCAGCTCGGCGAGAACCGGGCCGAGCAAGGACCATCCCCCGCCGAGCAAGAGGAAGTCGGCGACGACGGTAAGTGGCTCGGGATTCTCCGTCGCTCCGGCGATCCAGACAGCCACGAGCGGGTCGGTGGGGCGCCGTTCCGTTTGATGGAAAACGATCGCCATGTCCTGGAGCCTGTCCAGGACCGCCAGCCATTCTTTCGCGGTGGCAGCGTGAGCGACGAGGAGGTCGGGCGGTGTCTCCGGAGGGACGCGCGCTAGCTCCGGCAAGGCCTCTGCCGGCGGAATCGACGGCGCCGTAAGGAACGCCACTGACATCGGCAACGCTACCCCCCCTCACCCTGCCCTCTCCCCCCGGGGGGGAGAGGATAAAGGTGAGGGGGGAGGAGGCAGAAGGATGAGACGACTCAGTCCGCCTGGCGGCGGAGGAAGGCGGGGACGTCGAGATCCTCCGCGAGCTCCTCCCCCTCAGCCCGAATGTCGGCGGTCCGGCGCCGCCACTGGCTTCCCGGAGCCGGGCGCGGGGTCTTCGCCAGATCCACCACCTTGCTGCCCGATCCGGCGGCTTCCTTCCGCTCGGAGAAGCCCGTCGCGATCACCGTGAGCCGCACCTCATCTTGAAGATTCCCGTCGATCACGGCGCCGAAGATGATGTTGGCCTCCTCGTGGGCGGCTTCTTGGACGATCCGGGCGGCCTCTTCTACCTCGTGAATGGAGAGGTCCGCGCCGCCGGTAAAGTTGATGAGGATCCCCCGGGCGCCCTGGATGGAAGTTTCGTCCAGCAGAGGGCTGGCAATCGCCTTCTGAGCGGCGTCCAACGCGCGATGCTCCCCCTTGCCGACGCCAGTCCCCATCAGCGCCATCCCCATCCCGGACATGATGGTGCGGATGTCGGCGAAGTCGAGGTTGATCAGTCCGGGAACCAGGATGAGGTCCGAGATCCCCTGCACGGCCTGGTGCAGGACCGAATCCGCGACCTTGAAGGCCTCCAGGAGCGGCGTACCGCGCTCCACTACCGCCAGGAGCCGCTGATTGGGGATGGTGATCAGGGTATCCACGACTCCCCGGAGTTCCGCGACGCCCGCCTCGGCTTGCTGGGCGCGCTTCCGACCCTCGAAGGTGAACGGTTTGGTGACCACGGCCACCGTCAGGATCCCCAGCTCTTTGGCCACCTTCGCCACGATCGGAGCGGCGCCCGTGCCGGTGCCGCCCCCGAGCCCGGCGGTCACAAAGACCATGTCGGCGCCCTCGAGGAGGCGGGCGATCTGATCCCGATCTTCCTCCGCCGCGCGCCGCCCCACGTCCGGATCCGACCCGGCTCCCAGACCGCCGGTCAACCGGGCGCCGAGCTGGAGCTTCGCGGGGGCCGAAGAGGTCCGGAGGGCCTGGATGTCGGTGTTGGCTACGATGAACTCGACGCCGGTGAACCGGGACGCCAGCATTCGATTCACCGCGTTGCCGCCGCCGCCGCCGAGGCCGATGACCTTGATCCGGGCCACCTCCCGCCCATCCCCTCCGGCTCCCACTTCGTCTTCCAGCTCGAAGATGGGTCGTTTCTGGCGCGCCTCCTCCATCGATGCCTCCTTCCTTGAAGTTTTTTCTCCCCGTGAAGCAGAGCTCCTCGCTCGGCCGGCTGGCAGATGGAGGAACATCTCCGCCTGCCTGTCCGGCTTCCTCCGGGCGTCTCCCTCACGGGTCATCGACCTCTCCTCGCGAAATCAGAACATCTCACCGAACCACTCCCCCACTCGCCGCGAGAAGCGGGCCACGAGCCGTCCGTCCCCGGCGCTCCCGGAGGCGAGCCCGCCGACCCGGACCCCGTAGAGCGCCAGCCCGACACCGGTGGCGTAGATCGGACTCTGCACCACGTCGGCGAGGCCGCCGATATTTTCGGGAATCCCGCGGCGCACCGGGAGGTCGAAGACCTGCGCCGCCAGCTCGGGCACCCCTTCCATGATGGACGTCCCCCCCGTCACGACGACTCCAGCAGCGGGAGCGTCCTGGAGGCCGGCCCGCGCCAAGTCCCGGGCGACCAGGGTGAAGATCTCCTCCACTCGCGGCTGGATGATGTCCGACAGGATCTGGCGCGAGAGCGCGCGGGCTTTCCGCCCGCCGACCGAGGGAACTTCGATCGTCTCTTCTTCCCTCACCAGGGCCGTCAGCGCGCAGCCATGGCGCTTCTTGAGGTTTTCGGCTTCCGCGGTGGGGGTCCTGAGCCCTACGGCGATGTCGTTGGAGATGTGGTCCCCGCCCAGCGCCAACACCCCCGTATGCCAGATCGCGCCATCCCTGAAGAGAGCCACATCCGTGGTTCCACCGCCCAGGTCAATCAGCAGGAGGCCGAGCTCCTTTTCGTCGGCGGAGAGGATCGCTTCGGAGGAGGCGAGAGGCTCCAGCACGATATCTTGCACGGTCAACCCGGCACGATTCACGCTCCGGATCACGTTTTGGACCGAGGTCACGGCGGCGGTGACGATGTGGACCTCGACCTCGAGCCGCACCCCCGACATTCCGAGCGGCTCCTTGACGCCGTCCTGATCATCCACCACATAGGCTTGAGGCAGGACGTGGATGATCTCTCGATCGGGCGGGAGGTTGATGGCCCGAGCCGCCTCCAGCGCGCGCTCCAGGTCGGCCGGGGCCACCTCCTTATTCTTGCCGGAGACGGCGACCACTCCGCGGCTGTTCACGCCACGAATGTGACCCCCCGACACGCCGGCATACACCGAACCGACCTCGACGCCCGCCATCTGCTCGGCCTCGCCCACCGCCTCCTTGATGGCCTCCACCGTGGAGTCGATGTTCACAACCACGCCCTTGCGCAGACCGCGGGAAGGACTCGTCCCGATCCCGATGATGCTCAGGCCCCCGACGGGGACCACCTCGCCGATAATGGCGCACACCTTGGTGGTGCCGACGTCCAGCCCGGTGACTATAATGCGCCTCGTGTCCCTGCCCATGCGGTGCGCCTTATCGGACCAGCGGCTTGAAGACGACTTGGCCTTTGAACCTCAGATCGACATACTGCACCGGCTCCCCCATCGATTTGATCTGGGCGAGCACCCCGTCAAGGCGCGCGAGCCGGTCGTCCCAGTCGGCATTCCCGAGCCTGACTTCCACGCCGTCCACCGTATAGAACACCGGACCGTCGTTGCCGCTCATGTCGATCTCCGATATCTCCCGGGTGAGCGCGCTCCCCGTCCTGAGAAGGGAGCGCGTCAGGGAGATCGCGGCCCGCGTCCTCTCGGCGGCACTCCCTCCCCCCAGCTCTTCCGGCCTTATGCCCGTGATCACCGGAAGCCGCGGTGCGACCGCCCGGAGCTCGGGGCCCAGGCTCACGCCGTCCTCGTCCAGCCAGAAGAGGTGGCCGGCCTGGGCGAGCGTGAAGAGAACCCGCTCCTCCACGACGAGGGTGACGTGGTTCGGAAATGACCGGATCACCTCGGCCCGCTTGATCGGCGGCAGACGCATGAGCCGCGCCACCACCACGTCGGAATTCAGACGGAAGAGGTTTTCCCCGGGGGGGATCATCGCAGCCGAAAGGATTTCCGCCTGAGTCAGCCGGTGAGCCCCCTGCACCTCGATCGCCGCCACGGCGAAGCGGGGCGACGTGAGAAGCCAGCGGACGCCGACCGCCAGGCCTCCCGCCGCGGCCACGAGGAGAAGCATGATCCCGGCCAGATTGACAGCGCCGACGATCCACCGCCCGGCGCGTCGGCGACGGCGGGACCGCACCCGCTGGTGTGTGATGAACGGGATGCGCTCCGCCAGGTCCGGCAGCGCGGCCGGAGCGGGACGCGGCGAGAGAATCCCCGTCCGCGTGAGCATTACTCGCCGATGATCCGGATCTCGGGCTCCAGCTTGATCCCGAATTGGGCAAAGACCCGCTCCTGAGCCAGCTCCATGAGCGCCAGGATGTCGGCGGCGGTGGCCCCGCCGCGGTTGACGATGAAGTTGGCGTGCTTGGAGGAGATCTCGGCCCCGTTTATCCGCTTGCCCTTGAGGCCCGCCTTCTCGATCAGCCGCCCCGCGTAATCGGATTTCGGATTCTTCCAGACGCATCCGGCGGACGCCAGGGCCAAGGGCTGGGTGGCCTTTTTCTGCTTCAACCGCTGCTTGATGTCTTTCTGGATCTCGACCTGCGGGCGACGGTGGAGCTGGAGCCGCGCCCCGACCAGGATGGCGCCGGGTGGGCAGTGGAAGGCCCGGTACGCGAAGGCACCGGTGCCCGGCTTGAACTCTCCGAGGGTACCATCCGGGTGGAGGAAGTACACCGCCGAGACGAAGTCGCCGATGGCGCCGTCGGGCGTGCCGGCGTTCATGGCCAGCGCCCCGCCGATCGTCGCCGGGATTCCCACGAGGCACTCGATTCCGCCGAGCCCCAAGGCCGCCGCCTCACGGATCATCGCCGAGAGGCTCGCACCCGCCCCTGCTACTCCCTCTTCACCGCGGAACTCGACCCGGCCGAGACATCCCTCGAGCTTGACGATGACACCACGGATCCCACGGTCTTTGACGACAAGGTTGTTCCCGCCGCCGATCGCTTCCAGCGGAAGGCCCTCTTTTTCGGCGTAGGACAGCGCTTGGCGGATATCGTCCACGTCCTGCGGGATGACGAAGATATCCGCCGTCCCCCCGATACGCAAGGAGGTGTGGAAACTGAGGGGCTCTTTGAAGCGCACCTCGCCCCGGATCTCTCCTAGCATGTAGACCTCCTGTTCGTTGACCCCCCCTGGGCGCTGAGCCGGGCCACCAGCTCTCCGCTCAGCGTTCCCACGTCACCGGCCCCCAAGGTGAGGACCAGATCCCCCGGACGGGTGATTTCGCACAGGTACTCGAGGATCCGCTGCCGATCGTTGTCCAGGTACACCACCTCGCGGTGACCGTGGGACGCGATCCCATCGGCCAGGTCACGCGCGTGGACTCCCGGGATGGACGGCTCGCCGGCCGGATAGATGTCCATCACCACCAGCACGTCCGTCTGATAGAACGCTGTCAGGAACTCCTGGCGAAGGTGGAGGGTGCGCGTGTAGCGGTGAGGCTGGAACACGGTGATCACGCGCCGGTCGAATCCGGCCTTGGCGGCGTTCAGCGTCGCCCGGATCTCGGCGGGGTGGTGGCCGTAATCGTCCACCACGAGGACCCCGTCCACCTCTCCCTTCACCTGAAAGCGGCGCTGGACGCCCGAGAACCCGGCCAGCGCCCGCTGGATTGCCATAAAGGGAATCTCCAGATCCATACCCACCGCGATCGCCGCAAGCGCGTTGAGGACGTTGTGCCGGCCCGGGATCTGGAGGACGCACTCGCCTAGGGGCCGACCCCGGTGAACCGCCTCGAAGCGCGACGTCAGGCCCGAGAGCGTTAGGCGGCGGGCCGTGAAATCAGCCCCCGATTCCAGGCCGTAAGTGGACAGCCGCTTCTCCACCTGCGGGATCAGGCGCTGAATGTGGGGCTGGTCCAGGCACAGCACGGCGACCCCGTAGAACGGGACCTTGTTGATGAAAGTCAGGAAGGCGTCACAGATGTTGTCGATGTCGCGCCAGTGGTCCAGGTGTTCGGCGTCAATCGTGGTCACCACCGCGATCGTGGGGGTGAGCTTGAGGAATGAGCCGTCCGACTCGTCGGCCTCAGCCACCAGGTATTCGCCCTGCCCGAGTCGCGCGTTGGTCCCCAACGCCTGAATGCGTCCGCCGACCACCACGGTCGGATCGAAGCCTCCCTCCGCCACGACCGCCGCCACGAGGGAGGTCGTGGTGGTCTTCCCGTGGGTGCCTGCCACGGCGATGCCGTACTTGAGCCGCATGAGCTCGGCGAGCATTTCGGCCCGCGGGATCGTCGGGATCTGGCGTTGCCGAGCCACCTGGACCTCGACGTTATCCTTGGCGACCGCCGAGGAGTAGACGACGACGTGGGCCCCCTCCACATGGGAAGGCTCATGGCCCGTGAACACCTTGGCCCCGAGGCGCTCGAGCCGCTCCACGGCCTCGTTGCGTTTCAAGTCGGAGCCGGTGACGCGGTAGCCCATGTTCAGGAGTACCTCGGCGATCCCGCTCATGCCGGCGCCGCCGATCCCCACAAAGTGGATCTGCTGGTACTTCTTAAACATCAGGCGTCTCCTGGCTCGGGCGGCGTCCACCGCTCGCTCGCAGGCCTGCGGCGGCGACCCGTCTGTGGCTCTCGGGTCGGGGATACCCCTCCGGACTCGCTCCCGCCGCCCGCGGACCTCTGGCAAACCGCGCTGTCACAACCTTCTCGCGTGACTGTTGGCCGGGGTGTGCGGTCCGGTTTCCCCTTCCCCGCTCGCTCCGGGTACCCGCGCCCGAAGGGCGTGGGTGTGGGACCCCGCCGCCTCCGGCAATGCTCGCTCGAGTGGATCGCCCCCCGAGCCAGTCGAGGTCGCTCGCGTCCAAGCGCATCAGGCGTCCCTCGCATGCTGGGAGATGTTGAGCAGCACGCCGGCCGAGACCATCGCCATCAGGAGCGACGAGCCGCCGAAGGAGATGAAGGGGAGCGGAAGCCCCTTGGTCGGAAGCGCGCCGGTGACCACGCCCAGGTTGACGAGCGTCTGGCAGGCCAGCAGCGCGGTCAACCCCAGAGCGAGGAATGCGCCGAAAGGGTCCGGGGCACCGAGCCCGATGCGAATCCCCCGCCAGATCAGGAGCCCGAACAGGCAAACCACCGAGACGGCCCCGAGCAACCCGAGTTCCTCGCCGAGGACGGCGAAGATAAAGTCGGTGTGGGGCTCCGGCAGATAAAACAGCTTCTGCTTCGACTCGCCGAGCCCGCGCCCAAACAGGCCGCCCGCGCCCAGCGCCAGGTAGGATTGGATGATCTGGAAACCACTCCCGCGCGGGTCCGCCCAGGGATCCAGGAAGGTCATGATCCGCTTGATCCGGTACGGCGCCGCGGAGATGGCCACCACGACGAGCGGGAGTGCCGACAGGGCGAGCAGGGCCATCTGCTTGAGGCGGGCCCCCGCCAGGAATAGGAGACAGAAGACCAGCGCGACCAGCGTGAGGCTCGACCCCAGGTCCGGCTGAAGGAGCACCAGCCCAGCCATGCTCCCTGCCACCAAGAGGGGCGGCAGGAGCCCCAGCCAGAAGCTCTCCACGACCTCCCGGCGCCGCGTGAGAAACACGGCGAGGTACACCACGAGGGAAAACTTCGCCAGCTCAGAGGGCTGGAAGGAAACCGGCCCCCACCGGAGCCAGCGCCGCGTGCCGTTGATCTCCTGGCTGAACGGGGGAATGAGCACGAGCACCAGGAGGATCAGCGAGAGGATGAGCAGCGGCAGCACGATCCGCTGGAGGGAACGGTAATTCAGCGTCATGGCCGCCCACAGGCAGCCGAAGCCCAGCACAGCCCAGAAGAGCTGCTTCTTCAAGAAAAAGTACGGGTCGCGGAAACGGTCGGCGGCCACGATGGCGCTGGCCGAGTAGACCATGACCACCCCGATGGACACGAGCGCCACCACCGCGCCGAAGAGCCACATGTCGGGCACCAATTTTCTCGGCATCACGCGTCTCGCGGCGAGAGGACGGCCGCCTTGAAGGCCGCCCCGCGGTGCTCGAAGTTCTCGAACATGTCGAATGAGGCGCAGGCCGGAGAGAGCAGGACGACCTCGCCTGGCCGCGCCCACTCCCGCGCCATCCGGACGGCGTCCTCCATAGACTCGGCGAACGCAGAGGCAATCGCCTCCCCCAGGCAACGCCGGATCTTCTCCCGATCCTCGCCGATCAGGATCAGGCACCGGACCCGCCCCCGGGCAGCCTCCGCCAGCGGCCCGAAGTCCTGCCCCTTGCCCCGGCCGCCGGCGATGAGGATCACGGGCTCGCTGAAGCTCTCCAGCGCCTTGATGGTCGAGGCCACGTTGGTCCCCTTCGAGTCGTTGTAGTAGGCCACACCCTGGAGGTCGCGGACCCACTCGATCCGGTGTTCCACGCCCCGAAACAAGCCGATCGCGCGACGCAAGGGTTCCGGCGCGATACCCGTCCAGAGAGCGCAGGCCGTGGCGGCCAGCACATTCTCGAGGTTGTGGGTGCCACGGAGGAAGATTTCGCTCACCGGGCAGATCCGCTCCACATCCCCGTTGAGCCTCGCGACAATCCACCCCTCCTGGCAGAACACCCCGTGGTCCAGCGGCCGGATCCGGCTGAAGAACACGACCGGGGCTTTCGTCCGGGAGGCAAGCTGGGCGGTCACCGGGTCGTCGGCGTTCAGGACAGCGCAGTCGGCCTCGGTCTGGTTCTCGAAGATCCTGAGCTTGGCCCTCACGTACTCGTCGAAACTGCCGTGGCGGTCCAGGTGGTCGGCGGTCAGGTTGAGAATCGCGGCCACCCGCGGCCGGAACGTCTCGATGGTTTCCAGCTGGAAGCTCGAGACCTCGGCCACGACGATCCCGTCCGGCGGAAACGTGAGCGCGTGGGCCGAGAGTGGGGTGCCGATGTTCCCCGCCACGAGGACGGGGCGGCTCTGCTCGCGCAGGAGCGCGACGCTCAGGGCCGTGGTGGTCGTCTTGCCGTTGGTCCCCGTGATGGCGATCACCTGAGCCTCCATCACCCGCCAGGCCAGCTCCAGCTCTCCGATCACTGCCAATCCCTTCTGGCGAATCTCCTGGAGAACCGGAAGGTCCTTCGGGACCCCGGGGCTGACGACGACCAGCTCGGCCCCCCCGAAGGCTTCCGCCGGGTGCCCGCCCGCCGACACACGCACACCCTCGGCCTCGAGAGTCGGCACTTCCCCGCCGAGGGCGGAGCGCGGCTTGGCGTCGGACGCCAGGACGACAGCTCCCAGCCGGCGGAGCAGTAGGCAGGCCGCCACTCCGCTCCGGGCAAGGCCCACCACCGAGACCGTCCGCCCCAGGAGCGACTTGCGGTACGCCGGTCCCCTCAACAACTCCGTTTCCTCCAGCAGTTGGGCGTTCATTGCGCTACCTCAACTTCAACGTCGTCAGCGCGAGCAGCGCGAGGACGAAGGAGACGATCCAGAAGCGCACGATGATCTTGGGCTCCGCCCATCCCGCCAGCTCGTAGTGGTGATGCAGCGGGGCCATGCGGAAGACCCGCCGGCCGGTGAGCTTGAAGGAGACCACCTGGATGATCACCGACCCTGCCTCCACCACGTAGAGCCCGCCGATCAGGGGCAGCAGGAGCTCCGCCTTGGTCAGGACGGCGAGGCCGCCGATCGCGCCCCCCAGCGCCAGCGATCCGACGTCGCCCATGAAGACCTGCGCCGGATAGCTGTTGAACCAGAGGAATCCCAGGCTCGCCCCCACCAGCGCCCCGCAGAAGACGGTCAGTTCCCCGGCGCCCTTGACGTTCGGGATCTTCAAGTACTCCGCGGCGATGAAGTTGCCGGTCAGGTAGGCGAGGATGGCGAACGCGCCGCCGGCCATGATGACGGGCCCGATGGCCAGCCCGTCGAGCCCATCCGTCAGGTTCACGGCGTTGGAGGCACCGACGATGACAAGCAGCGCAAAGGGAATCCAGAACCAGCCGAGGTCCACGAGCCAGCCCTTGAAGAACGGAATGGCCAGCCGGGGCGAGAAGCCGTCCACCGGGAACAGGTAGAGGGACAGGAGCAGCGCGGCCACCAGCAGGACCTGGGCGCCGAACTTCTGCTTGACCGAGAGTCCCTTCCTGGTCCGGAGCTTCCGGATGTCGTCGAGCAGCCCGATGAGCCCCAGCCCGGCGGTGATCAGGACGATCATCCAGACGTAGCGATTCTTGAGGTTCGCCCACAGCAGGGTGGAGGCGAGGACCGCGACGAGGATCAAGATCCCCCCCATGGTCGGGGTGCCGGCCTTCGCGCGATGACGCTCCGGCGTGTCCGCTCGAATCGTTTCGCCACCCGCCTGACGCGCGCGGAGCGTTCTCACCACCCACGGCCCGAGCACGAAGGACAGGACGAGGGCCGTGACCGTCGCCATGGCCGTCCGGAAGGTGATGTACCGGAAGACGTTGAAGAAGATGTGCTCCTTGGCGAACGGCACGAGGAGATGGTAGAGCATCCCTCATTCGCCTCCCCCCAGCCGCGCCACGAGCGCGTCCACCACCCGCTCCATCCCCATCCCGCGCGAGCCCTTCACGAGCACGGCGTCCCCCGGCACAAGCCGCTTGAGGAGCAGCGCCACCGTGTCCTCGAAGGTGGGGGCGTGATGGCTCTCGGCAAGGCCCGCCTCGCGGGCGGCCTCGACCGCCAGCCGCATGAGGGGCCCGGTGGCGATGAATTCCGCCGCCCCCGCCGCGGCCACCGCGCGGCCGATCGTGCGGTGGGCGGACTGGCCGATCGCCCCGAGCTCCAACATGTCGCCCAGGACCACGACGAGGCGCTGGGCGTCGCGCGCCGCCTGGAGCGTGCCGAGGGCGGCCAGAACGGAGGCGGGATTGGCGTTGTACGTGTCATCCAGGATCCGGAGCGCGCCGGCCCGGCGCCAGACGCAGCGCCCCTTGGGGGGCCGCGCCGCCTCGAGCCCCCTCACGATC
>Ga0184639_10000925_pt1 | contig 12220 bp, 23 predicted proteins | sample PLM31_170_b2_FD_133155 | JGI IMG/M metagenome (GOLD analysis project Ga0184639, IMG submission 133155) | Groundwater sediment microbial communities from an aquifer in East River, Colorado, USA - PLM3-1_170_b2 | ecosystem: Environmental > Terrestrial > Soil > Riparian zone | place: USA: East... | reverse complement strand
TCCAAGGAGGAGGGGGGAAGGCACACCCCCTTCTTCAACGGGTACAAGCCCCAGTTCTACTTCCGGACCACCGACGTGACCGGGAGCCTTCACACCCCCGAGGGGGTGGAGATGGTGATGCCTGGGGACAACGTCGAGGTCACCGTGGGCCTGGAGAAGCCCATCGCCATGGAGGAGGCCCTCCGGTTCGCCATCCGCGAAGGCGGGCGGACCGTGGGCGCCGGGCGAGTGACCAAGATCGTGAAGTAGGGAAGAGAAGGGACGAAGGGGACAGTGGCCGGACCGAAGATCCGCATCAAGCTCAGGGCCTACGACCACCGGATGCTGGACGTGGCGGCTCGCGACATCGTCGAGCACGTGACGCGAACCGGCGCCAAGGTCGTCGGGCCGGTCCCGCTGCCCACCGAGCGCTCCATCTACACGGTCATCCGCTCGCCGCACAAGTACAAGGACTCGCGGGAGCACTTCCAGATGCTCACGCACAAGCGGCTGATCGACATCATGGACGCCACCTCCAAGACGGTTCAGGAGCTCCAGCGCCTGAACCTGTCCGCCGGGGTCGACATCGAGATCAAGCTGTAGCCATGGCCGAGACCAAGGGCATCCTGGGAACCAAGCTGGGCATGACCCAGATCTTCGACGACACGCGGGCCATCCCAGTCACGGTGATCAAGGCCGGGCCGTGCTTCGTTGCCCAGGTCAAGACACAGGCCAAGGACGGCTATGAGGCCGTCCAGCTCGCGTTCGAGGAGCCCCGGTCCCACCAGCTCACCAAGCCTATGCAGGGGCACTTCGACAAGCACGGGGCGCAGCCAGGAAGGCACGTGGTCGAGCTTCGTACCGAGGGCGCGGGCAACTACACGCCGGGCCAGGAGCTTCGGGCGGACCTGTTCCAGCCGGGGGAGCTGGCGGACGTGATCGGTGTGTCGAAGGGCAAGGGCTTCGCCGGCCCCATGAAGCGGCACGGGTTCAGCGGCCTGTCCGGGAGCCACGGCACCCAGCGCAAGCACCGGTCGCCCGGCGCCATCGGCGCCTGCGCCACGCCCTCCCGGGTGTTCAAGGGCATGCGGATGGCGGGGCAGATGGGGAACGAGCGGGTGACCGTCCTGAACCTCGAGGTGGTCCAGGCCGACGCCGAGCGCAATCTGCTGCTCCTCCGGGGGGCCGTGCCCGGCCCGTCGGGCGGGCTGGTCATGGTCCGCTCGGCCGTGAAGGCCCCGGCGGGAGGCAAGGCCTGATGCCCAAGGTCCAGGTCGTCGACGCCGCCGGCAAGAAGGTGGCCCAGCGCGAGCTGGCCCCCGAGGTCTTCGAGGCGAAGGTCAGCGTGCCGCTCATGCACCAGGTGGTCGTGGCCGGGATGGCCGCGATCCGCCGGGGCACCCATTCCACGAAGACCCGGGGCGACGTCTCCGGAGGGGGCCGCAAGCCCTGGCGCCAGAAGGGAACCGGCCGGGCCCGGCAGGGATCGATCCGGGCTCCCCAGTGGACCGGCGGCGGAGTGGCCCATGGCCCCCACCCCCGGGACCACTCGATGCGGGTCAACAAGAAGATGAAGCGGGGTGCGCTCCGCTCGGCTCTCACCGATGCGCTTGCCTCGGGCAAGGTCTCCGTGGTGGACGAGCTCCGGTTCGACGAGCCGAAGACCCGCCGGGCGGCCGAGGTGATCGAGGCGCTCGAGCTCGAGGGTACGGTCCTGCTGGTGCTGCCGGGCCCGTCGAGTGACGGGATCGTGGAGCGGTCGTTCCGCAACCTCGTATCCGTGCGCGTGGCGTACGTGCCGGCGCTTGGCGTGTACGAGGTGCTCGGCGCCGACCGCGTGTTGTTCACTCGGGAGGCCCTGGACGTCCTGGAGGGCAAGAAGGTGCCGGCCGACCCTGCCGAAGCCCCGGGCGAGGAAGCCGAGGAGGCGGAAGGATGAAGACGCCCCGTGACGTCATCATCCGCCCGGTGGTCTCGGAGAAGTCCTACGGGGGCCTCGAGTCCAACGTCTACACGTTCCTGGTCGACCCCCGGTCCAACAAGACCGAGATCAAGGAGGCCATCCAGCAGATCTGGAACGTCCGCGTGATCTCGGTGAACACGCTCAACCGGCAGGGCAAGGTCAAGCGCCGCCGGTTCACCCAGGGAAAGCGGGCCGACCAGAAGCGCGCCATCGTGAAGCTCGCCGAGGGCGACACCATCGAGATCTTCGAGACGGGGAAGTAGCCATGCCCATCCGCAAGTACAAGCCGACGACGCCGGGCCGCCGGGGGATGACCGGATCCACCTTCGAGGAGGTCACGCGAGATCGCCCGGAGAAGTCGCTCGTGGCCAAGGGCCGCAACCGGGCCGGGCGGAACACCCACGGGCGCGTGACGGCGAGGCACCAGGGCGGCGGCAACAAACGGAGGTACCGGACCATCGACTTCCGGCGCGACAAGGACGGCGTGCCGGCCAAGGTGGCGCACATCGAGTACGACCCCAACCGGACGGCCCGCATCGCCTTGCTGCACTACCTCGACGGCGAGAAGCGCTACATCCTTGCGCCGCAAGGGCTCGGGGTGGGCGACACGGTGGTCTCCGGCGAGGGAGCGGACGTTCGCCCGGGCAACGCGCTGGCCCTTCGGAACATCCCGGTCGGGACGACCCTGCACGCCGTTGAGCTCAAGCCCGGCGCGGGCGCCCGCATGGCCCGATCGGCGGGGACCAGCGTGCAGCTGATGGCGAAGGAAGGAAAGTACGCCACCGTCCGTTTGCCGTCGGGCGAGACGCGGCTGGTCGAGGCCACGTGCCGGGCCACCGTCGGCGTCGTGGGCAACCCCGAGCATGAGCTGGTCCAGCAGGGCAAGGCCGGGCGCAACCGGTGGCGGCGCAAGCGTCCGGGGGTCCGCGGTGTGGCCATGAACCCAGTGGATCACCCGCTCGGCGGCGGCGAGGGCAAGAGCTCGGGCGGCCGCCACCCCACCTCGCCGTGGGGGAAGAAGGAGGGGCGGACGCGCAAGAAGAACAAGGCGTCGAACAAGCTCATCGTCCGCCGCCGCGGGAAGGGGCGTGGATAGCAGTGCCGAGATCGATCAAGAAGGGTCCGTTCGTGGACGACCACCTGATGGTCCGGGTCGTCGAGATGAACCGCCGTGGCGAGAAGAAGGTCCTGCGGACCTGGTCTCGCCGTTCGACGATCATCCCGGAGATGGTCGGGCACACCATCGCCGTCCACGACGGGCGAAAGCATGTGCCCATCTACGTGTCCGAGTCGATGGTCGGCCACAAGCTCGGAGAGTTCGCGCCCACCCGGATCTTCCGGTCCCACGCAAGGGCCGAGCGGAGCACGACGGTCAGGTAGGAGATGGAAGCGAAAGCGACGATCAAATACGTGCGACTCTCGCCGATGAAGGCCCGGCGGATGGTCGACCTCATCCGGGGCCGGCAGGTCGAGGAGGCCCGCCGGATCCTCCGGTTCGCGCCCCAGTCCGCGTCGCGTACCATCGAGAAGGCGCTGAACTCGGCGGTGGCGAACGCGGAGCAGGCGCCCGGCGTGGTTGCCCAGAACCTGGTCGTCGACCGGGCCTGGGTGGACGAGGGCCCCACGCTCAAGCGGTGGCGGCCCCGCGCCTATGGCAGGGCGGCCAGGATCCGAAAGCGCACGTCGCACATCACGCTCGTCGTGAAGTCGTTGGGAGAGGAACCGTAATGGGTCACAAGGTCAATCCGTACGGGTTTCGGCTGGGGATCATCTACACCTGGAAATCCAACTGGTTCGGGGGCCGCGACTACGCGGACTCCCTGCACCAGGACGTCTGGATCCGCAAGCACATCCGCAGCCGCCTGTCCCGGGCCGGAATCTCCAGCATCGACATCGAGCGCAAGGGCGACCAGATCTGGGTGTTCATCCGCACGGCCCGCCCGGGCATCGTCATCGGCCGCAAGGGCGCCGAGGTCGATCGGATCCGCCGGGACATCGAGCGGGTGACCAGGAGACGGGTCGACGTGAAGGTAGAGGACATGAACTCGGCAGCCAGCCAGCTCAGGCCGGAGACCGACGCCACGCTCCTCGCTCAGGGCGTGGCCGAACAGCTGGCCGGGAGGGTCGCGTTTCGCCGGGCCATGCGCCGGGCCGTCCAGACGGCCATGCGGGCCGGGGCCCTCGGTGTGCGGGTGCAGTGCGGCGGCCGCTTAGGGGGGACCGAGATGTCCCGGCGCGAGTGGTACCGCGAGGGCCGGGTCCCGCTGCACACCCTCCGGGCCCGCATCGACTTCGGCACGGCAGAGGCGAAGACCACATTCGGCCAGATCGGGGTGAAGGTGTGGGTGTACCACGGCGATGAGATCCCGGCCGCGGAGAAGGAGACCGAGCTGGCCCGGGCCCGGGCCCTGGCGCACGTCTCGGCCGGAGGCGCATCCACCGGCGCGCTGATCACCGACCGGGCCGAGGCCGAGGCCATCGAGACCGAGGAGCAGGCGGTCCCCGAGCCGAGCACGGACGGCGGCGAGGAGGCCGGCGAGGACGGCACGCCCCCCGAGGTCGAGGCGACCGTCGAGGACGGGACGCCCCCCGAGGTCGAGGCGACCGTCGAGGGATCGCCGGCCACCGAAGCGAGCGAGGCCTGATGCTCGCCCCCAAGAAGGTCAAGCACCGCAAGGTCCATCGGGGCCGGATGCGGGGCCGGGCCAAGGGTGGGACCGAGGTGCACTTCGGCGACTACGGCCTGGTGGCCCTTCAGCCGGCGTGGATCACCAACCGCCAGATCGAGGCGGCCCGGGTGGCCATCACCAGGCACATCCGCCGTGGCGGCAAGGTGTGGATCAACATCTTCCCCGACAAGCCGTTCACCAAGAAGCCGGCCGAGACCCGGATGGGCTCGGGCAAGGGAAACCCGGAGGGCTGGGTGGCGGTGGTCAAGCCGGGCCGGGTGATGTTCGAGCTCTCGGGCGTGACCGAGCAGGTGGCCAAGGAGGCCATGAGCCGGGCGGCCCACAAGCTCCCGATCAAGACCAAGTTCATCAGCCGGGCGGGGGGGTCGGAGTGACCAGGGTGGCCGAGTTCCGCGAGCTCCCGGACGAGCAGCTCATCGAGCGGCTGGAATCCCACAAGGAGGAGCTGTTCAACCTGCGGTTCCAGCTGGCCACGGGGCAGCTCGACAACCCCATGCGCATCAAGGACGTGCGGCACGACGTGTCGCGGATCCTGACCGTGCTGCGCGAACGGCACCGAGAGCAGGAGGTCGAGGAGGAGGTGGCCCGGGCGGACGCCGAGGCCCCCGAGCCGGAAACCGGGAAGCGAACGAGGCGGAAGCGAGCGAGCAAGAAGGAAGCGAGCGCGACGTGACCCAGGCGAACGAACGTGGCCGGCGGAAGGTCCGCACCGGCGTGGTGGTGTCCGACATGATGGACAAGACCGTGCTGGTCAAGATCGACCGTCAGATCCGCCACCCGCTCTACCAGAAGATCGTTCGGCGCTCGTCCAGGCTCGCGGCGCACGACGAAGGAAACGAGGCGCACGTGGGCGACACCGTCCGCGTGGTGGAGACCCGCCCCCTTTCGAAGACCAAGCGGTGGCGGGTCGTGGAGATCGTGGAACGGGCGAAGTGAGGGAACGGTGATCCAGCAGGAGACCCGGTGCAGGGTCGCGGACAACACGGGGGCCAGGGAGGTCCTGGTGATCCGCGTCCTCGGGGGTTCCCATCGCCGCTACGCCGGGATCGGCGACGTGGTCGTGGGCTCCGTCAAGGAAGCCCTCCCTGGTGGCGCCGTCAAGAAGGGCGAGGTGGTGAAGGGCGTCGTGGTCCGCACGGCCAAGGAGCGCCGCCGCCCCGACGGCTCCTACATCCGCTTCGACGACAACGCCGTGGTCCTGATCAACGACCAGCGGAACCCCCGGGGGACCCGGATCTTCGGCCCGGTGGCCCGCGAGCTCAGGGAGAAGCGGTTCATGAAGATCATCTCGCTCGCACCGGAGGTGCTGTGACGATGCCGGGCGTCGACATCAAGAAGGACGACACCGTACAGGTGATGACGGGTAAGAGCCGCGGCCACCAGGGCCGGGTGGTCCGGGTGCTGCCCAAGGACGGGCGGATCCTGGTGGAGGGTGGGGCCATGGCCAAGAAGCACCAGCGGGCCACGGGCCGCCGGTCCACCAGCGGACAGCAGCTCCAGCAGGGCGGCATCATCGACGTGGAGCTGTACGTCGACATCTCCAACGTCCAGATCGTGTGCAAGTCCTGCGGCCGGCCCACCCGGGTTGGCCACGAGGTCGGCTCCGACGGCAAGAAGGTCCGGATCTGCAGGAAGTGCGAGGCGGAGCTGTGAGCGAGCGCTACGTTCCCCGGCTGAAGGTCCGCTACCGCCAGGAGGTCCTCCCGCGCCTGCGGCAAGAGCTCGGGTTCGCCAACTCCATGCAGGTCCCCCGGCTCCAGAAGGTCGTTCTCAATATGGGCGTGGGTGACGCGCTGAAGGATGCTCGTATGCTGGAGGCGGCCACCCAGGACTTGGCCGTGATCACGGGGCAGCGGCCCGTGGTGACCAAGGCCCGGAAGTCGATCGCCGGCTTCAAGCTCCGGGAGGGCATGTCCATCGGGGCCAAGGTCACCCTCCGGGGCGACCGAATGTGGGAGTTCGTGGACCGGCTCATCACGGTGGCCATCCCAAGGATCCGCGACTTCCGAGGGCTGTCCCGCCGGTCGTTCGACGGTCACGGGAACTACACGCTCGGGCTGACCGAGCAGCTGATCTTCCCGGAGGTCGACTACGACAAGGTGGTGAAGGTCCGGGGGATGGACATCACCGTCACCACGACGGCGAGGACGGACGACGAGGGCAGGGCGCTGCTGATCGCGCTGGGGTTCCCGTTCGAGGGAGCACCGGCCGTGAGCGCGGCGGCCTCGTAGCGAGGGGACGAGATGGCAGGGAAAGCGATGATCGAGAAGCAGCTCAAGCCGGCGAAGTTCGCCGTGCGCGAGTACACCAGGTGCCGTCGGTGCGGCCGAGCGCGGGCCGTCTACCGCAGGTTCCTGCTGTGCCGGATCTGCTTCCGGGAGCTGGCGCTCATCGGTGAGCTGCCGGGGGTGACGAAGGCTTCATGGTGAAGGCGCTCGTTCGGACCAACGTAACCGATCCCGTTGCGGACATGCTCACGAGGATCCGCAACGCCAACGTGGCCTACAAGGACGACCTGCTGGTGCCGGCGTCCAAGCTCAACCAGGCCATCCTCAAGATCCTTGCGGCGGAAGGGTTCGTGGATGGCTTCGCGGGCGAAGGGGAGGGCGTCCACCAGGCGCTCCGGATCCGCCTGAAGTACGGAGCGAAGCGAGAACGGACCATCACCGGCCTCAAGAGGATCTCCACGCCCGGCCGCCGTGTGTACGCGGTGCGCGACAAGCTTCCCCGGGTCATGGGCGGGCTCGGCATCGCCATCCTGTCCACGTCCCAGGGTGTGATCACGGACCGGGAGGCCGCTCGCCGCGGGATCGGCGGCGAGGTCCTGGCTCACGTGTGGTGAGGAAGAAGCCATGAGTCGGATCGGAAGGCAACCCATCGACATCCCGAGCGGCGTCGAGGTCGCGGTCGACGAGAACGCGACCGTGACCGTGAAGGGGCCGCGGGGGACGTTGTCCCGGCGCCTGCACCCTGAGATGCGCATCGTCCGCGACGACGGCGCGATCCGGGTGGAGCGCCCGAGCGACGAGGGCTTCCACAGGAGCTTGCACGGCCTCACCCGAACCCTCATCGCGAACATGGTCGAAGGCGTGACGAAGGGCTACGAGAAGCGCCTGCAGATCGTGGGCGTCGGCTACCGCGCGTCCCTCCGGGGGAAGGACCTCGAGGTCTTGGTGGGGTACTCGCACCCGGTCCACGTCCCGTGTCCCGACGGCATCGAGTTCGAGGTCCCCGCCCCCACCAGCGTGGTGATCCGCGGGAACGACAAGCAGCAGGTCGGGCAGATGGCCGCGGAAATCCGGCAGATCCGCAAGCCCGAGCCGTACAAGGGCAAGGGCATCCGGTACGAGGGCGAGTTCGTCCGGAAGAAGGCCGGCAAGGCGGCGAAGGGCGCGACGGCATGAGGACTCTCCAGCGTGGCACCGACAAGCGCTCGGCGCGGGCGCGCCGGCACCTCCGGGTCCGGCGCAAGATCTCGGGCACGGCCGCGCGCCCGCGCCTGGCGGTGTACCGGTCCAACCGGCACATCTACGTGCAGCTGATCGACGACGCGTCCTCCCGCACGATCGCCTCGGCGTCCGATCGCGAGGTCGGTGGCAGCGGGGCCAAGGGCGACAAGAAGGTCGTGGCCAAGGCCGTTGGGGCCCTGATCGCCGACCGGGCGAAGCAGGCGGGCGTCCAGAGTGCGGTGTTCGACCGTGGCGGGCGGCTGTATCACGGCCGGATCGCCGCGCTGGCCGATGGGGCCAGGGAAGGGGGATTGGCGATCTGATGCGACGGTACGACGCGTCCACCGGAGAGAAAGGCATGTACGAGGAGCGGGTCATCTCGATCAACCGCGTGGCCAAGGTGGTCAAGGGCGGCCGCCGCTTCTCCTTCGCCGCGCTCGTCGTGGTCGGCGACGGCGCGGGGCGCGTCGGCGTTGGCTACGGCAAGGCCAAGGAGGTCCCTGCGGCCATCGCCAAGGGGGTCGAGGAGGCCAAGCGCAAGATGTTCGAGGTCCCGATGATGGGGACCACCATCCCGCACCAGGTGACCGGGGAGGACGGCGCCGGCATCGTGCTCCTCAAGCCCGCCGCACCCGGCACCGGCGTTATCGCCGGCGGCCCAGTCCGGGCCCTGGTCGAGTGCGCGGGGATCAAGGACATCCTGTCCAAGTCCCTGGGCTCGAGTAACTCCATCAACATCGTGAAGGCGGCGGTGGCCGGGTTGCGGAGCCTGAAGCGGCCCGAGCAGGTGGCGCGGCTCCGCGGCCGCCAGCTGAGCGAGGTCGCGCCCAAGCCGATGCTCTCGGCAGTGGCCGCAGCGGACGAGCGGATGCAGGCGGCCCGGGCGGCCAAGCTGGAGGAGGCCTACGGTGACCAGGCTTAGGGTCACCCAGGTCCGGAGCGTGATCCACCGGCCCAAGGATCAGAAGGCCACGGTCCGCCGGCTGGGCCTGCACCGACTCGGCGACACGGTGGAAAAGGACGACCGCCCGGAGATCCGGGGCATGATCGCCAAGGTCATCCACCTGGTGAAGGTCGAGGAGGTGCCGGGTGGTCGCTCGGCGACGGGTGGGAGGGAGACGAAAGAATGAAGCTCCATCACCTCCGCCCGGCGGAGGGCGCCACCAAGCCGAAGAGGCGGGTCGGCCGGGGGCGCGCCGCTCGCCGGGGCAAGACTGCCGGCCGTGGTACGAAGGGCTACGGCGCCCGCCACAACCCCAAGCTGGGGTTCGAGGGCGGCCAGATGCCGCTCCAGCGACGCGTGCCGAAGCTGAAGGGTTTCACCAATCGCAACCGGGTCGAGTACTCGGTGGTGAACGTGGAGACCCTGGCCCAGGCGTTCGAGGGCCGCGAGGTCGATCCCGCCGCCATGCTGGCGCGCGGCCTGATCCATGGGGGGAAGCCGGTCAAGGTCCTGGCCCGGGGCGAGATCGGACATGCCCTGACCGTCAAGGCCCACGCCTTCTCCGAGGCCGCCCGGGCCAAGATCGAGGCGGCCGGAGGCAGGACCGAGCTCGTCACCTGACGGGGTAGAATCGGGTTCTCGTGCTGCGCGCCTTCGTCAACGCCTTCAAGGTCCCGGACCTTCGCAAGAAGATCCTGTTCACGCTGTTCATCATCGCGATCTACCGGTTCGGCTCGCACGTGCCCGTCCCCATCGTCGACATCAGCCGCCTGACGGCCGCGTTCAGGTCGCAGGGCCAGGGTGGATTCCTGTCGTTCATCGACCTGTTCTCCGGCGGCGCGCTGACCCGGATGGCCGTGTTCGGCCTGGGGATCATGCCGTACATCACCAGCTCCATCATCATGCAGCTCCTCACCGTGGTGATCCCCAAGCTCGAGCAGTGGCAGAAGCAGGGCGAGACGGGCATCAAGAAGATCAACCAGTGGACGCGCTACGTGACGGTGGTCCTGGCGCTCCTCCAGTCCACCGGCCTCGTGTTCCTGTTCCACTCCGGGGCCCAGCAGCTGAACGGCGTCGACGTGTTCCGGCCGGGGACGTTCACCGCGCCGAACATCGCGCTGATCGTGCTGATCTTTACGGCCGGCACGGCGACGATCATGTGGATGGGTGAGCTCATCACCCAGCGCGGGATCGGCAACGGGATGTCGGTCATGATCTTCGCCAGCGTGATCTCCCAGCTCCCGAGCGAGGGCCGCGCGATCCTGTTGCAGAGCAACGCGAAGTTCATCGTGGTCCTGTTGATCGGCCTGGCCCTCGTCGTGGCCGTGGTCTTCGTCGAGCAGGGCCAGCGGCGGATCCCGGTCCAGTACGCCAAGCGGGTCGTAGGGCGTCGGATGACCACCGGCGGCAGCACCTACATCCCGCTCAAGGTCAACCAGGCCGGCGTCATCCCCATCATCTTCGCCTCGTCGGTCCTGTACTTCCCGACGCTCCTGGCCAGCGTGTACCACGCCAACTGGTTCACGAACTTCGTGAACAACTACGTCACCAACCAGCGGAGCCTAGTGTACATGGCCATCTACGGCATGTTGATCGTGTTCTTCGCCTACTTCTACACGGCCATCGCGTTCAACCCCGTGGATACCGCGGACAACCTCCGGAAGTACGGAGGATTCATCCCCGGGATCAGGCCCGGCCAGCCCACGGCGAACTACCTGAACGACGTGCTCGTGCGCATCACCCTGCCCGGGTCGCTGTTCCTGGCGGCCATCGCGCTCCTGCCGTCGATCGTCTTCGCGTTCTGGGTGATCCAGCAGTTCCCGTTCGGCGGGACCTCGCTCCTCATCACGGTCGGCGTGGCCCTCGAGACCATGAAGCAGCTCGAGTCCCAGCTGCTCATGAGGCACTACGAGGGATTCCTGAAGTAGCCATGAGGATCGTCCTCCTCGGTCCTCCGGGGGCGGGAAAGGGCACGCAGGCCAGGAAGCTGTCGGAACGCTACGGGCTCCCCGTGATCGGGACGGGCGACATCTTCCGAAACCACGTCGCCCGGGGCACGTCGCTCGGCCTGGCGGCCAAGGAGTACATGGACCAGGGGGACTACGTTCCCGACGAGATCGCGGTGAACATGGTCCTCGAGCGGTTGGAGCAACCGGATACGAGGGAGGGGTTCATCCTCGACGGTTTCCCCCGCACCGTGGCCCAGGCCCAGGCGCTGGAAGGCGCCCTGGCCGCCGTGGGCCGTCCGCTCTCCGCGGTCCTGAACTTCAAGATCGGCGACGAGGTGGCGGTGAAGCGGCTCACCGGCCGGCTGGTCTGCCCGAACTGCAAGCGCGTGTACAACCTGAACTTCAAGCGTCCCCGGGTCGAGGGCATCTGCGACGTCTGCGGCCACCGGCTGGAGGCGAGGTCCGACGACGACGAGGCCACCATCCGGCGCCGGTTGCAGGTGTACCGGCGAGAGACCCAGCCGCTCGTCCTGTACTTCTGGGAGCGAGGGTTGCTGCGGGACATCGATGCGGAAGCCCCCGAGGAGGTCGTGGCCGATCGCACCATCGAGGCCCTGTCCGACCTGCTGGACCTGGAAACATGATCATCTACAAGTCGCCCGACGAGGTGGACAAGATGCGGGTGGCCGGCCGCATCGTCGCGGCGACGATCGACGCGGTGCTCGGGGCGGTCCGTCCCGGCGTCTCCACCGCGGACCTGGACGCTGTTGCGGAAGGCTTCATCCGGGAGCGGGAGGCGACTCCTTCGTTCAAGGGCTACCGGGGATTCCCCGCCTCCATCTGCGCCTCCCTGAACGAGGAGGTGGTCCACGGGATCCCCTCGCCGAAGCGGATCCTGAAGGAGGGCGACGTGCTGTCGCTCGACTTCGGGGCCATCTGGGAGGGCTACCACGCGGACTCGGCGGTCACGGTGTTCGTGGGCGAGCCGCCCTCGGCGGAGGCCGAGAAGCTCGTCCTGGTGACCGAGGAAGCCCTGGAGGCCGGGATCTCCCAGATCCGCCCGGGGGGCCGTCTGTCGGACATCTCCCACGCGGTGCAGCAGGTCGTGGAGGGGGCCGGGTTCTCCGTGGTCCGGGAGTACGTGGGGCACGGTATCGGCCGGAACCTCCACGAGGACCCCCAGATCCCCAACTACGGGCTCCCGGGCCGGGGGCCCGAGCTCCGGCCGGGCCTGGTGGTCGCGGTCG
>Ga0184639_10000924_pt1 | contig 12241 bp, 12 predicted proteins | sample PLM31_170_b2_FD_133155 | JGI IMG/M metagenome (GOLD analysis project Ga0184639, IMG submission 133155) | Groundwater sediment microbial communities from an aquifer in East River, Colorado, USA - PLM3-1_170_b2 | ecosystem: Environmental > Terrestrial > Soil > Riparian zone | place: USA: East... | reverse complement strand
GTCCCCCGCTCCGTCCGGCGCGCCCCGGGCCGGTGGAAACGGGCGACCGCAGGCCGCGCAGCCGTGGACCGGGAGCCGCGGGAGAGCCGCCCAGCAGGGGCCGCAGACCTGGCCGGCTGCGCCGCCCGCGAGCGGCCCGGCACAGAGGAGACACGGGACCGGGAAGAGCAGGCGGAGGCAGGCCTCCCACAGGTCGCGGACCGTCACGACGATGACCTCGGGGGGAGGGGACCCCGGCAGGACCGGGACCGGCCAGGGCGGCGGGTGGAGGGTGCCGCACCGCCAGGCGGGCGCGGAGCCGGCCGGCGGGCGGAGGGCCCCGCCCGGCCGGCTCCCCGGCCCTAGCGGCTCTCTTCCTCCTCCTGGCAGGGGATGCAGTACCCGGCGAAGGGGAGGGCGTCCAGCCGCTTCTCGCTAATCCCCTCCCCGCACTTCTCGCACAGCCCGTAGGTCTTCTGCCGCATCTTCTCCAGGGCCGCATCCACCTGCCGGAGGAGGCGGCGCTCTGCATCCCCCAGGGAGAGGAGGAACTCCTTCGTGTAGGCGGAGGAGGCCTGGTCGGCGATGTCCCGAATCCCGTCGTCCCCCGCCTGGAGGTTGGTGGCGCTGCGGGTCCGGACCCCGCTCAACAGCTCCTTGCGCTTCTCCTCCAGCCGCCGCTGGAGCTCCTTCAGCTTCGTTGCCTTCACCGAGGCCTCCTCACCCTGCCGGTCGCCGCGGGGGACTGCACCGGCGGGCTGGGGGGGGCTACTCGAGACCGTAGCGCTTGCGCTTCTCCAGCAGGGTCTTCCGGTTGATCCCCAGGATGCGGGCAGCCTGGCTCTTGTGCCCCCGGACCCGGCGCAGCACCCGGCGGATGTACTCGCGCTCCAGCTCCTCCAGGGTCATGAGCTCCTGGTCGGGGAGCCCGTCACTGGCCACCGCCATCAGGTCCACGGCCAGTTCCTCTGGCCTGATCACCCCCCGCTCCCACAGGATGACCGCCCGCTCGATGGCATGCTCCAGCTCCCGCACGTTGCCGGGCCAGGAGTAGCGCCGGAGCAGCGCCGCGGCCTCCGGGCTCAGCCCCGGGACCACCTTGCCGTACCGGGCCCCGAAGCGCTGGAGGAAGTGGGCGGCGAGGGGGAGGATGTCCTCGGGGCGACGCCGGAGAGGCGGGACCAGGATGGGGACGACGTTCAACCGGTAGTAGAGATCCTCGCGGAACTGGCCGCCCTTGAGCGCCTTCGCCAGGTCCCGGTTGGTGGCTGCCAGGATCCGCACATCCACCGAGATGGTCCGGGTCCCGCCCACCCGCTCGAAGGCCCGCTCCTGGAGGACCCGGAGCAGTTTCGCCTGGAGGCTCTGCGGCAGCTCCCCCACCTCGTCCAGAAAGAGGGTCCCGCCGTGGGCCAGCTCGAACCGCCCCGGCTTCTCGGCGGAGGCGTCGGTGAATGCGCCCTTCTCGTGTCCGAAGAGCTCGCTCTCCAGCAGGCCTTCCGGGAGGGCCGTGCAATCCACCTTGACGAAGGGCCCGTCCCGCCGCGCGCTCCCCGCGTGGATGGCGCGCGCGATGAGCTCCTTGCCGGTCCCGCTCTCGCCCAGGATCAGGACGGTGGCGTCAGTGACCGCCACCTGGGTCGCCAGCCGAAGGGCGGCCCGCATCTCCGGGGCCTCGGCGACGAGAGTCTCAAAGCCTACCCGTCCGCCCTCCATCGGTCCGCCCGACCCGGGCCGGGGGCGACGAGGACATCCCGCGGCGCGTCGCCCCACAGCCTCTCGAGATCGTAGTATCGGCGCGTAGATTCCTCGAAAATATGGATGATGCACGCATTGTAGTCAAGCAAAATCCAACGCGCTTCGGCGTATCCCTCGACGTGCAGCGGCCGCGCAGAGGCCGCGCGGAGCCGCTCCGCGACCTTGTCGGCGATGGCCTGGGCCTGCTTGTGGCTCCCCGCGCTCACGATGAGGAAGTAATCGGTGAAGGAACAGAGCCCGCGCAGGTCCAGACTCACCACGGAGTCTGGCTTCACCTCGGCGGCGGCCTCGGCGGCCAGCCGCAGCAGCCGGTCAGCCTCGATGGGGGTCGCCCTCCTTCCGCCCGCCCGGGCGGCTGGAGCGCTTCTGGTAGAGGCGGTTCTTCTGCATGTAGGCCGCCACTGTGTCAGGGACCAGGAACCGGACGCTCCGCCCCTCCTCCACCAGTTGCCGAATCTCCCGCGAGGAGATGTCCAGGGAGACCACCTCCACCAGCAGCACCAGCCCCGGGACCGGGGGGGTACGGGCCAGCTCCGGCCCCACCTCCGAGATTCGCAGGTACTTGAAGGTGAGGCCGCCCAGGGCCGCCCGCTGCGCCGGCGTCAGCGCCCGCTCCACCTCATCCAGGCGCCACCCCGGGCGGGCGGTGACGATGACCTGGGTCAGGCGCAGGAGCTCCCGCGCCTCCTTCCAGGCGCTCAGTTCCAGGAAGGCGTCCACCCCCATGATGAAGTAGAGATGGGTCTCCTTCCCGTACAGCCGGAGGAGCTCCCGGACCGTGTCCACCGAGTAGGAGGTGCCCGGCCGGTTGAGCTCGATCGGGGAAACGGTAAAGTCGGGGGTGAAGACGGTGGCCAGCGAAACCATCTCGTACCGGTGGATGGGCGCCGCCACATCCCCGGCGTCCTTGTGGGGCGGGCGGGCCGCCGGCACGAAGATGATCCGGTCCAGGCCGAAGGCCAGGTAGATCTCCTCCGCCGCGCGCAGGTGCCCCAGGTGAATCGGGTCGAAGGTCCCCCCCATCACGCCGATGCGCATCCACCCCTCAGGGTGCCGACCGGCGGACCTGGCCGTCCCCCAGGACGACGAACTTGGTGCAGGTGAGTTCCTGCAAGCCCACGGGTCCCCAGGCGTGGAGCTTCTGGGTGCTGATCCCCATCTCGGCTCCCAGCCCGAACTCCCACCCGTCCGTGAACCGGGTGGAGGCGTTGACGAACACCGCCCCCGCGTCCACCTCCCGGAGGAACCGCATGGCTGTGGCGTGGTCGGCGGTGACGATGGCCTCCGCCAACCCGGAGCCGTGCCGCCGGATGTGGGCCACCGCCTCCTCGTAGGAGGCGACCACGCGCACGGCCAGGATCAGGTCCAGGTACTCGGTGTCCCAGTCGGCCTCGCTGGCCGGGACGACCCCCGGCGCCAGGGTCGCCGTGCGGGGGCAGCCGCGCACCTCGACTCCCGCCGCCTTCAAGCGGGCCACGAACGGGGGGAGAAAGGCCGGCGCCACCGCCTCGTGGACCAGCAGGGTCTCCATGGCGTTGCAGACGCCGGGCCGCTCCACCTTGGCGTTGAAGGCCACCTCCGCCGCCATCGCCAGGTCGGCCGCGGCGTCCACGTAGGTGTGGCAGAGCCCCTTCTCGTGCGCGATTACCGGCACCGTGGCCTGCGCCTTCACCGCCCGGATGAGGTCCTCCCCGCCCCGGGGGATGAGGCAGTCAATGTAGCGGTCGAGCCGGGCCATCTCGGCCACGGCGGCCCGGTCGGGGGAGGCGATGAACCCGAGGGCCCCCTTGGGGACCCCCGCGGCTGCCGCCGCCTCCCCCAGGAGGGCGGCCAGGGCCCCGTTGGTCCGCAGGGCCTCCGACCCGCCCCGCAGGATGACGGCGTTGCCGGTCTTCAGGCACAGGCCGGCCACGTCCGCCGTCACGTTGGGGCGGGCCTCGTAGATGACGCCGATGACCCCCAGGGGGACCCGCATCCGCCCGACCAGGAGGCCGCTCGGCCGCCGCCACATTCCGGTGATCTCCCCCACCGGGTCCGGGAGGGCGGCCACCGCCTCCAGGCCCTCCGCCATCGCCCGGATCCGGCCCGGCGTCAGCGTCAGCCGGTCCAGGAAGGCGGCGGGGCGGCCGGCGGCCCTCGCCTGCGCGACCTCGCTGGCGTTCACCGTGAGGAGCGTCCCCTCCTCCCGCCGCAGCGCACTCGCCATGCCGAGCAGGGCCCCGTTCTTCACCCCCGTGGGGAGCGTCGCCAGGGCCGCCGCCGCCTCCTTGGCCGCCCGCGCCACCCCCAGGACCAGGCTCATCACCGCCCCCCGTTCACGATCACCAGGTTGTCCCGGTGGATCACCTCGTCCGAGTGCCGGTACCCAAGCGTCCGCTCGATCTCTCCAGTCTTGATCCCCTTGATCCGCTCCACCTCCTCGGCGGTGTAGTTGGCCAGTCCCCGGGCGAACTCGGCGTGGTCCGGGCCCACCAGCGAAACCACGTCCCCGACGCCGAAGGGCTTCAGGGTCCCCTTCACGCCGGACGGGAGCAGGCTCTTCCCCCGCTCCGTCAGGGCCCGCTTGGCCCCTTCGTCCACCACGATGACCCCCTTGGGCCGGCTGGCGAGGGCCAGCCACCGCTTCCGCCCCGCCAGCCGCTCGGCGTCGGGGAGGAAGAGGGTTCCCAGCGTCTCCCCAGCCAGCAGGCGGGTGAGGGTGTCGGGGGCCGTCCCGTTGGCGATGAGGGTCGGGATGCCGGAGGCGGCCGCCAGGCGCGCCGCCTCCACCTTGGAGGCCATCCCGCCGACGCCCGTGATGGTGGCCGGCGCTCCGGCCCAGTAGGCCTCCTTCGGCTCTCCCCCCGTCACCACCGGGATGAGGCGGGCCTTCGGACTGCGCCGGGGATCGGCGGTGAAGAGGCCATCGGTGTCGGTGAGGATGACCAGCAGGTCGGCGTCCACGAGGGCGGCCACCAGGGCCGAGAGTCGGTCGTTGTCGCCGAACTTGATCTCGTCCACCGCCACCGTGTCGTTCTCATTGATGATGGGCAGGACGCCCAGCGTGAGCAGGGTGAAGAGCGTATTGCGCGCGTTCAGGTAGCGGGCGCGATTCCGCAGGTCCTCCCCGGTGAGGAGGACCTGGGCCACCTTCACCCCGTGCGCGGCGAAGGCCTCCTCGTAGGTCCAGATGAGGGCCCCCTGCCCGATGGCGGCGGCCGCCTGCTTCAGCGGGATGCTCCGCGGCCGCTCCGCCAGGCCGAGCCGGCCGACGCCGGCCACGATGGCTCCCGAACTCACCAGCGCCACCTGCCGCGCCGTCTCCCGGCAGGCGTGCAGCTGGGCCGCGAGCGACTGGATGGTCCGGGTATCCAGGGTGAAGGAGCCCCGGGAGAGGACCCCCGAGCCCACCTTCACGACGAGCCGGCGGACCCCCTGGAGGAGGGCGGGCCTATCCGGCAGCCGCGTGGGGGATGGGACGGGCATGGCGTTCCTCCCGGACCTCCTGGAGCAGACGGTACAGCCCCCGCCGGAGCGCGGCCACCCCCGCCCCCGTGACCGCAGAGACCGGGAAGCAGGGGATCCCGATCCCCGCGCAGTGGGCCACCAGGCGGGCCAGGGGCTCCTCGTGGGGCAGGTCGATCTTGTTGGCGGCCACCACCCGGGGCAAATCCGGCAGGGCCCGGCCGGCGGCTGTCAGTTCCTCCTCGACGGTCCGGTAGGCGGCCACTGAGTCCAGCGGGGCCACCTCGGCCACGTCGATGACGTGGACGAGGATCCGCACCCGCTCGATGTGCCGGAGGAACTGGTACCCCAACCCCGCCCCGCGCGAGGCGCCCGCGATGAGCCCCGGGATGTCGGCGATGACGTAGGAAACCCCCACCTCGAGGACGGCGACGCCCAGGTTGGGGGTAAGGGTCGTGAACGGGTAGGGGGCGATCTTCGGGCGGGCGGCGGTGCAGGCGGCGAGGAGGGTGGACTTGCCGCCGTTGGGAAGCCCCACGAAGCCGATGTCGGCCAGGAGTTTTAACTCCAGCTGCAGGGTCCGGGCCTCACCCTTCCCCCCGGGCTCGGCGAACCGGGGCGCCCGCCGGGTGGGGGTGGCCATGCGGCCGTTGCCCCGGCCCCCGCGCCCGGCCCGGGCCACGGTCAGGCGCTCCCCGGGCGCCGCCAGGTCGGCCAGGAGCTCGCCGGTGTCGGCGTCGGCCACCACCGTCCCCACGGGGACGCGGATGACGCAGTCGGCCCCCCGCTTCCCTTCCCGGTTGCTCCCCTCCCCGTGCCCCCCCCGCCCGGCCCGGTAGTGCTGCTGGTACCTCTGGTCAATGAGGGTGCTCAGGGTATCCGTCGCCTCGAGCAGGACGTGCCCGCCGTCCCCACCGTCACCCCCGTTCGGGCCACCCCGGGGGACGTACTTTTCGCGGCGGAAGCTCACGCACCCGCGCCCCCCGTCCCCCGCCCGCACGTGGATGCGCGCCAGGTCAACGAACACGGCGGGCCGCTAGGGCTCCACCGCGGTGACATTCACGAAGCGGCCCTGTCCCCCCCGGTGGGTGACCGAGACGACCCCTGCCATGCGGGCGTAGAGGGTGTCGTCCCGCCCGATGCCGACATTCTCCCCCGGCTTGAAGCGGGTCCCCCGCTGGCGCACCAGGATGGCGCCGGCCGGGACGAGCTGCCCCCCGAAGCGCTTCATCCCCAGGCGCTTGCTGTGGGAGTCCCGCCCGTTCCGGGAGGACCCCATCCCCTTCTTATGAGCCATGGCATCCCTCCGGGGTCGGGGCAGGCCCGACCGTTACCCCCCGGTGATCTCGGTGATTCGGACGGTCGTCTCGGCCTGCCGGTGCCCCTGGGTCCGGCGGTACTTCTTCCGGCGCTTGAACTTGAACACGATGATCTTCCGCGCGCGGCCCTGCCTCATGACCTCCCCCGCGACGGAGGCACCCGCCACGGTGGGGGTCCCCACCGTCACCCGATCCCCCTCGGCCACCAGGAGGACCCGGTCGAAGCGGACGGGGCTGCCCGGCTCGCCCCCGAGGCGCTCGACCTTCACGACATCCCCGGGGCTGACCCGGTACTGCTTCCCGCCCGTCTCCAGCACCGCGTACACCGCCTCATCCTCCGCGTGGCCCCGGGGGCCGGTCACCCGGCGGGGCGCCCAAAACCAACGCGCGGAGGCCGGGGCCTCCACGCGGCGAAAGCGTATCCTTATAGCAGGGCCCGGCGCCCGGTGTCAAGGACGGGGGGCCTTGGCCTCGTGAAAGAGGCGCCCCGGGCTCACCCGGCCGGCCGGGCTGATGCGGGAGACCCCGTGCCCCTCCACCTCCACCTGGGCCGGGACCCCGGCGGCCGAAGCGGCCGCCGCGCGCGAGCAACCCCTCCACCCCCTCCCAGTCACCTTGGCGGGCCAGGGCCGGATCGGCGCTGAGCACCCGGACCTGCAATGCCCTGCCCTACACCTCCTGGAGCTGGTACTTGGCCGGCGGCCAGGCCTCCTCCGCCGCCAGGGTGATCTCCCCCCCGTACTGCTGCTGCAGAGCCTCGATGACCTCCGCCTCTTCCGCTTTGAGCCAGGCGGCCACATCGGGATGGGCGCGGATCCGGACCTGGGACGGCTTCCGCCGGTACAGCTCCCACTCCACCTCCCGCAGGATCTGGTGGGCGATGGAGGGGAGGGCCCGGACCGCCCCGGTGCCAGCGCAGATCGGGCAGGCCTGGCTGATGGAGCGGATGAGGCCCTGCTTCACCCGCTTGCGGGTCATCTCCACCAGTCCCAGGTCGGAGAGGAGCGAGACATTGGTGGGGGAGCGGTCCGGCTTCAGGGCTTCTTTCAGCTCGATGACCACCTTGTCCCGGTGCTCCTGGCGCGCCATGTCGATGAAGTCGATGATGATGATCCCCCCCAGGTCCCGCAGCCGGACCTGGCGGGCGATTTCCCGGGCGGCTTCCAGGTTGGTCCGGAAGATCGTCTCCTCGAAGTCGTGCTTCCCCACGTACTTGCCCGTGTTCACGTCGATGGAGACCAGCGCCTCGGTCTCCTCGATGACGACGTAGCCCCCCGACTTGAGCCACACCTTCGGCCGTAGGGCTTTCTCGATCTCCTTCTCGATGCCGAAGGATTTGAGGATCGGGTCGTCCTCCGTGTAGAGGTACAGGAGGGACCGCAGGTCCGGGAAGAGGGACTCGGTGAACTCCAGGCACCGCTCGTACTCCGAGGGAGAGTCCACTACCAACCGGGCCACGTCCCGGGTGAAGAGGTCCCGGAAGAGGCGGAAGACCAGGTCCAGGTCCTTCTGCACCAGGGCAGGCCCCTTCACCCCCTCCGCCTTCTCCCGGATCTTCTGCCACAGGGAGCGGAGGAACTCCAGGTCCCCCTGCAGCTCGGCCCGGCTCTTCCCCACCCCCGCCGTCCGGACGATGACCCCCTCGTTCTTCTGGTGGTTGAGCTCCTCCACGATGTGCTTGAGCCGCTGCCGCTCCCCCTCGTTCTCGATCTTCCGGGAGACGCCGATGTGGCTCTCCATCGGCATGTAGACCAGGAAGCGGCCGGGGAGGGTGATGTGGGACGTGATGCGGGCCCCCTTGGTCCCCAGCGGCTCGCGGGCGACCTGGACCAGGACCTCCTGCCCCTCCTGGATGAGCTCCTCGATGGACGGGTGGGAGCGCCGCTTCCCGGAGGGCGGGGGGGCGGGCCGCAGGTCCTCCGCCGAGTCAGCCGGGGCTCCCCCATCCGTCTCCCCCAGGCTGAGGAGCTGCTCGTACTCCTCCACGTCTTCGAAAATGTCCCGGACGTACAGGAAGGCGTCCTTACTCAGGCCGATGTCCACGAAGGCCGCCTGCATCCCGGGGAGGATCTTCAGGACCCGTCCCTTGTAGATGTTCCCGGCGATGCTCCGGGCCTTCACATCGTCAATCATCAGTTCGACCAGGTGGCCGTCCTCCAGGATGGCCACCCGGGTCTGGGTCATCGAGGCGTTGACGAAAATCTCGCGCTTCATGGGGACCTGTGACCTCGCGGGAGGGCACGCCACCGTATCAGGGGGAGTGCCCTACGCGGGGGCCGGGGCCGGCGTCGGCGAAACGGCCGTCGTGAGCCCGAGGCCCGTGCGGGTGATGGTGAGGTGCCCGTCCAGGCCGGCCAGCGCCTCGGCAGAGAGGACCGGGGCCAGGAAGGCCCGCAGCACCTCCCGAGGCCGGATCCCGGCCCCGGCCTTGAGGAGGAGCAGGAAGGCACCGGGCCCGTCGGGGCCGAAGGCCTCCAAGGCCGGGCGGGCGTCCACGGTGATGGTTTCCCCCTTGCGGAAGCCGTCCACGGGGATCGTCTGGCGGGCCAGGAAGGCGGCGCAGGCCGCCGCCGGATCCTCCACGGCGCCCGCCACGGAGGGGGACAGGGTAGCCCGGTACCGGGCCGTCAGAACCTGGGAGGTGAGGGAGGGGGCCGCCAGCGAAACCTCCCAGGCGCCCGTGAGGTGCAGCTCGGGGGGCAGCGTGGCGTTCACCCGGACCGCGAAGTCCTCCACCTCCGCCCGCTCCCGCAACTCCACGTCCGCCAGCTCCGCCTCCCCCTCCACGCCCACCGGGAGGCCCATGGCCACGGCGAGGCGGGGCTGCGGGTTGTAGCCCTGCGTGTAGGCCAGGAGGTAGCCGGCCCGGCGGATGGCCCGGGTGAGCGTCCGGAACACCTCCAGGTGCGACAGGAACCGGAGCTCCCCCCGCTTCCGGAAGGCGAAGCGGATCCGCTGGACCGCGGCGACGGAGGGAGCGGCCTCTGCCGGGCGAGGCGTCACGGCTTGCGGCACCGGGGGAGCCGCCACCGCCACCTCCACACGGGCCAGAGGCGCGCCGCCGCCGCCCCCGGGCGTCGCGGGCAGTACCAAGAGCGGCAGGAGCTTCCCGTTGTCGCCGCCTGCGCTCGCCAGCCTGTGCGCCGCCTCCTTCCGCCTCGCCTCCAGCCGCTCCGCCTCCGCGTGGTCGTGCCACTCCTGCCAGGAGGGGATGCAGACCGCCCCGCACGCCTGGCACGGGGCGACGTGGCAGTCGGGGGTCATGGCGGCCCGCAGGGCCTTCCGCCACTCCCGCTGCAGGAATTTCTTGCTCACCCCGCAGGAGATGCGATCCCAGGGGAGCGGCTCGTCGGGGCCGATGTTCCGATGGGCGATGGGGAAGGGGTCCACCCCGCAGGCCTCGAAGGCGGCCATCCACCGGTCGAAGTCCAGGTGCTCCGACCAGCCGTCCAGGCGGGCGCCCCGCCGCTCTGCCTCGACGATGACCGGCCCCGTCTCCCGGCCCCCCCGGGAGAAGACCGCCTCCAAGAAGGAGGATTTCACGTCGTGCCACTTGAACTTGACCCCCGCCTCCCGGAGGCGGGCCTTCAGGAACTGCTGCTTCTCCCGCAAGACCTCCATCCGGTCCTGGCCGGCCCACTGGAACGGGGTGTGGGGCTTGGGGACGAAGGAGGAGACGCTCACGGTGAGGCCGAAGCCCCGCGGCCCCCTCTTCCGGCCGAGCCGCTGCGCCTCCACCGACAGGCGGACAAGCTCCTCCAGGTCGGCGTGGGTCTCGGTGGGCAGCCCGCACATGAAGTACATCTTCAGGCCGGTCCAGCCGGCCTCGGCCGCCGCCGTCACGGCGCGGAAGACCTCCTCCTCGTCCACGATCCCCTTGTTGATGACCTCCCGGAGGCGCTGGCTCCCGGCTTCGGGGGCGATGGTGAAGCCGGTCCGCTTCACCCGGAGGAGCTGGGCGGCCAGCTCCGGCTTCAGCCCCTTGACCCGGAGGGAGGGAAGGGAGAGGCCGATGCGGTCCCCCTGGAAGTCGTCCATCAGCTTCGGGATGAGGCCCGACAGGCAGGAGAGGTCAGCGATGCTAAGGGAGTTCAGGGAGGCCTCCTCGTACCCGGTCGCGGCCAGCGCTTTCTGCGTCATCTCCCGGATCTCGTCGGCCGGCAGCTCCCGGAGCGGCCGGTAGACCATCCCGGCCTGGCAGAACCGGCACCCCACCGTGCAACCCCGCATCACCTCGATGTTTACCCGGTCGTGGACGATCTCCATGAAGGGAACCGGGATCTGGGCGTAGTCAATGGTGTCCAGGCGGGTCACGGTCCGCTTCTCGATGACCTGACCGGGCGTAAAGCAGGCGGGGACGTACATCCCGGGGAGGGCCCCCCAGGCCTGGAGGAGCTCCTCCCGGCGCCCGCCCGCCCGCCGCCAGGCCAGGAACGTGTTCACCAGATCGTGGATGGCCTCCTCCCCATCCCCGATGACGAAGCAGTCGATGAAGTCGGCGATTGGCTCCGGGCTGTAGGCGCAGGGACCCCCGGCCACCACAAACGGATCCCCCTCCCCCCGGTCGGCGCTGCGCAGCGGAATGCCCCCCAGCCCCAGCATGCGGAGGATCGTGGCGTAGGAGAGCTCGTACTGGAGGGTGAACCCCACGAGGTCGAACGCGCGAAGCGGCAGCCCGGACTCGATGCTGGCCAGCGGGATCCCCCGCCGGCGCGCCAGCGCCTCGAAGTCGAGCCAGGGGCAGAAGACGCGCTCCGCCACCACCTCCGGCCGCCGGTTCAGAAGCTGGTAGAGGATCTTCAGGCCCAGGTGGGACATCCCGATCTCGTAGACATCCGGGAAGGCGAGTGCCACCCGGACGGCCGCCGCCTCGGGGTCCTTGCGGACCGTGAGGAACTCCCGCCCGATGTAGCGGGAGGGCTTCTCGACGAAGGGGACCACTTCCCGGAGGATCCGGTCTCGGACCCGGTCGGTCACCGCACACGCCATGGAGGTCTCCTGGGAAAGACGCGAGGGGAGGGGAACCTTGCCCACCCGAGCACCTTGTAGTGTAGAGTATGCGAGCCGGTCAAGTAAAGCAAGGACTTGACCGATTGACGGGAGCGGCGCGCCGGGGTGATAAGGAGGGCGGGCGGATGCGGTGGGGCTGGGCGCGCTCGGGGTGGTGGACGGCTCGGGTGGCCGCTTCCCTGCTGGTTCTGGCGGCCACGGCACCCGCCCTCCTCACCACGCCCGCGGGCGGCCAGGAGGTGGGGCGGCTCCAGGTCTGGATCACGGACCACCGGGAGGCGATTGCAGACTTCACCGGGCTCCCGGTGACCATCGCCGCCGTCGCGATCCACCCGACTGCCCAGCCCCGCCGGGAAGGCTGGCTCCGCCTCCTGGTCCCTGCCCCGGTCGTGGACCTGGTGGAGGCGACGCGGGCGCCCGTGCTGCTGCTGGAGGCCCCCGTGCCGCCCGGTGTCTACGACGCCGTGCGCCTGGAGATGGACCGGGGCCGCGGGACCCTGCGGACCGGGGAGGAGGTGGCGGTGACGGTCCCGTCGCGGGGGACGGCCGCCGTGTCGTTCCGCACCCAGGCCGGCCAGACGACGGTCCTCACCCTGGACCTCGTCGTGCACGACCTGACGGACCACCCGGGGCAGCGGTACGGGGTGGCCATCAGGCGGGCGACGGTCGCTCCCTAGTGCCGGGCCAACGAATTGCACTGAGGATGGCAGCCGAGCCGCGGGTGGCGCCGG
>Ga0184639_10000923_pt1 | contig 12243 bp, 6 predicted proteins | sample PLM31_170_b2_FD_133155 | JGI IMG/M metagenome (GOLD analysis project Ga0184639, IMG submission 133155) | Groundwater sediment microbial communities from an aquifer in East River, Colorado, USA - PLM3-1_170_b2 | ecosystem: Environmental > Terrestrial > Soil > Riparian zone | place: USA: East... | reverse complement strand
TGCGCTCCGAGTCCTTGCCCGCGCGGGCGGCCTTGCCGCCCCGGGTCGCTGGAGCCGTCCGCGCGGGCGCGGGCGTCGCCGCCGACGGGAGCCTCGCGGCCTCGTAGTCGTCGTATCCGCCTGGGTAGAGCGCCACGCGCCCGTCGTTCACCGCCAGGATCCGCGTCGCGAGCCGCGCCATCAGGGAGCGGTCGTGAGTCACCACAACCACGGCGCCGGGGTACTGCTCCAGCGCCTCTTCCAGCACCTCCTTTCCGGCCAGGTCGAGGTGGTGCGTCGGCTCGTCCAGCAGGAGGAGGTTCGTCGGCTGGAGGAGGAGCCGGGCGATCGCGACGCGCTGGCGCTCTCCTCCCGAGAGCACGCGGCAGAACTTGAAGACGTCGTCCCCGGTGAACAGGAAGTTGCCGAGCAGCGACCGGAGCCGGGGCCGGGCGTCGTCGTTGGCGACATCCTCGACCGATTGCAAGATTGTGAGCTTACCGTCCAACGTTTCGGCGGCGTGCTGCGCGAAGTAGGCGACCTTGGCCTGCTGGTGGATCTCGCGCTCCCCTTCGCGCGGCGAGAGTTGTCCCGCGATCACGCGGAGCAGTGTGGTCTTCCCCGCGCCGTTCGCGCCGACGACCGCCACCTTCTCGCCGCGCTCGATTTCCACGCCGGCGCCGGAGAAGACGTTCTCCGCTCCGTACCCGAACGCCACGTCCCTGAGCCGCACGATCGAGCGTCCGACGTGGGGCGGCGCCGGGAAGTGAAACCGGATCGCGCGCGGGCGGCGCGGCAGGACCACGCGCTGAGCCTTCAGGCGCGCGATCTGCTTCCGCTTGCTCTGGGCCTGCGTCGCCTTGGAGGCCTTGGCGCCGAAACGCTCCGCGAATCGGCTCAGCTGCGCGATCTTCTGCTCCACCTGCAGATTCTGCGCCTCGAGCCGGTCCCGGCGCGTCTCCCGCTCTTCGAGGTAGTTGGTGAACGTCATCGCGTATTCGGAGAGTACTTCCTGGTCGAGTTCCCGGACTTCCGTGGCGACGCGGTCCAGGAACACCCGATCGTGCGAGACGACCACCAGCCCTCCGTGGAAGCCCTCGAGGTACTCCTCGAGCCACTCGAGCGCGGGGAGGTCGAGATGGTTGGTCGGTTCGTCGAGGAAGAGGACCGTCGGGTCGGTGAGCAGGAGCGCGGCGAGGGCCGCGCGCATCCTCCATCCGCCGGAGAACTCGGCGATCGGCCGGTCCTGATCCTTGCGCGCGAAACCGAGCCCCGAGAGCACGCGGCGCGCCTCGGGCTCGAGCGCGTGCTCGTCGTTCATGTCCAGGTGATGCTGCAGCTCGCCGGCCCGGTCGAGGAGCGCCTCCATCTGGGGATCCCCCGCCTGCACGTGTTGCAGGTCGCGGTAGAGCGCGTCCAGCTCCTCGCGCATCTCGAGGAGATGGCGGTGCGCCTCCATCGCGCGGTCGAGAACGGTGCCGTCGAAGGTCTCGGCCGCCTCCTGGGGCAGGTACCCGAGCCGCGTGCCTCGCGAGATCACACGGTTCCCCGCCTCGGGCGTGTACTCGCCCATGAGGATCCGGATGAGCGTGGTCTTGCCGGCGCCGTTCGGTCCCACGAGCGCCACCCGGTCGCCGGGCCCGAGGCTCCAGTTCAACTCCGAGAAGAGGACGCGCGCCCCGATGGAGTAGCGGAGATTCTGAAGGCGGATCACCGGACCCACACCGTCTTCACGTTCACGAACTCTCGGATGCCGAACGGGCCCAGCTCGCGGCCGTAGCCCGAATCCTTGATCCCGCCGAAGGGGAGCCGCGGATCGGAGCGCACCTGCGCGTTCACGAAGCAGGAGCCCGCGTCGAGAGACCCGGCGGCGATCCGCTCGCCCCGTTCGGTGTCGCGCGTGAAGACCGCGGCTCCCAGCCCGAACGGCGAGTCGTTCGCGATCCGGATCGCGTCGGCCTCATCGCGTGCGGCGATGATCGCCGCGACCGGACCGAAGGTCTCCTCGTGGTACGCGGGCATCCCCGGCGCCACGTCGATGAGCACGGTGGGCGGGTAGAACGCGCCGCGCCCGGCCGGAATTTCGCCGCCCAGCGCGATGTTCGCTCCCTTCCGCACGCTCTCGACCACCTGACGGTGAAGGGCGTCGCGCAGGTCGCGGCGGGCGAGCGGCCCCAGGTCGACCGACTCGTCCATCGGATCGCCCATGCGCACCCCGCGCATCCGCGAGACGAAGCGATCTTGAAATTCCCGGCGGACCTTCTCCACCACGATGAACCGCTTCGCCGCGATGCAGCTCTGTCCCGAGTTGGTGAGCCGCGAAGCCACGCAGGTCTCGACCGTCGGCGTAAGCGGCGCGTCCTCCAGCACCACGTAGGGATCGCTTCCCCCCAGCTCGAGCACGCTCTTCTTGAGGAGGCGCCCCGCGGCGGCCGCGATCGCTCGGCCCGCTTCGGCGCTCCCGGTCAACGTGACGGCGCGCACTTCCGGCCGCTCGAGCACGCGCTCCACCGCTCCCGCGCGTAGCAGGAGCACGCCGAAGAGACCATCGGGGAACCCCGCGTCACGAAAGATCTCGCCGATGGCGAGCGCGCAGCCCGAGACGCTCGAGGCGTGCTTGAGGAGCGCGGCATTTCCCGCCATGAGCGCCGGGGCGGCGAAGCGGAAGACCTGCCAGAGGGGAAAATTCCAGGGCATGACCGCGAGCAGGACGCCGAGCGGCTGGAAGGCGACGTAGCTCTTCGACGCCTCCGTTTGGATCGACTCCGGGGCGAGGAACTCCGCGGCTCGATCGGCGTAGAATCGGCACCCGAGCGCGCACTTCTCGACTTCCGCGCGCCCTTGCGCGACGGGTTTCCCCATCTCCGCGGCCATGAGCGCCGCGAAGCGCTCCTTCCGCTCCTCGAGGAGATCGGCCGCGCGCCGGAGCAGCCCGCTTCGGGCGGCGAGATCGGTCGACCGCCAGAGGAGGAACGCCCGCTGGGCGCCTTCCACGGCCGCCTCGACCGCTTGAGGCGCGGTGATCTCGTAACGTGCTATCGTTTCACCAGTTGCTGGATTTACGCTTTCGAGCACGGAAAGTACCTCCAGGGCCCGGGGAATCCCCTTCGCGCGGATGGGGATTCGGCCGGAACCGTCGATATTTCAACCGACTAATCCAGATGAACCTGGGCCGTCAGTCTGGCATCATTATCGGCCCGGCGCATCTTCGCGCATCCAAACCATGAAGACAACCGAGCGTAGAGACGACATGTCCGATTCCAAGATGCAGGGTCCCAATACGCTGAGCCTCCCCTTCGTGGAGGCGCTCTACGCCGATTACCTCCGGGATCCGGGGGCGGTGCCCGCCGCGTGGCAGCGCTACTTCGGGGAGCTAGAAGAGAGCAACGGATTCGCGGCGCGGCCGCTGCTCGCTCCGACGTTTCCGCGGCGAAGACTCTATGGGAGTCCGCTTCCCGCGGCCGAAGCGGCCCCCGCGCCGCAGGCGCCCCAAGCCGAGGGCGACGCGACCTTCGCCCGGAGCGCCGAGGCCCTTTTCCGCAGCTACCGCGCGCGAGGCCACCTGATCGCGCGCATCGATCCGCTGGGCGCCCCGCGCGCCATGCTGCCCGATCTCAAGCCGGAGTACTTCGGCTTCGTCGAGCGGGACCTCGACCGGCCGGTCCGCGATCCGATCGCGGAGGGAGCGCCGATGACCCTGCGCCAGGCGCTCGAGCGGCTGCGGCGCACCTACTGCGGCTCGGTGGGGGTGCAGTTCCTGCACATCGAGGACACGTCGATCCGCGAATGGCTTCAAGAACGGATGGAGCACGCGCAGAATCGGGCGCCGCTCGATCGAGGGCAGCAGCTCCGCCTCCTGGACCGGCTCACGGTCGCGAACGTCTTCGAGGATTTCATCCAGAAGAAGTACATCGGGTCGAAGAGCTTCTCGGTCGAGGGCTCGGAGACGCTGATCGCGTTGCTCGACGTCCTGGTCGAGCAGTCGGCGGCGGGCGGCCTGAACGAGATCGTGCTGGGCATGGCGCACCGCGGGCGGCTCAACGTGCTCGCGAACGTCCTGGGCAAGGCGCCGCGCCACATCTTCCGCGAGTTCGAGGATGCCGATCCCGAGCTCTACTTTCAGCGCGGGGACGTGAAGTACCACCTGGGCTACAGCGCCGACCTCACGACGCGCGCGGGGCACCCGATCCACCTATCCCTCTGCTACAACCCGAGCCATCTGGAGTACGTGAACCCGGTGGCGGTGGGCCGAATGCGCGCCAAGCAGGATCGCGCGGGCGACCGGAACGGCGAGCGGGGGATGGTCGTGCTGATCCACGGTGACGCCGCGTTCGCGGGGGAGGGCGTGGTCCAGGAAGTGCTCAACATGAGCCAGCTCGCCGGATACCGGACCGGCGGAACCTTTCACGTGATCGTGAACAACCAGATCGGCTTCACCACGCTCCCCGAGGAGGGACGCTCCACGCCGTACACGACCGACGTGGCGCGGATGCTCCAGGTGCCGATCTTCCACGTGAACGGCGAGGACCCGGAAGCGGTGGCGTACGTGGTTCGCCTTTCGCTGGAGTTCCGGCAGCGTTATCACCGCGACGTCGTTATCGACCTGTACGGATACCGCCGCCACGGTCACAACGAGGGGGACGAGCCTGCGTTCACCCAGCCGGTGCTCTATCGCGAGATCGCCAAGCGGCCGCCGGTCCACGCGCTCTACGGCGACGAGTTGATCGCGCAGGGCAGCGCGACGCGAGAGGAATCGGATGAAATCGCGCGCCGCATGCGCGCGTTCCTGGAGGAAGAGCTGGCGCTTGCGCGGAACGGCCGCCCGGACGCCGGCGTCGAGTCGTCGGGCGGGGTATGGGCCCGCTATCGCGGCGGTCCCGACGCGGCGACGCCCGAGGTCGAGACCGGGGTCGAGGTCGGGCGTCTCGGGGCGGTGATCGAAGCGCAGACCGTCGTGCCCGGAGACTTTCATGTCCATCCCAAGGTCCAGCGCGGCCTCGAGCTGCGCCGGCAGATGGCCCGCGGCGAGAAGCCTCTCGATTGGGCCACGGCGGAGGCGGCGGCGCTCGGCACGCTCGCGGCCGAGGGCTACCGCGTCCGGCTCTCGGGCCAGGACAGCGGCCGCGGGACGTTCAGCCAGCGCCACGCGGTGCTCTACGACCACGAAGACGGACACGTCTACGTGCCCCTCCAGCACGTGGCGCCGGATCAGGCTCCGGTCGAGATCATCAACAGCCCGCTCACGGAAGCCGGGGTTCTGGGATTCGAATACGGGTACAGCATTGAGTGGCCGGACGGCCTGCTGCTCTGGGAAGCGCAGTTCGGCGACTTCGTGAACGCGGCGCAGGTGATCGTCGATCAGTTCCTCGTAAGCGGCGAGGAGAAGTGGCGGAGGCTTTCGGGCCTCGCGCTCCTGCTGCCGCACGGTTTCGAGGGCATGGGATCGGAGCACTCGAGCGCGCGCCTGGAGCGCTTCCTCGAGCTCGCGGCGCGCGATAACATCCAGGTGATCTATCCCTCGACGCCCGCGCAATACTTCCACGCGCTCAGGCGGCAGGTGATCCGACCCATCCGCAAGCCGTTGATCGTCCTGACACCGAAGAGCCTGCTCCGCCATCCGGCCTGCACGTCGGCGCTCCCGGAGCTGGCGCGCGGATCCTTCCGGCGCGTGCTCCCCGACGCGACCGTGGGGGCGAAGGATACGAAGCGCGTGCTCCTCTGCAGCGGAAAAATCTATTTCGAGCTGATGGAGAAGCGCCTGACGCTGGAGCGGCGCGACACGGCGATCGCCCGGATCGAGCAGCTCTATCCCCTGCCCGACGAGAGCCTCCGGGAGCTTTTCGAGGGCATCCGCGACGGCGCGCAGGTCGTGTGGGTCCAGGAGGAGCCCGAGAACATGGGCGCATGGCGGCACGTGCGTGCGCGGTTCGGAGAGTCGCTCTTCGGTCGCTTCCCATTGAGCGGCGTGTCGCGCCCCGAGGCGGCCACTCCCGCGAGCGGCGCCCTGAGCAGCCACAAGCTCGAACAGGAGCGGCTACTCTCCGCCGCATTCGGCGTGTCATAATCGCCGCGCTGCGCCGCTCTGCGCCGTCCGAGGCGCGGAGGGGCGCGGTGGAGCAGTGGGGTCATTTCCGTGTCTTCCCGGATCACCTGGAGGTAGAGGGAGTCATGTCCGTCGAGTTGCGCGTCCCCGAAGTGGGCGAATCGATCACCGAGGTCCAGATCGGCGTCTGGCTGAAGCAGGAGGGCGACCGCGTGGAGCGAGACGAAGCCCTGGTGGAGATCGAATCGGACAAGGCGACGCTCGAGCTCCCCTCCCCCGTGGCGGGGACGCTCTCCAAGGTGCTCCGGAAGAAGGGCGAGGTGGTGAAAGTCGGCGAGCTGATCGGCGAGATCGGCGAGGGAGAAGCGGCCGGCGCGCCGGCGACGGCGGCGACGACAAAGAGCGCCTCGCCGGCGAAGGCTCCGGCGGCGCCTCAAGCGGCTCGCGTGATGCCCGCGGCGGAGCGCGTGCTCGCCGAGCACGGACTCGCCGCCGCCGACGTGCCTGCCACGGGTCCGGGCGGTCGGCTCCTCAAAGAGGACGTGCTGGAGCATCTGTCGCGGCGGCCCGCGGCCGGCAAGGCGGCTGCTCCGGCGGCGCCTCCCAGCCCCGCGGCGGGAGCGGCGAGACCCGCGCCAGCGGCGCCGAAGCCCGCGCCGCCGTGGATCCCGCCGGCCGACACCGCCGAGCGGATCGAAGAGGCGGTTCCGATGAGCCCGATGCGCATTCGGATCGCCGAGCGGCTCAAGGACGCGCAGAACACCGCGGCGCTCCTCACCACCTTCAACGAGATCGACATGTCGGGGGTCGTGGCGCTCCGCGAGGAGCTCCGCGAGCCGTTCCAGGAGCGCTTCGGGATCAAGCTCGGCTTCATGTCCTTCTTCGTCAAGGGTGCGATCGACGCGCTCATGCAGTTTCCACAGGTCAACGCCGAGATCCGCGGCAAGGAGATCGTCTACCGCAACTACTACGATATCGGCATCGCGGTCGGCGGCGGGAAGGGGCTCGTGGTCCCGGTCCTCCGGGGCGCCGAGCGGCTGAGCTTCGCCGAGATCGAGACGGCGATCGCCGACTTCGCGGCGCGGGCCCGGGAGAACAAGCTGAGCCTGGACGAGCTGAAGGGGGGGACCTTCACGATCTCGAACGGCGGCGTCTACGGATCGCTCCTCTCGACTCCGATCGTGAACCCGCCGCAGAGCGGCATCCTCGGTCTCCACGCGATCCAGAAGCGGGCGGTCGTGGTGAACGACCAGATCGTGGCCCGGTCCATGATGTATGTCGCGCTGACGTACGACCACCGCATCATCGACGGACGCGAATCGGTCGCCTTCCTCAAGCACATCAAGGAGCTGATCGAGAGGCCCGCCCGCATGCTCCTCGGAATCTGAGATGGCCGAAGCCAAGCACGACCTCGTGGTGATCGGCGCGGGCCCCGGCGGCTATGTGGCGGCCATCCGCGCGGCCCAGCTTGGCCTGGACGTCGCGTGCGTCGAGGAGGTTGAAGCGCTCGGCGGAACGTGTCTCCGCGTCGGCTGCATTCCGAGCAAGGCGATGCTCGAGTCGAGCGAGCGATTTCACGAGGCGAAGGAAACGCTCCAGGTACACGGCGTTCGCGTGAAGGGGGTCGAGGTCGATCTCGCCGCGATGTTGAAGCGGAAGGACGAGGTCGTGGGCGGCCGGACCAAGGGCGTGGACTTTCTCTTCAAGAAGAACAAGATCACGCGGTACCTGGGGCGCGGCAGGATCGCCGGGACCGGGCGCGTGGTGGTGGAGGGAGGCTCGGCGGGACCGGCGACGGGAGCCGCCGCGGGCGCCGCGGCGGTCGCCGCCACCCTGACCGCGCGCCACATCGTGATCGCCACCGGAAGCAAGCCCGCGATGCTCTCCGGCGTGAAGCTCGACGGCGACCGCATCGGTACGAGCACCGAAGCGCTTTCCTACGCCGAAATCCCCCAACGCCTCGTCGTCATCGGCGCGGGGTACATCGGCTTGGAGCTCGGGTCGGTCTGGCTTCGCCTCGGATCAAAGGTAACCGTGGTCGAGTACCTCGACCGGATCCTCCCCGGGATGGACATGGAGATCGCCCGCGAGGGGCAGCGGCTCCTGGAGCGCCAGGGCCTCGTGTTCCAGCTCGGGCAGCGCGTCACCGCCGCGCGCGTCGAGAAGAAGGAGTGCGTGGTCGAGTGCGAGGGAGCGGAACCGATCCGCTGCGACCGCGTGCTGGTCTCGGTGGGGCGAGCGCCGAATACCGACGGTCTTGGCCTCGAATCGGTGGGCATCCGGCCCGACGCCAAGGGCCGGATCTCCGTGGACGTACGATTCGCCACCGCGGTTTCCGGGATCTACGCCATCGGCGATGTGATCGGCGGCGCCATGCTCGCCCACAAGGCGGAGGAGGAGGGGATCGCCTGCGTCGAGGGCATCGTGACCGGCCACGGCCACGTCAATTACGACGCGATCCCCGGCGTCGTGTACACGCAACCCGAGATCGCTTCGGTCGGCCGCACCGAAGAGGAGCTGAAAGAGGCCGGCGTCGAATATCGGAAGGGCGTCTTCTTCTTCCGCGCGAACGCCCGCGCCCACTGCCTCGGCCAGACCGACGGCCGCGTGAAGATGCTCGCCCACGCCAAGACCGACCGCGTGCTCGGCATCCACATCATAGGCCCCCGCGCCGGCGACATGATCGCCGAAGCCGCGGTCTCCGTGGAGTTCGGCGCGAGCGCCGAGGACATCGCGCGCTCGTCCCACGCCCATCCCACGCTCGCCGAGACCCTCAAGGAAGCCGCGCTCGCCGTGGACGGCCGGGCGATCCACAGCTAAGCCTGAAACCGCGCCGAAGCGCACGATTCAAAACGCGTCCCTACCTCACGGGGAACGTCAGGCCCGTGAATAGCCCGAATTGATCCCTGTCCGTCGCGGCCACGCGACCCTCGAAGAAGAGTGACACCGTGCGGGTCGGCAGCACCACGCCGCCGAAGAAATTGGCGCCGGGGTCCGTCCCTGGATCACCGGGCCCGTCACTCCCGTAGAAGTGGAGCCCGAACCCGGCGCCGAGATACGGGCTGACGCTGCCCGTGGGCGCGAAGTGGTAAGAAATGTCGAAATTGGGATTCACGTCGCTCAGCCCGTTCTCGCTCCAGTAGATCACGTTCGGCTGGAGGTGAACCTGGCTGCCGGACTGCTCGAACTCGAGGCTCGCCCCAACTCCAAGGGTCCCGTCCGCGCCTTCCGGATCGAGCGAACCGAGCCTTCCACCGATTCCAGCGAGCTGGTAGGCCGAGGCCTGCGTTGCGAACCCGATCAGCGCCGCCATGAGAAGCGCCAGCTTGACCCGCGCGGCGCTCCATCGCGTCCATCGCGAAATCCTGCCCATGACCATTCTCCTTTCCGCCAAAGCCGCGAGCGGGCTCAGTCGTCAGAGCCCGATCGCGAGACCGAGCGTCATCGTCCAGAAGTCCGGATCGAACTCATCCGGCACCAGCGGGCTCTCCTGGGTTTGCAGGAACACATAGCGGCCCCCAAGATCCAGCGCCACGCTGGGCGCGAGCGGCATTTTGATTCCGCCGCCCACGTGAACTCCAAAGTCCTGCGTCGTCTCGTCCTCGATCGGCTCCCTATAGTCGAGGGACGTGTGGTACCAACCGGCGCCCCCGCCCGCGTAGATCGACGGAAGCGGTGTCAGCCAGAGCGACGCCGTGATCGGCCACTGGCGCACCTCGAGGTCGCCGCCGAAGCGGGACTCGCTCCGGTACGCCCCACCCAGCTCCACTTGCATCACGGCGGGGAGGAGCGGCGCCCTGAGTGCGAGGCCGACTTGGGTTTTCACGTCGTCGGTTTCGACCGCTCGCGTGAGCCCTACCGACGGAACCAACTCGATGGCCGGGGCGGGCGTCGGGAGCGCCATGGTGCTAAGTCCGAGGAGCGTGCCCCCGACGAGCCCGGCCATGCGACCAGCCCGAGAGACGTTCGCGCGGCGATTCTTGATTCGTTCCATAGGAACCCTCCTTTCTCTTGGTGGATCGGAGTCCCGCCGCGGACAGCTAGCTTGGCTCGTGCCACGGTGGGTCGCGCGAAGGGCGGCGCCTACGGCAACCCCTTGCAGTGTCGCCGATAAGAAAATCGGCGCGTCTGGGACCGCGAAGCGGACCGGAAGCCGCCGAGTGGGTCGCGTGGGTACAGATCGTCCCGCCCGGTGCATCGGGGAGGCATGACTGTCAATAATTTTTGACGATGGCGATGGCAAATCGAGGATAGACGAGCGGGGGCGTGACCCGCGCCTCGCGCGCGAAGTTACGCGCGGGTCAGACTTGCGTGCGAATCACTTCAGCATCAGCAGCTTTTTCGAGTCCACGACGCCCGAGCCGGTCTCGAGCCGGTAGAAATAGACGCCGCTCGCGCGCCGCCCGCCCCTGTCGTCCGTCCCGTCCCACCGGACGCTGTAGGCTCCGGGCGTGTGGTATCGGTCGACCAGCGTTCGGACCAGCGCGCCGGTCACGCTGTAGATGCGAATCGCGGTCCTCCCCGCGGTCGAGACCGAATAGCGGATCGAGGTCTGCGGATTGAACGGATTCGGGGCGTTCTGGAAGAGGACGTCGGGGACGGGCGGCGCCGCCGAGAACGGTCCGTCCTCCACGCCGGAAGCGTAGTAGCAGTTCGGCTCTCCGAAGTAGCCGTTGATCGCGTTCTTGGTGAGCTGGAGCCGCTCTCCGCCCTCCTCGATGTTGTTGAAGTTGAACGTCATGAAAAGCGAGCGGGCGCTGTCCGAGCCGGCCTGGACATACCTCGTCGCGAATCGGGTGGAAGCGGAGAAGTTGTTCGGATACTTGAGGAACGTTCCGGTCTTGCCCCTCGACACGGCCGAGCTGGAAACCGAAATGAGGTCGAAGTCCTCGATCAGCGGGCAGTCCGAATTCAGGTGCATGAATCGCCCGGCCGAAGGCGATCCCCCCAACCCCTGGACGATCGGGTGGAGTGAATCCTGGGGAAGGTTTTCCCACAGGTTGCGCAGGTAGTTCACGCCCATGGTAAAGGTCATGAAGCTGTTGTAGTCCTGTCCCAAGACGATCAGCTCGAATGCGACGTCGTCGCCCGCGATCCAGAAGTTCCGGTGCTTGCCCGGCTGCTGCATCCAGGACTGGATGAGCGCCTGGTCCGGTTTTCGAATCGTGTAGGCGCTAAGGCTTCCAGCGTGCCAGATGATGGTGGAATAGCGTAGAAGGTCGTTCACCGTGGAGCCGGGCCAGCCGTAGTACGGGTCTCCAAGCGGAGTTCCGCCGGGCGTGTTTCCGGCCCCCGTCGTGGGTCCGTTCACATCCCAGGTGTCGTACTTGTACCCCTGGGCGGTCATGGCCTTCGCGAGCGTGGCCTCCGTCTCGCGGCCGTAGCTGTTGTTCACGAATAGGATCTTCGCGAGGCTGTCCGTGCAGCCCAGCGCCGGATTCGTCGCCGACTTCACGGGCAGAATCGATGCCGAGTAGTACTGCTGTGTCGTCGGGGCGTTCTTCGGGAGGTACGCGGTGCTGTCCACGCTGTCCGTGACGGCGAAATAGTACTGGAGCACCGTCCCCGCCGGGTAACTCCCCGTCGGGACGTCCGCGAAACGGTGATTCGGCAGCGCCGGATCGGCCTGCTGAAACGCCACGGAGGCGAAGGACCCGGTGTTGAACCGGTAGTACATGAAGCCGTTCTTGTACCCCCGGCTCGTGTTCGTCTGGACGACCACGCTGTCTCCCAGCGGCGTGTTGAAGTTGTCGTCCACGAAGAACGCCGTGGTATTGAACGTGTCGTTGAAGAGATCGATGTCCCGAGGCACGAAGGACGGCGGAGCGGTCTGCTTGATCCCGATCGCGATGTTGTCGAACAAGGGATAGATCCCCGAATAGCCGACCTGTCCTCCGCAATAGATTTGCCCGTAGTCCTTCACGATGAACATGACCTGGATGGAGTCCTTGCCTCCGGCGCCGACGAGCGGCACCTTCTGCCGGATCCAGTCCTTGCTCGATCCGTAGTAGAGCAGCCCCGTCGGATCGACCCACGCGCCCCAGCCGGGATCACCGACGTTCTTCGTCCGGAAATTCAGGCTGTAGTAGAAACACGCGTCGAGCGGCAAGTTCCGGTAGATGTCGAAGGCCGCCAGGACCTCCGCGGACCTGTCGATGTCGACCGCGGGCGTGACGAGGCGGTTGTCGATACGGGGCACCAAAGTAAAGACGGTCGGATCC
>Ga0184639_10000922_pt1 | contig 12243 bp, 12 predicted proteins | sample PLM31_170_b2_FD_133155 | JGI IMG/M metagenome (GOLD analysis project Ga0184639, IMG submission 133155) | Groundwater sediment microbial communities from an aquifer in East River, Colorado, USA - PLM3-1_170_b2 | ecosystem: Environmental > Terrestrial > Soil > Riparian zone | place: USA: East... | reverse complement strand
GCGCAGCTCGCGGCTGAGTTCAAGGAGTTCTTCCCGAATAACGCGGTCGAATTCTTCGTCTCCTACTACGACTACTACCAGCCCGAGGCGTACGTTCCGCAGACGAACACCTACATCGAGAAGGACGCCTCGATCAACGACGATATCGACCGCCTGAGGCTCGCCGCGACGAGCGCGCTGCTCGAGCGTCGCGACGTGATCGTCGTGGCCAGCGTATCGTGCATCTACGGGTTGGGTTCGCCCGAGGATTTCCGGCGCGAGATGCTCCTGATCGAGACGGAGCAGCGGATCACGCGCGACGCGATCCTGGACCAGCTGGTCCACAACCAGTACATGCGCGGCGACCTGGACCTGAAGCGCGGGACCTTTCGCGTGCGGGGAGACGTCGTCGAGATCCATCCGGCGTACGAGGAGACCGGCATCCGGATCGAGCTGGACGGCGATCGGGTCGAGCGCATCTCGATCACCGACACGCTCACCGGGAAGACGCTGCAGGCGATCTCCACCGCGGCCATCTATCCCGCCAAGCACTTCGTGACGCATCCCGTCCGGCTGAAGGACGGGATCCGGGAAATCCGGAAGGAGCTTGACGAGCGGCTCGAGGTGTTCCGGAGCGAGGGGAAGCTCCTCGAGGCGCAGCGCCTCAAGATGCGGACCGAGTACGATATCGAGATGCTCCGTGAGATCGGCTACTGTCCCGGGATCGAGAACTATTCGCGCCCGCTCTCCGGCCGGCAGCCCGGGGAGCGCCCGCAATGCCTCATCGACTACTTCCCCGAGGACTTCCTGCTCATCGTGGACGAATCCCACGTCACGATTCCCCAAGTAGGCGGCATGTACGAGGGCGACCGGTCCCGGAAGCAGACCCTCGTCGAGCACGGTTTCCGCCTCCCCTCCGCCCTCGACAACCGGCCGCTCCGGTTCGACGAGTTCGAATCGCTGGTCGGTCAGGTGCTCTACGTGTCCGCGACCCCCCGCGAATTCGAGCTGAAGCGGTCCGGCGGCGTCGTGGTGGAGCAGATCATCCGGCCCACCGGCCTGATCGACCCGCAGCTTCAGATCCGGCCGACCAAGGGACAGATCGACGACCTGCTCGAGGAAATCCGAAAGCGGGTGGAGGCGGGAGAACGCGCCCTGGTGACCACGCTGACGAAGCGGATGGCGGAGGACCTGACCGAATATCTCTTCCAGGCCGGGGTCAAGGTCCGCTACATCCACTCCGACATCGACACGATCGAGCGGATGGAGATCCTACGTTCGCTCCGGCTCCAGAAGGTCGACGTCCTGGTGGGGATCAACCTGCTCCGGGAGGGGCTCGACCTGCCCGAGGTGTCGCTGGTCGCGATCCTGGACGCGGACAAGGAGGGCTTCCTCCGGTCGGAGACTTCCCTGATCCAGACGGCGGGGCGCGCGGCGAGGCACGCCCGGGGAGAGGTCATCCTCTACGCGGACCAGATGACGGGCGCGATGCGGCGTGCCATCGAGGAGATGAACCGCCGGCGCGGGGTTCAGCTCCGGTACAACGAAGAACACGGGATCACGCCGCGCACCATCGTGAAGTCGGTGGAGGAGATCATGCGGACGACTTCGGTGGCCGACGCCGCGACCGCGGTCGCCGCGGAGGTGGCGCTACCGAGCGCGGCGATGGATTTGGATCGGGAGTCGCTCATGGAGCTGCTCGAGCGGGAGATGCTCGCCGCGGCGGCCCGTGAGGAATTCGAGGTGGCGGCGGTCTTCCGGGACCGTCTCGACGAGATCCGTCTCTCCACCGGAAAGGAGCCCGCGAGTGCGGCTCGAAGCGATCGCCCTTCCCCTGGTCCGTCTGGCCCTGACGGAGGACATCGGGGGAGGGGACGCTACAACCGACGCGGTCGTTGATCCAGGAACCTCCGCAAAGGCGCACATCGAAGCGCGCCGCGAATGCGTCCTCGCGGGCACGGAGGTCGCCGGGCTCGCGTTCCGAGAGCTGGATCCGGGATTGACGGTCCGGTGGCTGGTCGGCGAGGGGGACTCGCTCACGCGCGGAACCCGCGTGGCGGAGATCTCGGGAAAGGCGCGCGCGATCCTGAGCGGGGAGCGGGTGGCGCTCAATTTCCTGCAGCGTCTTTCCGGCGTGGCCACGCTGGCCCGCGCGTTCGTCCAGGCCGTGGAAGGGACCGGGGTCGCGATCCTGGACACTCGAAAGACCACGCCCGGGATTCGCTTTCTCGAGAAGCACGCGGTCCGGGTGGGCGGGGCGCAGAACCATCGCTTCGGCCTGTTTGACGGAGTGCTGATCAAGGAGAACCACATCCGCGTGGCCGGAGGTTTGAAGCAGGCCATGGAGCGCGTCCGGGTGGCCAACGAAGGTCTCCCCATCGTCGTGGAGGCCAAAACTCCCGCCGAGGCGCTCGACGCCGCGGCGCTCCGGCCCGACCGCGTTCTGCTCGACAACTTCTCGCCGAGCGCGGTCGCCGAGGTCTTGAAGCGTCTCCACAAGGAGCGTCCCGAGATCGAAGTCTCCGGGGGCATCCGGCTCGCCAATGTGCGGAATTTCGCGCTTCCCGGCGTGAACTACATCTCGGTCGGCGCGATCACCCATTCGGCGCCCGCTGCGGACCTCTCGCTCCTGGTGGATCAGGTGGTCCCGGGATGAATGCGGAGCGCCTCGAATCAAACGGCGCCGGACCGCAGGGCCTCTTCGGCGCGCCCGTCGAGACCCACGCGTCCATCGGGTCCACCAACGATGAAGCGTTCCGGAGGGCGGCGGAGGGCGCGCCCGAGGGGCTGATCGTCCTCGCGGGAGCCCAGACCGCCGGCCGAGGCAGGCAGGGCAGGGCCTGGTGGGACGCGCCAGGATGTTCGCTCCTCTTCTCCGCGCTCCTTCGGCCGCGGATCCCGCTTCCTCAGTACCCGTTGCTCGCGCTCGCGATGGCTTGCGCGGTGGCCGAGGCGGGCGAGGAGGCGACGGGCGCGCCGCTCGCCCTCAAATGGCCGAACGACGTGCTCCACGCCGGTCGAAAACTCTGTGGCGTGCTGGCGGAATCGAGGACGGTCGGCGAATCTGCCAGCTCTCGCGGCTCCGGCAGCGCCGGTGCGTCCCGCGCGTCGGGCGCGTCGGGCGCGTCGGGCTCGGTGGGACCGCTCCTCGTGATCGGAGCCGGCGTCAACGTGAATCAGCTCGACACGGACTTTCCGCCGGAGCTGCGCGGCCGCGCGACGTCGCTTCGCTCCGCGGCGGGGGGGGGACGTCGGCTCGAGCCCCGCTCCGTTCTCGCCGCCGTGCTGCGGCGTTTCGAGCGCTACCTGGGTCTCGCGCAGCGCGGCGATGCCGCCAACCTTTGGGCCGCGGTCACGCCCCGTCTCCCGGAGCGCGGGACCCGGCTCGCGGTGACGTCGGGAGGAGTGCTGGTCGAGGGGATCGTTGAGGGGATCACCGAGACGGGAGCGCTCCAGTTGCGCGAGGACGGTCGCGAGGGCCTCACCGTCGTCTCCGCGGGAGAGATCGCATGAAGTGCCCTTCGTGCAGTCATCTCGAGGACAAGGTGATCGATTCGCGCTCCGCCAAGGAGTGACAGGCGATCCGCCGCCGCCGAGAGTGCCTGAAGTGCCAGCGGCGGTTCACGACGTACGAGAACATCGAGACCACGCCGCTCCTCGTCATCAAGAAGGACGGGCGGCGCGAGCCGTGGAGCCGCGAAAAGATTCTGAACGGGCTGCTGCGCGCCTGCGAGAAGCGCCCGATTCCCGCGGAAAAACTCCACGCGATCGTGGATCAGCTCGAAGCCGACCTCATGAAGCAGGGGAGCGACGAAGTGCGCTCCAGCGAGATCGGCGAGCGGGTCATGGAGGCGCTCCATCAGCTCGACGAGGTCGCCTACGTCCGGTTCGCCTCGGTCTACCGGCACTTCAAGGACCTGAACCAATTCCTGGAAGAGCTGCGGTCGCTGCTCAAGTGATCGCCCCGACCAAGCCGCTCACCACCGGACGCGTGGAGCCGATGTCGTTTCTCGACCACCTCGACCAGCTCCGGCGCTCGCTCGCCCGCGCCGGAATCGTCACGATCATCCTCATCGCCGCGGCATGGGCCTTCTCGGGCCAGCTGCTCGAAGCGCTGATCGCGACGCTCCTCCCGGGGCAGAAGGTGCTCGCGCTCGCCCCGGCCGAAGCATTCTCCGCGCGCATGAACGTCGCGCTCTGGGCCGGCATCCTCGTCGCGGTGCCGTACCTCCTGCTCGAGGCGTGGCTCTTCGTGGCGCCGGGACTCAAGCGGGACGAGCGCCATTTCGCCGTCCCGTGGATGTTCGCGTCCGCCGCGCTCCTCTACGCGGGCGTCGCGTTCGCGCTCCAGCTGCTTCTGCCGATGATGGTCGGGATGCTCGCGTCCTTCGCGACGCCCCACATCGAGACGCGCGTGTCGTTGGCCGCGCTCCTCAGCTTCGCGATCCAGCTCGCCGCCGGGTGCGGGATCCTGTTCCAGCTGCCGCTCGCGCTCTGCCTTCTCGCCTGGTTCGGAATCGTCTCCCCGACCACGCTGGCGCGCGCGTGGAGGCACGCCATTTTCTTCATCGCGCTCGGTTCGGCGATCATCACCCCCGGGGACGGCCCCTCCATGCTGGTGTTGGCCGTTCCGCTCGTGGCGCTCTATTTCATCAGCGTGTTCGTGGCGTGGATTCTCTGGACGGCCCGCCGACGCGATCGGCTCGCGCGCGAGGCGGAGGTCTGACGGCCCGGAGAGCCGGGAGGCGACCCTCGATGCTGCTCACCATCGACATCGGCAATACCGAAGTGACGCTCGGGTTATTCGACGGACGGCGATTGCTCCGCTCGCTCCGCGTCTCGAGCGAGACGCGGCGCACCGCGGACGAAGTGGCGCTTCTGCTTCGCCAGGCGTTCCCGGAGCTCCGCGCCGGCGAGCGGCACGACGCGGTGCTTGCGTCGGTCGTGCCCGCGCAGACGGCCGTGTACGTCCAAGCCGCGAGGCGGATCGCGGGCACGAAACCGGTCGAAACCAGCGCGAAGACCGCAGTCGGGATCGAGATCGAGTATCGCGATCCGGGCTCCGTGGGGGCCGACCGGATCGCGAACGCGGTGGCCGCGTTCGAGCGCTATGGGGCGCCGGCGATCGTGGTCGATTTCGGGACGGCGACCACGTTCGACGTACTCCTGAAGCCGCGGCGGTACAAGGGGGGCGTGATCGCTCCCGGAATTTTGACCGGCGCGGAGCACCTGGTGCGCCGGGCCGCGCGGCTGAGCGCGTTCGAGCTGCGGCCGCCGGCCCGCGTGGTCGGGCAGAGCACGGAGGAGAGCCTCCAGTCGGGGGTTTTCCACGGCGCCATCGGGCAGATCGACTCGATCGTCCGCTGGATCTCCCAGGTGGAGCGGATCCGGCCGAAGGTCGTCGCGACCGGGGGCCTTGCCTCGGCGATCGCGCCGCACTCGAAGACGATCCAGCATGTGGATCCGGACCTGACCCTCCATGGGCTTCGCCTCATCCACGAACGTCACGCCCCTTCGCGGAGGAGCCCGGCCGGGAGGCCCGCGCCTGGCGCGTCGAAGGCCCCCGCGGCGGCCTCCAAGCCCAAGAAGCGCCGCAAGTAAAGCCCGCCAGGTCCGCGCGAATTGGGGGTTGCGCCGCGCGGGCGGATCGGATAGATTCTGGGCCGGTTAGCACTCGAAGGTGTTCAGTGCCAGTGTCGGCGCGGCATCCGCGCTGCGCCCGCAACAATCCTCAAAAGGAGTGGGATTCCATGGCCAAGCAGTTGCTGTTCGACGCTGCCGCGCGCGACGCGCTTCAGCGAGGGGTCGACAAGCTCGCCAACACCGTCAAGGTGACGCTCGGACCCAAGGGAAGGAACGTCGTCCTCGACAAGAAGTTCGGTGCACCGACGATCACCAACGACGGCGTGACGATCGCCAAGGAGATCGAGCTCGAGAACCCGTACGAGAACATGGGCGCTCAGCTGGTGAAGGAGGTCGCCACCAAGACGCAGGACGTCTCGGGCGACGGCACCACCACCGCGACCGTCCTGACTCAAACGATGATGCATCTCGGCTTCCGACACGTCGCCGCGGGCGCGAATCCGATGTTCTTGAAGCGCGGGATCGACCGGGCCGTGCAGGCGGTGACCGCGGATCTGAAGAAGCAGTCGAAGACGATCAAGACTCCCGCCGAAGTCGCCCAGGTGGCCGCCATCTCGGCCAACAACGACTCCGAGATCGGCAAGCTGATCGCGGACGCGATGGACAAGGTGGGCAAGGACGGCGTCATCACCGTGGAGGAGGCGAAGAGCCTCGACACCTCCCTGGAGGTCGTCGAGGGGCTCCAGTTCGACCGCGGCTACCTCTCGCCCTACTTCGTGACCGATCCCGAACGGATGGAGGCGGTTCTCGAGGATGCGGCCATTCTCATCCACGACAAGAAGATCAGCTCGATCAAGGACATCCTCCCCATTCTGGAAAAGGTCTCCCAGACCGGCCGTCCGCTGCTCCTGATCGCGGAGGACATGGAAGGGGAGGCGCTCGCGACCCTGGTGGTCAACAAACTCCGCGGCACTCTCAATACCGCCGCGGTGAAGGCGCCCGGCTACGGCGACCGCCGCCGCGCCATGCTCGAAGACATCGCGATCTTGACCGGCGGTAGGCTCATCACCGAGGAGGCCGGCTTCAAGCTCGAGAACGCGACGCTCGCCGACCTGGGCAAGGCGAAGCGCGTCGTGATCGACAAGGACAACACCACGATCATCGAAGGCGGCGGCAAGAAGACCGAGATCAAGAGTCGCGTGGATCAGCTCAAGAAGGAGATCGAGGACTCCACGTCCGACTACGATAAGGAAAAACTTCAAGAGCGCCTGGCGAAGCTCGCGGGCGGTGTCGCGGTCGTCCATGTCGGCGCGGCCACGGAGATCGAGTTGAAGGAGAAGAAGGCGCGCGTCGAGGACGCGCTCGCGGCCACCAAGTCGGCCGTCGAGGAGGGGATCGTGCCCGGCGGGGGCGTGGCGCTGCTGCGGGCCCAGAGCGCGCTCGGGAAGCTCGAGGCGTCCGGGGACGAGAAGTCCGGCATCGAGATCGTTTCGGTGGCGCTCGAAGCGCCGGCCAGGATGATCGCGTTCAACGCGGGCGCCGAGGGCTCGGTGATCGTCCAGAAGATCAAGGCCCAAAAGGGCTCGGTCGGGTACAACGCGGCCACGGGCGAGTTCGAGGACCTGGTCGCGGCCGGAATCGTGGATCCGACCAAGGTGACGCGCTCGGCGCTCCAGCACGCGGCCAGCATCGCCTCGCTCCTCCTCACGACCGAAGCGATCGTGACCGACATCCCGCAGGAGGAAAAGTCGCCCGGGATGGGCGGTATGGGCGGCGGCATGGGTGGCGGTATGGGAGGGATGGGTGGAATGGGTGGGATGGAGTAGCGGCGCCCCTCGCAAATTGCACGACGCACGGCCTCCGAAGCCTCGCTCCGGGGGCCGTTTCGCTGGCCTCCGGCCAACCTGGGGTACAGAAAATGTCCGATTCGGCCGATAATCATCTATGCTCTGCGGCCCCGAATCGCACCGACCAGGAGTGACGCAGTGAGATTTGAAGCACCGGCGCTTGCGCCCCAAGAGCTGAACGTTCAACGCGGCGCCCCGATCGCGCCCTACACGACGTTCGGCATCGGCGGCCCTGCCGATGTCTTGGCCGAGGTCTACACCGAGCGCGCGCTGCAGCGGGTCGTGCGCGAGGCGATCCAGTCGGGGTCGCGGTGGCTCCTGATCGGCGGAGGATCCAATCTCCTCGTCGGCGACACGGGCTTCCGCGGGGTCGTGATCGTGAATCGGATCGAGCACGTGGTCGTGAACGGCACGCGCATCGTCGCCGGGGCGGGAAGCGATCTGGGCGAACTCGTGGAAGCTGCCCGCCAGCACTCCCTCTCCGGAATGGAATTCGCGATCGACATCCCGGGCACCGTCGGCGGCGCCGTTCGGGGCAACGCGGGCGCGTTCGGCCGCTCGGTGGGCGACGTGCTCACGCGCATCCGGCTCCTGGAAGGGACGACGCTCGTCGACCGCGCCCCGGTCGAGCTGGGCTTCGCGTACCGGCACAGCCGGCTCAAGGAGAACACCGACATCGTCGTGGAGACCGAATTCACGCTCAAGCCCGGGGATCGCGCCGAGATGGATCGCATCATGGGCCAGCACGCCGCCCAGCGCGCCCGGCGGCAGGAGAAGGGGCTCCACACGGCGGGCTGCTTCTTCAAGAACCCGGTGCTCCCCGACGGCTCGAAGATCGCCGCGGGGCAGCTCCTCGAGGCGGCCGGTGCGAAGGAGATCCGGGATGGCGGCGCCGGCGTCCACGCCTTCCACGCCAACTACATCGTGAACAGGGGCGGCGCCTCGGCCCTCGAGGTGCTTCGGGTCGCCAAGGAAATGAAGCGCCGCGTGGAGGAGGCGAACGGCATCACGCTCGAGGAAGAGGTGATGGTCGTCCTCGATCCTCCCACCGCCCCTTGACATAGCCGTCACTCCGCCCATAACGTCGGGGGCTATGGCAGCGATTCCACCGAGCCAGCGCCTCCAGGCGCTCCCCCGATATCTGTTCGCCGAGCTGGAGCGGAAGCGCCACGAGGCGGAGGCGGCCGGCCGCGAGGTTTTCGACCTCTCGATCGGCGACCCCGACCTTCCGACGCCGCAGCCGATCCTCGATCAGCTCGCTTCGGCATCCATTTCCCCCGAAAACCACCGGTATCCGACGAGCGCGGGGCTCCTGGAAGCGCGCGCGCGCATCGCGCGGTGGTTCCAGCAGCGCTACGGCGTCACCCTGGATCCCGCGCGCGAGATCGCGATCCTGATCGGATCGAAGGAGGGGATCGGGCACTTTCCGCTTTCTCTCCTGAATCCCGGCGACGAGGCGCTCGTTCCCGATCCCGGGTACCCGGTCTACGCGGCGGGAACGGTCTTCGCGGGCGCCGTCCCGATCCGTTTTCCGATCCGCGAGGAAGCCGGCTTTCTACCGGCGAGGCGGGACCTCGATCGCCTCGCGACCGAACGCACCCGGGTCGTCTTCGTCAACTACCCGAACAATCCGACCGGAGCGACCGCGCCGCGCGATTTCTACGACCAGATCGTCGACTGGGCCGCACGACGCGGAGTCGTGGTGGCGAGCGACGCGGCATACTCCGAGCTCTACTACGACGATCCGCCCCCGAGCGTCCTCGAAGTGCCCGGCGCGCGCGAGCGCTCGATCGAATTCCATTCGTTCTCGAAAACGTTCAACATGACCGGCTGGCGCGTCGGCTTCGCGGTGGGCGCCGCCTCCCTCATCGAATCGCTCGTGCGCCTGAAGGCGAACGTGGACTCGGGGGCCCCGCAGGCGATCCAGCTCGCGGCGTCGTGGGGCCTCGGCTCGCTCCCCGGCCACGGCGCCGCGCTGCGCGCGGTTTACCGCGAGCGGCGCGACACCGCCCTGGAGACCCTGCGGCGGATCGGGTGCCCCATACGCACGCCGGGCGGCGCCTTCTATCTCTGGGGGCGCATCCCCGCCGGAGAGTCGTCCATGGATTTCGCCGCGCGCGTGTTCGAGAAGACCGGCGTTCTCCTCACGCCCGGAGTCGGTTTCGGGGGGGAGGGCGAGGGCTACTTCCGCATCTCGCTCACCTCCGGCGTCCGCAAGCTCCGGAGCGCGCTCGAGAAGATCGAGACGCTCCAGCCCTGGAAGAATCCCCATGTCTCCGCGTCCCCGGCCGCGCGGTAGGGCCGCCCATCGGGAGGCGTCCGAGGCCTCGGACTGGCTTCGCCTCTTGGGCATCCAAGCCTACGGACATCTCGGCGTGACGCAGAAGGAGCGCGACCTGGGACAACGGGTCGAGGCCGATGTCGAGATCGCCTACGAGACGCGGGCGCGGCGCCGCGCCGATTCGCTCGAGTCCTATGTGGATTACGAGGAGCTGGACCGGCTGGTCCGTTCCCAGATCGAGGGCTCGCGCTGCCGCCTTCTGGAAACGCTCGCCGAGGAGCTGGCGCTTGCCCTCCTGCAAGAGCTCACGACTCCACGCGTGCGCGTGAGGCTACGGAAGTTGCACGTACCCGTCGCGGGTTTCAGCGGGACCCCCGAAGTGGTGATCGAGAGGGTGCGCTCGTGATCAGGACCTACATCGGCATCGGCTCGAATCTGGGCGACCGCGAGCTGATGATTCGCAAAGCCGTCGAGGGCTTGCGGGAACTCCCGCGCACGTCGGTCATCCGCGTTTCCTCGCTCTACGACACCGACCCGGTCGGAGACGCGGAGCAGCCGGCCTATCTGAACGCCGTCGCCTGGCTCGAGACCGAGCTCTCTCCCAGGGAGCTGATCTGGCACCTCCACCTGATCGAGCAGCGCATGGGCCGCGTGCGCGCGCAGCGCTGGGGTCCGAGATCGATCGACCTCGATCTGCTCTTTTACGGCGAAGAAACGGTGGACGAGCCCGATCTCAAAGTGCCTCATCCCGAGGCGCACCGGCGCGCGTTCGTCCTCCACCCGCTCCAGGAGTTGGACCCGAACTTCGTCCAGCCGGTGACCCGCGAGCCGATCCGAAAGCTCATCCGGAAGCTGGATCCGACTCCCGCCGTCCGGAAGGGCGGCCGGTTCTGGTACTAGGCTCCGGAGCCTCCATGCTCGGACGGTACATCGCGGTGGAAGGGGTCATCGGGGTCGGGAAGACGAGCCTGGCCAAGCTCCTGGCCGAGCGCCTCCGGGCCCGCCTCGTCCTGGAAGAGCCGGAGGCGAACCCGTTCCTTCCGGACTTCTACAAGGACCCGCGACGCTACGCGTTTCAGACCCAGATGTTCTTCCTCATCAGCCGCTACCGCGACTTGAAGGAGCGCGCCCAACCGGATCTGTTCAGCGAAGGGATCGTCGCGGACTATTTGTTCCAGAAGGACCGGATCTTCGCCAACCTGAATCTGAGCGACCGGGAGCTGACGCTCTACGACAAGATCGCCCCGCTCCTCGAGGAGGAGATTCCGCGCCCCGATCTCGTGGTTTATCTGCAGGCGTCTCCCGAGGTGATTCTGACCCGAATCCATCAACGCGGGCGACACTACGAGCGGCTCATGGATCCCAAGTACACGGCGACCCTCGCGGAAGCGTACAATTACTTTTTCTTCCACTATCGGGAGGCTCCCCTGCTGGTCGTCAGCACCGACGAGATGAACTTCGTCGATCGCCGCTCGGATCTCGAGGATCTGATCGACCGGGTCGCCGGTCACAGGGAAGGAGTCGCGTACTTGAACCCGAGCTCCAAGGCAGGGGAGACCCCATGACGCGTCCGAAGACGACCGCGCGCTCGATCCGCGAGATGAAGGAGCGGGGCCAGCGCATTGTCTCGGTGACGGCCTACGACTACCCGACGGCGCGCCTGGCGGACGAGGCCGGGATCGACCTCATCTTGGTCGGCGACTCGCTCGGCATGGTCGTGCTGGGCTACGAGTCCACCATTCCGGTCACGATGGCCGAGATGTCGCACCACGTTCGCGCCGTGATGCGGGCGGCGCCTCGCGCGCTCGTCGTGGCCGACCTGCCGTTCCTCTCCTTCCAGGCGAGCCCCGCGGACGCCGTGCGGAACAGCGGACGACTCGTGAAGCGAGGAGCCGAAGCCGTAAAACTCGAGGGAGGGCGGCGCGTTCTCCTTCAAGTCGAGGCGATTCTCGCGGCCGACATCCCGGTGCTGGGGCACCTCGGACTCACGCCCCAGTCCGTGCACCGGTTCGGTGGATACCGGGTGCAGGCCCGCGGCCGCGAAGCAGCCGACGCGCTGCTCGAGGACGCTCTCGCGCTCGAGCGCGCCGGCTGCTTCGGGATCGTGCTCGAGGGAATTCCGACCGAGCTGGGCAGCGAGATCACCCGCGCGCTCAAGATTCCGACGATCGGGATCGGCGCCGGACCGCACTGCGACGGCCAGGTCCTGGTGCTCCACGATCTCATCGGCCTCTCGTTCGGGAAGCCGGCCCGCTTCGTCCGCCGGTACGCCGACGTCTCCGGGTCGATCCGGGACGCGCTGAAGGCGTTCGGCAAGGACGTCCGCGCGGGATCGTACCCGACCGCCGCCGAGAGCTACGCCGCCGACCCGGAGAAGGCTCCTTGCGAATCGTGACCCGCCCCGCGGCGATGCGCGAGCTTTCGCGCCGGTCGCGACGGAGCGGGGAGACGATCGGCTTCGTCCCCACGATGGGCGCGCTCCACGCCGGCCACCTCGCCATCATGCGCCGCGCCCGCCGCGAGCACGGCCGGCTGGCGGTCAGCGTGTTCGTG
>Ga0184639_10000921_pt1 | contig 12246 bp, 11 predicted proteins | sample PLM31_170_b2_FD_133155 | JGI IMG/M metagenome (GOLD analysis project Ga0184639, IMG submission 133155) | Groundwater sediment microbial communities from an aquifer in East River, Colorado, USA - PLM3-1_170_b2 | ecosystem: Environmental > Terrestrial > Soil > Riparian zone | place: USA: East... | reverse complement strand
TCTTCGCGCGTAAAGACTCGTCACGACGACAGGCTCAAGGTCAACTCCGCGACGAAGCGCTCGACGACCTCCGGCTTTGGGTCCTCTCCGATTTTCTGCACAATCGCACTGCCCACGACGATTCCGTCGGCCCCTGCGGCGGCCAACGCGCGCACGTGAGCCGCGGTCGTCACTCCGAAGCCGACCGCGAGGGGGAGATCCGTCGCGCGATGCAGGTCCGAAATCCTCGCCGGAAGATCGTCCGGCAAATCGGGCTGGGCGCCCGTGGTCCCGAATCGCGCCACCACGTAGAGGAAACCCCGCGACGATCCCGCGATCGCGGCCGCTCGCTCGGGCCGAGTCGAAGGGGCCACCATTTGGATCACGTCCACACCGCAGGCGTCGAAGGGCCCGCGGATTTCGTCCGAGGCTTCCCATGAGAGATCGGGGACGATTACGCCGTCGACACCGGCGTCCCGCGCCCGCTCGGAGAACGTCTCCAGTCCCATGGCGTAGATCGGATTCGCGTAGCTCATCAGGACAATGGGAATCTCCGAACGTTGCCGGAGGGAGGCAGCGAGGCCGAGGACATCCCGCGGTCGCGTCCCGGAACGGAGCGCCCGCTGTCCTGCCCGTTGGATTTCCGGGCCGTCCGCGATCGGATCGGAGAACGGGATTCCGAGTTCGAGGACGTCGGCACCGCCCCGCTCGCACGCGAGGGCGAAGCCCTGTGTCCGGGGAAGATCCGGATCCCCGGCCATCAGGTATGCGATGAAGGCCGCGCGCCCTTCCCGTCGGGCCGCTTCGAACGTGGCGGGCAAGCGACTCAGAGGGACACCCCCATCGCATCCGCTACCGTGACCATGTCCTTGTCTCCGCGGCCCGAAAGGGTGAGGACGATCGTGGCGTCGGGGTCCATCCCGCGCGCCTTCTGCATCGCCGCGAAGACCGCGTGGGCGGGTTCGAGCGCCGGCAGAATGCCTTCGAGTCGCGCCAAGGCGTGGAACCCCTGGAGCGCCTGGTCATCCGTGACCGCGACGAACGACGCGCGCCTCGTGTCCTTCAGCTCCGCGAGCTGGGGGCCGACCCCCGGATAGTCGAGGCCGGCGGAGATGCTGTGCGTGTCGAGCACCTGGCCGTCCTCATCCTGAAGCAGGTAGGACCGCGCCCCGTGGAGGATGCCGACGCGACCGCCGGTAAGGGAGGCGGAATGTTTCCCGGACTCCAATCCGAGGCCTCCCGCTTCCGCTCCGAGCAATTCGATGTCCTCGTCCAAGAACGGCGCGAAGGTGCCCATCGCGTTGCTCCCGCCGCCGACGCAGGCCACGAGGACGTCCGGCACGCGGCCAATCTGAGCGATCGCCTGTTCCCGGATCTCCCTGCCGATCACACTTTGGAAGTCCCGCACGATCGTCGGATAGGGGTGAGGGCCCACGACGCTCCCGAGCAGGTAGTACGTCGTCGCGACGTTCGTGACCCAATCGCGGAGCGCTTCGTTGATCGCGTCCTTCAGGGTCTGGGTCCCTTCCGCCACCGCGTGGACCGTGGCGCCCAAGAGGCGCATCCGGAAGACGTTCAGGGCCTGTCGCTTCATGTCGACGGAGCCCATGTACACCTCGACCGGGAGGCCGAGGACCGCTCCCGCCATCGCGGTCGCGACGCCGTGCTGGCCCGCGCCCGTCTCTGCGATGACCCGGCCCTTCCCCATCCGCTTCGCGAGGAGAGCTTGGCCCATCACGTTGTTGAATTTGTGGGCGCCGCCATGGCAGAGGTCCTCCCGCTTCAGATAGATCCGAGCACCGCCGACGTGCTCCGTGAGGCGTCGGGCGAAGTAGAGAGGTGTCGGGCGCCCGCCGTAGTGGCGATAGTACGATTCCAGTTCCCCCTGGAACGTGGGATCCGCCTTCGCCGCCTCGTAGGCCGCTTCGAGCTCGTGTAGCGCGGGCATCAGTGTCTCCGGCACATACTGCCCGCCGAATCGTCCGAAGTACCCCACCTTCTTGACGACGGACGCCTCAACCATGCCACAACTCCTCCAGTTTCCTCGCGGGGTCCTCGTGACGCATGATTGACGTCCCGACGAGGACCGCGTTCGCGCCCGCCCGGAGCATCGCCTCCACTTGGGGCCGGGTCTCGATCCCACTCATGGCGATCACGGGCCGGTCCTTCGCCCGATCCGCGAGAATCCGAGGCGTCGTCCCCACGTCGATTTCCATCGTCGCCAGATCCCGGTTGTTGATCCCCAGGATGTCGGCATCCGATTCGATCGCCGCATCCCACTCCGCGAGGGTGTGGACCTCGAGGACCACATCGAGGTCTCGGGAGTGCGCCTCGCCGATGAGGGCCTGTCGGCTCGAGTGAAGATGCCCTCGGCGGGCAAGCGTCTCGATCAGCAACACGGCAGCCGCCCCGCACGAAGCGGCCGCGGCAATCTGCCTCAGGTCGACGACGATGTCTTTCATCAAGACCGGCACGCCCGTACGCGCGGCGCGTCGCAGCCAGTCGAGTTGGCCGCGGAAGATTCGGGGCTCCGTGAGGATGGAGAGCCCGAGCGGCTTTGCGCCGGCAATCCGGTCCAGGAGAGAATCGAACTCCGCGGGGTCCTTCTCGCTCCGCATGGTCGGCGAGGCAAACTTGATCTCGGCAATCACGTCGGAGGTCCGGTTCGCAGCGCCCAGGGCGCCGAGCAGAGAGGGACTTCGGGTCTCGGAGCGCGGGACGTCATAGTAGCCCTCCTGAAGGAGGGTCTCGGCGTTCGCCGCGAGGCGTTCCAGCTCATCCATCGCCATCGACCATCGACAGATTCCCACCCGTGGCCCTCACGAACGTGCGCAACGTCTCGAACGCCTTTCCCGAGTCCAGGGCTTCCGTGGCGAGTGGCATCGCTTCCTGGAGCGAGGAAACCCTCCCGCCGACATAGATTCCCGCGGCCGCGTTCGCCAGGAGCATGTCCCTCTTCGGTCCGCGTTCTCCCCGCAGCATTCGCACGGCCTCTTTTGCCGCGGTCTTCGGATCCGAACCCGCCAATCTCCGCGGGTCCACGCGCTTGAACCCTAGATCCTCCGGCCTCAGGACGAACTGACGCGTCACGCCGTCCACGACCTCGCCGACGATCGTCGGGCAGCAGAGGCAGATCTCGTCCACGCCCGCCTGACCGTGCACGATGAGGGCGTGCTCCATCCCGAGCCGAGCGGAGACCTTGGCCATCAGGGGGACCAGATCCGGGCTGAAGACGCCAAGGAGATGACCTTTCGCTCCCGCCGGGTTCGTCAGGGGCCCGAGGATGTTGAAGACCGTCCGAAACCCGATCTCCTTCCGCGGCCCCATCGCGTGCCGCATCGCCGGATGGAATTTCGGCGCGAACATGAAGCACAATCCGTGGGCTTGAAGCACCCGCTCGACGTCCGCCGGCTCGAGTTCCACCGAAACCCCGAGCGCCTCGAGAAGGTCGGCACTGCCGCAACGGCTCGTGATGGCGCGGTTTCCGTGCTTCGCGACCACCACGCCTGCCGCGGCGACGACGAACATCGCGATCGTTGAGACGTTGAACGTCGTCACGGACGCGCCTCCGGTACCGCAGAGGTCGACGACACGTCCGTTCGCCAGCGGGCGGATTGCTGCGCACCGCTCCCGCATCGCCGTGGCCATGCCCGCAATCTCGTCCGGCCCCTCCCCCTTCATCCGGAGCCCCAGGAGGAACGCGCCGATCTGTGCGGGCGTCGTCTGCCCCTCCATGATCTCCGCCATCGCATCGCGGGCGCGCTCGAATCCCAGGGATTTCCCCGTCGCAAGGTCCGCAATCGCCTGACGGATCACCGACGGGCGCCCTCCAGGAAGTTTCGCAGGAGCGCGGGTCCTTCGGGCGTAAGGATCGACTCCGGATGGAATTGGACGCCCTCGACAGGATGGCGGCGGTGTCGCACCGCCATGACCTCGCCGTCGTCGGCGGTCGCGCTCACTTCAAGGACATGGGGCAACGACTCGCGGACGATCGCGAGGGAGTGATAGCGGCCTGCCGTCATCGGATTCGGAAGGCCCTCGAAGATTGTGCGGCCGTCGTGGCGGACGGCGCTCGTCTTCCCGTGGAGGATCCGGGTCGCGTGCTCCACCTTCCCACCGTAGGCGGTCGCGATGCCTTGGTGGCCGAGGCACACGCCGAGCGTCGGCGTCGAGACGCTCAGATCCCGTAGGATGTCGGCACAGACGCCGAAATCCCGCGCGTTCGTCGGATGACCGGGTCCTGGAGAGAGGACGATCGCATCGGGGGCGAGCCGCCGCGCGTCCTCCAGCGTGATCCCGTCATTCCGATGGACGGAAGGATCCGCCCCGAGCTCCCCAATCGCTTGGTACAGGTTGTACACGAACGAATCATAATTGTCGACGATGAGGACTTTCATGCGGCGGCCTCCCGCAACGCCGCGCGCAGGCCCTCGAGCTTGTGCTCCGTCTCCATCCACTCCCTCGCCGGATCCGAGTCCGCAACGATCCCCGCTCCCGCCTGCAGGTAGTAGGTCGGACCGTCCGCGAAGAGGGTCCGAATCGCAATCGCGGTATCCAGGTTGCCGTTCAGGGAGAGGTAGCCGACGACCCCCGCATACGGCCCGCGCGCGGTCCCCTCGAGGTCGTGGAGGATTTCCATCGCCCGTGGCTTCGGCGCGCCGCTCACGGTCCCGGCAGGGAACATGGCCGCGAACGCGTCGAGGGCGTCCTTCCCCGGAGCAAGCTCGCCTTCGACCCGGGACACGAGATGCTGGACATGGCTGTACCGCTCCACAGTCATATATTGCGGAACACGGACGCTTCCGAACCGGCAGACCTTCCCCAGATCATTCCTGCCCAAGTCGACGAGCATGTTGTGCTCGGCCCGCTCCTTCTCGTCCGCGAGCAATTCTGTCCGGAACCGCTCCCTCTCCGGAAGGGTCGTACCCAACGGCCGCGTCCCCGCGATCGGGAACGTCGTCGCCGTGAGGTCCTCCACGCGGAGGAGCATCTCCGGGCTCGCGCCGATCACCCTTCGCACGCCGAAGTCCAGATAATACATGTAGGGACTGGGGTTCATCGCCCGGAGGGCTTCGTAGAAGGCGAGCGGGTCACCGGCGATCCGACCGTACTCCCGACGCGAGAGGACGATCTGGAACGCGTCGCCCTGGGCGATCGCGTCTTTCGCCGTCGCGACCGCGTCCATGAACCGCCCTTGGCCGATCTGCGGCTTCGGAGAATCCGCACGCAGTTCCGGTGTGGCTTTCCTCGCCTTCGGCAGGACCTCGAATCGGGAGCGGTCGTGTGCGAAATACTCCGCTCGCTTGCGGACGTGATCCACAATCACGCCGTCGAGATAGAGCCCGAACTCGAATTCGGGGAACGGTGAGTCCGCGTGCACCGGCACGGAATCGAGGTTGCGGACGAACTCGTATGACACGTATCCAACGAGTCCGCCGATGTAACGCCCCGGGACGCCCGGCGCGGCATACTTCGCGAGGATCGATCGGAGGGCGGCGATCGGCCGGTCCGTCTTGATCGTCTCGCCGTTCGACCGTAATACGCCGGCGCGATACGAGATGATCATCTCGGGATCGAAGCCCACGAAGGTCTGCTCCGCGAGCCGCGCGGGACCCGACAGGCTCTCGAGGATGAACGCATGCGGGTGGTCGTCCCGTGAAACGGCGAACAACGCGTAGGGGTCGAGGCCGGCGTCGATCGGGATGCGTTTCACCGCACCGCCTCCACCGCGATGGGCGGTGCGCTCCCGAACAGAATGTCTGCGATTCGGCGTGCCGCGGCGGCCGGGTCCAAAGCCTGGAACACCTGGCGGCCCACGGAGATGCCGGCCGCACCCGCGCCCAGCATCCCTCGGAGACCCTCGAGGAACGCGTTCTCGGCGGGAGCTCGCGGTCCGCCTGCGACGACGACGGGCACGGGACAGCCGCGGACGATCGTTCCGAGTCCATCCGGGCCTCCTGCGAAATTCGTCTGGACGATGCTCGCGCCGATCTCGGCCGCGGCTCGAGCGGCGTGGGCCGCAGCGACGGGGTCTTCGGAGGGTCCACCTGGTTCCGCAAGGGGATAGGCCATCATCAGGACCGGCGCCCCGAGAGATCTCCCGGCATCGACGACGCGGCCCGCGTCCGCGATCATGCGGTCCTCATCGGAATCGCCGAAGGAGATCTGGATAGAGACCGCGTCGGCCCCGAGCGAGATCGCATGTTCGACCGTGGAAGAGATGACCTTCGATCCCGGGCGTGAACCGAGGAGCGTGCCGGCGGAGAGATGCACGACCAGCCCCCATTCAGGCGGCACCTCCCTCGAGATGGGATGGAGCAGACCCGGATTTGTCAGGATGCCTGAGAACGGGACCGATCGCAAGCGGCGGACGAGTTCGTCTGGGCGCTCGATTCCCGGGAGCGGGCCGGCGGGAAGGCCGTGGTCGATTGCGAGAAGAAAGATTCTCCCGCCGGCTCCCTCGATTCGACGACGTCGCCGCTCCACCCCAGTCAGGGACATGTTCCTTCGCTGCCTACCCATTTGTGGAGTCTATGCATTATATTTATACATTATTGTATTTTATAATACTACACGTATGGAACTAACCGGCCGGGCCGCCGCTCGAATCGCGTCCTATCGAACACGCCGGGCGCCCACCGGTACCTCGGGTCGTGGATACCGATGTCCAAAGAACTCCTTGTGCACCGCTTGAACGGCCTTCTCGAGATCTCGATCGTCCACGGTGAACGTGTAGGCGACCATCGAGGCGCCCGCGGAAATGAGCTGCACGTTGACCCCGCATTCCGCAACGGCGCGGAAGACCCGCCCGGCCACTCCATGGGCGTATCCGAGGCCCTCCCCCACGAAGCTGATCAGGGACACGTGCGGCAAGACTTCAATGCGTTCGGCGAGACCCGGCGGCAGGCGAGCCAGGGCCCTCTTTGCACGGCTCACCCCATCCGCGTCGACGAGGAGCGCGATGCACGTCTGCGACGTCGCAGCGCTGTAGACGTTCGCCCCGACGTCTGTGAGGGCGGTTGAGACCGCCGAGAGCAGGCTTTCCTTGGGCCCTGCGCCCGTTGAGAAGACCTTCAACGTCGCGAGGTCACGCACATACGAGATGCTCTTCACGTCTCCGCTGCGGTCCACCGTGTCGGGTCCGATGCGCGTGCCCGACTCGTCCGGCCGGAAGATGTCTTTCAGGACGATCGACGCGCCGCATGCCCGGGCCGGTTGCACGGACCGCGGATGGAGCGCCTTCGCGCCGAAGTACGACAGCTCGGCGGCCTCGTCGTACGACAGCGCGGCGAGAGGAAACGCCTCCGGGACGATTTTCGGGTCCGCGCTCATGAAGCCGCCGACTTCCTTCCAGATCTCGATCGTCGACAGCTCGAGGGCGTAGGCCACGACGGCGGCGCTGTAATCGGATCCGCCCCGGCCGAACGTCGCCGTCTTGCCCTCCTGGGAGAGACCGAAGAAACCCGTGATGACGCTCACGTCGCCCGTTTGGGCCTGACGCCGGAGGAACGGCCCGAGGCGCGCGCGCGTCTCGTCGAGCAGGGCCGACGCGTTCCCGTATGTGTCGTCCGAGATGAGGCCGATCGCGTCCGCCTCGTGCGCGCGCGCATCGATCCCGAGCGGGCGCAGATTCGCGGCCACGACCTGCGCAGCGACCCGCTCGCCGAACGAGAGGACGAAATCCCGCGTGCGAGGGGTGGTCTCCTCCGTGTAGGCGATCCCGTAGAGCAACCGCTCGAGCTTCGTCACCAGGGCCTCGATCGCCTCCACGCTCGAATCTCCGCGGGACTCCGGCAGGAGGCTGAGATGCGCCCGACGCAGTTCGGCGATGTAGAGGTCGATCTCCTTCTCCTCCCGGGGCTTAGCGAGGGTCGCGATCAGCGAATCCGTCACGCCGGAGATCGCGGACACGACGACGAATTTCCGTGAACGATCCGCCTCGAGGATCTTTGCGATCCGGCGATACATGTCCGTGGAGCTCACGCAATTCCCGCCGAATTTCGCGACCGTCCCCGGCTCAGCCAAGATATCCTCTCCGTTGCGCGAGCTCCGCGTTGAGCACACTTCCGCCGGCCCCTCCGCGAATCGTGTTGTGCGAGAGGAGGAAGAACCGGAGCACGCGGTCTGTCCCGCGGATCCGGCCGACCGTCGCCGCCATGCCCCGAGCCCGCTCCGGCTCGCCGGCCATGCGGTCCAGCATGGGTTGCGGCCTATTGTTCTCCGACCGCACGAGGACGGGCCTCTCCGGAGCCGTCGGCAGTCGGAGGCGCTGTGCCTCCCCGCGGAACGAAGACAGAATCGCGGCGACCTCCTCCGGGCTCGCGTCCTTCCGGAGGGGGATCGAGACCGCCTCCAGGTGGCCGTCCCGGACCGCGACGCGGGCGCAGTTCGCCCACACGTCGAGCTCGCTGGGCGCGATGCCCCCGGACCGAACGCCGAGGAGCTTCTTCGTCTCCCGGCGCATCTTTTCCTCCTCGTGTTCGATGAACGGGAGGACGTTTCCCTCGATGTCGAGGGACGGGACGCCCGGGTAGCCCGCGCCGGAGAGGGCCTGATAGGTAGCCACATGGACTTCGTCAAATTCGAGGGCGTCCGCGAGAGGCCTGAGGGCCAGCACGAGCCCCGTGACGGAGCAGTTCGGATTCGTCACGATGAAGCCTCCGCTCTCAAAGGTGGACTGTCGCTCGATGAGGGCGAGATGGTCCGCATTCACCTCGGGGACAAGCAGCGGGACATCCGCGTCCATGCGATGCGAGGACGCGTTCGAGAAGACCTTCATCCCGGCACGGGCGGCGTCCGCCTCGAACTCCGTCGCCAGATCCGACGGCAGGCCGCTGAAGACCGCCCGCACGCCGGCCCGAGCGAGGAGCTTCACGTCGAGCGGTTGCAACTCCCGAGCGCCGATGTCGGCGTCGAGCAGCATGTCGTCGAGCCGCCAGAAATCCGAGAGGCGACCGCCCACCTTCCGCTCGGATGCCGTCAGGACCGCGATCTCGAACATCGGATGGCCCTGCAGGAGGCCCACGAAGCGTTGGCCGATGTTCCCGGTCGCGCCGACGACGGCGACAGGCACCTTGGTCACGGGGGCATTCCTTCCTCGTTCACGGCAACCCTCCCACGAGCATGAGATCGAGGACGGCCATCGCCGCGGCATTCTCCACGACCGGTACAGCGCGGGGCACGATACATGGGTCGTGGCGTCCTGTGACGACGATTTCGGTCGGCGTCATCGTCGCGAGGTCGACGGACCGTTGTGGCTTCGGGATCGAGGCCGTCGGCTTCACGACGACGCGGAACGTGACGGGCATCCCGCTCGTGATTCCGCCGAGGATGCCGCCCGCATGGTTCGTCGCGGTCGCGACCCGACCTCCGTCGACGATGAACGGATCGTTGTGCTCGCTCCCGCGCATCGAGGCGGCCCGGAATCCCGCGCCGAAGTCGACGCCCTTCACGGCGGGGATCGAGAAGAACAGATGGGACAGGGTGGATTCGACGGAATCGAAGAACGGCTCGCCGACGCCGGCGGGTAGGCCGGTCACGATGCCTTCGACGATCCCGCCAACGCTGTCGCGGTCCTTGCGCGCCCCTTCGATCTCAGCAATCATGAGGTCTGCGGCATCGAGGTCGGCACACCGCACCGGAGTCCGCTCCACGTTCGCCTCGATCTCTTCAGGCGTGCAGGGTCGGGCCGTCACGCGTCCGATCTGGGCAGAGTGAGCGAAGAAGCGGATCCCCTTCGACGCGAGGAGGGACCGGGCGATCGCCCCCGATACGACGAGAGGGGCCGTCATCCGACCGGAGAGCTGCCCCCCGCCGCGAAGGTCGCTCTTCCCTCCGTACTTCATGATCGCGGCGAAGTCGCCGTGACCGGGGCGAGGGACGCGGCCGACCTGCGCATAGGATTCCGATCGCACATCTTCGTTCCGGAGGATCGCCACGATCGGCTCTCCCGTGGCGACGCCGTCGAGGAGGCCTCCGGAGAACTCGACGTGATCCGGCTCCTTCCGCTGGGAGACGAGGAGGCTCTGACCCGGGCGGCGGCGATCCAGCTGCGCTTGCACGAACGCCTCGTCGACCCGCGTCCCCGCGGGGAGGCCCTCGACAATGCAGCCCACGAAGGGGCCGTGGCTCGTGCCGAAGATCGTTGTACGATACCGCGTGCCGAATGTGTTCATGCGACCACCGTGTGGAGCGCCCCGAGCGCCCGGAAGTCATCGAGGAACGACGGATAGGAGACGCGGAACGACCACGGATCCGAGATATCCACGGGGCCCCGCGCAACGAGCCCCGCGACCGCCGCAGCCATCAGGATCCGGTGGTCTCCGCGGGCGTCGACGGATCCGCCGAGCAAGCGACTTGGCCCCGAGACGAGGCAGCCGTCCTCGGTCGCCTTCGCTCGCCCCCCGAGGGCGAGGAGCAGGGAGACGGTCGCGTCGATCCGGTCGCTCTCCTTGAACCGCAGATGGCCGCCGTTCACGAACCGGGTTTCGCCCTCCGCCTGCGACGCCAGCACCGCGAGGATCGGGAAGAGGTCCGGGGTGTCGCCAATGTCGACCGTCTGTGCGGCGAGAGGCCCACCTTGCACGCGGACACGGTCTCCCGAGACGTCGACGTGTACCGAGAAGGAACGGAGGATGTCGAGCACCTTGCGGTCTCCTTGCGACGCCCCGGCGTCGAGGCCCGTCACGGTCACATCCCCGTCCGTGATCGCCGCTGCGACGAGCGGGAAGGCCGCGGACGAGAAGTCCCCGGGCACATCGACGTCGGTCCCCCGATAGCGCTGACCCCCGGAGGTCCGGTACCCGCCGCCATCCGCCGTGACGTCCACCCCGAACCGGTGCATCATCTGGCGGGTCATCTCGACGTACGATTCAGATCGCACGGGAGGGAGGACGCGAATCTCCGAATCTTTCGGAGCGAGGGGACAGGCGATGAGAAGGCTGGAAAGGAACTGCGAGCTCACGTCCCCCGGTAGGTCCGCGGAACCGCCTCGGAGGATCCCTCGGATCTCGACCGGAGGTCGGCCGTCGTCCCCGAGGGAGGTCGCGCCGGCACCAAGGGCCCGCAGCGCTCCGAGAAGCGGGCCCATCGGACGTCTCTGAAGGCTCGCGTCCCCCGTCAACGTCGTCGTGCCGGGGACCAAGGAAGCGACTCCCGCCAAGAGGCGAAGCGTCGTCCCGGAGTTCCGAGCATCGATGGGGCCGTGGGGGACCCGCAGCGAATCACCGGCCACGCGAACGATCTCGCCGTCCCGGATGACATGGGCGCCGAATGCCATCATGCCCTCTACGGTCGCGTCCGTATCTTCGGACCGGAGGAGACGACGGATCCGCGAGGGACCGCTCGACAAAGACGCGAGGACGATCGCCCGATGCGAGACGCTCTTCGATGGAGGAGCCCGGATCGTTCCCGACACCTGTGACGGGAGGGAACGGTACCTCACCGGATCACCGCCCTTGATTCGATCGGGCTCAGCCTGACGACGCGGATCTCGGATTCCCCATCTTCCATTGCCTGCCGGACGCGCTCCGCGCGGTCCGGTTTCGCGAGCGCGAGGATCGCGGGTCCGGTGCCCGTAATCCCGGCCGCCAAGGCACCCGCGGCCCGGGCCCGATCGGCCGGCGTCTCGTCGATCCCGAGGAGAGGCGCATAAGCCACGCTGTTCGCCTCGATCGCGCGGAAGTACTCACCTCGGAGGGCGAGGTGGAACGCGGCCTCGACTTCCGAACGGATTCCCGCGAAGTCGCATCCCATCAGGTCCGACTTCCGAATCATTCGGGGCGGGATGTGAATGACGGCCACGAGGTCGGATGGGAAGCGGTCCAACGCGAGGAGCTGCCGTCTGCGGTTGTCTGTCACGCAGATTCCGCCGTAGAGGGACGCGCAGGCGTCGTCGAACGCTCCTGTGATCGTCACGCCCGCCTCGATCGCGGCATCCACACTCGTCTGGAGGATGTCCAGCGGGTCGAGGTCCAAGCCGAAGGCCTGTGCGGTCGCCTGTACGACCGCGTTCGCGACCGCGGAGCTGCTCTTCAGCCCGCGCGAAATTGGAATCTCGGAGTCGATGGAAATCTCGAGGCCGACGTTCCGATCGCTCCGCGCGAGAATCCGCCGTGCCGCGGATACGGCGAGCAGCGGGTCCACGTCGGCGGGGACACGGGCCTGAACTCCGAATGACTCGGGTCGCACCTCCACGTTCGCCGTCGCGCGGAGCGCGAGGCCAAAGGCGGCGCCCTGACCCGTCGCAATCGCGTTCACAATCGTCCC
>Ga0184639_10000920_pt1 | contig 12250 bp, 9 predicted proteins | sample PLM31_170_b2_FD_133155 | JGI IMG/M metagenome (GOLD analysis project Ga0184639, IMG submission 133155) | Groundwater sediment microbial communities from an aquifer in East River, Colorado, USA - PLM3-1_170_b2 | ecosystem: Environmental > Terrestrial > Soil > Riparian zone | place: USA: East... | reverse complement strand
TGAAACAGTCGGCTTCCTTCGCTTCGCGGCCGGCGTGCAAGAAATTTTCGCCGTCCAGGTGCTGCGCGGGATGCGCTTCCCCGAATTGCTGGAATGGAACGATCAGCGGCTCGCCCATTCCTATGTGCTACCTGATGAAGCTCTGGTGGATGTGGTACTGCGCACCGAGGAAGAGCTGGCACGGTCTCCCGCCTTTCATTTTCAGCGCGGTAACGAGCTCTACAAGCAAGGCAAGCTTGACGAGGCCATTGCTTCCTATCGCCAATGCGTCGCCCTCCAGCCGGAATTTCCCAATGCCCGATATCACCTGGGCGTGGCACTTGGCGACGCTGAAAAGTTCGAGGATGCGCGCGCCAGCCTTACGCAGGTCATCGAAGCCGAACACGAAAATGCTCAGGCGCACAACAGTCTCGGATTCGTCGCCAGTCAGCAGCGTCAACCTTACGAGGCTATTAATTGTTTTGAGCGCGCCATTGAGCTTCAACCGAACTACACCCATGCCCACGTAAATCTTGGCATGAGCCTGCTGCAAGTCGGAGATTATCCGCGCGGCTTCACCGAATACGAGTGGCGGCCAGTCAATGGTTTTCATTGTCCTCATCCCAAATGGGACGGCCATGCAATCCCCGAGAAGACGCTGCTGGTCTACACAGACCAGGATGCCGGAGATGCGATTCAGTTCGCCCGCTATCTACCTCTCGCGGCACAGCGATGTAAGAATCTGATCCTCACCTGCTCCGCGGAGCTGATGCCGATCTTCGCGACCATGCCAGGTGTCGCTCAAATCCGAGAGAACGAAAAAATCGCGGTCGCGGAATTCGACACGTACCTGCCGCTCATGAGTCTGCCGCATGTGTTCGGAACAACGCTCGACACGATTCCCGCAACCGTACCGTATGTAGATGCAGCGGCGCTCTGCAGGCGCAAAGTCAATCCGTCGTTATTATTGAGTGAGTCGGGCGATCCAAGAATCGGCATCGTCTGGGCGGGCAATACCAACAACCGAATTGATCGACATCGTTCGTGCCCGCTAAATGATTTCCTGCCGATCTTGACTGTTCCTGAAATCAGTTTTTACAGTTTGCAACGGGGAGAGCATCAGAAGGACCTCACCGATCTTCCGCCACACATTCAAGTACACGATCTGGAGCCGCACCTCGGCAAGTTCGACGACCTGGCGGTAATCATCGACCAACTGGATTTAGTCATCAGCGTCGATTCTTCAGTAACTCACATCGCCGGCGCATTGGGCAAGCCGGTATGGACGTTGCTGAGTCACGTAGCGGACTGGCGCTGGATGTTGGATGGCGAGACCACGCCGTGGTATCCGACCATGCGGCTGTTTCGCCAGACTCGGCCGGGCGACTGGAGCGGCGTGATCGAGCGAATGGCAGAAGCGCTACGACGCGAAACCATAACCCAAAACCATAATCCCGAAACCTCGAACAAAGAAGGGAGAAGCCATGAACTACTTTAATCTATATTCATCATACCCCGACGATACCATCGCCGCTGCCTGGGATTCTCAGGTCGCGGAAGCGGCGCAGACCCCGTGGCTGAAAGAGGAATTACGACGGTGTGACAGCGATCTGTTTCCACCCTTCGCGGCTTGTTACGCAGAGCTGCGCGCGTTGCCCCGTAGCGCGCGGCGCGCGTTGCAGCGTCGCATTGCGCGCTCCAGCGAGTTGGCGGCGATCTTGCCGGAGTGGTTTCGGAGCGGCGGCGGGCGGGCGCTGCAATATAAGCTGGCTCGCTCGTTGGCGGGCGCGGCGTTGTTGCTGGCCCTGGGTCAGGGAATCATAGAGGCGGCCACAATCAACGTTACGACAGCTAATCCTAAGGCGAAGCGAGACGGCCAGTGTTCGCTGATCGAAGCGATTATTAACGCCAACAGAGATGCGGCGAAACACAAGGACTGTCCGGCGGGCAGCGGGGCGGACACAATCGTGTTGCCGTCCAGCGCCGACATCACACTCAATTCAGTGAACAATAGAACCCATGGCCGCACGGGGCTGCCGGTGATTACCAGCCCGATCACTATCGAAGGCAACGGCGCTGAGATCGTCGGCAACAATAAAAACCGGAAACGTCCATTTCGCCTTATAGCTGTTGGCGACACCGGGGAACTCACGCTTCAGAATGTGACTCTGAGCGGTGGGTCTGCCGATGAGGGTGGCGCCATATTGAATCATGGCACCCTCGCTGTCGAGAACAGCATCATCTCGGGTAATCAGGGTGGTGGCGTGTTTAACGGCGCCACCCTGACCATCCAGAATAGCACCATATCAGATAACGAAGGTGGTGGCGTGACTAACACCGGTACGCTCACCATCGAAAACAGCACTCTCTCTCTAAATACCTCCGCTGGAGTTGGCGGCGGTGTATCTAATTTCGGCTCAGGTGCCGTCAGCGTCAAGAACAGCACCATCTCGGGCAATAGAGCCGCCGATAGAGGTGGCGGCATATTCAACTTTAACCCCTACTCCTCGGTGAGTATCGAGAACAGCATTATTTCCGGCAATCATGCTGTTTATTCCGGCGGCGGCATTTATAACTCCGGCGCCGTCAATGTGGCCGGCAGCACGATCTCGGGCAATTCGGCCAGCCGGGGTGGCGGGGCATTCAACAGCCGGTCCTACTCCCTGCCCGCCAGTCTCAGCCTTACAAACAGCACCATCTCCGGTAATGTGGCCAGTGACGACGGAGGAGGAATATTTAACTACCGCAGCTATTGCGGCTTTTACTACTGCTATTTTGGCGGGTATCTCAGCCTCGCCGACAGCACGATCACGCAAAATGTTGCCGGGGATTCCGGTGGCGGGTTGTTTAACGAAGGCACTCTAAGCATGACCAACAGCACCATCTCGAACAACCAGGCGCCAAATGGGCCCGACATCTTTCCGTAAAGAAGTGACTCATGCAGAGTTTATGAGCCCGCGAAAACGCCACCCGTTTCCATTGGTCAAATGTACCATACCGACGAGGCTACCGGTCGTTGCCTACGGCCAGAGATTCGGGGGCAGGTGAAAGAAAAGCGAAAATAGGAGCTTAAAACTTTTGCGGTTTTACTTCCCAGCCCGCGTCGCGCTCCATTTGTTGCCGCCGGCGGTTCCTTCCATCGAATTGCCGTTGACGCGGCCGGAGTACTGCGTGCCACCGGCAGTAAAGCTGATCTGATCGCCGTTAAGCTTGCCGGAGATTTGACTGCTGTTGCCGCCCGACTTGAGCGTGCCGCTGATCATCTGGAATGTCTGTTTGATCGAGAGCTCTCCCTGGGGCAGTTTCCAGGTCCCTCCGACTTTTGCCGGCACGATCCAAAGAAGCGCGTTACACCAGTTGTTGCAGCCGGCCACGGTTTCGCTCTGGTCGGCCTTCCAGTCTTCCATGTCGAAGGAATTCGACACGATGCGCGTGCCGGGTTTGAGATCGAGAATCTTGGGGCGCAGCTTCATGTTGATGCTCGGCAGCAGGAACATCGTGATCACCTGGGCCTGGGAGAAATCGCTCTCGAACAGGTCCGCTTTGACGAAGCTCGCCTTGTCGCTCACGCCTTCCTTGGCGGCGTTGCGCTTGGACAGCTCCACCATGTCGGGATTGTATTCGATGCCGAGGGCCTTGGAGCCGCGTTTGGCGGCAGTGATCACCGTGCGCCCGTCGCCCGAGCCGAGGTCGATGAGGAAATCCTTGGGCGTGAGTTTCGCCATGTCGAGCATTTTATCCACCAGCACCTGCGGCGTCGGCACCCAGACGACGTCCTTGCCTTCCTGTCCGACCTGGGGCTCGTATTCCTGGCTCGCCGCCCGGCTTTGGCCGCTGACGGCGATCAGCGATAGGGCCAAAAGCAAAAACCAAATACGCGCAAAACTCGTTGCCTTCATTTATGTTCCTCCCGTGAACAATAAGTCTATAGTAGTAGTTACATGAAAGAACTTGAATAAACGGTATTCTCCTTACTCCAACAGATGCGAAATGTCCAGAAAGCGGCGAAATTTTTTCGCTCGCGGCTAATCGGACGCTCCGTTGTGAACGATGATCACGCCAAGCAGCGAATTAGGGGAGACGAGGGACTGGTCGCGGCGGTCGCGAAGGCCGCAGGCTTAGAGGGCACGAAGCGCCGGAACCTTCCAGGGTACGATCACCGCCAGAACGATGACGATGGCGCCCATGGTGAAAACATTTTCATGCTTGAGCCCGCGCACTGACTCCGCACACGCGTATGGCCCATCGCGCCTCAATCGCCGAACGTGCTTGATCAACCGCGCGCCGCTTGCGGCGCGTCGGTTGCATTATTGGTTAGAGCGCATTATCCCACTCTGCAACAACCTTGGCGAAATCCCGCCCAAGGTTTCTTTGCACTGGTAGTCGTTTTCAAGCCATTTGCGATTCCGCAAAAGGTGACAGCCGGCGAAGATGGTTTGCGATGGGGCAAACGGATCGGCCTTTTCAGCAGTATTAAGCCCGCTCTACGGTGATGAGGTTCGGCTTGAAGTCCCTCAGCGGACCGGCTGCGTGCGGTCCACGGCCGCGCCGCGCAGGATCACCGCCGAGATGCGCCGCGTGTTGGTGATGTCGTCCAGCGGGTTCGCGTCGAGCACGATGAAGTCGGCGCTTTTGCCGGCTTGCAGCGTGCCCGCGTCGGCGATCCGCAGGAGCTCGGCCGAATTGCGCGTCGCCGCGACGATGACCTGCATCGGCGTCATCCCGGCGAGCACCATGTCCAACATCTCTTCGTGCGGACCCCACGGCCGGTTGCCGTCGGTTCCGAGCGTGATGCGCACGCCCGCCGCATTCAGCTTCGCCAGGTTGCGCGCCTGAATCCCGTAAGAGGCCTGCGCCTTCGGCCGGTCTGTGTTAGCCGCTTCGAGCTTCGCGAACTCGTCGGCCGGAAGCCCCGCCCGCAGCCAGCTTAGGTCCACCTTCACGCCCCGATCCGGCAGATTCGGTGTGAGGATCAGGTTCGGACGCTGCTTGAACATCGCCACCAGTTCGTCGTCGATGTCCCTGTCGCGAACGCCGTGCGCGAACGCGTCGACTCCGGCGCGAATGAGCCCCTTCGCGTCCTCGAGATTGAAGATGTGCGCCGTGACCCGGAGCCCTCGCTTGTGCGCCTCGTCGATGATACCGGCATAGATTTCAGGGGTCAGTTTCTTGTACTTGCCGTCCCTTGCGTCGACCCAGATCTTGACGATGTCGACCTTGTGCGCCGCGAGCTCCTCCACCGCCTTACGGCCTTCCGCCCCGGTCGTAATCCAGTAAGGCACTGTTGTGCGCCCCGGTTCGGGCATCGTGATCCCGCGCCCCGCACTGACAAACCGCGCGGCACCGGGAATCGTCTGGCCGCGCATATCGAGTAATTCATAGCCGTCTGTGCCCATGCTCATCGCGGCGCTCACGCCGTAGTAGGCGCGCATTCTCAAGTCCCGTATGAGCGCGTCGCGGGTGGCGCTGAGATGGACGTGAGTGTCGATCATCATCGGCATCACGGTCTTGCCGGCGAGATCCACGCGCGTGGCGCCGGCAGGCACGCGAACGTCGGCCGGACGGCCGACCTGTGCGATTCTTGCGCCCTCCACGACCAGTGTCGCTTTATCGATCACGCGTCCGTCGCCCACGATCAACCGTGCGCCTTCGAACACTGTGACGGACTGCGTGGACGTCGGGATCGCGCATCCGGCAAGGAAACCAAGGCTAAGGACTGCCGCGACTGCGACCACATTCACTCGGTGCATAGGAACCTCCATCATTAAGTATGTGCCCTCACTCAGTAGTGTCCGACAGATTTTAAGTGCCTTAGTCTAAAAGCTCGATTGGTTACGGTGTTCATGACGTTTCAAGGTGTTAACGATTTGAATTCAGATTGCCATTTCCGGCAGTCTTTCGGGACTTTCCCGGGAGGCACCGATGCACATTGGCAATCTCGTGTTCTCACAACTTATGGAGTTCGCGCCGTGGTATACCTTTCGCCGTTTGGTGGCGAAATATTGCGGCGATTTCAACGTGCGTACTTTCAGTTGCCTGGACCAGTTTCTGTCGATGGCCTTCGCACAGCTGACCTACCGCGAAAGCCTGCGCGATATCGAGGCGTGTCTGCGCGCGCAGCCCACCAAACTCTATCACATGGGGCTGCGCGGCACGGTGAGCCGCAGTGCCCTGGCCGACGCCAACGAGTCGCGCGACTGGCGCATTTATGCCGAGTTTGCCCACGCCCTTATCCGCACCGCACGTCGGCTGTATGCTCAGGAGCCCCTGTCTGTGGATCTCGCCGAGACGGTCTATGCCTTGGATGCCACCACCATCGATTTGTGTTTGTCGCTGTTTCCGTGGGCCAAGTTTCGCACCACCAAAGCGGCGGTGAAGCTGCACACGCTGCTCGACTTGCGCGGCGCTATCCCGAGCTTCATCCACATCTCCGACGGCAAACTGCACGATGTCAACGTCCTCGACGTGCTCATTGCCGAGCCGGGCGCCTTCTACGTCATGGACCGAGGTTACCTCGACTTCGATCGACTCTACCACCTCCATCAGGCCGCCAGCTTTTTTGTCACCCGTGCCAAATCCAACTTCAAATTCAAGCGCGTTTACTCTCGACCGGTCGATCGCAGCACGGGAGTGCTCTGCGACCAAGAAGTAGAACTCGTTGTATTCTACTCCCGCCAGCACTACCCGGCACGGCTGCGTCGCATCCGCTATCGCGATGCCGAAGGTCGGCGACTGGTATTCTTGACCAATCATATGACGTTGCCGCCTCTGACCATTTGCGAGCTGTACCGATCGCGCTGGCAAGTTGAATTGTTCTTCAAGTGGATCAAGCAGCACCTGCGCATCAAACGCTTCTTCGACACCTCCGAGAACGCCGTGAAGACCCAGGTCTGGATCGCGGTTGCTGTGTACGTGTTAGTCGCCATCGTTCGCAAGCGTCTCAATCTCGACCTGTCCTTGCACGAAATGTTACAGATTCTGAGCATTACACCGTTCGAGAAAACGCCTATGATTCAGCTTCTTACTTACTCTGCAACCGACCAAGATATCAATGACGATCCCAATCAACTGATTTTACTATGAAACGTGCCGGACACTACTGGCCCTCACTATTAAGTGACCCTCAGTAGCCGGCGACAAATGCCGGGCGGCCTATCTCCTAACACGGGTCAACCAGTCAAATCCGAATCGGTTGCAATATCCATCAGCTACTCGAAGTTGTCAACAAGCTGCTGGCCGTGTGCTGCTGGCCGTGAAACACTGCCGGATTGAGCGGCCTATCTCCCTAACGACCCGCAGCCTATCTCGGCCGGCGCTCGCTTGCGCGGCACGTGATTGCTTCACCCACCGATACAGGTTTTCCCGTTTCGTGCTTGGGTGCGCACGTCTCTGAGGTCGAGGTGTCATCATAAGGTCGGATCGTGCGACTGACGATCCGGCCCGTGAGGGGCGGAAGGCGTGGATAAGGCCTCTCTGACCCCTCTCCTCTCCCTCAAGATTTGACCCCTCTCTCCGCAGTCTGACAATATCAAATAACCAAAGCCTGACACCGACTTCACCGACTTTGACACCGGCTTCTGGTTAGGCACATTTCGCACCACAACGCGCAGTGGAAGTGCGATGGTAGTCGCTCACTAAACCATCGGTCATTTCGATGTGGCAACACCCCAGCAGTTTTTCTTTTAGCATCACACGTGCGCGAACTGCCCGGCTCTTGATTGCGGATATCGATACCTTTTCTCTCGCTGCCAATGAGCGCATCGTTTCACCTTCAAGATCGGTGGCGATGAGCGTATCTCGGTAGATTGACGGAAGCTGCTCCATGAATGGCTTCAGGCACTTTGCGATTTCCTCATGCAGCCTCAAATCCTCAAATTCACAGGCGGGAATGCTCTCGTCCAGTTCTTGCATTGGTTCGCCATTGGCGCGGTAGTGGTCAACCAGCGTTGTTCTAGCCGCTGCGTAGAGCCAGCCGGTCAGGTTATCAATCCGGCGACCGGCGCGTTGCGATACCAACGCCTTGAAGAATATGTCTTGCAGCAAGTCCTCTGCCTGCGCAGCATCTGGAATGCGCCTGCGCAGATAACTGCGCAGGCTCTGCTGCAATCGGGAAAACGCTGCCCCCAACTCTTCATCTGACTGTTGCGGCATGATGAGCGACTTCAACCGCAGCACTGCCCTTGACCCTGCGCCGCCTCTTGGGGGATGCAGCAAGCTCCGCGCTCTGAGGATGCAGGTGCTTCTGATGAGCGCAAGGGAATGCAGCAAGACCCTGACTGCGTGGCAGTATCTTCACCAAACGCCACGGCATCAGACATGGTAAGAAAATGTTCCCAAGCCAAGCCTTGGGGGTCAAGCGTCCAGTGCTTTTCACTCTTGGCGTAGCAGCAGGCAGTCTCGCCCTGATCCAGCGTCATGCCGCCAGATGCATCGTCCGCCAGTGCCTTGAGGCTCTCCAATTCTTCGGGGGAATCGGCTTGCATGCCAAAGTGGTTGACACCGGTTGGGTGCCCGCGCGACGAGATGGCGAAATTCAAGCGTGGATCTTCGAGCATCCACTTGGCATAGTCGGGTTGCTGTTTGGACGGAGACTGTCCAAAGAGTTTGCTATAAAAGGTAATGCTTGTCGCGAGATCATCGACAGCCACATGCACGTGAAATCGTTTCATTTTCGGGCTCCTGTCAAAGTTGAGAGATGCATCTTGTCCTTGATGCATTTGTAGAGACGGAGAACACGGCAAATGGTCGCAAGATGCAGTGGATCCATGTGCATAACGCCGAGCTCAGCCGACGCTCTTAGCAAAGGGCAAAGGGGTCACAAAGGGGTCAAATCTTTTGTTGGAAGTTGACAAAGGGGTCAAATCTTTTGTTGGAAGTTGTTGGCTTCTGTTAAAACGCTCCCTCACATGTCTTGCCCCCGATCAAATTCACTTTGCCGAACCGTCAACGATGTCTGACGATTGACTGTCAACAAAAGATTTGACCCCTCTCCGGTGCACGAAACGTTAGGCCATCGCTTATTTTTCAGCAACGAACTTTGTTGCCCTTATTTCTTCGTCTCCTTCTCCATCTTCTTCGGTTCTTTCATTTCCACAAGAATCGCATGCAGTTCAGTCGTCCCGATATTCTCTCCTGAATGCGTCAATGTCTCACGCCAGACCACATCGCCGGTTTTGTACTCGACCTCCTGAGATTTACCATCAGGGGTAGTGGATTTAAACTTGCCACCGCGGATAATGTAGATCACGGCAGCCGCATGTGAGTGCATTGCCTCTTTAGCGCCGGGCTTAGTGCGGTATTCGAGAACCCGCACGTGATCATTGTTGATTTTTTCCGTGAAAGCATGCGGCGCTACTTTCACGGGATCTTGCGCCGTCGCCGGCAGAGTTACAAAAACAAATGAGACAAATAGAAGGCTAGCAACAAAATGAACTTTGACTTTCATCGTAGTTCCTCCTCGTCGATTTAGTTGATACCGCTTGTACGAGTTTGTTTAATTAAATTAGCACTTCGCCTAAAGCCGTAGCCGGAATTAGGCAAATACTTCTATTTCACCACAAACTTTTTTCTTCTCACGCCCGCCTTTTTATTTTTCCAGCACATCCGGTTGAGCGCCCACAGGACGTATGGGGAGGGCGCTGGCAGGACGCGTGTTTCAATTTCACCACCATGCTTTATTCCTTGCCGAAGCGCCTGCTCGAATTTATCACCACCTTCATGTTTTCTGTACGACATCGCAAGGTCAAACGGAATGCGCATAACCGGCGCCCAAACAGCAAGCGCAGCGCCGCTGTTTGAGTGTCCGCGTTCATGCGCTGGTTAGGCCTCAGCATGCTGGACACCACGTTATTGACCTTCGATGGCGATGGTCGGAGCAAAATCCGTCTTTGAAAGGGGCGGGTTAACCTTGATGTCCCGGTGTAGCTCGATGCTGAAGCCGGTCATACCGCGACTCATCATCTTTTGTGCGCTCTCAAGCTGGCCCTTCATCGCGGCGACAGCCTCGTCCGTTGGTTCCCTGTTCATCGATTCCAAGGACTTCTTCACATCCTCGTCCGTAATTTCAGGCATTTCCATCGGCCCGTGATAGTCGTGCCGCATCTGCCTCAGCAACTTTGACTTCTTGGATATCCAAAGGGTCGTGCCAAGTTGTTTGGCCACTCGACCGCTTATCACGTAGCATTGGTCGCCTTCGATTGCCTCGTCACGAACAAGGGTTGCATCAGTCAACGTCTTGAAAGGACCATGACCGAGTGCGAAGAAGGCGCCTGGGATCGTGCTCGCGGCGCCCCCAGAAATACCGGTGGCCATCGCGAGCGCGGTCGAAACATCCTTGGCTTGCTCTCGATTCACTTGGCCAGGGACGACGACAAAATGGCCCTCGCCCGCCGACCACACGGCCCCTTTCATAACAAAGTTCGGCAGGCGCTGTTCCCACTCGATCCTGTAAAGCTCGGGCCGGCCGAGCCGGATGGTGAACGCGTGAGTCATTTCCTGCGGCGCCAAACCAGACGGACTGAAGGCAGAGGTTACCTCGCCTGCTCCCGAGTAGCTTCGCATCGCGTCGTAGGTCGCCTGGACCTGCCGCAAAATTTCGGTCGCAGACGGGGGCGCCTCACCGGCGACCGCTTGAGACGAGACGAGCAACCCGTACAGGACCACGACTATCGAAGCGAATCGTGACCGAGAATAGAGGTTCATATCAAGTGCTCCTGCTGAGGCCTCAACTATGAATATGCCGGTCAGTATAACATTGGTCGTTACGCTTTGTGTGACAGCCGCACTTTTTTAACTTTTTCAAAACCTTGTTAACTTTTTTGAGTGTTCCTGACGGCGGTGAAAGGCCGACCGTATAGTCGGCATATTACCATTATGGCCGTTCGGATCCCAAATCGTCCGCCGGGTAGCGAATTGACGGCGCGCGGGGGGACCGGTCACCGCGGTAAGATCGCCTCGAGCGATACGATCAAAGAACCCGTAGCGCTGGAACCTTCCACGCAACGAACGCCGCCAAAACGATGACGATGGCGCCCATGGTAGCGACGGTCGCGGGCGCGCCGATGACATGGGCGGCCACTCCGGCAAACAGGGCGCCCGCAGGCATGAAACCGCGGTCGAGCATGTAGAGACTCATCACCCGCCCGCGCAGCTCGTCCGGCACGATGAGCTGAAGAATCGTGCTGGTGCTGGCGAGAAAAAGCATCTGGAAAATGCCCACCGCGATCAGCGAGATCAGCGCGAGGGGAAAGTAGGTGATGCGGGAAAAGAGAATCAGAAAAAGACCGAGGATCACGATGCTCGCCACCAGAAAAAGCCCCTGGCGGCGCATCCGATTGGCCATCGACGCCAGCATGAGCACGGCGATGACGGCACCCACGCCGGGAGCGGCCATCAGCAGTCCGAGACCCTCGGGGCCCACTTTCAGTACGTCTTTTTGGAACACCGGCATCAAGGTTTGATAGGGAACGGCGAACACCCGCGGCACGTAGGCGAGCGTCATCAACGCCAGAACCGCGGGCGTTGACCATACATAGGCGAAACCTTCTTTGAGGTTCGCCATGGCCGAGGAGCGGCGCGCTTCGGGCGGCGTCGGTGCAACCTGCATCCAATAGATCATTACCAGCACTCCCACGTAGGCCACCGCCTGGACAAAAAAGTTTCCGCCCGCGCCGAACAGCGCGATCAGCGCGCCGCCGAGCGCGGGACCGGCGATCTTCATCAGGTTGAAGCCCCCCGAATTGAGCGCGATGGCGTTGGCGAGGTCCGCTTTGGGAACCATGCTCGGGATCATGCTTTGCCGGACCGGTTCGGTGAACGTCCAGGCGATGCCCGTGATCAAGGTGAACGCGAAAATATGCCAGACCTCAAGGAGTCCGGCTACCACCAGCCCGCCCATCATGACCGCGGTGACGATCAATACCCACTGCGTGCGCAGCAGTAGTTTTTTCCGATCCATGCGGTCGGCGGCGACGCCGGCCATCGGCCCGGTGACCAGGAATGGGAATGCGCGCAGACCATTGAGCATGCCGAGCAATATCGAGGAACCCGTAAGCTCATAGACGAGCCAACCGAGGGTGACCTGCTGGATCCATTGGCCGGCGCTCATCATGAACGTGCCGGCGCAGAGATAGCGAAAATCAATGTGGCGCAGGGAAGAAAAGGTTCGAGAGCGCGAGCGCCCGGACTCCGCCGCGGCCGGCGCTGCAACCTGTTCCGTGAATTGTTCTTCCAAGGATTTCCTGTCCTGAACGGAAGCGATCCAAGCATCTGA
>Ga0184639_10000919_pt1 | contig 12255 bp, 10 predicted proteins | sample PLM31_170_b2_FD_133155 | JGI IMG/M metagenome (GOLD analysis project Ga0184639, IMG submission 133155) | Groundwater sediment microbial communities from an aquifer in East River, Colorado, USA - PLM3-1_170_b2 | ecosystem: Environmental > Terrestrial > Soil > Riparian zone | place: USA: East... | reverse complement strand
CGTTCGTGACCTTGAAAGGCGGGGTCATCGCGAGTGCCTCGTTGAAACAAGACCTGCGCGAGCATGTGGGCATCCACATCGGGGCAATTGCCAAGCCGGACGAGATCCGGTTCGCGGAGGCGCTGCCGAAAACACGGAGCGGAAAAATCATGCGGCGTTTGCTGAAGGAAGTCGCCAGCGGCAAGACCGTAACGGGCGATACGACGACGCTGGAAGATCTGTCGGTGCTCGCCAAGCTGCGGGAAGAGGAAGAGTAGGGCGCGCGCACCGCTAGAACGTCTTCTGTGCCAGCTCGTACTGCACGCCGCCAACCCGCGACGCGACTTCGTTGTAGAGCCATGAAGCGATTGCGGTCCCGACGAAGGCCAGTATCCCGTAGACAAACGGTCCGAAGATCAGCGCCGCAATCGCCGCGAGCGGCCGGCCGTTGATCATCAGCCCGAGAAACCAGAAGAACGACGCGACGACACCGAAGAGACCGTACAAGATTCCCATGACTTTCGCGGTCTGAAACACCTGAATCGATTTGATCTCGTGCATGGTCGTCCTCCCGGTTTCCAAGTCTGACTCTTCAATCCACCGGCTTGTGCAGGAACGCAAGCGATCGCTTCCACGAATCTACGAACGCCGCCTGATTCGCGAGCGGCCCCTCCGGAGCGCCATCGATTGCCGCGCGACGCCGGCAGCTGAGAACACCAACTCTGCGCCGCTGATCTTCCGGTCGCATCGGTACCAGCCGCGGCGCTGCCGGGAACACGCCTGTTCCCCATCGCGCCGCCGCCTTGTTAGGATTCACCCTCGATGGTATGGTCTTTTTAGTGGGCCTCAGCCCACTTTTTTCTTGGCATAATAGGCAGAGCTTGGGCGATGGGACGCAGGGTCCTGGCGTCTGGCCTTTGGATTTAGAGGAGGGCCACGTATGGCGATAGCGCTAAATCCCGTGGCCGAGAAGGTCAGGGAGCTGCTGGAGCCGCACATCGAACGTCAGGGTTTTGAGTTGGTTGCAGTAGAATATCGCAAGGGGGCGAGGAGCTCGTTGCTTCGGCTGTTGATTGACAGGCCGGATGGGAGAATCACGCTCGGCGATATCGAGCAGTTGAGCCCGGTGGTGGGCGATCTGCTCGACGTGTACGACCCGGTGGACGGGCGTTACCTGCTGGAGGTCGCCTCGCCGGGCATCAACCGGCCGTTACGCAAGCGCGCGCACTTTGAAGCTTATCGCGGCAAACGCGTCAAAATCAGGGCGGTGCGTCCGCTCGACGGAAGGCGCTCGTTTGTCGGCGTACTGGCCTCGGTGGCAGATACCGGCGTCGAGGTCGATGACGAGGTGAGTACCAAGAGAGTAGCGATTGGTTTCGACGAGATCGAGGAAGCGAATTACGAACACGATTTTCAGTCGGAGTTCGGCGGGATGGCCCGCGCGCAGCGTGCGCGGGCGAGCGGCCGGCTTCACTAGGCGGCGCACGGGCGGTTCGCCCGATGCGCCCCGCAATGGCGCGCGGCCTGGTCCGCGCCCCGGGGAGGCCCTATGCAGGTCGATCTGAACCGGGTGATAGAACAGGTAGCCAAGGAAAAAGGAATCGATCGCGGCATCGTTGTCGCGGCGGTCGAAGAGATGATGCATTCGGCGGCGCGCCGCACCTTCGGTCCGGATCGCAACATCGAATCGCGGTTCAATGCCGAGCTCGGCGAGATTGAGCTGTTCGAAATAAAGACTGTGGTTGAGAACGTCGCCGATCCGGCGCTTGAAGTGGCGGTTGACGAAGCGCGCGCGAAACTAGATCCGGAGGCGGAAGTCGGCGACGAGATTTTAATCAAGCTCGACACCGCGACCATGGGCCGCATCGCGGCTCAAGCCGCCAAACAGAACCTCATCCAGCACATTCGCGACGCCGAGCGAAAGCAGATCTACAACGAGTTCAAGGATCGGAAGCTCGAAATTGTGTCGGGCATCGTTCAACGCTTCGAGCGCAAAAATATGATCGTCAATCTCGGACGCACCGAGGCGATCCTGCCGGAGAAGGAGCAAATCCCTCACGAGCGCTATCGCCAGGGCGATCGCATCCGGGCGCTCATCACCGAAGTCGATCTCTCGGAGAAAGGCCTCTCGATCGTACTCTCGCGCACGTCCACCGACTTTCTGCGCACGCTCTTCGAGCAGGAAGTGCCCGAGATGTACGAGGGCATCGTCGAGATTCGCCAAAGCGCGCGTGAGCCGGGCGGACGCGCCAAGGTCGCGGTGTACTCCAAGGACTCCGACGTCGATCCGGTCGGCGCGTGCGTTGGTATGAAGGGAACCCGCGTGCAGGCGGTCGTGCAGGAGCTGCGCGGCGAGAAGATCGACATCGTGCCGTGGACGGATGATCAGGCAGAGCTGGTGTGCCGCGCGCTCGCGCCGGCCAAGGTTTCGAAGGTCATCATCGATGAGGACGAACACGCGATGGAAGTGATCGTTCCCGATGATCAGCTCTCGCTCGCGATCGGCAAGCGCGGGCAGAATGTGCGCCTCGCGCATCGCCTCACCGGCTGGAAACTTGACGTGCGCGGCGAAGGCGAGGCCGAGGAAGAAGCTCGCTCCGCACGCGCGTCGCTAAATTCCATTCCGGGCATCGGCGACATCAACGCCGAACTGCTTTTCCAGTGGGGCTTCCGTTCATCGGAGCAGCTCGCCGAGGCGGACGAGGCCACGTTCGGCGTCGAAGGCATCAGTCCCGAGCGAGCAACACAGATCATCATGGCGGCGCGCGAGCACGTTGCTAACAAGCGTCGTCTCGAGGAGGCGGCGCGCGTCAAGGCGGAAGCCGAAGCGCAGGCGCAGGCCGAGGCAGCCGCGCAGGCCGCCGCCGACGATGCTAGCGCCGCGCCGGTGCAGGGCGTCGAGACCGCGCTTGAGACAGCCGATGCGCAAGGGAAGTCATAGCCCGCGACGCACATGCCTTGGGTGTATGCAGCGCGACGAACAGCGGACGATGGTGCGCATCGCAATTGTCGATGCAAAGCTCGCGCTCGATTTCGATCGAATAGTTCCCGGGCGCGGCGGATACCTTCATTTTCGCGATGAATGTCTTGCGCGCTTCACTGCGGCGAAGGCAAGGGAATTTCGGTCTCTGAAACGAAAATTCGATCGCGCGGAGCGCGCTCAAATCGTAAAGACGCTCAGCCAACGACTGGCGGCAAATAGATTAGTCGAATAAGATAGGTGGAATGGCGCGGAAAAGAATCAAGACCCTCGCCATCGACTGGAACGTTCCCGTCGCGGATCTGCTCGCCAGTTGCGAGCGGTTGAGGCTGGGTCATGCCCGCTCGGATTCGAGCCTCCTCGCTCCTGAAGAGGCCGAGCGCGTACGCGCCGATTTGGCGGAACAGGCTCATCGCGCGTCGATCCTGCGCCGTGAAACCGTGGTCGAAACCAGTGCCGGCACGGTCGTAGAGAAGCGGCTCGGCGCGACGGTCGTCAGGCGCCGCCACACGGAGCCGTCGCCGGCTGTGGCTGCTGAACCGTTCCACTTTGAAGTTGAACAGTCGAGCGAAGCCTCGTTCGACGCACACTTTCTCGAAGAGAAGTCCGCCGAACCATCCGTCACGCCGGTCTTCGTCGAGCCTGCGCCCGCTCCGCGACCTGCACCCGCGGTCCCAGAGCTAGCCGTTACCGCGGCCCTAGAACCGGCGCCTGCACTGCAGCCCGATCTGACCGAGGTCCGCGCCGAATCATCCGAACCCGCGGCGCCAGTCGCCGCGCCGCGGCCGTCGCCATCCGTGCAGCCGCGTCGGGCCGAGGATGGCCGCGCGGTACGTCCCCAGCAGCAGAGCCCTTCAGCGCCTCAGGCAATCAGTTTGACCAGGGCTTCGTACGCCGGAGCGCCGACGCTCGACGACGGTCAGCGTGGCCCCAGAGTTCTCGGCAAGATCGATCTGCGCGCGAAGCCCGTATCGCGCCCCGCCCCGCCAACCGGCCGTCCCGGAGCTGCGGCTCGCCCGGCTGGCGCGAGTAGGTTTGGCGCTGCGTCCGAGCCCGCTCAACCAATTGATCCGATGGCGCCGCCGGGCGAAGCGGCAAAGCCAGGTTCGCGCAGCCCCAAGAAAAAGAAGGTCGTCAAAAAGGACGCTCCGGACTTCCTTGCCGAACGCGAGATGCGCGGCCTGCGGGTACCTAAGAAGCGGCGAGCGCTCCCCGGCAAAGAACAGAAGAAGACCGAGATCACCACGCCGAAAGCATCCAAGCGCGTGGTGCGCGTCACCGAGGGCGTCACCGTCGGCGACCTGGCGCGCAACATGGGCGTCAAGGCGGGCGAGATCATCAAGAAGCTGATGGATCTCGGCCAAATGGCGACGCTCAACCAGGTGTTGGACGTTGACACCGCGAGCCTGATCGCCAACGAGTTCGGCTATACGGTCGAGAGCGTCGGATTCGACGAAGAGGCGACTATCGAGGAGGTCGCGGAACAGGCCGTCGGGGGCGAAGCGGTCGAACGGCCGCCGGTCGTCACGGTGATGGGCCACGTGGACCACGGCAAAACCTCGTTGCTTGACGCGATTCGAAAGACCAACGTCACCGCCCACGAGTCCGGCGGAATCACCCAGCACATCGGCGCATACACCGTCGAGGCAAAGGGCAAGTCGATCACCTTCGTCGATACGCCCGGACACGAAGCGTTCACTTCGATGCGCGCCCGCGGCGCCAAGGTGACCGACATGGTAGTGCTGGTGGTATCAGCCGCCGAAGGTGTGATGCCGCAGACCGTCGAAGCGGTGAATCATGCCCGCGCTGCGAAGGCGCCGATAGTGGTCGCAATCAACAAGATCGATTTGCCGGATGCGAACATCGATCGCGTGAAACAGCGGCTCACCGAACTCGGACTAATCCCCGAGGATTACGGCGGCGACACCATCACGGTCCCTGTCTCGGCGCGCACCGGTGAAGGCATCGACAAGCTGCTCGAGATGTTGCTGTTGCAGTCCGAGGTGCTCGAACTGAAGGCGAACCGCGACCGCCCCGCGCGCGGTACCGTAATCGAGTCGCAGCTCGACCGTGGGCGCGGTCCAGTGGCGACGGTACTTGTCCAGGAAGGCATGCTGCGCCAGGGCGATTCGTTCGTCTGCGGCACTGCCTACGGGCGAGTGCGGGCGATGCAAAACCACCTCGGCCAGCGGGCAACCGAAGCGGGTCCGTCAACGCCGGTCGAAATTTTCGGGCTTTCTTCCGTTCCGGAGCCTGGCATGGCGTTCACGGTAGTCGCGGAAGAATCCAAAGCGCGGCAGGTGGCGGAGTACCGCCTCGCGAAGCGCCGCGAAGGCGAGCTTCAGAAGACCAGCCGCGTGTCGCTCGAAGATTTCAGTGCCCGGATGGCGGCAGGCGAGGTGAAAGAACTCAAGGTCATCATCAAGGGCGACGTGCACGGCTCGGTCGAAGCGCTCGCCGACGCGCTCGCCCGGCTTTCGACCGGCGAGGTTAAGCTTGAAGTGATTCTCGCCTCCGCCGGTGCAATTTCAGAGACCGACATAACCCTCGCATCGGCTTCCAGAGCGCTCGTGGTTGGCTTCAACGTACGTCCCGAGCCAAAGGCGGCGGCGCTCGCCGAAAAAGCAGGCGTCGAGATTCGCCTCTACACGATCATTTACGAAGCCATCAACGACGTCCGCGAGGCGCTGGAAGGGTTGCTCGCGCCGACCTATCGCGAGAAGCAGCTTGGCCGCGCGGAAGTCCGCCAGATTTTCAACGTACCCGGCGCGACCATCGCGGGCTGTATGGTTACCGAAGGCAAGGTCGCCCGCTCCGCCCGTGCGCGCCTGGTGCGCGACGGCCGCGTGGTGTTGGAAGGAAAGATCGGATCACTCAAGCGCTTCAAAGACGACGCACGTGAAGTGCTCGCCGGTTACGAATGCGGCATCGGGCTCGAGAACTTCAACGACGTCAAGCCCGAGGACGTGATTGAGACGTTCGAGATGGAGGCGGTGCTGCGCAAGCTCACGCCTTCCAGACCTGAGCCCGCGCGCGGCGGTCAGGCTGCCGTCGAAAAGCAGCTCCAGACCTAATCACCGCGCGACGGCCGTGCTGTGCCGCGGCGAGCATCATAGGGCAGTGGGGGTGATGCGATGGTGGTCGGCATTCTGAGGCTGACTCTGTTCCTGCCGGAGAACCATTCGCTCAAGGGCAAGCGCCAAGTGCTGCGCGCGATTAAGGATCGGGTGCGCAACAAGTTCAACGTCTCGATCGCTGAGTCCGACGGGCATGACATGTGGCAGCGCGCCGAGCTGGGAATCTGCCAGGCTGGCAGCGACCGCGCATTCGTCGATTCGGCGTTGCGTGAGGTCGTCAATTTCATCGACTCGATGGGGCTCGCTCCACTCGGCGAGGAGCATCTCGAAATCATCAACTGCTGACACGCGCCGTGCGGCGCTTGGGTGCCCTCGTCGCAACGCGCACAGACAGGAACCGCTCAGATGGCAGAGGGAAGGCGCATCGAACGCGTTGCCGAGCAGGTCGTGCGCGAACTTTCCGCGCTGCTGTTGCGCGACCTCAAGGATCCGCGCCTCAAGGGTGTCACGCTGACCGGTGCGCGCGTCACCGATGATCTTCGACGCGCGAAGGTATTCTTTTCGCATCTGGAAGGGTCCGCACGCGCGGCAGATGCTGTCGCTGGCTTCAAGAGCGCAGGTGGATTCATCCGCGGTCAGATAGGGCGTGCGCTGGGGCTGCGCTACGTTCCTGAGTTCGAGTTCGAGTACGATGCCGGCGCGGAGCGCGCCGCGCGAATCGCAGAATTGCTACGCGAGCGCAGCGCGAAGAGTTAGGCAGTCCGAGCTCCGCCGCGCGGCCAGCCTTCACAGCCTTTGTTGGTGATTCGGTTGCGCTTAAGCGGCGCTTGCGTATCCGGTACGTTTAAGCCGGCTCATGGACGGAATTATCCTGGTGGACAAACCGGCGGGCATCAGCTCGGCCGAGGTTGTGAGGCGAATCAAATCGCGCGTGAAGCCATCGCGCGTCGGGCACCTCGGTACGCTCGACCCCATCGCCACAGGACTACTCCCGATACTCGTTGGCGAAGCCACCAAACTCGCACCGTTCATCGAGGGCGGCGACAAAGAATACGAGGGTGTCATTCGCCTTGGCGCCGAGACTGATACGCTGGACCGGGAAGGCAAGGTGGTGCGCAGCGCGGAGATTCCGCCGCTGGACCAGGCGCGCCTTGATGAAGTCGCATGGCAGTTCACCGGCAAGATCACGCAAACTCCGCCGGTTTTCTCCGCTATCAAGCGCGCAGGAGTGCCGCTTTACAGACTTGCACGGCGAGGCGGCGAGGTAGAGCCCCCCGCGCCGCGGGCGATCATCGTTCGCGAGCTGAGAATCTCGGCCGAGCACTCCGACTCGCTGCGATTTCACATCGTTTGCACGCCCGGCACCTACTTGCGCTCGCTCGCTCGGGACGTTGCAACCGCGTTGGAAACCGCGGGTCATCTGTTCGAGCTTCGCCGGCTTCGAAGCGGAACCTTCACCATCGATCGCGCGCACCAACTGGACGACGTATTGGTCGCACTCGACTGCGACACCGTGCTGAAGATAATTGGACTGCGCGAGTCGCTCCCCGACATCCCCGAAGTCTTCATCGACGGCCCGCAAGAGCGCAGGCTGCGCAACGGCGATTCGCGCGTGCTCGACGGCACGGTCGCGGGGGGTTGGCCGTTCTACAAAGTGGTCGCGCAGGAAGGCAGGCTCATCGCAATCGCCAAGCCGACGACTCGAACGACTGCTGTAATTCTCCGGGTGCTCCAGCCGCAAACCTCCCGCGTTTCGATGTAAATCCGAACAACGGCGGAGCATAGGAGCTGTCCGGGTCGATCGGGTTCGCGGACCACATCGGGTTCCACGACGCTGCGCGCCCGCCACAGGACTCAGGCCTGCGATTTGGGGTTGAACGCTGGGGCCGCGCAGTCGCCCCCGTCCTTTACTGGCGGAGAGACCTCTGTTAGTGTGCTGCGGATAATAGAGGAGAAAAGGGAAAGCAAGAACTCCTGATGCCCCTTTCGGCAACCCGCAAGCGGGAAATAGTCAACGCGAACGCCCTCAAGTCCGACGACAGCGGATCGCCTGAAGTTCAGATTGCGCTGTTCTCTGCGCGCATCGATCAGTTGACAGAGCATCTGGCCAGCCACGTGAAGGACCACCATTCACGCCGCGGTCTTTTGCGTCTGGTCGGAAAACGCCGGCGGCTGCTGGATTACCTCCACTCGCGCGATTTCGCCCGCTACAAAGGTTTGATCGTAAAGCTTGGCATCCGGAGATAGGCCGCTCCGCAAGACCGTTACGTCCGCATCGCGCGGGCGCGCGGGCCTGAGGCCGCCGTTGCGGTAACCCTCAGCCGCGCCACATCCGGCGCTCCACGGCAAGTCAAGTTCGACCCCGCGGCCTCAGACCTCCCCAAGACAACTCACATGTACAAAAAACTCGAGATCCAATTCGCGGGGCGTACCCTTGCCCTGGAAACCGGACGTATCGCCAGACAGGCGCATGGCTCCGTACTCGCGCGATATGGCGACACGATGGTGCTCGCAACGGTGGTGTCGCAGTACGAGAGCCGCGCGCAAGTCGATTTCCTTCCGCTCACGGTAGATTACCAGGAGAAGACGTTCGCCGCGGGCAAGATTCCCGGCGGTTTCTTCAAGCGCGAAGGCCGCCCGTCGGAAAAGGAGATCCTCACCTCGCGGCTTATCGACCGCGCGATGCGGCCGCTATTTCCAAAGGGTTACGACAAGGAAACGCAGATAATCGTTACGGTGCTTTCGGCTGACCGCGAAAACGACTCCGACATGCTATCGCTGATCGCGGCGTCGGCCGCACTGGAAATTTCCGACGTTCCGCACGCCGGACCGGTCGCGGCGGTGCGGATGGGACGCATCGAAGGAAAGCTGGTCGTCAATCCGGCCATTCCGGATCTCGAGAACAGTGAACTTGCGCTGGTCGTCGCCGCGACGCCCAATTCAATTTCGATGCTGGAGGGCGGCGGGAACATCGTCGATGAGGAGATCATTCTCGACGCGTTGTTCGCGGGGCACGAGGCGATGGCTCCGATCTTTGAAGTGCAGATGGAGCTGAAGCGGCTGGCGGGCAAGCCCAAGCGCGAATTTAAGCCCAAAGTGCTCGATCAGGACTTGCTCGCCGCGGTCAGCAAGCACGTCGGCGACGGCATCGAGAGGGCGCTCAAGACCCTGGGCAAGGCCGAGCGGCGCGATGCGCTCTATGCACTGAGCGACGGCGCCGTCGCGGCGCTGGCAGAGCGGTACCCGGAGCGAAGCAAGGAGTTGGCGGAGGCGTGCGATCTACTGGTGCGTGACACCGTCCGCCGCACGGTGCTCGACGAAGATCGCCGAATCGACGACCGCAAATCGACCGACATCCGCGAGTTGAGCGCGCAAGTTCAGGTGCTGCCACGCACCCATGGCTCCGCGATCTTCACGCGCGGCGAAACCCAGGCGCTCGCAACGGTTACGCTGGGGACGTCGTCCGACGAGCAGAAAATCGATGCGCTGCTGGGCGAGCGCTACAAGAAGTTCCTGCTGCACTACAACTTCCCGCCATACTCAACCGGCGAGGCAAAGTTCCTGCGGGGCGCGTCGCGGCGCGAGATTGGCCACGGCGCCCTGGCGGAACGTGCGCTCACTCCGGTTCTCCCGGCTGACGATAAGTTCCCGTACACCATCCGCGTGGTGTCCGAGGTGCTGGAGTCCAACGGAAGCTCCTCGATGGCCACCGTTTGCGGTGGAAGCCTCGCGTTGATGGACGCCGGCGTGCCAGTCAAGGCAGCGGTCGCGGGAATCGCGATGGGGCTCATCAAGGAGGGCGACAAAGTTCGGGTGCTCACTGACATCCTCGGCGACGAGGATCACTTCGGCGACATGGACTTCAAAGTCGCCGGCACCGCAGACGGCGTGACCGCCATCCAGATGGACAACAAGGTCGGCGGCGTGACCCGGGACGTGATGCGCCAGGCGCTGCACCAGGCGCGCGACGCACGCCTGTTCGTGCTGAGCGTTATGAACAAGGCGATCGAATCGGCGCGCAAGGAGATGTCCGCCTATGCGCCGCGCATAGTCACACTCAAGATCAAGCCCGACAAGATTCGCGACGTTATCGGCCCGGGCGGAAAGGTCATCCGCGCGCTGGTCGAAGATACCGGCTGCAAGATCGACGTCGAGGACGACGGCACGGTGCTGATTGCCTCTGCCGACGGCCCCGCGCTAGAGCGGGCGATCGCGGCCATCCAGGCGATCGTCGCCGAGCCGGAAATCGGAAAGATCTATCGCGGGAAAGTGCGCAAAGTGGTCGAGTTCGGCGCGTTCGTCGAGATCATGCCGGGCACCGACGGCCTGCTGCACATCTCGCAGATGGCCACTGAGCGCGTGCGCCGCGTCGAAGACGTGGTGCGCGAAGGCGATGAGGTGATGGTCAAGGTGCTCGACGTGGATCGCAGCGGAAAGATTCGGCTGTCACTGCGCGAGGCGCAAGCCGAAATGGCGCGCGCAAAGTAGCGGCGGCCGGCGACTCGATGATCCGCAAGAGCGAACTGCCCAACGGAGTCCGCGTCCTGACCGAGGCGATGCCGCAGGTGGTGTCAGCCTCGATCGGCATCTGGGTTGAGAACGGCTCGCGCTACGAGGTGAGCGAGGAGAACGGGGTCTCGCACTTCATCGAGCATCTGCTCTTCAAAGGCACCAAGAAGCGCACTGCCGCACAAATCGCGGAAGAGATCGACGCGGTGGGCGGCGTGCTCAATGCGTTCACCGGCAAGGAATACACTTGTTACTACGCCAAGGTGTTAGGGCAGGACCTTGCTTTGGCGACCGACGTTCTCGCCGATATCTTCCTGGATTCCAACTTCGATCCGGCCGAGATCGACCGCGAACGTCAGGTGGTTCTGCAGGAGATTTCGCAGGCCGAGGATACGCCCGACGACTACATCGGCGACCTTTTCACGCTTCGCATCTGGGACGGACACCCGCTCGCGTTGCCGATCTTCGGTTCGGTTCAGACCGTCAATGCGATGAACCGCGAATTGCTGACGTCGTTCATGGCCGAGCGGTACCGCGCCAGGCGCGTGTTCATCGCGGCGGCGGGACAGGTCGATCACGACGCGCTGGTACGCGATTGCACGCGGCTGTTCGGGTGCATCGAAGGCAACGGACACGTGGAAACGATCAAGCCGCCGTCAACGCACACGGGCGTGCTAAACCAGGAAAAGAAACTCGAACAAGCGCACATCTTGATCGGCTGCCCGGCCCTGAGTCAGTCCGATCCCAATCGTTATGCGTCGTACGTTCTTAACACTGCGCTGGGCGGTGGCATGTCGTCGCGGCTGTTTCAGGAAGTGCGCGAACGGCGCGGGCGCGTGTACAGCATCTATTCGTTCACCTCGGGCTGTCTTGATTGTGGATATCTTGCGATCTACGCGGGAACCAATCCGGAGTGGGTCGAGGAAGTGCTCGAGGTGACGGTCGGCGAACTCGCGAAGGTTGCACGCCACGGACTCCAGGCTACCGAGTTAGCCCGCGCGAAGAGCCAGCTCAAGGGCAACATGTTGCTCGGGATGGAGTCCACTGATAGCCGGATGAATCGGCTCGCGCGCAACGAAGTCTATTTCAGGCGCGACGTGTCACTGGAGGAGCTCGCCGCTGGCATCGACGGCGTCGCCAACGACCAGGTGGTCGAGCTCGCATCATCGTGCTTCCGGCGCGATCGCATGAACATGGTGATCCTCGGCGACCTCTCCGGGCGCAAGTTCGACCAGAGCGTTTGGTCGGCGCTCGCCTGAGCTTGTTTACCGCCGAACGCGACGGCGTTGCGCGGCGGCACTCGCTTCCAGTTTAGTGATTATCCGGCAGCGGGCGATTGCACGTGCCGAACGTTGATGACTGTTCGCGTGCGCATTGAGCGGATCCGAAAGAGCGGAATCCCGTTGCCTGCCTATCAGAGTGCGCACGCCGCGGGACTCGACCTGAGCGCGGATCTCGATTCTCCACTTGCGCTCGCGCCCGGCACCCGCACATCGGTGCCGACCGGCGTTGCATTGGAAATCCCCGAGGGTTACGAGGGGCAGGTGCGCCCGCGCAGCGGACGCGCGATCGCTGACGGTCTCACGCTCATCAACTCGCCCGGCACGATCGACTCGGACTATCGCGGCGAGATCAACGTGCTGCTGGTGAATCTAGGCGCAGCGCCGATCGAGATTCAGCCGGGAGACCGAATCGCGCAACTGGTTATCG
>Ga0184639_10000918_pt1 | contig 12258 bp, 10 predicted proteins | sample PLM31_170_b2_FD_133155 | JGI IMG/M metagenome (GOLD analysis project Ga0184639, IMG submission 133155) | Groundwater sediment microbial communities from an aquifer in East River, Colorado, USA - PLM3-1_170_b2 | ecosystem: Environmental > Terrestrial > Soil > Riparian zone | place: USA: East... | reverse complement strand
CGCGCCCGCGTCCCAAATCAAGGTTCCCTTTGGATGCGCCACCAAGAAGCATGGAATGGACATGTAGCTCGTGGCCAGTTCTTCCTTCTTGAGCTGATAGGGTGACGTGTCGGGAATGTTCAAGCTGCCGCAATCGAACACGTACAGGCGCACGGACTTCGGGGGCTGGGCTGTACGTTGTTGCGCTATCGCCGAAGGCGCGGTGGCTAGAACCGCGAGCATCACTGCGGAAATGACTCGAGACCATCTGGAACTGACTCCGTAATTCGTCATGACTACTCCTGGGCGCAAATTCTGCCACAGAAGATACCAAGCGCCGCGAAATATCTGAGTGACAGCGCCGGCGCCCGGCAGTACGCAGAGGCGACCGCGGCCCTTCCGCACCTCACCATCGTGACGCTGACAGTGCCCCTGGCACGCCAGGCGGCCGCACTGGCAGCGACCCATCGGCTGCGCGGAGCCGACGCGGTGTATCTCGCCGTTGCCCGTGTTGCGCGGTCGCAAGTGCGGCCGCGCCTAAGCCGGGCTTGCTCGGCAAAAGTCGACACGTTCGTACACACTCTGACTGTGCAAGCACGGCTAGTCACATGCCAATGACCAGGCGGTCGACGATCTCGAAGAGCGTTCGCCGATGGTCGCGGCGCTCTTCGCTCACGTCCGGAGAGGAGGTAGTGACGATGACGAGCTCGAGATCGGGAACGACGAACACGTACTGACCGCCGTAGCCCCACGCGAAGCAGACCTCGTGGTCGCCGAAGTCACGGACCCACCAGCCGTATCCATAGCGCCGGTCGCGCATCGGATCCGGAACGCCTTCGAGATCACGGAAGCGATTGCCCCGGCGGACCCCGCGCTCGCGTCCCTCGCAGGACTTCTCGACCCATCGCTCGGAAACAATCTGCTGACCGTTGACGCGACCCTCGTTGAGATACACCGCGCCAAACGCCAGCATCTGTCGGGGCGTCATCAGCATGTCGTTGCCCCCAAAGTAGATTCCCTGCGGATCGCGTGGCCACTGCGCCAGCGTGAAGCCGAGCGGCTTCGCCAGGACGTCATTCGCAAACTGCCACGTGCTCGTCCCCGATACCTTCGTGAGGACGGCGGAGAGGAGGTGGGTGTTGCCGGTGCTGTATTCCATCTCCTCGCCCGGGGCGGCGAACATCGGACGGGCCAGCGCGTGCCGCACCCAGTTGCGGCTCAGCACCCATGTGCCGTAGTTGCGATTACTCGTCCCCTCGAGTCCAGACCGCATGGTCAGCAGATCCTCAACCGTGATGGCGCGCTTGCGGACGTCGGGATCGCCGACCAGTTCAGGGAACCAAGTGATGATGGGCGTCCGAACGTCGGCGATCAGCCCGCGATCGATCGCGATGCCGACCAGCACCGAGATGACGCTCTTGGACGCCGACTTGATGTTGGCCAGGCGGTCGCCATGGACCCCGTTGTAATACCGGTCGAACACCAGCTCCCCGCCGCGGCTGACAAGCAGGCTATGCAGGCGCGGCAGCGTGCGTGCCGCTGCGTCAACGGTCTCGACGCTCAGCGTGCGTGGGCCGGCAACCGACGCTTCGGCCACAGCGGGGGCGTCGACCGGCGCGACCGGCTGCTCCGCGTCGCCGACGCGCACCACCGCGGCAATCACCCACGCGGCGGCGATGGCGGCCAGCCACCCTCCTCCGTGCTTCGCGGAATATCGAGGCATACGGACCCAGAATGTTAAGGATCGAGCGACCCCGATTATAGGCGCGAGCCGTCTGCGCACCACCCCGCGCCGCGTGCTCTTTGGCTCAGGAAACCTTGTCCAGCCCTTCGGTGAGCTCGATGTACGTACCCCAGGGATCCGAGATGAATGCGATCGCGATGTTGAGCGCCGCAATCTTCGTATAGGGCCGATCCAGCGTGATGCCCATGCCTTCGAGCCAGAAATTCTTGTGCTCGTCGATTTTGGTGACGTTGAGATGATGATGTCCGTACACGACCGGACCGTCTTTGGCCGCTGCGAGCTGCGCCGAAGCCGCAGGAACGGACGACAGCGCGAGGAGCGCGAAGCAGAGAGAGGCGCGCCCGGCGCTGAGCATGAGTGATCGCATAGTTGTCACACAGATTTCCCGTTCACGATGACCGGCTGCGCCACCAGTTTGCGATGGCCGAGTCTCCGTTACGGCCTCAACACATACTCCGGCGCGGTGGTGTTCTGCCCCTTGTAGCAGCAGGAACCCAGGAAATTCGGCCTGTACGGACGGCTGAAGCTGTTGTTGCCTGGGGGAATCGTTCCGACTTTCGCAGGGCCGTTGATCCGGGCAAGCACCCGGTCGCGCGCCCGCTCGATCCGGCGTAATAGCTGGTCGACGTTCCAGCCCACGAGCTTGGCGTTCCGGTACACGACCTTCCCCCCAATCAGCACGTCCCGGACGTGCCTGGGATTCATCATCGTGACGATCGTGCCAGGCACGTTGTTCATCGGCCAGATGTTGATGTTGTGCGCGTCGAGCACGACGATGTCGGCCTCCTTGCCGGGGGTCAGTGTGCCGACCTTGTCCAGGACGCGGTTTGCCGCCGCACCCGCGATGGTGACCATTTCGATCACCTGCCGGGAGGTGAGCACTTGCGGAATAGGCAGACCACCTGGGTTGCTCATCGGGAAGGCGAGGTCGTTGGCCAACGCGCGCTGCAGGCAGAAGGCCCCCCGCATCAGCGAGAACGGGTCGGTGGTCATGTTCGTGTCGACGTCGGGGCTCAGGCTGGGCAGGATGCCGTGATCGAGTGCCTCTTGAAACGGCGGCATCCCGTGCCTCATCTGCATCTCGATGATGACGGCGATCGAGACATGAGCACCTCTGTCGCGCCAGATGTCCCACGCAGTCGATTTGCTGCTGACAGGGTCGTAACTGACCTGACCACGAGGGCGGTCTTGCCACCGGACGCAGTGGACAAATGTGACGTCTGACCAGTCGGTGAGGTTCCGGGGGTCGGCGGCCGCCTTGATGACCGTGTCCGGGCTGCCGACGTTGTGGTTGTTGATCAACGCCCCGAACGCGCGGCCGAGCTGCCACCCCGTGTACGCGGCACCCGCGAAAGCCTCCGTCGGACCGCCGCCGAAGCCTAGCGTGACGAGCTGGTCACGCGAGCTGAAGTACTTCTTTGCGATCCGGCCGATCCCCTTCGTCGTGTCACCCATTGCACCCGGAAATTCGTACGGGATCCCCTGGGCACTCCGGTTGATCCCCGGACTGTAGTCGTAGACCATCCGGCGGCCGGAGTCTTTCAGCCCCTGGATCATGGCGTCGGTATGCTCAGGCGTGTGCGAGGCCTGCGACGTGTCCGTCCCCATGGTGATGCCCTCGGTGATCTCGCTCAGACAGGCCACGAGCTCCGAGATGTAGCAGTCCTCTGGGTCGTACGGGACACGCCCCAAGTCCCATATGAAGCTGGTCGGGTTCGCCGGATCGGCGATCCGGCCCGCAGTCCAGATGTTCTGAACCACTGACCCGTAGCTCTCCTGCGGCCAGGCGCCTGCAAGAAGGCCATCCGGGATGTTGCTCCGCTGGAGGGTCTCGTATTGGTGATGGTGCGTGGTGATGAAGCCGGGCATGACGACCGTGCCCGAGCAGTCGATCACCTCGGCGTCAGCGGAGAGGTTGGGCCTGACCGCGGCGATCTTCGTCCCCTCGATCAGGACGTCGGCCTTTTCGAAGTCGCCCACCTTGGGGTCGAGGCTGAACACGACGCCGCCACGAAGCAGAATGCGGCGCCTTCGGCCGTCGCCGACCTGGCCCAACGTGTCGGCCTCCGTGGCCGAGCGCACGCCGGCGAGCCGCTCCGGAACGGCGGCGGCTGCGAGCCCCGCCGCGCCGGCCCTGAGGAACTCGCGCCGCGATCGCGTGCCCATTCTCAGGAGGTTATACCAGACCCTGTAGGTCATTGGCCACTCCTGTCGAAACCCCCTTTAGTAGAGAACTCCGCGCCCATGCCACAGCATCGCGGACGGCGCGCGGACAACCTTCTTCGGAAGTAAGAACTGCGAAGTGTGTCAGCGGACGACTGAGGGCCATGGCGCAACGTGCCGCCATCGTCTCTGGAACGGTAGCAAGCGATCGAAGTCTCCATCGTTCGTGATGAGCGTGATACCACGCTCACGACACGACGCGGCGATCAACGCATCGTTGAGGAATGAGGGGTTCTCGTCGAAGAGTTGCCAACCTTCCCGCGCCGCCGCGGCCGCAAGAACGCGTCCACTCTCCACGAAGGCGGCGGTCGACGGTGCGAACACGCGTCGCCGCCGCTCAAAGGGTTTGAAAACCAGCCGCTCCAGCTCACGAGCCGCCTCAGGCGTGCGCGACCCGGCCGCGAGCTCCTGCATCACCACGGCGCTCATGAACGTGAACGGAAGGGCGCGCTCGAGAAAGGCCAGAAGCTCGGCCTCGGCTTCCTCGTGACGGAAGCTGTCGATGAAGATGTTGGTGTCGAGCGCGTATTTCACGCTCTACGTCGACCCTCGAGGACGTCGTCAACACCCCCGCTCCGACGGACGGCGGCAATCCCGCGAGCAAGTTCCTGACGGAAGGCCACGAAATCGAGGGCGAGGTCAATCGCCTCGGTCTCCGTGTCCACCCCGAGGGCACGGCGAGCGGTGTCAAGCTTCCGCTGATCCATCACGACATTCTTGCGAACCCAGCCCGCTCGACTGGCACGAGCGCGCGGGGCCACGCGAGCCAACGGTCGTTTCGATCGCCGCAACATAAATGTAGCCATTCAAATTCTCAGTCTGTATAAACACTATCATACATCTGTATGGGCTGTCGCCGCGGCGGGTTAACTGATTGAGGCGGATCTTACGGCGCGATGTCCCCGACTTGTATGGGTGCCATGCTCTGCCAGAATACTGTGCATACGTTGTAGTACAGGAGATGACATGGCAGGGACGCCGTACACAGGCGGGTCTAAAGATCCGCCTCTACCGGGATATGAAGGTTGTCTTTACTCACACGCACGCAACAACGAGAGAAGCTCCAACGCAATCATTTCCGGGCACTCGATCGGGGTCAAATGGCGCGCGCGTGGGAGGATCGTGAGCGTGGATTGTGGAATCGCCTCGTGCAGTTGGCGCGCCATCGCGACCGGTGTCGCGTAATCCTCCTCCCCCAAAGCGATGGCGCAGCCGTCGGACGTAGTGAACGTGTCCTGCTCCTCGCGTTCCATACGAATCACGCGATCCCTCTTGTAGCGGCGGATCTTAAGATCCGCCGGACGAAGGCGGGTCTAAAGACCCGCCTCTACAGCTCCGTCGCTGGCGTTATCAGTGGCCATGAAGGCGCCGCCGTTGGCGTGAATGGTCTGGTCGGTAATGTAGCGGGCTTCCTCACGAAGTGGGCTCGGTAGCTGGCGAGGCACGGCGAATTCGTTTCCCCGCTCCCCACCGTACGAAGGCACGCTCGCGCCGACGCAAGCGGCGCAACGTGGGCAGTAGCGTCGTGACGCTCAGCGCCGTGCCTCCGATGCTCAGCACAATGACGACGATGTCCCAGAGCGGGCGCTGGAAGTAGAGGAACGGAAAGTCGAGGCTGTGCAACCCTTGGTACAGCCAGCGCCGCAACCGGGTGATGCTGACCGATCTCTGGACGATGCCGCCACCCGCCGGGTCGAGGTACAACCACGTGCGGTGCTCATCAGCGTAGCGGATGCGAAGCACCGGCAATGGACGCGAGCCTCGCGGGTCATAGTAATAGCCGTCGTACTCCTGCAGCCATACGGAATCTTGGACCGGGACGTTCGGCATAGCTGCGCGCGCGATCTCGCTCATCGCGTCATCGTCGAACGTCGTGATCGTTCCGCGCTCGGGTCTCACGGCCGAAACGTATCGGTGTTCGAGGCGCGGAAGCGGCGCTCGCGGCAACAGACCGGCGTTCATCCACAGATCCGCGTCTTCCACTGAGGGCGCGCGATACGCCACCCAGAACGGCTCGCCCCGGAACTGCATGGTGTCGAGCTCTTTGAGAGCAAACGACGGCCCAATCGCCGCGACCGCTGCGCGCATGCTCTCGAGCGTCAGGAGCTCGGCGCGAAGGGGTCCGCCCGTCGAAGCCTCACGCTGCACGCGACTCATCGGTGACGTCGAAAACCAGTTGAACGGCGCCATGGAGAGCAGTCCACTGTAAGTCCATGTCAACGTCACGAGGCCAAAGAGCAGGCCCGCGTAATGATGCCACTTCATCCATCCGGCGTATGGCGTGTGAGACTGGACACGCTTGAGACGAAACCGGCTCGACGGAGAGAAGCGCCACAGGCCCCACACCAAGCCCGATATGCACATCGCGCAGCCGATGAGCGAGGACCAGATGATGAACTCGCTCCACACGGGGCCGTTGCGGCGGAAGGGCGTGAAGTAGACCCAGTGGAAGACCGGCCCGAGATACGCCCAAAATCGCTCTCGGCGCGTTGTGCGCAGCACCACGTCGCCGGTCACCTCGGATACGTACAAATACGTGCCCGCCGCGTCGTCCAGGGCGAGGCGATGGAGCGGCATCAGAGCCAGCGCCTGGAGCGTCCACTGATCGGGTTCGCGTTCGGTGAGGTAGCGGTCATGTCTGATCGGGCCCGCATGGTGCGGCGCATAGCGACGAGCGACCTCCACCGCCTCGTGTTCCCCCACACCCTCGAAGGGGGCCGCCGTGTCCGCAAAAATGATGATCTGCGCGCGGCCTTCGCCGAAGCGGTACACGGGCCGGTTGCCAAGCATCCCCACCTGGACATGATCGGCCGGGATGCCAACCGCGTCAGCCGCCTGGAGTGGTGAGATCTTTACCGTCGACAGGTCCAACGCGAGTGCACGCGCGAGACGCTCTTCGTTCGCGAGGCGCGGCATGCGCGCGTACATCATCACGATGCCGGAGATAAACCACGCGATAAAGAGCACGCACCCCACGATCCCCAGCCAGCGGTGCGTGTAGACGAGCAGCTTCCTCCAATCGAAGAACCACCACGATGTCAGCGGCTTCATGTGTGCAGTCGCGCCAGTTTAGCAGAAGCGCCGCGATAGTCGGAGTCGCCAAGTCGATTGCGCCCGGCCGCACGACAGGCCGCACGTCAGGAATTGCCTCTGGACTCCTGAACCTGTAAACTTCCGCGGAAACTTCAACTCGGCACGCGGTTCCTGTTTGATAGGGACTTTCACGTGGTTCAGACCCCTGGCTACGTCGTCATGGTTTGGGAGTGGACCCACGCCTATCGCGTCATCCCCCTGGATGGGCGTCCGCGCATTGCACCAAACGTGAAGCCGTCGATGGGAGACGCGCGGGGCCACTGGGAGGGGAATACGTTGGTCGTCGAGACGACCAATCTGAACGATTGGGACTGGTTTGACGCGGCCGGATCGTTCCACAGCAACGCCATGAGCGCGGTCGAGCGCTACACGATCGTCGACGCCAACACCCTCGGTTACCAAGTCACCATCCAAGATCCAAAGGTGTTCACGAGACCCTGGACGGCGGCCTTCCCCGTCAGGCGTACTCCTCGACAGGAGGAGGAAATCTGGGAACACGCGTGTGTCGAGGGCGAACGCGGAGTCGTCGGCATTTTAGGAAAAGACCCGAGAAAGTAGCCATGAACGAGTTTTCACCGCCTGGAGGTGCCAGATGGCGCTGAGATGGAGCGTTTCCCAACGGCTCGTGTGTCTCGTCGCACTGATCGTCGTCTTTAGTCTGTTCCCGCTTGCCGGCCGCTCGATGGCCCAGGTGGGGGGGACGGGTAGCATCATTGGGCAGGTGGCGGACGAGAGCGGCGGCGTGCTCCCTGGCGTGACGGTGACGGCAAAGAGTCCGGCCTTGCAGGTCCCGGAGGTGACGAGCGTCAGCGACGACCGCGGGGAGTACCGCCTGACGCCCTTGCCGATCGGAACCTACACCGTGGAGTACGGACTCGCAGGATTTCAGACCATCCGGCGGGAAGGTATTCGATTGTCAGTCGGGTTTACGGCGAAGGTGGACGTGCAGATGAAGGTCGGAGCGCTCCAAGAGACGGTCACCGTCTCCGGGGCGGCGCCCGTGCTGGACGTGACCTCGACCAGCACCACCACGCAGTTGACGAGAGAGACTCTGGAGCTCCTCCCCACCAGCCGGAGCAGCTTCAACGCCTTGATGATCCAAGCCCCAACCGCGCGTCCCGATATCGATGTCGGGGGAAGCTCGTTCAACGAGTCACCGGGATTCTATGCGATGGGGCAGCTCGCCGAGTCCTGGCAGGGCATCGAAAACATCGTGATGGCGTCGCCGGCCTCGAACCAGAGTGGCAACTATGTGGACTACAACACGTTCGAGGAGGCGACCGTCGAGGTCATCGGCCATCCGGCCGAAATCCCGACCCGCGGCATTGCGATCAACACCGTCATCAAGAGCGGAGGCAACGACTTCCACGGCAGCCTGTTTTACGGCGGTACGAGCCATGTCCTGCAGAGCGTCAACATTGACAGCGAGCTGCGACGTCAGGGCATCGCGGAGGGCGATAGCCTCGATCTGCGCGACGACGTGAGCGCGGAGTTGGGCGGCCGCATTGTGCGAAATAAGCTTTGGTTTTATGTGTCCTGGCGGCAACGGCGGCAGCACGACGGTATCTTGCAGTGCTTCAAACCGGACGGCTCGGGGTGCACCAATTTCGAGCGGGCCAGATTTGTCACGCCCAAGGTGACGTATCAGCTGAACGCCTCGAACAAGTTCATCGCGTTTGCGCAGCCCAACTGGAGGTTGGCCGAGCGCGGTGGGAGCCGGATTGCGACGTGGGACACGCGGACCGAGCGACGAGGTCACGACGGCGCGTGGAAGGGAGAATGGCAGGGCGTGAAGGGCAAGTCGCTCGTCATGTCATTCCTCTATGGCAGCTGGTGGCTTCGCTCCGGCGACTACGATATTGGCCAAGCGGAGCGACCCGCTGCCACGGATCGCGTCACCACGGAAAGCTGGGGAGCCAGCACAGCGACCGGGCAGCGAAACAATCAGGACCGCGTGCAAGCCAAGGGCAACGTCAGTTGGTACAAGCCAAACTGGTTCTTTGGCAACCATGAGTTCGAGGCCGGGGTGGAGCGCCAGTGGGCTCACGCGGACCGCGACCAGCTCGCGCGTGGCCCGAAGATCGGCAACTATCAACTATTGTTCAGAAGCGGGATGGCGGACCAGATTTCGATCATCAACACTCCGGTGTTCCCGAGGGTTCCCATCCGCTTCCTTCACGTCTATGGGCAAGACAGCTGGACCATCGCGCGCAGGCTCACGCTGAATTTGGGGCTTCGCTTCGGCCGCGACAACGGGTACATCGACGAGCAGTGCCGCGAAGCGGCAGAGGCGCCGGGGAACGTTATCTTCCCCGCCCAGTGTTTTCCGCGGAACCAGGGCGCCATCTACAACAACCTGGCACCTCGTCTCCGTGCCTCCTACGACATCACGGGCGACGGCAAGACCGTCGTCAAGGGCGGCTGGGGACGGTACTATCACATGCGGAACACCGACGAGTTGCTCATCGCGAACCGCAACACGATCTCTAACGCGACCTACCGCTGGCGCGACCTGAACACCAATCGGGACTACAATCCGGGCGAAGTGAATCTCGATCCGAACGGACCGGACTTCCTTCAGGTGACCCTTCGAGGGATCGGCGGTCAGCTCGGCAATGGCGTGATCAATCCGGACGAGAAGCAGCGGTGGAACGACGAGTACATGCTCCAGTTCGAGCGGGAGCTGAGGGCGAATCTTTCCGTCCGCGTCACCGGGGTCTATTCGCAAGCCAAGAACCAGTGGCGGCTCGACAACCCCCTGCGGCCTTACGGGGCCTACAACATCCCGATCAGGAATGCGGATCCGGGCCCTGACGGGACCGTCGGCACGGGAGACGATCCCGGGACGTTCGTCACGTACTACGACTATCCGGCCGCGGTTGCCGGACTCCGGTTCCAGCAACCAATGGTCGTTAACGATTCGACGGCCAATCAGACGTACAAAACGATCGAGGGGGCGGCGGTCAGGCGCCTTTCCAACCGTTGGCAATTCAGGGCGTCCTACAGCGCCACGAAGAAACACATCCCGCTCGTCCCCAATTCCGGCAGTGCCACAACGGGTTTCTTCAGTAGTCTGGATCCCAACGCGGAGATCTTCTCGGTCGATAACACGTGGGAGTGGACCTTCCGAGCAGGGGGCTCCTATCTACTCCCGCGCGGCGTGCTCGGGTCGGTGAACTTTGACCACCGAAGCGGGGACGTCTGGGCGCGGACGGCGCTGCTGAGGGGCGGCGCTCAAATTCCAACGATTACGGTGAAGGTGGAACCCATTGGCAGCCGGCGCCTGGACAACATCAACATCCTGGACCTCCGCCTAGAGAAGAGGTTCTCCCTGCGGAGCGGGGAGCAGCTGGCGGTGCGATTCAACGTGTTCAACTCGCTCAACTCAAACGCCGTGCGTGCGCTGGTTCAGCAATCCGGACCCAATTTCGGCCAAGCGACCACCATCTTGCGGCCACGGATTGTCGAGTTCAGCACGTCGTACAGCTTCTAGACCTTTTTCACAATGTCTACGCCGGCACGCCCGTGGTCGTCGACACGCGCGTGCCGGTCCGGCGTCGTCTAGCTATCGCCCGGCACCCGGCGTTGTCGGGGCCCCTGTCCCTGAAGAACCCATAAAGAAATTGCGGCCGTCGGTCATCTTGACCGTGATGCCGTTGGCCGTCGGCGTCCCGTTCTTGGCACGAAACCCTTCGATCACGACCTCGGTGCCAGCCGGGAAATCCGTCTTCCGCAGACCGCGTCTTATGAGGGCCTGAGGCGCGCCGGCTTCGATCGCCCAGTTCACCACTTTGCCATCGGGGCTCTTGACATCGACGTAGATCCACCCGTGGGGATTGATCCACTCCATTTTTGTGAGCGTCCCCTTGAGCGTCACCGGTTTATCCGCGTCGAATTCTGCCGCAAACGAGTGATGCGCCAGCACCGGGACGGCCGCCAACAGAAGAGCGGCCGCGGCCCCTACAACGGAGAGTCTCGCTTTCATTGGTGTACCTCCAGATGAGGTCGGACCGTTGTCTTCACCTTTGCGCGCCGGGCACGACAGGGTAGTCGTCCAGGCCAAAGGCGTAGCACTCGTAGTCCAACAGTTGAAAATTTGGTTCCGTGTGCCGATAGAAGACCATGTTCATCTTCCACGGTCTCGTGAAGACTTTCGGGTCCTCGATCGTGGCCGAGTAGCTAAGGTGATCGGGGTCCGTGAGGGTGTAGCGTTCGACCACATGCAACGCGTCGCTATGGAAGTTTCCCGCCCGATCGAACCACGTCTGGTCGTTGAAGTGGACCACATCGACCACCAGCGTATCGCCCTCCCAGCGGCCACGCGAGTCCCCCATCCAAAAATCGAGCGGGCCTCTGAGATGGGGCGTGTCCATGAAGACGTTGCGCGTGGCATGAATATACTCGAAGAGCATCATCACCACTCGCGGGGTTTGAACGATCTGGAAGGGATGCGGCTCATACATGATGCGCGGCACACCTGGCAGATAGCACTTGGCTTCCGTGTCCGCGGTTTGGCGGCTGCCGTAGTTCTCCTTCTTTTTGGCTAGCGCCCCCGGTTGGTACGGGAGCTCATCGCCCTCCACCACCCCGGCGCTCGCCGGGACGCCTCGTCGGGCAGAATGGGCCTGGATATCAAAATTCGCGGTGTTCACGGCCTGCCAAATGCCGGTGAGGTTGGGGTGCCCGTCCGCGGTCCGCGACACAGGACGAGTCTGCGTACCTGGTGCGGTGGACTGCTGAGCGGCCGGTGTCGACGCGAGCGAGAAGAGCACGACCGCGCTCGCCATCGACACGAGACAACCGATGAACGGCTTCGCCATCTGAGAAGTCTCCTGCGGTGGACTGCGGCTCACCATAGCTCCACGTTATCTTCGATGTCAACAGTTGACATGTTTTGTGACATGTTTTGTATGTGACATGTTTTTATATCGACGGAATTTCTGTCGGGTGGTAAAAGGCTTGGGGGCACCCCCTTCCTGTTTTTACTTCGGATCGGAATGAACGCCGACTTCGCTTTTCGCAGAAGGAGATTTCAGATGAGGAAGAGATCCTTCGGCTCCGCACTGGCGATTGTGGCCGGTCTCGCTCTCGTGTTTCTGGCACAGGGATCTGCCACCGCGCAGGCTCCCCTGACCGCGGTGAAAGCGTGGGATGCCCCGCGCACCCCAGACGGCCAACCGGACCTTCAGGGGTTTTGGGGGACGGACGAGTACGCCGGG
>Ga0184639_10000917_pt1 | contig 12259 bp, 14 predicted proteins | sample PLM31_170_b2_FD_133155 | JGI IMG/M metagenome (GOLD analysis project Ga0184639, IMG submission 133155) | Groundwater sediment microbial communities from an aquifer in East River, Colorado, USA - PLM3-1_170_b2 | ecosystem: Environmental > Terrestrial > Soil > Riparian zone | place: USA: East... | reverse complement strand
TCGCCTCGCACTCACCATAGGCGCGAAAATAGCAGGAACGGTTTCGCGTGATTCATACACCGTTAATTCTTTTTTGACTCCCGCCTTCCGCCTCTCGCCTATTTCACATCCAACTACATCAGCTTCGCCGGGTTATCCTTCAACATCACTTTCACCTCTTCCGGCTTGATACCGAAGCCCAGCGGCGTTCGTCCTCCACCAGGTGGAGCCCCACGGACGAGCCCGTAGCACCTTCCAGTACGCCCGTGGGGCGGAATCCTGAGCAGAGCCCCCGGCCAAGGCCGGGGCTCGAGTCGAAGGGTCGGTTTCAGCTAATGCTTGACAAGCGCATAAATTGGCAAGAGAATCGCCGCAGTTTATTTGAATACGGCAATCGTACTACTTGCGTGAATCCAAGAAATCAAACCAGTAGGAGGTGAACCATGCGGTTTTTACTGAAGGTCAACATCCCCGTTGAGACTGGGAACGCGGCTGCGAAGGCCGGAAAGCTCGGCGCGACCATCCAATCCATTCTGGCAGATTTGAAGCCGGAGGCCGTCTATTTTACCGACAGCAACGGCCAGCGGGCGGGATACATTTTTATCGAGATGCAAGATGCTTCTCAGATCCCTGCCATCGCTGAGCCGTGGTTCCTTGCGTTCAATGCAAGCATCGAGATTCATCCGGTCATGACACCGGACGACTTAGCCAAGGCCAGCGGCGCCATCGAGAACGCGGTCAAGAAATACACCTGATCGCTCGAGCGCGATCTAACACATTGGGCAAGGCAGGCAAGTCAGAAACAGAAGCTTTCTGTTATGAAGACAGTAAACATCCCTGCACAGGCAAAAACCGTCACTTCGTTACTTAAGAAAGCCCAAAGGGGAGGACTGATTCTCCGTTCCCCCAAAGGACACGAATTCACTCTAGCCGAGACCGACGACTTCAATCGGGAGATTGAACTCACGCGGCGCAACAAGGCTTTAATGAAGATGCTCGATGCCCGCGGCAAACAAACCAAAACGTTCAAAGCGTCTGACGTTAAAAAGCATCTCAATCTCGATTGAACCTATTGGTGGCGAACTGCGCGGCAACACCGTGTGACACTGGAACTTGTCCGCTGCGGCTATACCGAAGAGCAGATCGAAAAGCCTTGGAGCGGCAAGCTGCTGCGGGTCATGGACGAAGTGCGGCGGTTCGCGAGCGAGCTTCATTAGACATCGGAACAGTCCTGGTCCTAAGGGGGGGTAGGCGCAGCGATACTCCACAGTCAGATTCCCTCCTCTTGACCAAGACTACTTGGAGACGTACCCTTCAAACATTATGGATTACCGAAAATACATTACTATTGATCCCAATAAACGCGGCGGCAAACCCTGCGTGCGGGGGTTGCGTATTACGGTCTATGAAGTGCTGGAATACATAGCCTCGGACATGACAGAGGAGGAGATCTTGGATGATTTTCCAGACCTCACGCGCGAAGACCTGAAAGCGTGCATTGCATTCGCCGCTGACCGGGAACGTCGGCTGATGACGGTGCCAACCGCGTGAAGCTGCTCTTCGATCAGAACTTGTCGCACAAATTGGCGCGACGTTTGACGGACATCTTCCCTGACTCGACACATGTACGAGAGGTTGGCTTAAAAGAGGCAAACGACCCGGTAGTCTGGGACTATGCCAAACAACAGAGTTTCATGATCGTCTCGAAGGACGCGGATTTTCATCAGCGGAGTTTTGTCTTTGGATTCCCGCCGAAGGTAGTGTGGGTTCAATTGGGAAACTGCACGACCGCGGAAGTGGAGCAAGTGATTCGGAAAAACCTTGTAGCGATCAAAGACTTCTACGAAGATGCCGAGGCGGCATTTCTTGTTCTCTCATAACATCGGGAGCTAACTCAGCCGTTCCATCCGACTCCGCGACGAGGGCAGTATGGGGCGATCGCGCGGAGAACGAGGGATAGGTCTTGCAATCATACATAGACGTATTGCAAACCCGACCCCCCTAAACGATTGCAGGTTACGAGTCAGTGAAAGTCGAAAATAAATAATAGCAACAAGGCATGCACACCGAATTTGAAACCGAACTTGCGTTCAATGCAAGCATTGAAATTCATCCGGTCATGGTACCCGACGATCTAGCCAGGGCCGGCGGCGCCATTCAGAATGCGGTCAAGAAATACGCCTGATCGCTGGCTACGGTATCAAACACGACCTTCGAGCGCACCAACAGGAAGCAACGTGCTTGATCGGGCACTACTAATGGGCGCCGACCGCTCACCCTGATAGTTGGAAATCTGTTTTGACAACAGGCTCCATTCAATATTAACTTTGCGTTTATGACGAGCCCTTCCCCCGAGACAAACGCCGATCTTGTCCGGCTTGAACACGCAGACACCTATCATTTGGGCAAAATCTTGTCGTCGCTGCTGGAACGTGGCGAAGCATTCGATAGAGTCGTGGAAATCATTGAGCGCAAAATCGACAGCGGGCACTACGTTGTTGATGATCCGTTGGCGGACGTCATCGGTCTTACCATGTCCGAGTCTGTCTACGTGAAGACCCGGCAACAACTATTCAGAAGCTATTCGGCGCTACTGCGATTGTTCAAGAGTGGTTATCCCGATCCAGAAATTGAGAAAACACTCTGCACACGGCTTTATAAGATTGCAACCGACGATGCAGAACCGTGGCGCCGATTCATTGCTGAGGCACTAGGTGAGGTTGGAACGGAAATCGCGCTGCCAACACTGGAGGCGATACTGTTTGACCATGCGCCGAGCGTGAAGGTCAAGCAGATGATTGCTCAGGCCGTCGAATCTGCCGCTGTGTTCAGCGCCGAAGCACTTTTGACCAAGTTCGAAGCTGGAAGTCGAAAGAGTTTTATAGAAACCGTCGCAAAGGCAATAAGCGCAATTAAGGGACGGGGCAGCGCTTTTGAAAAGAACGTCTCGGAAAGGCGACGGGACACCCCGTCCGAGCGCGGAGGCCGTAAGGAGTTAGAAGCTGCTCAATCCTCGACGAACTCGCAGCCTCGTACGCCTCTTTCTCGCATTCACGATATTGAGGTCAAGCTTCACCAGCATATCAAGTCACGGCTTCAAGCACATTGGGGTACGAAGGACGATTGCTGGTGGGTCAAGGGAGTCCCTCCGACGATCCGGAAGGATTGCGCTCAACGCCGTGAGGACGACCCTGAGCGCAAAGAGCCTTATACGTACACTTATCTTATCGACCTCAAATCCATACTAGAGAAGAACTGGACAGTCTTCGAGCTCGACTTCATGCGTGTGCGCGGAGCTGTCGCGTCCAAAAAAGAATTTTTGGACTGTCTTGGCCGCTTGAACGAAGTGCGCAATCGGCACTCTCACCCAGTACGGGCTCCCAAGCCAAACACCGAAGCCTTCCACGCAGACTCCGAGGTCGCTCGGCAGGTCGGTGTGGTAATGGACCAGTTCTGCCACCCGTGACCTCGCATCCGGTGTTTCCCGGGGCGCGGGCTCATAAAGAGGGAAAGGCGTAGGGACAGGCCTTGCAATCGATTCTGCTGAAAAACCCTCCGTTCATCCTTCGAGAGCCTCAGGACGAACGGAGGAGCCGTTGAATTCACTGGAGATTTTTCCGTTCATGCTGAGCCTGTCGAAGCATTCCTACGGTTTTTCAGCAGAATCGCAATCTCACATTGTCGAAATGCAAGATCCGACTCAGTAAACAACCGGGCAGATTGTGATGCAGTGAAGACCGAAAATGAAGAATAGCAAGAAGGCAAGTATGACCCGGCATAATCGTTTCGTTTCAATGGGCCGCCCGGTCAACTGAATACTTAGGCTGCGATCATATGACACGCATCCGGAAAGATGAGGTATTCGCACAGGAGGCACTCACCCGCTTCTTGGCCGAGCGATACCCGATGCCACCTATCTGGGAGCCCGGTTCCGAACCTCCCGATTTTTGGGTACAAATGGCCGGTCGCCGCTTTGCCGTCGAGGTCACCCAAATAATGGAATCACTCGAAGTTGGTTCGATCACCTTGACTGAGCGAGGAGCGAACGCTGCTCTTCGTCGAGCTGTGCAACAGCTCGAGGCCCACGCCCGCAAAGCCGGGTTACTACGGGGCTTCTACCACATCCACGTTTGCCCTGTGCCCAACTTTCGCACAGCCCGTCCAGAGATCCAAGCCCGACTCTTCGCATACCTAGAGGAAACGGCCCGCGTGCCGGTCGGGGAGCAGCGCGAACTCTGGCACGGTCAGCACGGACAGCGCTGGACGATTCAGAAACTGCACGAGCGGTCCGCTGACCTAGCAGAATCGATGAGCCTCGGTGGTGCTAAGTGGGAGGGTGAAGTTCAGGAAGAGCTGCGCGCTCTGCTTTCCTGTCGGTTGGCGGAAAAAGCCGTGAAGTAGGGACGCCTCAAGGAGGATGTTATTCTACTGTTGATTGATGCCTACCACTACGGAGATTCGGTGGAATGGCTGCAGGCGGCACGGACGTTGGACACTTCACATTTCCACACGGTTGCTCGCGTCTACCTTGAGCATCGATGCCAAGTCCTTGCCACCAGTGACCCAACGTGGCGGATCTAGTTATCGTGATCGCGTCTTAAAATTTGATGTTCGTCCGGATCTCGGCACCACAAAAATCATACGTAGAGGCTATCGAAGATCGTTAAGCATTGTTTTCCGCCTACAGGATTACGTGACCTCGTCAGCCGCGGCTGATGAATTATCCGATCTCCCCTCGCCCGCCAGTCGCTCTTAGGTTGACGGTAATTGAAGAAAAAACAAACGGGGACGGCGTAAGCGTCCCTGCTTGTTCTTATGTTCTTGGTTGTCGATATCCAGCGGTTGCCTCGGGAGCTACCGTTGCGGCGTCCTTTTCATCCAACCACATCAGCTTCGCCGGATTGTCTTTTAGCATCACCTTCACCTCTTCCGGCTTGACGCCGAAGCCGAGCAAGGCGCGGATGAAGACGCGCATGCCGTCGATGGCGTCCATGTGCAGCACCTGGCCTAAGTCGCTGCCTATGATGCAGCGGTCGGGGCCGATCTCTTTGATCGTGCGGATGGTTTCCATCGGATCGGCCACTGGCTGATATAAGCTGGGTATCATCGGCTGGCAGTACGTGCCGACGTAGACGCCGAGATCGCGCAGTTGTTTCATCTCGTCGAGCAAGAGCTTGTTCAATTCCAGCAGGGGGTGGTCCAAGGTGGCGCGCACGCCGATCTCCTTGGCGAGCCGCGCCAGCGGCAGGAGTTCTTGGAAATCGGTGTGGCCGAAGCCGATGCCGACTTTTTTCGCCGCGGCCATTTCCATGATCTCTTTCACTTCCGGCAGCACCTTGCCGTCCTCGCTGCACAGGCGCACGCCTTCATGCTCCGGATGGCCGGCGCCGCGCCAGAATCCGTACGAGGTGAAAGTCGGGAACCAGATCATCTTGAAGTTCGGATACTGAAGACCCACGCGGACGTAATCCGGTCTCATGCCAAAACACATGCCGACGCCGCCGTAGACTTCGACGCGATGGGTAAGCTCGCCTCTGGCGATCATGTCTTCGATGTGGCGCTGCGTGAGGTAAGCGGACGTCGCGCTGATGTTCCAGTGGTCTTTGAAGGCGATGGCGCGCATGCCGCACTTAGATGCCTCGATGGCGATCTGGATCATATCCTGGGAACGATGCACGAAATCGGGATAGGCGTGAATGTGGCAATCGATCGCGCCCTGTAAGAGATCGTTTTCGATCCCCGGATAGATCTTCACGATCTCTGGGTTGTCCTTGAGCATCTGGTAAAAATAATCCTTGGCGTTGAGCTGGCGCACTCGCTCCAACGTCAATGTCCGGCCGACCATCAATTGTTCCGCGGCCGCGGCATCAGCAGCAAAGTCACACATAGAAAATCTCCCTTCGGTTTGCTCTAAGTTCCTAGTTTATGGTTTCTGGTTTCTAGTTTCGGAAACCGAGATTTGCATGTAACTAGAAACTAGAGACTAGAAACTTGAAACTGTTACGAATCGCCCCAGGCTTCGAGGAAACGCCGCGCGTCCTCGGCCGCCGGCTCGGTCACCGGGACGTAGGGAATCACCATGCGCGTCACGCCGGCCTCCTCGAAGGCTTTCATCCTCTCTTTGATCTCTCGGACATCGCTCGCGGGCACCACCGGCAGCTTGTCCATATATTCGTCGGTGAGCGCGCCCATGGCAGCCTTGAAACCGCCTTTTTGAAACGCTTCGTGGATTGCGCTCACTTCTTTATCGAAGCCCATGCCGCGCAGCATGTCGCTGTAATGGTCGGCGATATTATAGAAGGTCAGCACCTGGCGCAGCTTCGCGCGGGCGAGATTTTTGTCGGGGTTGAGCGACACGCGCGACTTGGCGACGATCTCGATCTTGTTCGGATCGCGCCCGGCTTCCACCGCGCCCTCGCGCACCCGCGCGGCGATCTCTTTGACCTTCGCCGGCGTCGCCATGTTGATGAACACACCGTCGGAAATTTTGCCGACCAGCTTGGTCATCTGCGGACCGAGACCCGCGAGATAAATCGGCAGGTTCGGATGGCTCGGTTTCCACGAGAGCTGAAAGCGCTTGCCGGTCTGGTAAATTTCGCCTTCGTACTCCACCCGCTCGCCGGCGGCGACCTTGCGCACGATCTCGATATACTCGCGCGCGCGTTTCAACGGCCGGTCGAACACGCCGCCATGCCAGGCCGCGATCGCCTTGTTCGCGACACCGAGCCCCAATAGCAAACGGCCGCCGGAGAGGTCCTGCAACGTCGCCGACTGAACCCCCAGCGTCACCGGGCTGCGACCGTATATATGGTAGATCGCCGTGCCGAGCTTGATCGTCTTGGTGCGGCTCGCCACCGCCGAGAGCAAAATCAGCGGATCGGTACTGTTGGATTCGCCTTTCCAAAAGGCGCCGAAGCCCACCTGCTCGGCCAGCACCACTAAACCCGGGATTTCTCCGGCCGGATAGTGCGCCGCGGAATTGATCTCAACGTCGTAGATCATTGCCTCTTCCCTTCAAATTCTTTGCCCCATCCACTTTTGGATTTTGGATTCTTACACTCCGAAGTCTGAGAATTTATCTCTAACATTTTAAGCTGCCAACCGTGGTGACAAAAAACGTTGTCGCGCCAAGCATGTCCTGAGCTTAGTCGAAGGGACGCCAAGCACGCAATGAAAGACTCGTTGTCATTTCGAGCGCAGCGAGAAATCCTTCTTAGATCCCTCGCGTTTGCTCGGGATGACAACCTAACTGTTGGACCCTTTAGCTTTTGTCAATCTTCGAAATTCCTCGCGCGACAAGCTCATCGATCGCCGCCTGATCGTAACCTAAGTCCGTGAGAACAGTTCGCGTGTGCGCGCCGAGAAGCGGCGGCGGCGCCGATTTTTTCTGCGCCAATCCATCGTAACGTACAGGAGCGCCGACAAATTTCAACCTGCCGGCCTGCGGATGCGCCAATTCTTCGACGAGGTCGAGATGCTTGACTTGCGGATCGGCGAGCACCTCGGCGACGTTGTAAAGCGCCACCGCCGGAACATCGTCGGCTTCGAGTTGCTTCAGCCACTCTCTCCGCGTCTTGGTCGCGAATACCGGCGCCAACATGGCTTCAAGCGCTTCATAGTTTTGCCGTCTGCCGTCGCGGGTCTTGAATCGCTCGTCTTTCGCGATATCCGTCCGGTCAACCGCCTTGAGCAAGGCGAGCCAAAACTTTTCGGGGACCGAACAGTGAATCGCCAGCGGCAGCTTATCTTTGCAGACGAACGCGAAGGCGTGGGCGTTCTTCACGCGCGCCATGCGATCGGGGATATTGCCGGTGCGCATGTAACCGGCGGCGGTCTCGCCGATGAAAGACAGGGTCGCCTGGAGAAGCGAGGTTTCGACTCGGCAACCCGCTCCGCTCTTCTCGCGCGCGAGCAGCGCGCCGAGGATGCCGTAGCCGGCGGAAAGTCCCGTGACGTAGTCCGACACCGCCACGCCCATGACTTTAGGATCGTTCGGATCGCTGAGCAGGCTGAGCAGCCCGCTCATCGCCTGCCCCAAGGTATCGAAGCCCGGCTTATCGACGTAAGGGCCCGTTTGGCCGAAGGCGGATATGGAACAGTAAACCAAGCGCGGGTTAAGGGAGCGCAGCGCATCATAGCCTAAACCTAATCGATCGGCCGTGCCGGGACGAAAATTCTCTACGAACACGTCGGCCCGCTTGATCAAGTCCAGACAGATCTCTTTACCCTTTGCCGCCTTGAGATCGAGAACCAGGCTCTCTTTGTTGCGGTTGAGATGGGCGAAGTTGAAACTGAAGTAGGGATCCGGCGCGAAGGTGCGATAGGGATCGCCGTCGGGCGGCGACTCGATCTTGATCACCCGCGCGCCGAGATCGGCCAACAGCGCGGTGGCGTACGGCCCGGTGACGAAGGTGGCGCACTCGACGACGGTAATCTCGTTGAGAATGCTGACGGGCATGGGATGATTTCCGGCGCTAATCTTTCACGGATTTTCCCGGCTTGCAAACGAGCGCCGTGGCTCTGAAATCCGCGGCAAAATTTTTTGACGTATTCGTGCCAAACGGGTGATAGCTATGGCGAGGCGGAAACGGAGCTTTGCGAGAAAGGCGAACGAAGAGCTGAAACGAGACCAGTGCGATCCTAGTCGTTAGGCAAGAAGCAGTCGTGCCATTCTTTTATTGATGATTATCGCCTCGTTTTCCAAGTCGAGCTTGACACGCCATTTCTGCAAGGTGCTCGCGCCGATGATTACCTCATCTGCGAGTCTCGGCGCTACGATGAAGTTATCGGATATCTCGACACCTTGAATATAGACATAGAGGACTGCGGTTTCATTGACCCGAAGCCTGCCCACGCCATCTCCCAAGGTGTAGGTCTTTGGCGAAGGCAGTTCCAAGATGGTCGCTATTCTATCGACCACGTCGCGCCTTATGAATGAAGCACCGGCTCCGGTATCAAACAGCACCTCAAGCCGCCCCTCCCCCTTATCCCCGGCAACCCTTAACTTTTTGACAATCAATCCCACGTCTTGACAATAAGGGACCAGGGATTCGCTGTCAATGATTTGTCTGACCTGCTGTTTTCTGCCATTTCCCTTTGTCTTCCTCTCTACCCTACGGCGCGACCCGAATCGAGTCGCTCCCTCAACTCGCTGCGCCGTCAGGAGTCCGGCCGGCCTTGATAGCTACAGCATCTTCATGTCTACGCTTCAGGGGCTAAACATCTTTAAATTTGTTGGACCCAACCAGGCGGAGCTTCGTGATATCCGTCCCCACCACTCGATTTACGTCTACGACCTCGTTCGATACTCGTTTCTTACTCCTGAGGTCCCATCCAGATCAGATCAAAGCGGGAGCGATGTGATTCAGCGCGGTGGATTTCGGCTCGCACTCGCTTCAGCCCCAGGCTGATCCGTCTCAGCCTGAGGCTGATCCGCCTGGGGAGGACTTTGGCGGAATCGCGGGCTTGGCCGGAATGACGACTCTGTTCTTTTTCCAAGTTAGAATTTTTGCGCCAAGCCACGCGCAATGCGGTGCTGGTAACTGATCTGTCGATCTGGTAATTTTTACGAAATGGCTAATCCAAAAAAGAAGTGTCGGCCTGTAACGACACTCTCGCTTAGCCAGCGGCTACGCCGACGGCCCTCGCGCGTCAAGTCGAGGACTGTTCCCCATTCCACGCCGGGTAGGAATCTCCTGGCGGCGTGCGAGCTTTCTGACCTCTGCGTTGAGCTTAACAAAGCCGCGCGGCGAAGGAACTGATGGAGCAACGCTTCGTTCCCGCGCTTCGGCGCCTGCGCCGGCTACTTGAGGACGCGTCCACTGAGCTTCAAATCACGATTCGCTTCGCATTGATCGGTGGCCTGGCAGTATCGACATGGGGAGGGATACGCGCGACTCGGGATATCGATTTCTTGGCCGACAGCAATCCGAGTCCGATGGGGAACCGGCGTTTACGTGACGACCTCAAGCGATGCTTGGAGGAGCAACGTTGCAGGGTGGAATGGCGGGTCGGCGACCCCGATGATCCAATACCGCTAATTTTGCGGCTCCGATTGAGAGGCGGATCAATCGAGACGGGTGCCGATATCCTGTGGGCGTACAAGCGTTGGCACCAAGAGGCGCTACAACGTCGTCTGGAAGTAAAAGCAAAACGGCTGCGTGTTTTCGTCCTTCATCCCGAAGACCTCATTCTGCTGAAGCTTGACGCGGGCGGCCCGCAAGATCTTCTCGATGTGAGGGCTCTGTTAGCTTCCAAGCCTCCCGATCTGGACGTTGAACGTCTTAAACGAACCGCAGCGCGCATTCGACTTCGCAAGCTTCTCGACAGCTGCCTTAAAGAAGTTAAACGGTAAATCGCGCGTATGAGGGCAGTGGCGTAGGACGGGTTGAGCCCTTCGGCGTCGCTCAGGACAAGCTCCGCGATACCCATCAATCAACGGAGATCAGGTGAAAGGCAACGAACCGATCGGTATCGGCGCCCAGCGCCTCACCCCACCCGACAAGTAAGGCGACGCAAACGGAGTGAAAGTCTCACCGCGGCGCGGCTAAAATTTCCTCGCGCGGGAAGTAGTCCATGATCTCGGCGCCGTTCTTGGTGACCACCATCATGTTCTCCAGGCGCACGCCGCCGACGCGGGTCTCGCCTTCGCGGCATTCCACCGCCAGCGTCATGCCCTCTTCGAAAACCTGCGGATGATCGAGGGACCACAAACGGTTGATGATCGGCATGTCGTAGCCGGTGCTGGTCCCCAAGCCGATGCCGTGACCGATCTCGCTGGCGAGAATTTCGACCTCGCTCTTATATCCCCATTTGCTCGCCGGCGGAAAATGTTTCGCCGCGTCCGCCGTCGTTTTGCCCGGCTTGATCTCGCCGATGACGGCGTCGACGCGATCGCGCACTTCCTTGTACCAATCTTTTTCTTTGGCGGTGGGCTGGCGGCCGACGATAAAAGTTCGGTAAGTGCAGCTGCCGTAGCCCATGTAGGTTGCGCCGCAATACGAGCCGTACACCAGATCACCCACCTGGATGATCCGGCTGGTCGCGTGGGGGCCGCGGTCGAAGGTCATCGGGCCAGAGCGCCAACCGCCGGGCACGGCGGATTCCAGGCCGATTTCATAGCCCGCCGTGGAACCGAGCGTCATCAAGTCCGTGTCCCGCATGCCGGGTTTCAAGTTTTCCCAGATACGGAACCACACGCCGTCGACCATCGCCGCGCAGGTCTTGAGGCAACTGATCTCGTCCTGATTTTTGATCATGCGCGCTTCGAGCATCAGAAAGCGCGTGTCGACGATATTTTTTACGCCGGCGTTGACCAACGCCTCCCGGGCGGTGCCGTCGAAACCGCCGAGAGCGAGCTTCTCGCCAAGCAGACCGCGCTTCTCAAGTTCGGCTTTGATCTCACCGGCGAACGCCTTCGCTTCCACCGCGCAGGCTTCCGGCCCGGGCGAACCGGTGAGCCACGAGCGCGCCGGCCGCCACTCCTTGATCCACGGACATTGGTCGGGCATCTGGTGATAGTAGCCGTCGTGCTCGTACATCACCGCCTCCTGATCCGCGAAAAAAAGCACGTAGCGGACCATCGGATAGGCGAAACCCTTGAGCGCGGTGAGATAACGAATGTTTTGATGGTTCGCTTCGAGAATCGCGGCGATGCCGTGCTTGCGCATCAGCATCTGCGCGCGCTCGACGCGCTGGCGCCGCAGGCGGTCGGGATTGAACCGCTCCTGCCAATCCGCTGCTTCGGGACCGAATGTGAGCTTGGGTGCGTAATTGACCATAACGACCTCCTGGCGCGGGACGCGAAATGTTTTTTCGACCCGAATCTATCTGGAACGGTGCGCCGCTTCAACAGGCGCGGCGGGAACGCGAAAATAATGCTCGCGGGTCCCTTGCAGTATGCCGGGGACCGGATTAAAGATCGATTGATAACGAGTGTAAATATGTGGATCGCGCTGAGAGAATTGTTTCTACTGTTGCTGTTTATCGCGTTGAGCGCCCCAAGCACAGCCGCCGAGCGCGGTTTGGAAAAAGTCCGCATCGCCGTCTCCTCCAAGTCGCTCGGTTTTCTCGACACCTGGGCCGCCAAAGAGCGCGGCTTTTACCGCAAGCATGGCATCGAAGCTGAAATCATCGCCATGCGCCCGCCCTTGACCATCGGCGCGCTGCAAGCCGGCGAAATCGATTACGCCTTCGGCGCGAGCACGATCTTGCGCGGCAGTATCGCCGGAGCGCCGGTCCGACTCGTGACCTTGGCGCTCCGAACCTCGTTTCACACCTT
>Ga0184639_10000916_pt1 | contig 12260 bp, 9 predicted proteins | sample PLM31_170_b2_FD_133155 | JGI IMG/M metagenome (GOLD analysis project Ga0184639, IMG submission 133155) | Groundwater sediment microbial communities from an aquifer in East River, Colorado, USA - PLM3-1_170_b2 | ecosystem: Environmental > Terrestrial > Soil > Riparian zone | place: USA: East... | reverse complement strand
GACGGGAGCCGGCGGCTTGGGCGGCGCGACCCGCTCGACCCAAGCGGGCGCGGGCGGGCCATAAACGACCGGCGCCTTCGCGACCGGTCGCGGCGTCGCGACGGCCGCGGGCGAGGTCGCCACGGTCGGCATCTTGGCCGGCGCCGGGGCGCGTCCGACGAAGTAATAGACGCCCGCACCGATCAGGGCGACGGCCAGGATCAGGACGAGAACGCCGGTCCGTCCCTGGAGGAGCTTACTTTGCGGCAGTGCCAGGCTGCTCGGCAGATTCATTGGCATTCCCCTCGGCCAGCGTGTACGCGGTCGCGACGAATTCGGCCTGCACCGTGTCGTCCAGATCGCCCTTGTCAAATCCCTTGATCTTGAGCTGCGAGACGTTCACCAATCGGGAGAGATCCGCGATCTCGCCCAGGAACGCGCCGGCGCGGTGATAGCCGCCGGTCACCGTGACCTGCACCGGGTTCTCGGTGAAGTCGGTCGTCGGGTGCGGATCTCCCGGCTTGAAGAGCACGAACTTCACCCCGGCCTCCTGGCCGGCGATCGTCACCTTGCGCAGCAGACTCGCGACCTCCTTCTGGCTCGGCAGAAGCTCCTGCGCCACCTGCCACCGCTGGTTCAGGAGCGCGAACTCCCGCTTCAGCTCCGGCAGGCGGTTCACGAGCTGCTGCGCCTTGGTCAGCTCGTTCATCTTCTGCGTGTACTCGGCCTTGAGCCGGCCGATCTCCGCGGCGCGCGCCTTGTAGTTGAACGGGACGAACTCGGCGAACACGTAGAAGTAGACGAGGGCCGCCGTGCCCGCGACGATCAGGACCAACTTTTGGGTCTTCGGATCCTTGAGGTCCATCGCTCTCCTCTGCGCTTCGTCTCGTCTAGAGCGTCAGATTCGCCGTGACCTTGAACTTCACGACGGTCCGCTGATCGATCGTGCCCTTCTCCGCGAACAGCAGATCCACGTTCGCGAAGAGCGGCGATGCCTCGAGGCGCGACATGAGGTCGGCCACCAGGAGGTTCGAGAAGGTGACTCCGTCGATCGACACCTTGTCGGGAGTCAGCTCCTCATAGTTTCCCAGCCAGAGGTGCTCGGGCACGCACCGCGCGAGCTCGTCCACCAGCTTCACCCGCATGAGGCGGTTCTTGTCGAGCGTGGAGATGACGTTGAGGCGGCGCCGGAGCTCCTCCCGCTTCTGCGTCAACTCCTGGATCGTCTGGATCTGGGGCCTCAGCTTCTCGGCTTCCTCCGCGGCCCGGGCGATGTCGGCCTTCAGCCGTCCCACCTGGAGCGTCTGGATCACCGAGAAGGCGGTGAAGAGGACCGCCACGAGCAGCAGGACCAGCGCGGGCATGAGCGTGCCCAGCTTCGGCAGCGCGAAGCTGCGTCGGACCTGGCGCTCTTCCCGTGGCAGCAGGTTGATCCGGATCATGGGTCCCCCTATCGCAGCGCGAGGCCGATGGCCACGGTGAGGAGCGGGGCCACCTGGTCCGGCGAATCGCCGTCGAAAAGGCCCGAGTCGTAGCTCAACTTCTGGAGCGGATTCACGATCTCGACGGGCACGTGGTGGCGCCCGTTCAGAAACTCCGTGAGTCCCGGTACCCGGGCGCTCCCGCCCGAGAGGAGAATCCGGTCCACCCGGTCGGCGTCGCCGGCGGACTTGAGGAAGGCCACGGCCCGATCGATCTGCACCGAGACGTCCTCGCAGGTCGTCTGAACGATCGACGCCACGTCGATCCCCGAATCGCCGCGTCCGCGGAGCGCGTTCAAGGCGTCGACCTGGCTCACGTTGTGGCGACGCTGGATCCCCTCGACGAACGAGTTGGCTCCGACCGAGAGGTCCTTCGTGAAGTGGGGCACCCCGTTCCGGATGATGTTCAGGTTGGTGATCTCGGCCCCGATGTTCAGCAGGGCGACGGTCTCTTCGGGCATCAGGTCGTAGTTCGCTTCGACGGCATTCTGGATCGCGAAGGAGTCCACGTCGATGATGACCGGCGAGAGTCCCGCCTCGCGGATGATCTCGGCATGGTTCGCGATCATGTCCTTCTTCGCCGCGACGAGCAGCACCTGCATCTTCTTCTGATCCACGTTCGGATTGATGATCTGGAAGTCCAAGGAGACGTCATTGATGTCGTAGGGAACGTGCTGCTCGGCCTCCCACTGGATCGCTTCCTTCGCGTCTTCCTCGCTCAGGCGGTCCATGAGGATCTTCTTCACGATGACCGCGCGGCCCGATACGGCCGTCACGACGTTTCGATTCTTGATCTGGCGCGATTCGAGGAGGTTGGTGATCGCCTCGTGGACCATCTGCCGGTCCATGATCTCCCCGTCCACGATCGCCTCGGAGAACGGCTCGGAGATGCCGTAGTTCACCAGCCGGTTTCCCGTGCGGTCCTGCGCGATTTCCACGACCTTGATCGAGCTGGATCCGATATCGAGTCCGACCGTCGTCTTCTTCTTCCCGAACATGATCGCGCTCCGCTTGGTGGTGGGGTGACTGGGCCCTTGCCCCGACGGCAAGAACTCGTCGCGTCAGGATTGAGCAAGTTCCATGCCATGCACCACGGTTTCGACAACGTAAGTCTTTTTCACATAACGTCTTACGCCGTCGGGCCCCGGACACCGCGCTTTGCGTCTCCCGGGACCGCTCGCCTTGCAAACTGCACGGATTCGCTTCCGCTTATCCGCTCGAATTCATTCAACGGGCAATCCGTGACCGGCGGGGGCGGCCGCGTTGACCGCCCCTCTCCCCTCTGCTACGGTGCCGCGCATGCCCCGCATCGCCCACGGCGCCGCCTGGCTCGCCGCCCTCGCCGCGCTCTGGGTCTATGCGATGACCCTTTCGCCGACGGTGACGTGGCGGAACCAAGGCGAAGATTCGGGCGACCTCTTGGTCGCTTCCGCCACGCTCGGGATCCCGCATCCGACCGGCTACCCGCTCTACGTTCTGCTGGGCCGCGTCGCGAGCCAGCTTCCGCTCGGGAACATCGCCTTTCGGATCAACCTCGTCTCGGCGCTCGCCGGGGCCGCCTCCGTCTTCTTCCTGGCGCGCTTCATCCTCGAAGCCGCCCCCACCGGCGCCGCGGGCGCGATGATCTGCGCCATCGCCGCTTCGCTCCTCTACGCTTTTTCCGGCGGCGCCTGGAGCCAGAGCGTGCTCGCCGAGGTCTACACGCTGAACATCTCGCTCCTCGGCGCGATCCTCTGGGCCCTGGCGCGCGCGGAGCGGAGCGGCGGCTTGAAACCCCTGGCGCTCGCCGCTTTCCTCTTCGGCCTCGGGCTCAGCAACCATCTGCTGATTCTGACCGCGGCCCCGGCGATCGCGCTGGTCTGCGCGCGGCGCGTCGCTTCCCGATCGATCGGCCCCTCGGGACTCGTTCTGTTGCTCCTTTTCGCGTTTTGGGGAGTCACCATGGACCTCTATCTTCCGATCCGGGCGGCGCTGGGTCCCGAGTTCTCCTGGGGAGCCCCCTCCACACCCGAGCGCCTTCTTTGGGTTCTGACGGGAGCCCAGTATGCGCGGAACTTCTTCCAAAGAGGGCTCCCGGAGATCGCGGGCCATCTCCTACCGGGCCGGTGGGCGCTCGACTACGGCTGGGGGCTCCTCTTCCTTGGCGTCGGGGCGATTGGGGCCGCGGCGTGGGGAGCCCGGCCGAAGGCATCGCCAGGGAGCCGACCCGGTCTCCTGCTCCCCGCCCTGGCCGCCCTCGCCGGGGCGCTCGCGCTCCTGTCGGCCTACTCGATCTCGGACGATATCGGCTACTGGATGCCGGTCGGGTACCTGTGCTGCGCGATCGCGGGGGTGGGCGTCGCGGTCCTCTGGCAGCGCGCCTCGGGGCTTCCGCTTCTCAGGCTGGGTCTGGCCACGCTCTCGACGGCCGGCGTGGCGCTCGCCGTCGCGGGAAACTTCCGCGCGGTGGACGCGTCGGGCGACGTGACCCCCTACGCGTTCGCCCACCGAAACCTCGAGCAGGTGGAGCCGAACGCCCTGATCATCAGCGAGTACGACGGCCGGACCTTTGCCCTCTGGTTCTATAAAGCCACTGATTTCAAGAAGAGTCATCCCGACCTCGTTGTGGCCTACAAGTACCTGCTTGTCTGGCCCTGGTACCAGCACCACCTGGCCCGGCGATACGCTTCGCTCGCGGTGCCTCCCTACTCGGGAGATCTCGACCTCATGCTGAACCGGCTCGTCGCGCGGAACATCCGCCGCCGGCCGGTCTACCTCGTCCGCGACGATCCGGCGCTCGCCTCGATCTTCGAGGTCGAGCCCGTGGGCTATCCCCCGATGCCGCTCTTCCGCGTGCGCTTGAGGGAACCCTGATCTCGGGCCTTCGCGGGTGGGCGATTCGAAATGTCCGGATCCTCCTCGCGCTGGCGATCCTCGGCGTGGTCGCGTTCCAGGTCGGCCGGCTTCTGAGCACCGAGCGACGCATCACGGGGGGCGGGATCTCGCTCCCGCTCGACGACAGCTTCATCTACATGCAGTACGCGCGGGCGATCGCGGAGGGGCATCCCTTCGTCTATACGCCTGGAAACGCCCCGACGACCGGAGCGACGAGCCTCTGGTATCCACTGCTCCTCGTCCCGCCGCATCTCCTCGGACTGAGTTCCGATCTCTGCATCGCGTGGGTGCTCGGACTGGGCGCCGTTTGTCTCGCGGCGACTTCGCTGCTCCTGGCCACATTGGGGAGTCGGCTCGGAGGACCCGTGGGAGGACTGATCGCCCTCGTGCTCTTCCTCGTGAACCCGCACCTCCTCTGGGGCTACATGAGCGGTATGGAGATCGCGTTCTACGGCACCGTCCTGCTGGCGACCGCACAGGCGTACGTGAACGAGCGGCGGGAGGCTCGATTCCCGACTCTGCGATGGTGGCTCTTCGCCCTCGCGGGAGCGCGGCCCGAGGGAGCGATCCTCTGCCTGGTCTTCGGGGTCCTGGTCGCGGTCGACCGCGCGCGCGCGGCGCGGACGCAGGGCGGACCCCGCTGGATCACCCCGACGCTTCTCCTCCCGTTCGCGGCGGGCGCGCTTCCCTTCCTCGTCAACCTCGCCGTGACCGGCTCCATCGAATCGACGAGCGCGCAGGCGAAATCGATCTTCGCCGAGCCCTACTCGGAGACGCGGACCCAATACATCCTCAAGACGCCGGGCGTCTGGTGGGACATCGCCCAAGTCTACCTTTCGCAGTTCCAGATCTCCATCCGGGAGGTCCTGAATCCCCGCATGGCGGTCGCCACCGCGGGAGGACTGCTTCTCTTCGCCCTGCTTTCGATCCGTCCACGGGAACGGCCGTGGGCCCAGGGCGCGCCGCTCCTCGCGCTCGTGGCGGCTGGGATTCTCGTGAACTCGATCCCGGTCCACTGGTGGGTCCACCTCTACCGCTACGAGCAGGGACTCTATCCTCTCCTGGTTCTCCTCGCCGGCGCGGGCTGGGGGCGTCTCGCGTGGATGGCGTGGTCGCGCCCGCCGCGCTGGATCGCCTGGCCGGCGGCCGCCGCGACCGTCGCGATCCCGCTTGCCACCTCGGTCCCGATACTCCTCGGCCAGCAGGAGCGGATGGTCCTCTTCTACGGATTCAACTGCGAGAACATCCTCCACCAGCAGGTGGACGTGGGCCGCTGGATCGACCGTAATCTTCCAAAAAATGCGGTCGTGGGCTTGAACGACGCCGGCGCGCTCGCCTACTACGGCCGGCGCTCCACCGTGGATCTGGTCGGCCTCACCAGCGCGGGCTTCGCCCGGGTCTACCGCTCGGGGCTCGGCTGCCTCTTCGAGCATCTCCGCCGCCTGCCGCCGGAACGGCTGCCGACTTACTTCGCGATCTACCCGGAGTGGTTTCCCTACTGGCGGGAGAGCGGGCTCCTCGGCCCGGAGGCGTACCGCGCCCACCTTGCCTTCAATACCATCGCCGGCGGGACCGATAAGGTGGTCTACCCGGCTTCCTGGATCGACGTGCGCGGAACCGACTCGCCGGAGATTCCAGCGCAGGAGCTCGAGGGGAAACGCCGCGTCGATTCCCTCGACCACGCCTGGCTGGAGGATGAACATCGGCACGAGTGGCGAGCCGACCCCGAGGCCAAGGACATGCTGCGGCAGTACGTCTACGCGGACCGGCCGACCCGGCCGCTCGCCGATGGGGGCAGGATCATCCGCGGCGCGGAGCACTTCCGCGCGTCGGCGATCCCGGGGAAAGATCTCGTGATCGTGATGCGGACCGACGCCTGGTACCCGACCCGGCTCCACGTCGCGGTGGATGGGCAGGCGGCCGGCGTCTGGGACTTCGCGCTGGCGGAGACGGTCTGGGTGGAGCCTCGCTTCATGATTCCGGGCAGGCTGATCACGAGAGAGCGGCCGGAAATCTCTCTCTTGCGGGAAGGCTATCGGCCGCGGAAGAAGGGACAGAGCGACATTCGCGAACCCCCCCGGGGACAGGACCTGGAGGGTCGGGACTACACCCCCTTCCATTACTGGCTCTACCAGTAGCCGCGTCTCCCGGCGCTACTTCGTTTCCCGCCCGCCTACTGGTCGATCCAAGACGAGATCTCGTACCTCGTGAGCGCGTTCAACTGGCTGATCATGGCGCTCGAGTAGAGAAGCTTCACGTTACCGTTCACGTGGGTCTGCCCGCCCAGGGTTCCCTGGACCATGAGGGCTCCCACGATCTGCTTAGCGGCGCCACCACCCACGACGTCCACGTCCTGCAAGCAGATGACCACGCCGTTCCAATTGAACGTTCCGCCCATCTTGAAGTGCCCATCGATGATCAGTACCCCGGCGCCCGAGGTGTTTCCAGACACATCGAGATCGCCTGCGATATGGATGATCTTCAAGTTCCCGATCGATCCCCATCCGGCCGTGCTCGGATTCTGTTGGTTTCCGACCAGGGTGATGTCGGCCATCTGGCTCCAGGCGTCGGCCATGGCCGCCAGATCCAAATTGATATTGGAGCTCTCGACGCTCGGATCGGCGCCGGCGCCCACCACGTTGTCCTGCTGTTGCGGCGTGAGCTCCGATTCGATCGCGTTGGGGTCGTTCGGCGTCGAAATGCCCGGGAGCGGCGTCCCGCCGGCCACGGTGTCGTAGGGCGCCGTGGGAGCGTGGTCGTGCCCGTCGATCAAGAATGCCTCACCGTTGAAATCCATCGCCCCCTCCGTATAGACCGACCCCGGCACCGGCGGAAGCGGCCACTTGACGGCCTCGACCGTGACGATCTTCTCGCCCACGCCCCTGCGTCCCGCGCTGGTGACGATGATCTTGGGTATGCCCCGGATCGTATTCTCCCGCGGCGGCGTGGTCGGATCGTTGTCGTGGTCCCCGAAGAGGACGATCTGGTTCCCGCCGTTCAGCTTGTACCGGATCTTGACCCACGGGTAGTCGAGCTTGTTGGCCAGCGGCATCAAGAACTGCCTCGACCCGGTTTCCGGATAGTGCTCGCTCGCCTCGTCCACGGCCGGGTCGGCGTCGTTGTTCACGCCGTCGCTCGTCGTCGCGTTGTACTGGGGGTCGAGCCCCGAGTTTCCCGCGTCGTTCACCATGTAGCGGCCCCAGCCGGCGGTGTAGGTGCCCATCGGCAGCTGCCCGATGTAGATGGGTGGGGACGTCTTGGTCGGGTCCGACATCCGGGCAAGCGCCTCGCTGATTCCGGCCTCGGCGTGCTCGAACGCCTGCGTGCTGATCATTTGATTGCCGGCGATCTGCTTGTCGCCCTTCGTGAGCGCGACGTAGGAGATCCCCAATGAGGTCAGGAGGAAGAGCACCAGGAGGCACACGATCAGCGTGTTGCCCGCTTCCGGTTGAGCCGCGGTCCGCGGCCTCGATCGTTTCGCGCGTTCCATCGAGATCACCCCTTCAGTCCGCCTTCCATGAGTTAACCCTCCCGCCACCACGAAAGTCTGTAACGCCCGAGCGTGTGCGCGTTGTTCACCGCCTGCGAGGAGTACCAGACGCGCCCCGCGCCGCCCTGGGACGACGCACCCACGAGGGAGCTCTGGAAGATGATCCCGCCCACGATCCGGGCGTCGTCCGCCGGGCCGCCGCCGGTCAGCTTGACGTCCCCGGTCGCGATGACGATGCCCTTGAACGTGCTCCCGCCACCCATCTCCAGACTTCCGTCCACCATGAGAATCCCGGAGCCCTCCCACGTGCCGTTGCACTTGAGGTTTCCCTTCACGAGCGTCACCTTCGGCTCGGCGAACGTGCCGTACACCGGCGTGCCGCTATCGAACGTCTGGTCGCCCGAAAACGTATAGTCCGAGATACTCGAGAGCTGCCCCCAGATCTGGTTGAAATCGTAGGTGTAGGCCGACTGCTCCACGCTGTTGACCCCACCGGCGCCCATCACGTTGTTCTGTTGAGTCGCATCGATATTCAAGTCGCTCGTCGGACCCTTGGTGAGGATGCCCTTGACCGGGGGCTTCCCGGGAATCGTGTCGTGCGGGCTGTTCGCCTCGTGATCGTGTCCATCGATGATGAACGCGTTGCCGTTGAGCTTCAGGGGGCCGCCTGCCCAGAGCGCCGCGGTGACGTCCACCAGCGGAAAGCGGACGGCCTCCGCCTCCAGTAGCCTGGCGGCGCTCCCGCGCCGCCCCTTGGCGGTGATGCGCAGGACCGGAGCGCCGTGGGTCATGTTCTCGATCGGGGGCGTGATCGAGTTCTGATCCGCGTCGCCGAAGCGGACCAGCTGCCCGGCATTCGTCTTGTACTCGACGCGCACGTAGGGATAGGCGAGCGCGTTGGGGCCGGTCTGCTTGGTCGCCACCTCGGGGTAGCTCTCGCCCGGCTCGTCCACGAAGCTGTCAGCGTCGTTGTCGAGGCCGTCCGTCCCCAGCGTCCCCCGGTCGGGATCGAGGGCGCTCGCCCCGTTCGCGAGCACGATGTAACGTCCCCAGCCCGGCGTCGGAGTTCCCGTCTCGCCGATGTAGATCGCCGAGTCGGTGACGCTCGAGGCCCGGTGGAGCCCCTCGGTGAGCCCGGCTTCGGCCGCGTAGAAGGCCTGCGCCCCCGTCATCTCGTTGCCCGAGATCAGTTTTTCCGATTTCGTGATCGCCACGTAGGTGATCCCGGCGGAGGTGAGCACCATGAGGACGAGGAGCGAGATCACCAGCGCGTTGCCCGACTCCGCCCCGCCCGGGGCGCGCCCCTCGCGCGCGTCCATCCGATCCCTGGCTCCGTCCTTCATGGCGCTTCGCTCCTTCGTCCTTACGGGTAGATGGTCGAGGTGTATGGGTTCAGATAGATGACCAGGTTGCCCGTGCTCGCGCTGGTCGCCGTGCCCGCCACGATGTCGGCGAGCTTATCGTCGTCCGGATTGTCCTGCGAGCACTCGAGCTTCCCGATGGCGAGGGCGTTGACGGCCCCGCCCGCGTTCGCGTCCGCCCAGCCAAACATGCTCGGGATGATGGCTCCGTTCACGGCGTACGCATTGCAGAAGTAGGCCTGGACTGCCGGTGGGCTCGCTCCGCCCGCGCCGGCCGTCCCGACCACGATGTCGAGATCGGTGTTGCCGTAGTCGATATGCCCGAGCGCCACGGAGAGGGCCGGACCGGGGGTGACCTGCTCGTCCTTCTTCGTGAGCGCGCCGATCATGCTCCCGCTCCCCTGCCAGTACTCGATCTTGCCCGCGTTGCTGCCGGTCCGGAGCCCGACCACGACGTCCGGATAGCTGTCCGCGTCCATCGCCGCGGTCGCGAGGGAGTAGACCGCCCCCCCGACCGCCACGGTGTAGACCGTGGTGAAGCGGGTGATGGAGAGCCCGTTGTTGAAGTAGATCTCGAGGTTTCCGACCCGATCCTGGGTGTCGGTCTTCGTTCCCGCGACGATGTCGGGATAGCCGTCCAGGTCCATGTCGGCGATCGAGACGGCCCGCACTACTCCGCTGGCGGAGTAGACATCCAGGATCGCCGCGTGCGTGAATCCGCCCGTGCCGTCCCCCCACCAAACCTCGACCTGGCCCTGCACGTCGCTGGTCTTCGTCCCGAGGACCACGTCGGGGTTGCCGTCCTTGTTCAGGTCGCCTATGGCAAGCCCCCGGATCTCCCCGGTGCCGGGATTGTCGTAGAAGGACCCATTGGGGGTCACGGGACTGGTCGGCGCCCCCACCATGCCGGGCACGTCTCCCATGTTCCCGAAGGCCTGGTTCTGCCAGACCTGGAAGCGGCCGATGTTCGTGCCGGTGAAGACGCCCGAGATCACGTCGCGTGAGTTTTCATCGGACTTATCGATATTCGCCGCCGCCAAGGCCCGGATGTCGTAGGCGGCGTTTCCGAGGTAGCTCTGTGTCGCTTGGTAGTAAACGCTGCCGGTGTACTTGTCGGGCTGCCCGTTCCACCAGACTCGGATGTTGGCGGCGCCGCTCGCGGCGGTGCCGACGATGATGTCCAGATCGTGCTGGCCGTTCTGGGTGGTGGCGGAGCCTTCCGAATCGTCGTTCTCGTTCAGGTCCGCCAGCGCCATGGAGAGGACCCGGTCGGTCGGAATATGGATCGGCGGTTGGCTCGGCGGCAGGCCTGTTCCCGATCCCGTGCCGGTGCCGGTACCCGTGCCGGTGTCGATAGCGGTCCCCGTGCCGGTTCCGCTCCCGGTGCCCGTCCCGGTGCCCGTTCCCGTCCCGCCGGTATTCGCGGGGGCGTAGGACGCATTCGCCTGGGCGATGAACGGGAAATTCCGCGGCTCGACCGAAGTCGCGATGGCGACGCGGTCGTAGGAGCCGCTCTCGACATTCTTCTGCTTGGTCTCGGTGACCATGCTCACGACGACCGTCTTGACCAAGCTGCTCGTTCCTGGCCCCGGCGGGATCCCAAGATCGGTCTGATTGACGGTCTTGCCGAAGAAGGCACCGGCCGCGTCGTTCGCGGTGCCGCTCTTCAGCTCCAGCGCAACCGCGCTCACGTCACGGTACGAGAGGAGCGGCACGTCCTTGGCGGTCACCGCGTCGCTCGACCGCTGGGTCAGACCGTACGCGACGATCTCGCCGGTACCCGAAACGGGGGTGGCGAGGGAATCGGCCGAGGTCCCAACCTTCCGCCGGAGCACGAAGTCGTACGGATTCGAGCTGGCCACCACCAGCGGGTCGCTCGCGCTGGGGTCGAGGAAGTAGGTGACGACCTCGCCCATGTCGATCTGGCGATTGCCGTTGGTATCCAACGCGAAGGTGACCCGGTACTGAGAGCCGACGACGATGGAGGGCTGGACGGCCGGATTGACGCCGTATCCGGCGCTCCGCAGCTCCCGCGCGATCAGGTCCACGCCGCTCCGGGCGTTCTGATTCGCCTCGGCGAGCTCGATCCCGATCTGCTGGGACTTCTCGCCGCGAATGTAAACCTCGTAGATCGAGCCGATCACCAGCGCGAAGAGCAGCACCGCGATGGTGATCTCGATCAGGGTGAAGCCGGCGTCACGACGGGTTCGGTTGGCGTTCACGGATCTCACCTCGTTCACTCGGCCTTCCCTGCCTGGGTTATTTGGACACATAGCTCGTCAGCTGCGTGGACTGCGCGCCGCGCGAGTCGTTCCACGACGACACCACCTGGATCTTTTTGCACCCGGCCATCGGGACCGAATCGGTCACGGTCCAGGTGCGCGTGAACACGGACGTCGTGTCCGCGAAGGTGCCCGCGGCCAGGGACACGAACGGCGTCCCCTTGAGCTGCTCCAGCTTGACCTGCGCGGCCATGAGCCCGGAGGTCAGGATGCGGCTCTGAGTCACGCCGCGCGTGCCGGCCGGGATCATGGATGCCACAGCCAGAATGCCCACCGCGAGGAACGTCAGCGCGAACATCACTTCCAGTAGACTGAAGCCCGCCGACTCGGCGCGAGCCCGCCGGCCCGAACTGCGATTCCACGAAGCCTGTTTCACTCCTCGTCCGCTCATTGCACCGTCACCATCCCGGTGGGACGCACCACGGAAAGCGACCGGGAGTAGCCCTCCGGATTCGAAAAGATCGCGCTCCCCGACGCGCTCGCGCTCCCGTTCGGCAGAAACGTGAGGCTGTCGGAGGGAAACGGGTTGGTTGTTGAGTTGGTCACCGTGATCCAGGCCGGGAGCGCCGCCGGCAGCTCGACCTTCTCGGTCATGTCGTGCGAACCGTTATTGTTGTCGTCGTCGAACCATCCCCAGCCCTTGATGGTGCCGTCCCACCAGACCACGTAGTTGTTGTTCTCGGTGATCGCCTTCTGGCGGACCACGCGGATCGTCGTCGCGATGCGCTGGATCTGTCCGTTCAAGTCGATGCTCCTCAGAAATTTGTTTAAGCCCGGCATCGCGACCGCGGAG
>Ga0184639_10000915_pt1 | contig 12261 bp, 14 predicted proteins | sample PLM31_170_b2_FD_133155 | JGI IMG/M metagenome (GOLD analysis project Ga0184639, IMG submission 133155) | Groundwater sediment microbial communities from an aquifer in East River, Colorado, USA - PLM3-1_170_b2 | ecosystem: Environmental > Terrestrial > Soil > Riparian zone | place: USA: East... | reverse complement strand
GGCCTCGCCTTCGAGAGGATCGGCCCGAACCAGCTAGTCGCCCTACGCGAATTGCTCGTGCAGCACAAGGTCCAGTTGCGTCAGGAAGGGGTGCGTGTCCCCCTGGAAGTCTCCGTCAGGTGTCAGCCCAAGGGAGGCACAGGCCAGATCGTGGAGGGGCGGACGGGCGATATCAGTCGAGGGGGCATGCTCCTCCTTCTCCCCGTCGCCATTCCTCCTCTCACGCCGTTGAAGGTCTCGATTCCGACGGCGCGAGGGAAGATCGAGGCCGAGGGCGTAATCGCCTGGATCGAGCCGCTGGAGGGGAAGGCCCCGGGAGAGGCCATCCGGCATGGCTTTCGGTTCACGGAGATGTCCTGGCCCAACCAACTTACCCTTGGCCTCTTCTTGGCCGAGGCGCCATAACGACCCACCATTCAATTCCGACTGGATTGCAAGGCAGGACTGGCTGGATCAGGCCAACGAGGGCTATGCCGACATGCTCGCGGGTAGGCTCAGATCGGGACCGGTTACGGGGTCGGGCAGTCTTCTTTCCTTTTCCAGGCTAGACAGACCAAGAGCCGGATCCGTCGGAGGAATCCTCCAGCCCGCATAATCGCCAGAGATCAGCTCCCAAGCAGCCAGGCGACCCGCCGCTCGAGGCCGGCCTCGATCTCCCGGAGATCATCTGGCGCGCCCACCAGCCGCTCGACCAGCTTCCCGTCCTTTCCGATGAAGAGGCTGGTCGGCGTCGACTCCACGCCGTAGAGCGCGGCGATCCTTCCATCCGCATCCCGTCCAACTGGGAAGGGCAGACGGTATTGTTCGACGAACGTCTTGGCGGGCCCCTCCTTATCCCACGAAACGTTGACGCTCAGGAAGGCCAGACCCTTGTCGCGGTACTTTTCGTAGATCCGTGCCAGAACGGGAGCCTCCCGTTGGCAGTGCGGTCACCCCGAGGACCAGAAGTTCACCAGGACCGGTTTGCCCTTCAGGCTGGCCAGGGTGACGCTCTGCCCGTTGAAGAGGCGGAGGGTGAAATCCGGCGCCGCCTGCCCGGTCCGGGCGACGGCGGCCTTTGCGGGGGTGGCCCTGCCTCCGCCCTGCAGCACCACCACAGCTATGAGCGCGCCGACGACGACCACGAGGACGCCAAGGATCGCCCACATGGTCCACTTGGACTTGGTCTCGCGCTTTTCCTTCGTTGATGGGGCTCGTGCCAACTTCCGCTTGCCCATGGGGGGCTCCTTTCTTTGCTGAGCAGTTAGCCCTCAGCCGTCAGTTTTCAGCTTCTGCATGAACTGCAGGGGCATATCCTCTAGCTCCCATAGCTCCCAGCGCTCTCCAGTCACAGAACCGAGGCCCCTTGCTGTCATGCCCGAGGCTGGGGGCTGAATGCTGACCGCTGAATGCTTGACTATATGTACAGGGGGATTGGTCCGGGTGCAAGTGTTTCTAGTGGAACAGCGGTGAAGTAGCAACAGAGATGGGGGGACAAGGAGAAGAGGGGACATGGTGAAGGCTTTCACTCGGGAATGGTCGAGAAGAAAAGAGCGGAAAAATCGCTTGACCCGACGTGTCAAGCCATCTAAGAAGGTGACTCTGATGGACATCATCGGGTTCGTCTGGGGTCCCCTTAGGGGGACGCAGCGGGCGCACTTGATTGCTGCGGCGGTGCTGCTGGTGTTCCCCGCGCGAGGGATGGAACTCTTGGGGCTGTTTTTGGCCGGCGGCACACTCGTCTGGATGCGAGCCCAGCGGACGGCTCCATGATCACGGTGACGGCTGGGATCCTCACCGACGGGGAGCGGGTGCTGATATGCCAGCGGCGGGCCGGGAGTCGGTTTCCCCTGAAGTGGGAATTCCCGGGGGGCAAGGTGGAAGATGGGGAATCGCCCGAGGCCTGCCTGCGGCGGGAACTCTTGGAAGAGCTGGCCATCGAGGCAGAGGTGGGCCCGGAGCTCTACCGGACAGACTACAGCTACCCGAACGGCTTCGCCGTTCGGTTGCTGTTCTTCCGGATCTCGCGGTACGCCGGGACGCCGACGAATCGGGCCTTCGAGCGAATCGAGTGGGCTCGGCGCGCCGATCTCAGCGGCTATGATTTCCTGGAGGCGGATCTGGAATTGGTGGATCGGATGGCGCGGGGCGAGATCCAAGCGACGATCTAACCGCCAAGTGGTCATGAAACGAGATTCACCACAACGGATGAAAATCCCATTCCCCGGATGCCGGTAGGGAGGGGGCTGCACCCCACCTCCGGCGGGGTACCCGCCCTCCGAGGGCGGAGGGCCACAAGGGCCCTCCCTACGACACGCCGCGTCAGGGATTTTCTTCGCAGACGCCAAGTACGCCAAGGTTTTTTCCAATATTCGCGTTCGGGCGAACTGGGATGAAGAAGGCGCGACGGTACCGGCCGCGGCTGGATGAAAAGAAGGTCAAGGTATTTCAGGTGCGGCTGCTCCGATGGTTCCGGAAAAACGGCCGGGACCTGCCCTGGCGGCGAACGCGGGACCCCTACAAGATCCTGGTTTCGGAGGTGATGTTGCAGCAGACACAGGTAGAGCGGGTTCGCGAATACTACGAAGGATTTCTCCGAGAGTACCCTACGATCCAGGACCTGGCGTCAGCGAATCCGGCTCGCGTGCGGGATTCCTGGGATGGACTGGGATACTATGCGCGGGCCCGCAACCTCCACGCGGCCGCCCGCAGAGTCGTGCGGGAACACAAGGGGCGGTTTCCCCGCCATCTGGAGGATGTCCTGGCCCTGCCGGGTGTGGGACGGTATACCGCGGGGGCGGTACTCAGCTTTGCCTACGGGGAACCGGCGCCGACCCTGGACACCAACGTCCGGCGCGTGCTCGGCAGGATCTTTGTCCGGCGCTGGGCGTCACGCCCGGCTGCGGCAGAGCGCCGGCTCTGGGCCCTGGCCGAGACCGTGATTCCCGCCGGAGAGGCCTGGGCCTTCAACCAGGCTCTCATGGATTTCGGCGCGACGGTCTGCACAGCCCGCAATCCCCGCTGTTCTGTATGCCCGCTGCGGCAGTGGTGCGCGTACTACGCCAAGGCCATCACCTGACTTCGAGGCGCGAGGAGAAAAGAGGAGGACAGCCATGACTCCCAAGGAGTTTGTCGAATACGCGGAATCCATCTATCGGCCGAGCGCTAAACTGATCTCCCTGGCCCCTGCCGGCAAGCTGGACTGGAAGCCCGCGCAGGGAAATATCATGAACCTCGGCCAACTTCTGCATCACCTGTCCAACTGCCCCGGGGGCCTCGTGATGGCGGTTAACAACGCCTTTCCGCCAAGCGATGCCTTTCAGAAGTTCGTCCAGGAAGACCTGAAGAACAGCAAGACGCCGGAGGTCGCATCGCGCGAGTTGTCGCGCGGCTGGGACGAGGCGAAGGCGGCCCTGGCCAGGGTGAACCCGACGGACTTCCAGGCGCGGATGGTGTCGGTGCCGTGGGGGCCGCCGATGCCCCTCTGGCGCACGTGCTTGGGGATGGCAGAGCACTGGCTGAATCACAAGTACCAGCTCTTCTTCTACCTGAAGCTGCTGGGCCAGCCAGTGAACACTATGACGCTCTACGCAGGGATGTGACGCGTCCCCCTCAACCTCACCTTCTCCCCCAGGGGGAGAAGGTGAGGTTGAGGGGCGGTTAGGCGGGGTGGCACCAGGAGCAAGGCGCGTAGCCGCTGGACCGGGCATCGTCCGGGGAAAGGAAATTGGTCCGGTTCCCCTCGTGGATGCGCCGCTCCGCCCGGCAACCGCGCCGGCAGAAAAACCGGGTGGTGATGCAGCCCACATAGGCAGTCCTTCCCCGTTCCAGGGCCAGCAGGCTTTCCTTCCTGACCGTGCCGAAGGAATAGCCCCCCAGGCTGCCGTCGGTCTTCACCACGCGGTGGCACGGGATGATGAGGGGGACGGGGTTGGAGGCCATGGCATTGCCCACGGCCCGCGCCGCATCGGGCTTCCCCAGACGCTCGGCGATCCACTTGTAGGGGCGCACGTCGCCATAGGGAATCTGCGCCGCGACCTCGAGGGCCGCCCGCTCGAACGCCGGGACCTGTGAGAGATCCACGGGGATGCTGAAGAACGTGCGTTCGCCGGCGAGGTATTCCGCCAGCTCCTTCCGGGCCTGCTCCAGGAGTTGCCCGATTCGCCCGGCTTCCCGGCGGGGGGCCGGCGCGTGACTGCCGCGCCGGAGAAAGACCCGCGTGATACCGGTCGAGGAGGCCGCAAGATCCACTTGGGCCAGGGCGATCGGTGGTTCCTCTATGAGCCGGAGGTCAAGTTGCTCCATGATTCTCCTCGCAAGGTCGGAGGGTGCGGCCGCCGGCTCAAACATCGCCCGAAGCCATCCCTCTTCCCCGGGGCGCACCCGCTGAAACGCCTTGTCGTCCGTTCGCTGCCTTCTCACGATCTCACCACCCCCCGCGCCCGCAACGCCTTCCGCAGGGCCAGCCGACCCCGCCGCAGGTGCGTTTTGACCGTGTTCACGGAAATGCCCCGGATGGCCCCGATCTCTTTGTAGCTCAGACCATCCCCGTAGTACAGGGTAAGGACGATCCGCGCCTCCACCGGGACCGTGGCCAACGCCCCCAGGAGGAGGCGGTCTCGCTCCGTGGTCTCCACATCCCGGTGGGGAGAGTCATCGGCCGCTCCGTCCCAAGTTTCCAGAGAGACCTGGGGGCGACGACGGCGCAGCTCGTCCACGCAGGCATTGATGAGGATGCGGTAGAACCAGGTCGAGAGCCTCCACCGGGAATCATACCTTGCCCGGGCCTCGTACAGCCGGAGGAAGGCCTGTTGGACCGCGTCCTCGGCGTCATGTCGCCTGCCCAGCATGCGCAGCGCCACCGCAAAAGCCCGCCGCTGATACCGATCCACCAGGGTCGCAAAGACATCCCGCTCGCCGGACTGGACTCGGCGAAGCAGCGTTTCATCGCTCTGGGGGCTTTCGGGCATCGGCGGCCTCGTCGCGCTTCGCGGATATCTGGAATATAGACCGCCTTCGACCCGCCTGGCAACCGGCGGACTGCCCCCAGCCTGGGGTTACTCCATGCGCAGTCATCGAAAGGGTATACGGCAGAGGGCGGCGAAGGGGGTGAAAAGGAACGGCTTGTCGAGTATAATCCCGCCGTTTTGAGGCGACGCGGTGCCAGCACAGCTACCCTGGGTGCGTTTCCGCCAGGTTTCCCTTCGTTCCCTTTTCGTGGTATTTTATCGCGGCTCGGAAATCCCAGAGGCGAGTGCCAGAGCAAGCAACTGACCATGAGCGCTGTCATCCGCATCCCGATCTTTCCATTGCCCGACGTGGTGCTGTTTCCCCACACCCTCCTCCCGCTGCATATCTTTGAGCCGCGCTACCGCGAGATGGTGCGCGACTGCCTGGCCGGTGACAAGCGTCTCGGCATGGCGCTCCTGCGGCCGGGGTGGGAGAACGATTACTACGGGCGCCCCCCGGTCTATCCGATTTCCGGAGCGGGGGAGATCATCCAGCACGAGGAACTTCCCGACGGGCGGTTCAACATCCTGCTCCGGGGGACGATGCGGATCGGCATCACGGCAGAGCTGCCGGCCGACAAGCCGTACCGGGTTGCCCGGGCCCGCCCGTTGCCGGACCGGTATCCGGATGCGAACCCCAAGGGGCTGGCGGACCGGGTGGAGCGCCTCAAGGTCTTCTACCTGCGCATCCTGTCCGAGGTTCAAAAGGGTCAGGGAGAAATCGCGAAGATCTTCAGCGGGGTAAAGGACCCGGGAATCATTGTGGATCGCATCGCCGGCGCCGCCATTGCCGACGCCGAGACGCGCCAGCGGACGCTGGAGGCTATTGACGTCGCCCCGCGTCTCGCCATCGTGCAGGATCACCTGGTGGCGGTCCTCGCCCACCTCTCCGATCGGAGTGCCCCGGCCGAACGCTCGAGCGGCCGGCAGAATTGACGGGGTCAGGTTCGAGAAAATCCCTGGAAGGCCTGCACCGCCGTGCCGGGGAAGGAAGAACCGTGGCAGCCACGAGGCAGAATCGGACCGGCTTTCGGATCTACTGCGCGGGACCCCTCTTCAATCGGCCCGAGAAGGAGGAGATGGCGGAAATCGCCCGGACCCTCGAGGGGGCCGGCGTCTCCGTCTTTCTTCCCCATCGCGATAGCTTTCTCTTTGAGGATGTGTACCGCGAGTTCCTGCGCGGAGGCTACGACTCCGCAGAGGCAAGCCGGATGATCCATCAAGCCATCTTTTGGTTGGATGCCTACGAGGTTCTCGTGGGCTGCCAGGGGCTGGTCCTGAACATGAACGGGCGGGTTCCCGACGAGGGGGCGGTGGCGGAAGCCGCCATGGCCTGGATGGCGGGGAAGGCCATCGTGCTCTACAAGGCTGACAGTCGAAGCCTGATCCAGGGAGACGACAACTCGCTGGTGCTCGGCCTTGGAAGTTTCGTCAAGGTGTCTACCATCCCAGAGATTGCCTACGCTTTCACCCAACTCTTCCGGAACTGGCGGCTGGGTAAGAGCCCGGTGTTCCCGCAGGCGGTCAGGAGTGCCCTAGAGCGCGGCCGCCGCCTGTCAAAGCTCCTGGCGGCATGCAAGTCCCCCGCTGACATCGTCCCGGTCATCGTTTCCCTCACCCGCAGACCACCCCGCGTTTCGGCCGGGTAATTCCGACACAGTTCACCCCGATCCGAAACTCTCGGCCGAGTCGATGCCCCGGAGGGGACTGCACAAGGCTCGAGCGGATGGAGCCGGCCCGTCGCTCGGCGCCCCACAGGGGGCGGTGAGGCCTCTCCGCGCTGTAGCTGAGGACAGAAGCCGCCAGGATTCTTGGGATTGCCGCCCTCATCCGTTTTTCGGATCGGGGCTCAGGTGCCACCCTCTCTCTTGCGGAAGTCCCTGATCTGCTGCAGGATCCCTTCCATGTTCTGCGTTCTCTCGTGGATCTTTTCCACCAACGGCCGCATTTCTTCTAGGAGAAGCTGGGCCTCGTCCCCTCCCTGATCCCGGCGGACCAATCGCAGGAGTTCCTCGACGTACACGGACAGGGAAGCCAGCGGCCGTTCCATCTCGTGGGTCGCCAAATGGATCGTCTGGGTGATGGCGGCCCGCCGTTCCCTGGTGACGACGTCTTCCTGCAATCTCTTCAGTTCCTGCAGGATCTTTTCTAGCGTCTGATGCTTCTCCTCCAGTTCCTCGCTCTTTTCCCGGAGTCTCTGCTCGGAGAGACGGAGCCGCTTCCTTTCCGCCACGACCAAGGAGACCATCACGGAGATCAAGGAAAAGCTGATCAGCCGGGCGGTGGCCCGCCAGTACGGGTAGATCAGCGTCACGGTGTCCGGGGAGGAAAAGAGGTTGGCCCCGAGGTGAACGAGAGCCGCCAGGAGGGAATAGGCCAAACACATCCCCCACGATTCATAGAGGGCTACGATGACCAGGATCGGGATGTAAAAGGTGTCGGTCGCCAGATCCGTCGGCGCAAAGTGGTCGAGGGAGCCGATCGCGAGAATCAGCAGGAGGGCCAGGATCCTGCGGTGAGTGGGAGAGACGGTAGATCTGCTCGCCAGATCCTCAAGGGGATTCAGGTGAAGGGTCACGATTCACCCTCCGTGTTCAGATCGGGCTCGTGTGGAGAGGCGTCAACTCGCCCGGTGGAAAGCCGGGGTGCAAAAGGCACAGGCGTTGGGTGCCGGAGTATGACGTCGGCGCAGGAGAAAAGCAATTCCGGAATCAACGACGCCAACCGATGGTCGGGTCCAGCCGGCCTGAAATGGGGCCAGGTGTCAGGAGGTTTGCTGACGATCCTCCAGGTCACTCATGGAAGTGTGTCGCACCAGAACGGCCGCAAGGGCGACCCGTTGGTCCGGCGTAAGGTTGACAAAGAGGAGGCCGCTCTGGTAACGCACATGCGAGTCCCCCTCCGCCCTCTCTTCACTCCCAACGAGGGTGCTGCGGACGACCCGAACCGGGAGGACCAGTGAACCGAGGGTGGGCGGGAACTCGAAGGAATAGACGGAGCCGAGACGCAAGGGATCCTGGTGTTCGAGGCGGGCGCCGGTCAAGCTCAGATCAAGGAGGTGGACCTCCAGGGTGGCGCCTGCCCGGACGCCCAACCGATCAGCCACCAGGTACCGGGGCGCTCCACGTTGCTTCGGATACTGGGTCATGGGTCAGCAGCCTCCTCGCCCGACGCGTTCAGTCGGCTTGCAGGTGGTGAAGCTTCCCGGGTTCCAGACAGAGGAAGACGCGGCCATCCAGGACCCCCCGCTCCCGGGGATCGGGAACATCCACAATGAATTCGTGGGGGGATGGTCTCTCCCTGGCGGGCACCTCGACCCAATAGCGAACCCACTGCCCAACGAAGGTATGCGTTCGGATCCGGCCTTCCAGGACATTTCCCCCGTACCCATCCGCCCGGGTCGTGGTGAGCCGGATGGCCTCGGGTCGGATATTCAAGATCGCGGTGTCTCCAGGGCGAAGACCCGTCCCCGGCGAGGTGACCGCAATGGAAATGGCATCGAAGTCCAGCGTGAAGCTGTGCGGACTGGCTTCCCGGACCAGCCCGCGCAGGAAGTTGGCCGTACCGACGAAATCGGCCACGAAGACGCTCTTGGGGGTGTAATAAATCTCCCACGGCGTCCCGTACTGGACCACCTGCCCCTGGTTCATCACGGCGATCCGGTCGGAGATGGCGAGCGCCTCTTCCTGATCGTGGGTGACGTACACCGTGGTGATGCCGACGTGCCGCTGGATCTGCCGAAGTTCGGCCCGGACCGTGACCCGCAGCTTGGCATCAAGGTTAGAGAGGGGCTCGTCCAGCAGCAGGATCTCCGGCTCCATCACCAGGGCCCGCGCCAGGGCCACGCGCTGCTGCTGGCCGCCACTGATCATCCCCGGGAGCCGATTCTCGAGGCCGGCCAGCCCCAGATCGGCCAGCACGCCCTCGACCTTTCGGCGCAGGGCGTCGCCCCGCACCCCAGCGACCTTGAGGCCGTAGGCCACGTTCTCGAATACCGTCATGTGGGGGAACAGGGCATAGTCCTGGAACACCATGGCGGCGTTGCGGCGATGCGACGGGACATCGTTCATCCGGCGCGCGCTGAAGAAGATGTCCCCCGCGTCCGTCTCGTAGAACCCCGCCAGGGTGCGCAGGATGGTCGTCTTGCCGCAGCCGCTGGGTCCCAAGAGCGTCGTGAAGCTTCCCCGGGCGATCTCCAGCGAGACATCCCGCACGGCCGTGACCGATCCGAACCGCTTGGTCAGGTGCCGGATGGCGATGTGCACCGGGGCGTCCGTCATATCCGGAAGAGCTCCACGTTCCGGCCGAGGAGCAGCCGCGACGCTGCCAGGACGATGCAGGTCAGGACCAGGAGCGCCGTGGTCAGGGCCGCGGCCGCGCCCCGGTAGCCGTCATTGGCCAGGTTCAGGATGGTAAAGGTGGCCACGACGTTCCGGTTGGTCACCAGGAAGACGATGACCGACAGGGTGGTCACCGCCCGGATGAAGGAAACCACGAAGGCCGAGACCAGCGAAGACTTGAGGAGCGGCAGCTCGATGTCCCAGAACGTCTTCAGGGACCCGGCCCCCATGTTGGAGGCCGCCTCGCTGAGGGAGGGGGCGATCTGCTTGAGCCGGCCGATCCCCGTCTGGTAGCCCATGGGGATGTTCCAGAAGATCATGCTCAGGATGATGATGGCGGCCGTCCCGTACAGGTCGAAGGGCGGGGTGTTGAAGGCCAGGGAATAGCCGATGCCGAAGACGACGCCCGGGATGGCGGCCGGCAGGATCGCGACGAAGTCCAGCAACCCGCGGCCCGGGAACCGCTTCCGCGAGACGAGATACGAGGCCAGGATGGAGAGGAGGGAGCTCACCGTGGCGGCTACGGCGGCAAAGACGAGACTGTGAACCAGCGCGCGCGCATTGGCCAGGACGTCCTGCCAGTGCTTGAGGGTCGGGGTGTAATCGAAGCCCCACCCGCGGCTGAAGGCTCCTGCCAGGAGGCCGAGAAACACCAGAATGATCAGAAGCGAGACAATCGTGCAGAAGGCGAAGAGGGGCCACTTCACGTACCAGGGCGTCGGCGGGATGGCGAGCAGGGTGACCTTTCCCGTGATGGTGGTGTACTGCCGGCGCCCGACCCAGTACCGCTGGGCCAGGAACAGGCCGAAGGCGGGGACCAGCAGGACCGAGGAGAGCACCGCCGCCCCGCTGACATCCCCCCAGCCGGAGATCCGGGCCCAGGCCTCGGTCGGCAGGACGGTGTAGTGCCCGGCGATCATCACCGGGTTCCCGAAGTCTGCGAGGACGTAGATGGCCACGAGCAGGGCCGCCCCGGCCACGCCCGGCCGGGCCAGGGGGAGGGTGATGGTCCGGAACAGCCGCCAGCCGCTGGCACCCAGGTTTCGGGCGGCGTACTCCAGCGAGGGTGCGATGGAGGCTAGCACCCCCTCCATCACCAGGGCGGCGATGGGGAAGAAGGCGATGGTCTGCGACAGCCACAGGCCGTGCCACCCGATGATGTTGTACCGCGTCCCCAGGAGGGTGTAGGTGACCAGGCCGTTCCGGCCGAAGATCAGGATGTAGCTGAAGGCGATCATGAAGGGCGGGGAGAAGAGCGGCAGGATGGCGATGGCCCGGAACAGCCACTTCCCCGGGACGGTCGTCCGGGTGAAGGTATAGGCGAAGAGGAACCCCACCAGCGTGGCGCTGGTCGTGGAGAGGACGACGATGACCAGGGTGTGGAGGGTCGCGGTCAGGTAGCGTTCGTTGCCCGACAGGCTCAGGAAGTCTCGGAGGGTCGGATAGAAGAGCACCCGCACGACCGGGTAGATGACGAAAAGCCCCAGGGCGAGGAAGATTGTGCCCAGGGTCGCCAGGAGCAGCGGCTCCCGCAGCAGCCGTCTCACCCACACCTCTCCAGACAGCGAAGAGCCCGGGGATTCCCCACGGGCTCTTCGCGTGCCGCCGACAGCATACGCAGGATTACTTTCCCGTGATCTGGGACCACCGCTTCTTCCAGGCGTCCAGGCTCGCGACGACCTTAGCCCCATCGTAGTTCACGAACTGCAGGCCCTCGAAGGGCGGGACGCCCTCGGGCAGATTCACGCCGGCCCGCACCGGGTAGCGCAGGCCGTTCTTGGCGTTGATCTCCATCGGCTTCACGGTCAGGATGAAGTCCACGAACTTCTGGGCCGCACTCATCCGCGGCGCCCCCTTGATGATGGAGACGCCGCCAATCTCGTACCCGTCGTCCTTGGGGAAGATGACGTTGACCGGCAGATTCTCCGCCTTTTTCTGGCGGATCAGGTCATGCCCCCAGGCCACCCCCACGATGGCCTGCCCCTGGGCCACCAGGGGGATGGAACCGTTGGCCCCCGGCGTGTACTGGGTGACGTTCTTGTGGAGGTCGGCGATGTACTTGAACCCTGCCTCCTCGCTCCCCAGGCGGAAGATCTGGGTCGCCATGAAGATTACCGCGCCGCCCGTCGTGGCGGGGTTGGCCGCGATGACCTCTCCCTTGTAGATCGGGTTCAGCAGATCATCCCAGGTGGCGGGCAACTTCGCGCCCTTGGCGGCGACCTCGGCCTGGAACCGCTTCTCGTTTACCAGGATTGCCAGGGCCCCCAAATACCAGCCACTCCAGAAGCCGTTGGGATCCATGTACTTGGCCTCGATCCTGGCCCGGGCCACCTCAGGCGACACGTACATGCTCAGAAACCCGCCCTTGGCCAGGCTATCGTGAATCGCGGAGTTTCCTCCGATGAAGATATCCGCCCGGGGATTCGCCGCCTCTGTCTGGATCCGGGAAGAGACGGTCCCCGCCTGCTCGATCTGCAGGGCAACCTCCGCCGTGAGGCCCGTGGCCTGCTTGAAGGCGTCGGCGATCTCCTCGATGGTCTTCTTGTCCAGCGCGGCGTAGATCACGACATCCTTGGCCGCCGCAACCCCCGCGCCCAGGATCGCGGCCGCCAGCACTACCACACTCACCAGTGTTCGCTTCATGATCGTCCTGGCGGGATGTCGCAGACTAGACACCCCACCACCTCCCCCTTTCGTGGAATATTGGTTGACCGGTAAAGGATCACGGCACCTGCCAGGTTTCTTCATGTTCACCTCCTTCTCGGACCGGTGTGGACGTCCCCGGAAGCACCCCCTCACCCCATCCCCCTCCCCGCTTAAGCGTCTTTGACCCACTTATGTTCCGGGTCATCGTGCAGGATGTACTTCCGCGGCTCTCCCGCCAGGATCCAGAGATAGTACAGCGAATACCCCGGCGCCGCCACCGTCGGGTG
>Ga0184639_10000914_pt1 | contig 12266 bp, 12 predicted proteins | sample PLM31_170_b2_FD_133155 | JGI IMG/M metagenome (GOLD analysis project Ga0184639, IMG submission 133155) | Groundwater sediment microbial communities from an aquifer in East River, Colorado, USA - PLM3-1_170_b2 | ecosystem: Environmental > Terrestrial > Soil > Riparian zone | place: USA: East... | reverse complement strand
TATCCTCGGGCCCGAGGTGGAAGCCCTGGAGCATGAAATCGCCTCATATTCCCGATGTGGATATGGGATTGGGGTCTCATCCGGAACGGATGCCATCCTGGCTTCCCTCATGGCCATCGGGATCGAACCGGGCGATGAAGTGATCACGACGCCGTACACCTTTTCCGCCACGGTCAGCTCTGTGGTCCGCCTGGGCGCCACACCGGTGTTCGTGGATATTGACCCCCGCACTTATAATCTGGACGCCGCCATGCTGAAGGCGGCGGTCACCGAACGCACGCGGGCGATCCTCCCAGTCCATCTCTTTGGTCAGATGGCCGATATGGATCCCATCCTGGAAATCGCCAGGCGTGACAATCTCTACGTGATTGAAGACGCGGCCCAGGCCCTTGGGGCTGAATATAAGGGACGGCGTGGAGGTTCTATTGGTCATCTCGGCTGCCTCAGCTTCTTCCCTTCCAAGAACCTGGGAGCGTATGGCGACGGGGGGATGGTGGTCACGAATGACCACGAACTGGCTCATCGAGTCAGGCTGTTGCGGAACCATGGCCAGCAGCCCAAGTATTACAACCGGGTGGTCGGGGGCAACTTCCGCCTGGATGCGATCCAGGCGGCGGTGTTGCGGGTCAAGCTCGCTCGCCTTGATGAGTGGACCAAGGCTCGACAGCAGCATGCGCTCACCTACCGGCGGCTGTTTGACGATGCAGGGTTGATCGCCGAACCCGGACAGGCGGATATCCAGAAAGGGGGGCATGGGGTGATCCTGCCTTACGAGGAGAGTGACCGGCGGCACATCTACAACCAATTTGTGGTTCGCGGCGCGAGGCGGGACGCGCTGAAGGCATTCCTGGCGCAACGTGGCATCGGGACCGAGGTTTACTACCCGCTGCCAATGCATCTGCAGGAGTCCTTCACCGTATTGGGGTATGGGAAGAGTGATTTTCCGGCGAGCGAGGCCGCCTCGGCCCATACCCTCGCACTACCGATCTACCCGGAGCTGACGGAGGCGATGATGGCTCGCGTTGTGAGTGCTATCGCGGAATTCTATGAACGCGCATAAGTCACACTCTGAATTGAATGCCAATTCATCAGTTGCCAAGCGGGGAGTCGTGCAGTCGTGAAAGTGGTCTCCATCGTTGGCGCGCGGCCGCAATTCATTAAGGCAGCGGCGGTCAGCCGGGTGCTGAGAAAGAACTACACGGAAGTGCTGGTGCATACCGGCCAGCATTACGATGCCAATATGTCGGCAGTGTTCTTTGAGGAACTAGGGATCCCCGAGCCGGAAATGAACTTGGGCGTGGGTTCCGGCCCCCATGGAGAACAAACTGGCGCAATGTTGACAGGCATCGAAAAGGTCCTTCAGGCAGAGCGCCCCCACTGGGTGCTGGTGTACGGCGATACGAATTCAACATTGGCCGGGGCACTAGCCGCAGCCAAGTTGCATATCCCCGTGGCGCATGTGGAGGCCGGCCTGAGGAGCTTTAACCGGGCCATGCCCGAGGAAGTCAACCGGGTGGTGACGGATCACCTGTCCGCGTTGCTGTTCTGTCCCAGCCAGACGGCGGTTGATAACCTTGGCGCGGAGGGGGTCACAAAGGGTGTTTACCTGGTGGGCGATGTCATGGCCGAGGCCCTGGCCTTTGCGTCCGAGCGCGCCCGAGGTCGTTCAAATGCACTAAGGCGGCTAGGGCTGACTGAAGGTGGTTACCTGCTGGCCACAGTGCATCGAGCGGAGAACACGGACGATGCCTCGCGTCTTCATGGCATCCTGCAGGCTTTTGACGCCTTGGACGAGCCGGTGGTCTTCCCGGCTCACCCGCGCACCCGCATTGCTATTGAGGCATCGGGCTACTCGCTAGCCCCACATGTGAAGGTGATTGAGCCACTCGGCTACCTGGAAATGGTGATGCTGGAGCAGTCGGCGCGAATGATTCTGACCGACTCAGGAGGTATTCAGAAAGAAGCCTACTGGTTGGGCGTACCCTGCGTGACGTTGCGAGACGAGACGGAATGGGTCGAAACAGTGCAGGCGGGGTGGAATGTCCTGCCAGGTGCCGACACGAAGCGGATCGTGCTAGCTGTCCGCTCGTTCACAAGGCCTGCGGCGCATCCGCCCTTGTACGGGGATGACCAGGCGCCAGGAAGGATCGTAGGGTTGTTAGAAACAGAGGCATAATACATGGGAATCCGTCGAACAGTGGAGCGGTACCAAGTAAGTGAACTCCCCGTGGTGGCAATTGAACCGTCGCACGGATGGGTCCACTTGAACCTGCGCGAGCTGTGGGCCTACCGTGACCTTCTGCTGTTCTTGGCATGGCGCGATATCTCGGTCCGGTACAAACAGACCTTGGTGGGGTCAGCCTGGGCCGTCATTCAGCCTTTCTTTTCCATGATCGTGTTCAGCCTCTTCTTCGGCCGTTTGGCGGGCATCCCGTCTGACGGCGTGCCCTATCCGATCTTCAGCTACGTCGGGCTGCTCCCCTGGCAACTCTTCGCCGCGTCCCTTTCGGGGGTCGCCGAAAGCGTAGTGGGCAACGCCCGCTTACTGACGAAAGTCTACTTTCCTCGCCTCATCGTCCCGATGGCCAGCGCACTGCCCCCCCTGCTGGATTTCGGCATCGCCTTCGGGGTGCTGTTCGTGATGATGCTCTATTACCGGATCATCCCGACCTTGAACGTGGTATGGCTGCCCGTCTTCTTGCTTCTGGCCCTGGTCACCGCGCTCGGGGTGGGCTTGTCGCTCGCCGCGCTCAACGTAAAATACCGCGATATCCGCTATGTGGTGCCCTTCCTCGTGCAGCTCTGGATGTTCGCCTCGCCGGTCGTCTACCCGGGCAGCCTCCTCCCAAGCTCTTGGCGGGCCGTCTACGGCCTGAACCCGATGGTCGGCGTGATCGAGGGCTTTCGCTGGGCTCTGCTGGGGACGCAGACGGCCCCAGGGGCCATCGTCTTGGTCTCAGCCGTGGTCGCCCTTGGCGCGCTGATCCTCGCTCTGGTATACTTCCGACGGGTCGAGGAAACATTTGCCGATGTGGTGTGAGCCATGAGCGATTTTGCGATTCGCGCGGAGAACCTCGGCAAACGATACCAAATCGGCCACTTGAAGCAGCCCTACCGACGATTCAGCGAGGCGATGACCCAGGCGATGACCGCACCTTTCCGCCACATGAGGCGCGGGGGCCGCTCGGACGTGTCGCCCGAATTCATTTGGGCGCTCAGGGATGTGTCCTTTGAAGTCAAGCCCGGGGAGGTGCTGGGCATCATTGGGCGCAATGGAGCGGGCAAGAGCACATTGCTCAAGCTTCTCACTCGAGTCACGCGGCCAACCGAAGGGCGGGCAAGGGTCCGAGGTCGCGTCGGGTCGCTGCTCGAAATTGGCACCGGTTTTCACCCCGAACTCACCGGTCGTGAGAATGTCTACCTGAACGGCACCATCCTGGGGATGCGTCGCGCCGAGATCGAGCGCAAATTCGATGAGATTGTGGCATTCGCGGAGATCGGTAAGTTCCTAGACACTCCGGTCAAGCACTATTCCAGCGGAATGTACACGCGCCTGGCCTTTGCTGTGGCCGCCCATTTGGGTCAGGAAATCCTCCTCGTGGATGAGGTGCTTGCGGTAGGCGATGCCGCGTTTCAGAAGAAGTGCTTGGGCAAGATGGGGGATGTGGCCACCGAGGGCCGCACGGTGCTCTTTGTCTCTCACAATATGGCCGCCGTAACTCGGCTCTGCCCCCGAACCATTTTGCTGGACGACGGCAGAGTACTTCGAGATGACCTTTCACATCAGGTGGTCAGTGTGTATCTTGGATCTGGTCTAGGTACGATGGCAACACGGGAGTGGCCCGACGTGAACAAAGCTCCCGGGAATGAGATCGTCCGTTTGTGCGCAGTCCGTGTCCGAACTGAAGATGGCCGGATCACGGATGCGGTGGACATTCGGAAATCGGTCGGCATTGAGATGGAGTATGAGGTCCTGAAGCCGGGTCATGTGCTGGTTCCGAACTATCACTGCTTCAACGAGGAAGGCGTGTACGTGTTCGTCGCCGGTGACCATGATCCGGCGTGGCATCAACGTCCACGGCCTGCCGGTCGGTATGTCAGCACCGCGTGGATACCGGGCAACTTCCTATCCGAAGGAAGCCTTATCGTGGGAGCCGCTATCAGCACCATGAATCCGTTGGCCACCCACTTCTACGAGCGCGATGCGGTAGCCTTCCAGGTGATCGACAGCCTTGAAGGTGACTCCGCACGCGGCGACTACGCCGGACCGATGCCAGGTGTCGTGAGACCACTCTTGCCCTGGATGACCCAGTTCAATCTCTCCGGGCAAGGAGCTGAAGTGACTTCCACGAGGGAAAAGCAATCATGAAGGTGGTCATTCTCGCTGGCGGTCTAGGCTCGCGCTTGGCTGAGGAGAGTGAACTCAGACCCAAGCCATTGGTGGAAATTGGCGGCCGGCCAATCTTGTGGCATATCATGAAACATTATGCCCACTTCGGGTTCAAGGAGTTCTTCATTGCCTTGGGATACAAGGGGGAGGTCATCAAGCACTTCTTCCTGGATTACTACAACCTTCACACGAATATCACTGTGCATTTGTCGCACGGCCAAGTGGAGCGGCATAGGGGGAAGACCGATGACTGGACGGTACATTTGATCGACACGGGCCAGGACACGCTGACTGGTGGCCGCGTCAAGCGCTTAGAGCCGTGGCTCAAAGACGGCACGTTTATGGTTACATACGGTGACGGTGTGTCTGACATAGACCTGCAAGAATTGCTGCGGTTCCATCGTTCGCATGGACGCATTGCCACCGTGACCGCCGTAAGACCTCCAGCCCGGTTCGGGGGATTGATATTCGACGGGGATCTGGTCGCCAATTTCACCGAAAAGCCCCAGATCGGCGAAGGTTGGATCAACGGAGGATTCCTGGTTCTTGAGCCGGCTGTGTTCAACTATCTGGATGGGGATCGGAGCAGTTTGGAAGTGGATGCTCTGGAGCGTCTGGCCGCGGACCACCAACTGGCTGCTTTTCGGCATGGCCGCTTCTGGCAGTGCATGGACACCATGCGCGACAAGCGCCTGCTGGAAAGCTTATGGCAAGAAGGGAGAGCTCCGTGGAGGGTCTGGGCGTGAGCAACTTCTGGCTGGACCGTCCAACATGTGTGACCGGCGCAAGCGGACTGGTTGGTGGCTGGCTGGTGCGTCGCCTGGTCGAAGCAGGTGCCGATGTGACGTGCCTGGTCCGCGACTGGGTGCCGCAGAGCGAGCTGGTACGTGCACATCTGTTGGAGCGCGTGAAGGTCGTGCGCGGCGATGTCCGGGATCAAGCCCTGTTGGAGCGCGCCCTGGGTGAATATGAAATTGATACAGTGATTCACCTCGCGGCGCAGACGATTGTTGGAATAGCTAATCGCAATCCGCTTTCGACATTTGAGACGAATGTAGGGGGAACATGGACACTGTTAGAGGCATGTCGGCGCAGCCCCGCAGTCAAGCAGATTATTCTGGCCTCGTCCGACAAGGCCTACGGCGATCGAGTGACGCTGCCCTATGATGAGACGATGCCGCTCCAGGGACGCCATCCCTATGATGTGAGCAAATCGTGCGCGGACCTCATTGGCCAGGCGTATGCGACTACCTGCGACCTGCCGGTCGTGGTCACGCGATGCGGGAATTTCTATGGCGGCGGCGATCTGAACTGGAATCGTCTTGTTCCCGGGACCATCCGCTCGGTTCTGCGAGGGCAGCGGCCGATCATTCGCTCGGATGGACAGTATGTGCGGGATTACTTTTACGTGGAGGATGGTGCGGTGGTCTATATGCTGTTAGCGGAGCGGTTGGCAGCAAGCCCTGACTTGCGTGGTCACGCATTCAATTTTTCAAACGAGGTCCCGGTGACAGTACTCGAACTGGCGCAGAGGATTCTCGCCTTAATGGGTTCTGGGCTGGAACCCGACATACGCAACGAGGCGATGAACGAAATCCGTCACCAGTACCTGAGTGCGACTAAAGCAAGACAGGCCCTGGGTTGGCAGCCCCTCTTTACATTAGAGGAAGGCTTGCGACGAACGATAGCGTGGTACAGGGAGTTTCTGGGAGCGGCCCGATGAGTGACCATGCACCGCCGTGTCGGTCTTGTGGCTCGACGGGACTGATCACCGTCCTCTCTTTCGGGGAGATGCCGCTCGCCAATGCACTGCTGACCGCAGAGCAACTCTCACAGCCTGAGCAAACCTATCCCCTGGACTTGGCTTTCTGTCAATGCTGCGCCCTGGTACAGCTCACAGAGACCGTGTCGCCGGAAAAGTTATTTCGAGAGTACCTGTACTTTTCGTCGTTCTCCGATTCCATGCTTCATCATGCGCAGGAGCTTGTTGAGCGGCTCATCCCCTTGCGCCGGTTGCACGGGGACAGTTTGGTCGTGGAAGTGGCGAGCAACGATGGCTACCTCCTGCAATACTACAAGCGGGCCGGGATCCCCGTGTTGGGCATTGAACCGGCCATGAATGTGGCTCACGTCGCCAGAGAGCGGCACGGCATTCCTACCCTCTGTGAGTATTTTGGGGAGATGCTGGCACCGCAGCTCAGGCAGCAAGGCAAGCGGGCTGATGTGATCCACGCCCACAATGTCCTCGCCCATGTCGGCGATTTGAATGGGTTTGTCAAGGGAATCGAATTGGTCTTAAAGGATGATGGCGTGGCCGTGATCGAGGTTCCCTACGTCAAGGATCTGATTGACCGCTGCGAGTTCGACACCATTTACCACGAGCATTTGTGTTACTTTTCGCTGACGGCCCTTGATCGCCTGGTGCGACGGCACGGGCTCATCGTTGTCGATGTGGAGCGAATACCCATTCACGGTGGCAGCCTGCGTCTGTTTGTGGGCAAGCAAGCCCCTCGTCAAAGTCTGATGCCTGCCGTGAGCCACCTGCTTGCGGAAGAGGTTGTCTGGGGCGTGGATCAAGCCGAGTCTTATCAGGCTCTTGGGGCAAAGGTGAAGCGGTTGGGCGAAGACTTGCTGGCGCGCCTTTGTGCATTAAAGGCGCAGGGCAAGCGAATTGCTGCTTATGGCGCTTCGGCCAAGGGGAGTACCCTGCTGAATTACTTTGGCATCGGACGGGAAACTTTGGAATTTGTGGTAGATCGTAGTCCCTACAAGCAAGGGCGGTATATGCCGGGGGTGCATCTGCCTATCTGTTCGCCCGAGCAATTGCTGGGCGCCATGCCTGACTATACCCTGCTCCTGACATGGAATTTCGCCGAAGAAATCCTGGCGCAACAGGCAGAATATCGGCGGCGCGGCGGGCGGTTCATCGTCCCGATTCCAGAAGTGAGAATCGTTTAATCGCACGCGTTGTGATAGTCGTGGTGATGAGCACACTTGAGGTTCATTGATTGATTTTCACTGAGACAAGACTCAAGGGCTCGTATGTGATTGAGCCCGAAATGCAAGAGGATGAACGAGGCTATTTTGCCCGGACCTTTTGTCAGGAGGAGTTCAGGGCTCGAGGTCTTAATCCCAGGGTGGTGCAGTGCAGTGTCTCATTCAACAAGCATAAGGGGACCTTGCGCGGCATGCATTATCAAGTCGCTCCGCATCTAGAGGCAAAATTAGTCAGTTGCATGAGGGGGGCGATCTTCGATGTCATTATCGACCTTCGGCCGGATTCTTCGACCTATTCTCAGTGGTTCGCGGCGGAGCTGAGCGCCGAAAACTATAAGATACTGTACGTCCCAGAAGGTGTCGCTCATGGTTTTCAGACATTAGTGCACAACACAGTAGTGTTCTATCAAATATCCGAGTTCTATCATCCCGAGAGTGCAACAGGGGTGAGGTGGGATGATCCGATGTATGGGATCACGTGGCCGCTGGAGACGCAAGCCATCTCCGATCGAGACGCTTCGTATCCCCTGATGGATGTGCGCAAGGAACAGACATGATCGTGCTGGCTTCGGATTACGTGGGATTCAAGGTCATCGAGCACCTCATCGAGCGCGGCGAGCGGGTCGCGTGTGTCGTGGTCGAGCCCCAGAACCGGGGCGGTTACAATGGGCGGATAGAGCAACTATACATGTCCGCTGGTCAAGGCGGGATACTCGTAGACGCGGACCAATTGAAGGTTGACACGTTCCTCGATCGACTCGCCCTGCTGCGACCGCGGATCGGCATCCTGGCGTGGTGGCCCCACATCCTTAAAGGCCACATCCTGTCCATCCCTGAATTGGGTTGGCTCAACCTTCACCCAAGCTACCTCCCGTTTAACCGGGGGAAGCACCCAAATTTCTGGTGCCTGGTTGACGAAACGCCGTGCGGTGTCTCCCTACATTTTATCGATAAGGGCGTTGACACAGGCGACATCGTGGCCCAGGCGCGGCTACACATCTCATGGGAAGATACTGGTGAGACTGTGTATTACAAGTCTCGGGAGCTGGCATTGGAACTGTTTAGGAACAACTTTGATGATATCATCGCGAATCGGCTCCCAAGGGTCAAGCAGTCCCGTCACTCCGGCGGCTTCCATTCGGCCGGTGAGATTGAAGTGCCCTCTCGAATTGATCTTGATGCCGTCCATACGGCAAGGAGGTTATTCAATATCATCCGGGCCCGGACGTTTCCTCCGCATCCGACAGCGTATTTTCACGACAACGGTAGGAAGTATTCGGTGCAGATCGTGATCAAAGAAATACAGGACTCCGCCGATGAAGCAGTTTGACCAACGCAATCAAGAGATGACCCAAGCGATGGCGGGAGATGCAGGCCTGAAGGAGCTGACCCGCTCCTGGTTCCAGAGGTGCTCGCAGTACGAGTATTCCTACCATTTCACCTGGATGGGCAGACCGATCATCCAGTTTCCGCAGGACATCATGGTAATGCAGGAGATCATCTGGCGCGTCAAACCGGACCTGATTATAGAGACGGGAATTGCGCATGGTGGGTCGCTCATTTTTTACTCTTCGATGCTTGAGTTAGTTGGGGGGGGTGGACAGGTCTTCGGCATTGATATTGATATTCGTGAGCATAATCGAGTAGAGATCGAAGAGCATCCGATGTTCAAACGCATAACGATGATCCAAGGGTCCTCGACGGACGAAGACATAGTGCGTAAAGCTTACGAGCTTGCGAAGGGAAAGGGACAAGTATTGGTAGCGTTGGACTCGAATCACACACATGAACATGTGCTCAAAGAGCTCCAACTTTACTCGCCTCTTGTGACCAGGGGCGGTTATCTGGTGGTGTTCGACACCATCATTGAAGACATGCCGGAAGACTCATTTGTAGATAGACCCTGGGGAAAAGGAAACAATCCCAAGACCGCTCTTTGGGAATTTCTGAAAACCACGAATCGGTTCGTTATTGATAGAGAGATTGAAAGCAAACTCCTTATCACGGTAGCGCCAGATGGCTACTTGAAATGCATAAAGGACTGATCATGGAACGGATCCCGATTGCGGGCCCATGGATTACGCAAAGGGAAATCGCATTCGTCACCGATGCCGTCACCAATGGGTGGTATGGCAACGCCAACCTCTATCATGAACGATTCGAGAAAGCGTTCGCTGATTACTTGGGCGTTCGCTTTGCGGTGTCCCTCCCTTCTTGTACTTCGGCCATCCATCTCTCGCTGCTTGCACTTGGTGTTGGCGTGGGCGATGAGGTAATTGTGCCCGATGTCACCTGGATTGCTTCAGCGGCACCGGTTTCCTATGTCGGGGCAACGCCAGTGTTTGCTGACATTGATCCCAAGACCTGGTGTTTATCGGCCGAATCATTCGAGAAATGTATTACACCCCGAAGCAAAGCGGTGATCCCGGTTGACCTGTACGGAAACATGCCAGACATGGATGCCATTCAGGATGTAGCGAGGCGGCATGCCATAGCAGTTATAGAAGATGCCGCCGAGGCTATAGGCTCAGAGTACAAGGGGAAAAGGGCAGGAAGCTTCGGTGACACGGGCGTCTTCAGTTTTCATGGTTCCAAGACTCTTACCACCGGTGAGGGTGGCATGCTGGTCACGGATCGAGAGGATGTCTACCAACGCGTCTTGGTACTGCGCGACCACGGCCGCAGGCCGGATGACATGATGTTCTGGAACACCGAGGTTGCGTATAAGTACAAGATGAGCAGCATGCAGGCGGCCTTGGGACTGGCCCAACTGGAAAGGGTTGACGAACTGATTGGTCTCAAGCGGCAGATCTTTGCCTGGTACCAAGGAGAACTGGAGAACATCGAGGGAATCACGCTCAACTACGAAGGGCCCCACACGAAGAATACCTACTGGATGGTTACAGCCATCCTCGACCCAAAGTTCGGGCTGACCAAAGACCGATTGGCAAAACGCTTAAATGAGAAAGACATCAGCAGCCGCCCCTTCTTTCACCCTCTAAGCTCGCTCCCGGCTTACGCGGGTCTCGAGGAGGCCTCCCGTGCACAGCAGCGTAACCACGTCAGCTACCTGATTAGCCCGTATGGGATCAACTTGCCGTCCGCCCTGAATATGAGCCCAGAAAAGGTAGAGTATGTGGTCGATGTGTTGAAGGGGGTGTTCCGGCACGCTGGCTCTGCCACGGGTCAGCGGTCTTAAAGGTTCCATCATGCCGGTTGAATCCGTTGCCAATGCCGACGAGGGTTAGATGGCCCGCTCCGCACCCTTCATCTCTATTGTTGTCCCAACTCGCAATAGGCCTGAGCTTCTGCGTTACTGTTTGAAGAGCGTGGCCCTCCAGACTTTTGACGATTTTGAGGTCATCGTATCAGATAACCACACGGGCATTTCGTGCAAGCACGTTATGGATCACATTGCGGACAAGCGTTTCAAGTATGTCACCCCGGCGGGGCCTCTCGCCATGCATGATAGCTGGGAGTTTGCGTGTTCCCATGCGACAGGTCAATATGTGGCCGTCCTAATAGACAAGACGGTTCTCCGTCCATCCGCGTTGGAAGTGGTATACACAACCATCGAGAAACATCCAGCGGAAATTGTGTCGTGGTGGAACGAATCCTACACACCCCTCGACCAAGCGGGTTCGTATGACAAAGGTTCCTATCAGCCGTGCCACCGACCGCGTGAGTCCTATTACTACGATCCGAGACAGGAACTGGAAAGGCGATTTCGGCTTGATGTTCGGCGGGGCCAGGAAGGAGTCCGGTACGGCTGGGGGAAGATCTGTTTCGGCACATATCACCGGGACCTCATCAGCCGCATCACGGGGGCCATTGGGCGACTCTTTTACCCGATTTCTCCCGATTACACGTCTATGCTAGCGGCCTTGGCCTTCGCCCGCAGCGCACTGGATGTGGGTCAGCCCTTGTTAATTTCCATTATCACGAACGTATCGACGGGCGGCTTAGCGGCGCAGCGGGACGAATACGCCTTTGCCTTCCTGAGGGACCTGGATCCCTCCCTGCGAATCCTGGATAGCCTGCCCCTCCAAGGCCTCTACGCGTCAACGCACAATATGGTTGCGCGAGATTACGCGTTCATGCGGGAGCTGGTGGGCGCCCCCATGCGGCACCTGAAACTCAACAAACGAAATCTCATCCTGCGGGCGCGGGAGGATTTGGATCAGCGGAAGAACTGGCAGGATGTATCGAGGCGGACAGAGCAGTATCAGGTGTGGACGACGTACTTTTCCCAGCTTGCCCTGACCGATCGCATTCGTATGCGCCTCCAGCATATCAAACCCCGATCTCTGCAAATCCGCCGATGGCGGTATCTGCTCGTGGTCAAGCTCCAAATGCTGTTTCCGAGGATGACCGAATTGATGATCACGAATTACCGCCGCTACATCACAGGTCCGGTTATCGAAGCCAAAGTGTTCGATAGCATCATCGCCGCGGCACAGTACGCTGACGATTGTGCGCCACGGAGGCGCAGAGAGGAGGCGCGCCTATAGAAGCCGACTCGAAGGAACCGTGCTGCACGAGAGATAAAGGAGGCCTCCAAGTGGTCGCTCTATGAGGAGCCGAGTACCGATGCGAGGCGCAGGGGCGGACGGGCATCGTAGCAGTGAGGAACCCTGGGAATTCAGGCCGAGCGAAGGGGCTCCACTCTCCGGCCTTGGGGACCGGGCAACCTGCGAGGGAGGAGCCGGTGTCTGAGGCAAAACCGCCCTCCATTCCGAACAAGCGGCACTCGACGGAGGCCGGAGCGCGCCGGTTCGAACAGATTTACACAGGGTTGTTACGTGATTGATGATTTTTGCTTTCTTGTCGGGCGAACAACGACTTTGGTGTCACAGGGCTATACCAACCTCTGTGGGCG